>Ga0310810_10000695_pt1 | contig 33771 bp, 31 predicted proteins | sample NCmetagenome_FD_207641 | JGI IMG/M metagenome (GOLD analysis project Ga0310810, IMG submission 207641) | Soil microbial communities from experimental microcosm in Duke University, North Carolina, United States - NC | ecosystem: Engineered > Artificial ecosystem > Soil microcosm > Unclassified ... | reverse complement strand
TACAACAGGCGAAGTCGGTGGAGGAATCATGCGGCGTTTTGTGTCCTGGGTTGGTGTTCTCGCAACAGTGTGGGTGATGGCGGCCGTCGTGGCGGCGCAGGCGAAACCGAGCCTCGAGCAGCTCGACCGCGTCATGAAAAAGGACGGGCCGGCCCAGCAGGCGCTCGTCAAAGCGATTGTGGCGGGCAATCAGGCGGCGGCAAAACAGAACCTCTTGACGCTGCAGCAGGGAATCGCCGAAGCGCAGACGTTCTGGGTCGCGAACAAACGCACCGATGCGTTGGACTTCACCAAGACCGTCCTCAAGAAGCTGGACGGGCTGGATAAATTGCTCAGCGCGCCGACGCTCGATTCGACCACCGCGCTGGCGGCAGTGCAGGATCTGAACAAGTCCTGCACCGACTGCCACAAGGTGTATCGCACGACCGACGACGACGGGCGTTACATCTTGAAGCCGGGAAGCGTCCCGGGCTACTAACAATCAGACACTACCGAAGACCTTTTCGAGCTCGTAGGGTTTCGTTACCTCGAGCTGATCGTACCGGCAGTCTTTCGGCTTCTTGTCGGGGCGCCATCGTAGAAAGACTGCCGCGTGCCGGAACCGATCGCCCTGCATGTGGTCGTATTTCACTTCGCAGACGCGTTCGATTCGAAGCGGCTCCCAGGAGAGATCTTTTCCGGCGCTCCATCGGCTCTGCCCTCCGGGCATCCGCCTTCCATGATGGCTCTCCGCGTCGGCCCATTCGCGCCAGGGATGTTTCTCCAGCGCATTCAGGCGAAGCGGCTTCAGTTCCTGCACAAGCTCCCGACGCATGGTCATGCTGAACGCGGAAGTCACGCCAACGTGATGTAGCGTGCCTTTGTCGTCGAAGAGGCCAAGCAGCAGCGATCCGACGAGCGTGTTCTTCCCGTCCTTGTGCCAGCGGAAGCCGGCGACGACGCAGTCGGCCGTGCGCGCGTGCTTCACTTTGATCATCGCCCGTTTTCCCGGCTGATATGTCCCGTCCTCGGCCTTCGCGACGACGCCGTCCAGGCCTGCGCCCTCGAACTGCGCAAGCCACTTGACCGCGAGATCACGATCTCTCGTCATTGGCGTGATGTGCACCGGCGGCCGAACCCTCGCCAGAAGCTTTTCAAGTACCGCACGTCGTTCTGCCTGCGGCGTCTCGCACAGATCCGTGCCGTCGGCCGCGAGCACGTCGAACGCGACGAAACGCGCCGGTGTCTCGTTCGCGAGCTTGGCGACACGCGATGCGGCGGGATGGAGGCGCATCTGCAGCGCGTCGAAGTCGAGACCGCGTCTGGTCGCGATGACAATCTCGCCGTCGACGACGCAGCCGTCGGGCAGCTTGTCAATCAACGCGTCATGCAGTTCGGGAAAATAACGATCGAGGGGACGAAGATCGCGGCTCTGGATGTAGACGTCACCGCCCCCGCGAAACACGATTGCACGGAATCCGTCCCACTTCGGCTCGTACAGGAACGAACCCTCGGGCGGGAGCTCGTCGGCCAGTTTGGCAAGCATCGGCTCGATCGGCGGCTCGATCGCGAACGCGGAAGAAGGTTTCGCGGACATCGAGTTCGCAGGATACTTTGATCCCGGAGTTCGCGTCTGGAGATTTACCTCATCGACGGCACCTACGAGCTGTTCCGCCACTATTACGCGATGCCGTCGGCGCGTGACGCGGCCGGCCGCGAAGTTGCGGCGGTCCGCGGCGTCGTCGCGTCGGTGCTCGGCATGATCAATGGCGGCGCTCGATACGTCGGCGTGGCGACGGATCACGTCATCGAGTCGTTTCGCAACGATCTCTGGCCCGGCTACAAGACCGGCGACGGCATCGATCCTGACTTGCTGGCGCAATTCCCTCTTCTGGAGGATGCGCTGGCGGCAGCCGGTATCGTGACCTGGCCTATGGTGGAATTCGAAGCCGACGATGCGCTCGCGGCGGCGGCGACAGCCGCTGCGCGCGATGTTCGCGTGGAACGAGTCATCATCTGCACTCCGGACAAAGACCTCGCGCAGTGCGTGCGAGGAACACGGATTGTCCAGATGGATCGGCGTCGGCGTATTGTTCGCGACGAGGCTGGAGTGATCGAAAAGTTCGGCGTCCCTCCTGCCTCTATTCCCGATTACCTCGCACTCGTTGGCGATTCGGCCGACGGCTATCCGGGTTTGCCTGGATGGGGCGCCCGTTCGGCAGCCGCGGTGCTCGCCAGGTTCGGCCGTCTCGAATCGATTCCGTGCGACTCGCGCGAGTGGAAGGATGTGAACGTCGCCAAGCCGGCCGCGTTGGCGTACACGCTGGAGCGGCAGCGCGATCTCGCGCTTCTCTTTCGCGAACTCGCAACGCTTCGTTTGGACATTCCGCTCTTTGAATCCGTCGATGAGCTTCAGTGGAACGGGCTGACCGAAGCCGCGCGCCTTCGCGGCTCCGGCCTACTCGACGCGGAAATCGCGTGACGCGACGGATTGGCCGTCCACGAGGATTTCGATTTTATAGTCGCCGACCGGAAAGCCACTCGCGCTCTTGAATTCAAACGCGGTAGCACCGGCTCCTTTGTACGAGACCCGACGTTCTTCCTCGCTCACCATCTGGCCGTTATAAGTCCAACGAGCGGCAATCCGCGACGATCCGGTGTCGTCGGTCAGCACCGACGCAAAAATTCTGTCGTCAGGCTTGAATCGCGTTGTGTGGTTGCCGATCGTGTTGTCGCCATTCAGCCGGTTGCCAAGCTGCAAAGTTCCGACGTGCAGCGGCTTACCGCAGGCGCCTGACAGGATTGCCACAAAGAGCACGCCGACCGTGATTGGACGTCTCACGTTCTTAATGTAGCGTGAAGTGATCGTGCCGCGCTCCCTCAAACCCGCTCCTGCAGTGGTCGAACACGTGATGCGCTCGCTGGCTCAGGCCATTGCCGGCCTTGAACTACCGGCCGTGGAGAAGATCTCCGAGGAACAGGCCAAAGAGCCATTCCAGATTCTGATCGCGACTATTCTTTCGGCACGAACCCAGGATGCCACCACCCACGCCGCCTCGACCCGGCTCTTCCGCCGCGCTAAAACGCCGCGGACGATGGCGGCGCTGCCGGTAAAGGAGATTGAGCGGCTGATTTATCCGGTCAGCTTCTATCGCAACAAAGCGCGCCATGTGAAAGCGTGCTGCCAGATGCTGCACGACCGTTTCGGCGGCCGCGTCCCCTCCACGATGGAGGAACTGGTGATGCTGCCCGGGGTAGGACGCAAGACGGCAAACCTGGTGATGATTCTCGGGTTCAAGAGCCTGCGCAACATTTGCGTGGACACGCACGTCCATCGGATTTCGAACCGGCTCGGGTGGGTGAAGACGAAGCTGCCCGACGAAACCGAACAGGCGCTCTACGAGGCGACCGATTCACGCTGGTGGCCGTACGTCAATCTGTACCTCGTTACGTGGGGGCAGAACGTCTGCCGTCCGATCGGCCCGCGGTGCGGGGATTGCGTCATCGCCGACGTTTGCCCAAAAATTGGGGTTCGCCAAAGGAGCGCAATATGAGACGCGGCATTCTGACCATCGTCGTTGTCGCAGCAGCGGTTGCGACCCTCTCCGCACAGGCGGCCAAGCCACCGGCCAGACCCGCCCCGTCGGCCCCGGCGAATGCGCCGAAGTCTCCGGGGGCCGGACCGGTGTTCGTCGTCGAGACGATGAAAGGGACCTTCGAGGTCGAAACGTACCCGAACGAGGCGCCGAAGACCGTCGATCACATCGTCGCGCTCATCAAGCGCAACTTCTACAACGGACAGCGAATCCTCCGGATCGTACCGAACCAGCTCGTGCAGTTCGGCGATCCACAGACGCGCGACATGACCAAGCAGGCATGGTGGGGCCGTGGCTTCGATGCGGGCAGCGGCCACGCAATCGGGGTTGCGGAATTCAACAGCAAGCGGCAGCACAAAGTGGGCTCGGTGTCGATGGCGCATGCCGGCGACGCACGCGAAGCGGACAGCCAGATGTTCATCTCGCTGTCGGCACAGCCGAAGTGGAACGGTCAGTACACGGTATTTGGCCAGGTCATCTCCGGAATGGACGTGGTTCGCAAGCTGGCGGTTACCGATCGGATCATCAGAGTCACTTTACGACCGGAACCCGCGTCGTAGGACCATGTTTCCCAGGGGCCGTCTCAGTAGGGGCCGGCTTTAGCCGGCTCGTTAGAATTTCCGCAATCTCCGGATAGTTCTCCACGAGCGATTCCGGATACTCACCTTCGATTGTCTGGCCCAGTTGCGCCTTCAACATCACCGCGTTGACGACCGACTTCGACGAGAAGTGGTTGTTCGCGTACAGGTACGACTTCTTGACCAGCTCCTTTGCCGCGCTCGCGGTCTCTGAAAACTCCCGTAGTTCGGCGGCCGAGTACAGATAGTTATACCGGTCTTCGCTCTTATCGTGCTTCCACCACTGTTCGGCATTTCGGCCGTGGAGCCGCATGTAATAAAAGCTCTTCACGTTGGGGAGATAGTTTTGCCGAATAGAGAAACGGAACTTCGGCTCGTCGATTTGCACCCACGCTGCACCGAACGCATTGAGGAGCGAGAGCGTTTCGGCGATCGCATCGCTCCAGCTGCGGTGCCGAAGCTCCACCGCGATCGGGTACTCGGCAAAGGCACGGAGCAGCTGTGCGAGGTAATCGCGGGACTGTGGTGAATCCTTGAAGCTGGGTGGAAACTGCGCGAGCAGAGCGCCCACCTTTCCGGCTGCGGCAAGCGGTTCGATTCCCGCGCGAAAGTCGTCGATGTCCGACTGTGTTACTTGCGCGAGGAGATCGAGCAATTCACCGTGCGAGCCCGGCGCGCTCTTCAGCGCCGCCTCCTTGAACATCTTCGGATGCGTGAACTTCTGATAGAGCTTGAGCGAGAAGTCGAATCCGGAGGGCGTGCGAACAGCCCACCCGCGGGTCACGTCCGCACGCGGCTGCCCGTAAAACGTGCTGTTCACCTCGACCGTATTGAAATGTTCCGCATAAAACGCGAGTTCATCGAATCGATCGGTGCCCTGGCGTTTGGATCGCGTCTTTGGATAGAACAGGCCGTTCCACGTCCCTTTTCCCGAGGGGTAGTTCCAGCCCGACGTGCCGACGCGGACGTCGCCCATGAGGGCATCTTACAATCGGGACTGGGGACTGGGGACTGGGGACTGGGGACTGGGGGGACTGGGGACTGGGGGGACTGGGGACTGGGGGGACTGGGGACTAGGCCAGTCCCTAGGCCCAAGCCCCGAGTCCCTGAAGTCAATGCTGACCATCAACGAGATTTTCTACTCCGTCCAAGGCGAGTCGAGTTACGCAGGGCGGCCGTGTGTGTTCGTGCGTCTCACGGCATGCGATCTGCGCTGCTCGTGGTGCGACACGCCGTACGCGTTCCACGAGGGGACCAAGCGCTCGCTGGACAGCGTGTTCGCGGAAGTCGACGCCTACACGTGTCCTCTCGTCGAGGTCACCGGCGGCGAGCCGCTGCTGCAGGCTGACGTGTATCCGTTGATGGAAGGCCTGCTTGCAAGCGGGCGAACCGTGCTCCTCGAGACCGGGGGCCACCGCAGCACGTCACGCGTGCCGCCCGGCGTCGTCACCATTCTGGACGTAAAGTGTCCCGGCAGCGGCGAATCGGAGAAAAACGACTGGACCAATCTCGAACGGCTACAGCCGCACGACGAGGTGAAGTTCGTCATCAAGGATCGGACCGACTACGAGTACGCGCGTGAGATCGTCGCGCGTCACGATCTCGCACGCCGGGCTGCCGCCGTTCATTTTTCACCTGTCCACGCCGTGATGGACGCGCGTACCCTTTCGGAGTGGGTGCTCGCCGACAGCCTTCCGGTGCGGGTGCAATTGCAGCTTCACAAGTACATCTGGGATCCAACGACGCGCGGAGTGTAGGGCCGCGATGTGTTGATGAACGATTTGTGATTTGTCTCGCGATGGCCGCACAATCGCAAATCATCAATCACACACGACGAATCCCTGCGGTGGTGCTGCTGAGCGGGGGTCTCGACTCGTATACTGCGGCTGCCATTGGAAAGGCCGAAGGCTTTCACCTCTACGCGTTGACCGTGCGCTACGGACAGCGCCATGCGCGCGAGATTGTGGCAGCGCGGAGGGTCGCGTCCGCTCTCGGTGTCGAACGTCACATCGAGCTTGACGTGGATCTCTCCGCGTTCGGCGGCTCCGCGCTGACGGGCGACATTCCGGTTCCCAAAGATCGTGCGATCTCGAGCACCGATATCCCGCCCACGTACGTCCCGGCGCGGAACACCGTGTTTCTGGCGCTCGCGTTGGGGTGGGCGGAAGTGCTCGGCGCGTGCGACATCTTCATCGGCGTCAACGCGCTCGACTACTCGGGGTACCCTGACTGCCGACCTGAGTACATCGCGGCGTTCGAGCGGCTCGCGTCGCTGGCGACCGCGGCAGGCGTGCAGGGAGGTTCGTTCCACATTCACGCACCGCTGCAGATGTTGTCGAAAGCAGACATTATCCGGAAGGGAGTGGCGTTGGGACTCGACTACGGCCTCACGCACAGTTGTTACGACCCTGCGCCTGATGGTCGTCCCTGCGGCCACTGCGATAGTTGCCAGTTACGGGCAGCCGGTTTTGCGGAGGCCGGTGTCGCGGATCCGCTGGTCGTCCGATAAAGGTACGGGCGAATGCGGTCGTTCTGGTCTCTCTCCCTTCAGCGTCAGCTAGCTATTGCCATCGGGCTGCTTCTAGTACCGGTCGTCGCGGCGGCCATCTGGTCTGGCATGAGCACCCTCGGTGAGCGCGCGAAGGAGCTCGGCGACCAGACCCGCCTCGTCGCTTATACGACCGCGGCGTACATCAATCGCGATCTCACATATCTCGACGGCACTGCCGCCAACCTTGTTTCGAACCCTGAGGTTCGGACGCTGAATCCGTCGCTGGCAGAGAGCCTGCTCCACAGAATTATTGGTGGTCATTCGACGATTGCGTGCATCGACCTCGTTCGCCCGTCTGGAGAGGTCGTCGCCCATGCCATGTCGGCCACCGATGGCGACGAGATGAAAGTTGGGGCGACTGAATGGTGGGGCAGGGTATTCCATTCCGGCAAACGGGTGGTGTCGCCGCTCTATGTCGGCCCGTCCGGTGTTCACTACGTCGTCCTCGGGTATCCAGTACGTGATGAGACGCAGCAGATCGTCGGCGCGCTTGGCGTCTTCGTCGACTTGAAGACGCTTCAGGATTCGGTGGTCGCGATTCCTGTGCCCGATGGCTCGGTGGTGAACGTCGTCGATCGGGACGGCCGGCTTCTCGCGCGCAGTCTGCAGGGAGATCGCTACACCGGTCAGCTTCTGCCGAGCGATTTGCGTCCAGTCAAATACGATCGGGAACCCAGGGAGCGAACGGGAATCGACGGCATTCGTCGAATCTACAGCGAAGCGACAGTCGACAATTCACCATGGGTGGTCAGTGTTGGAATGCCGATGTCGCTCGCGCGGAATCGGGCGGCGTCGCTGTGGGCGCGCAGCTTCGCGATCCTGGCATTCGGTCTCGCCGGTTGGCTGATCGTGGCCTTTGGACTGTCGCGACGACTCGCGAACTCGTTGAGCCACCTGGAGACTGCGGCGCAGCGGGTCGGCGCCGGCGACTTCACGCCGATAGAGCAGCGTCCGATGCCGACGCGCGAATTCGCGGAGCTGCAGGATGCCTTCGACCTGATGCTGAGGCGGTTCAATGATACGCGGAGTGCGCTCGACGGGCAGATGGCCGAGGAGCGGCAGATGCGGGAGGAACTGCAGTCGCTGCAGCGGCAGGTGATCCGGCAGGAACGGCTTGCTGCGGTAGGCCAGCTCGTGTCCGGCGTGGCGCACGAAATCAACAATCCGCTGCAGGCGATTCTCGGCTTTGCCGAGTTGCTCCAGATGCAGGCCGACGTGCCCGAGTCGGTCAAAGGTGACTTGCGGCTGATTCAGAAGGAGAGCGCCCGCGCGTGCAACATCATCCGCAACCTGGCCATGTTCGCGCGGCAGCAGCCGGGCGAGGCGGCGCCAGTTCGATTGGTCGACGTGATCAGCTCGGTCGCAGAACTGCGCCAGCGTCGCCTCGAATCCGAGCAGATTGAGCTGCGCATCGAGGATCTATCGACGCTCTACGTGTCGGCCGTGCTCACCGAGCTCCAGCAGGTGCTGCTGAACTTTGTTGTCAACGCGGAGCAGGCGATCGTTGCTTCCGGCCGGCTTCCTGGCCGCATCACCATCCGCGCGTGCGATATCGAGGGCCGTGTGCTGCTTGAAGTCGAGGATACCGGGCCGGGCATTCCACCTGACAACGAAGCGAAGCTGTTCCAGCCGTTCTTCACGACCAAACCCGTCGGGCAGGGTACGGGCCTTGGCCTGTCGATCAGTTACGGCATCATAGATTCACTCGGCGGACGCATCGGGTATCGGAACGCTTCTGCCGGCGGCGCCATCTTTTACTTCGAACTCCCTGCAGCGTCCGCGGAAGCGGCGTGACATCGCGCATCTATTACACCGATCCGTACTGCCGCCGTTTCGAGGCGTCGGTCACCAAAACATTTGTGCACGACGGCCGGCCTGCCGCTCTTCTCGACAGAACCGCGTTCTATCCGACATCGGGCGGCCAGCCCTTCGATACGGGCAGGTTGTTTGAGGCGGGTGACGCGGGTAGGCCGGGTGAAGCGGGTAGGGTGGATGGGGAGCGGCGCGGACCCTCTGGGTCCGCGATCGACGTCCTCGACACGATCGACGTAGATGACGACGTGGTGCACGTCCTTTCAGCGGCGGTCATCGCAGGCGCATCGGTCCACGGCGAAATTGACTGGACGCGCCGGTTCGACCACATGCAGCAGCACACTGGACAGCACATTCTGTCGGCTGCCTTCGATCGGCTCTTCGAGAACCGTACGGTCAGTTTTCACATGGGCTCGGACGTCTCGTCGATCGACCTTCAGCGGGAGGCGTCATGGGAACACATTGCGCGCGCGGAGGGAGAAGCCAATCGCATCATCTCGGAGAACCGGGAGGTCGCAATCCGTTTCGTCACGTCAGAGCATGCGGCCGTGCTGCCGCTGCGCAAGGAGCCGTCGCGCGAAGGGACGCTGAGACTCATCGAAGTGAAGGACTTCGATCTGTCGGCCTGCGGCGGGACTCACGTGTCCAGGACAGGAGAAATTGGCTCGCTCGTCGTCACGGCCGCAGAGAAGTTCAAAGGTGGCGCACGCGTGACGTTCGCCTGTGGAGCCAGAGCGGTTCGTGCCTATCAGTCGCTGCGTGACGCGGTTTCCGGCAGCGTGCGTCTGCTGTCCGTCCTGCCTCGCGAGCTGCCTTCGGCCATCGAGCGGATGCAGGCGGAGGCGAAGGAGCTTCGTCGGACGCTGAGAAGGTTTCAGGAAGCGCTCGCCGCTCACGAGGCCGCGCGCCTCATTGCCGCCTCTGACGTGGGGAGTGGGGCGGCCGTGGTGATTGTGGGGGCGCTCGACGCCTGGGATGCGAATGGCCTCAAAGCAATCGCGACGCACATCGTGGCGCAGGCGAATGCCACGGTCGCTCTCTTCTCCACGGCGTCCCCCTATCCCGTCGTCATTGCACGTTCGCCGGGCATGCAACTCGACGCGACGGCTGTCCTCGGCGAATTGGTCGCGAGTTTTGGCGGCCGCGGCGGCGGCAAAGCCGATCTCGCCCAGGGCGGCGGCCTGGTCGGCAATTTGTCCGACATCATGCGAGCCGCACGGCAGCTGCTCGAACGCGGGCCGCTTCCACTTTCGTAACCGCTCTTCCAGGATCGTTACGCCGCGACGGCGCATTGCTGGCACTTTTCGGCAGATTTGCGCGGCATATCGATTGAACGGCAATCGCACACCTCCTTCCATATGAATCTCGTTCTCGCGCTCGAGCCCGACGCGTCTCAGGCGACTCCACTCACATCCCTCGTCCGCCGAAAACTAGGCGCCAACCTGACCATTGTTCCGACGACGCAGGCGGCGATTGTCGCGATGAACCAGCGGCTGCCAGACGTGTTGGTGTTCGGCCGGAACGTTCCGCAACCCGAACGCGACCAGGCCGCTGCTCACCTCGGCTCACTTTCAGGCGGCGGTGCCGTACGCACACTCCAAATTGCGAAACTGAGCGAACCCGGTGCTCAGGATCAGGCCGCGTACGACATCCGCATGTGCCTTGCGGCAGCGGAAAAGGACCGGGTCAGCGCGATGGCCACGCTGATCAGCGCGGCTCAGGATCAGTCGGAGCTGGCTGGCTGGAATGACTTCCCGTCGGAATCGGCCGAACCGCATCCACCGAAGGCACCGACAACCGAGCAGCCACATGTCGAGGCGGAAATCAACCGCCGGGTAACAACTGAAGTCGAGCGGCTTCGGCGCGCGGCCGATGAGCGGCTCGCGACCGAGCTTGGGCAGTTTCGTCCCGAGGCGGCCTCGGAAACCGCACACGCTGCAGCGAACGCGCCCGCCGCGCCCCGCTCGTCCCAGGACGTTTGGTGGCGCATTGCGGCGATCGTCGCGCTCATCGCGTTTCTGATCGGCCTTGGCTTGTTGCTGCTGCCCGGCGCGGTATCGACCGCCGCGCGGAGTTCGACGGGGTTGATCGACACTGCTCAGAACGCCGCCAGGGCCGCCGCGAAACAGGCGGTTGCCGCGGCGCCCGAGGTGACGCGCAGCGCGCTCACGGTCGCTGAGGGCGTGCTGCCGCAGGTCGACATCGTCACGCTGCCAGCCAAGCCCTCCGCGCCGCCTGTTCCGGTTGCCACGGCGCGTTCTGACGACAAGCCGCTCGCGATCACGGGCCCGGGATTTCTGACCGCGTTCTCGCGGATCCCGATGGAGGTCTACGCAGATGGCAAGCGTATCGGCACCACTGAAGACGGTCAGCTGCTCATTGCCAGCGGTACGCATCAGATCGAATTCGTCAGCGAACGCTTCCACTATCGCGCAGTTGCGAGTCTGACCATTCCTGCGGGTCACGTCCTTCCCTATACCGTTGCTCTTCCTTCGTCCGAAGTTCACATCCTCACGACTCCCGGTGCTCAGGTCTGGATCGAGGGTGAGCGCATCGGCATCGCGCCGCTCGAGCCGATTTACGTGCCAATCGGCACCCGGGAGATCGTGGTCAAGGACTCCACTGGCGCGGAGAAACGCCAGGTCGTGGAAGTGAAATTGGGCGAGACCATTGAGCTATCGTTGACCCCGGAAATGGTGACGAGCGATTCCTCGCCTGTCACTCCGCGTCTCGCGCCGTTGAGCCGGTCAGTCTTGAATCCTTAAATCCCAGACCCCAGATCCCAAGCCCCAAATCGAAAGGTTGCATTCACGGGCTTGTTACCTCTATTGGGATTTGGAATTTGGGATTTGGGGTTTGGATTTCCTATCGAGCCGGCCGCTTCATGAACCAATTCGGCGTTTCGAGCACCGCTGCCGACGCGATTGTCTCGAACCCGAACTTCTCGTAGAACTTCACGTTCGATGGCTTATCGGTTTCGAGATAGCCGATCGTGTGCGTGGCGTCGACACGCGCGCAGTACTCGTTCATCAAGCGTGTTCCGATCCCGGTCCCCTGCAGATGTGCGTCCACGGAAACGGGACCAAGATGCCAGTGCGGCTCTCGCACGTCGTACCGGGCCCACTGATCGAGCCAGCTCCGGACGCGGGTTGCGGCATCGAATCCGAGCGCGGGGATGATCCGTGGCGCCAGAGCGAGCTTCTCCATCGACGTTGGCTGACATTGACCGGGTGCCATCATGCCCGCGATGCCGACCAGGGTCTCCCCGTCAAACGCACCGAGCATGGCACCTTTCGAGAGAACAAGCGGCAGTGCCACGCTGAACATTCCCGTGAGCCGTTTGACACGTTGATTGGCGTCGCTGCCCAACGCGGCAATGTGCAGCGGGTTGTCGCGCATCCCGCGTGCGACGACGCCAACGGCGGCAGGAAGGTCCGCCTCGTTCAGTTCGCGGACACGAACGGGGTTCATGAGGTTCACTGGGCTCAGACGGTTCAATGGGTTCGCCAGAACAAACTGAACCCTTTGAACCTGATGAACCTCATGAACCTGATGAACCTGAGAATCAGCGACGAGCGTTCGCCATCACTGGGACGAACTTCTGAATGCGCTTGTTCTCTTCAACCTCGCCCGTGAAAATGTTGCCCTTCGAATCCATCACGATCGCGTTGATCCAGTGGAACTGGCCGGCATAGGTACCGTTTCTGCCAAAGCCGCCGATCGTCTTGCCGCTGGCGCGGTCGAGGATCCACACCCGGTCGTTGGTGCCGTCTGCCACGTAGAGATATTTCTGCTGCGCGTCGCGCGAGATCGCCAGCTTGTAGGTGGTCCCGCACGGCGGGAAGTCCTTGCTGTAGAGCCCGCCGCAATCCTCCGCGCGCTGTGACGGCGTGTTCGGCGATACATAGAACTCCTGGAGGAACTTGCCCTCCGTCGTGAACACCTCGATGCGGTTCTGGCCGCGCTCGCCGACGTAGACCTTCCGGTCCTTCGAGATCTCGACAAAATGCAGATCGGGGACCAGGTTCTTCTCCTCGGTCGGCGGACCGCCCGTCCACTTGTACTTCGGCAGCGGATCGTTGGTGATCTCGCTCAGCGTCATCCCGTGCCCGCCCCAGCCGCGCTTGAACGCGCCCGTGTTCATGTCGTACACCAGCACTCGCCGCTGGTTGATGATGTAGATCTCATTGGTCTGTTCGTCGAGCTGGAAGCGTCCCTTGCTGACGAACGCGTCGGTCATCTGATTGGTCTCTTTGAAGTCCTTTGCGTCCGCCGGCGGGCGATGGCCGAAGTCCCACACCAGTTTCCCTTCCTTCGTGTACTTCAGGATGCTGTCCTGCGCCGCGGTGCCCGCCACCCAGACGAAGCCTTTCGAGTCGACGATGACGGTCTGCAGGGCGGTAGGCCACTTCTCGGTCTTGCCCTTTTCCCCCCACGCGTGGACGACGTTGCCTTCCTGATCGAGCTCGATCAGTTCCGGTCCCTGAATGCAGCAATCGAGGCGGCCGTTAGCACCGCCGGTTTCGTCCGGGTTCGCCGCGGCGGCGCGATTCAGGAACCAGATGTGATCGTTGCTGGGATCGACGCCGATGCCGGTGACCTGCTGCATGCCCCACTTGTTCGGCAGCCACTTCGGCCAGAAGGGATCGACCTTGAAGATGGGCGCGCCGCCCTCGTCCACGGCCTGCGCGGGCTTCGCCTGCGAATGCAGCCCCAGGCTGGAAAGGACGACGACAAGGGATACGAGTCCAAGCAGGCTTGCGGCTTTTCGCATCAGCAAATCCTCCAGATCAGACGCGCGCTAGGGTAGTCGAATCGACGCAGACGAACAAGGCGGACCTGAAGGTCCGCCTCTACGTTTTGTGGATTCTCTGCGAGTGTAGAGGCGGGTCTGTAGACCCACCTACCTTGAGAACGACGCAAGACGGACGGCGAGTGCGTCGAGCGCCGCATTGGCTTGTGCGCCGGTGCCTTCGAAGTTGTTCACGATCGACGTGAAAGCCAGCGGCTCTCCGTCACGGGTGGTGACGTAGCCCGCCAGTGACCGGACGTTCGACATTGTCCCCGTCTTGGCGTGGACATTATTCTCCCCTGGAGTTCCCTTCATCCGGCCGGCCAGTGTGCCGTCGACTCCGGCAACCGGAAGCGCCCGCATCCAGGGTGAGGCGGCTGCAGGGTCGTACATCTTCACGAGAACCGTGAGCAGTGTTTCCGGCGAAAGCACATCACGCCGCGACAGGCCGGAGCCATCGACAATCTGAAAGCCGTCGGCGGAAATCCCCCACGACAACAGGCGCTGTTTGGTCCCGTCGAGCGCCTGATCGTTGGTGTGCGGCAGCGGGCCCGACGCGTTGAGACGGTGCACGGCCTCGCCGTACAAATTGATACTGTCCTTCAGCAACGGCTGGACGATATCGGACAACGGATGCGAACGGTATGTGTAAAAAATGGCCGCGGTGTCTGCTGACGGGATGCTGATGTCATCGCCATCCGCGGCAGGTCCCGTGACGTCGATGCCCGATGCGATTAGACGGCGCCGCAGCATCCGCGCGAACCACAGGGTGGGGTTTCCTGCCGACACGAGCAGGCTCGTTGACATTCCTCCGATCGGCACGGAGCCGGCGATCGTCAGCACGTTTTCGCCGGGACGCATCTCGGGCCACACGAGCGGCGCGCTGCCTGCCGGCCCTGTCACGCTGCGGTTCGTGATCGGCAGGTCCTGCGCATCGACGTTATAGGCGAGACTCGTCGGCGCGCCCGCAACGGCGCCGGGCGTGACGGTCAGCGACAGTCGGTTCTCCGCGAGATTCAGCGCGCCGAATACCGCGCCGGTGGAGTAGCCGAGATCGTCCCACGACCACGCGAACCCCGGCCGGGGCTCTTCAAACAGATCATCGATGCCGACCACGCGTCCATCGACGCGATGAATGCCCGCGCTCTTCAGCGCATCAATCCACATCGAGAAGTCGTCGCCGCCGCGGCCACCAATGGCAGGATCGCCGCCGCCAACGACAAGGAGATCGCCGTGCAGCACACCGCCGTCGATGGACCCGGTCGAGCGAAGCGTCGTCGTGAACCGGTACTCCCATCCGACCGCGTCGGCCGCCGTCGCGACACTGACGAGCTTTGCGACCGAGGCGGGCACCATCAGGGTCTGTGGATTGAGATCGAAGAGGTGCTGGCTGCGAGCCAGCGACTGCACTGCGATGCCCCAGGTCGCTCGCTGGACCCCTGGCATTTTCGTGACCGCGATGAGATCGGCCCGAAGCGCGTCGAGCGTGTCGATTGGTGCCGGGGCAGACGTGACAACGGCCGGAGGCGCTTTGGCACATCCGGCCGTGATGAGAAACGCGACGAGGAACAGTCGCGCGGCGCTACTTGACGGCGTCAATCGCTGACATCGCATCATTGAACGCCATCACTTCGACGGTGGCGCTTCCCGGTTCGCCTTCGCGGCTGGCGAGCACGGCGTTGCCGCTGCGCGCGAAGGTCACGGTCTCCATCATGTTGTTGTCCAGCTTGAGTGTGGCGACGAGCGTCGGCATCTTCAGCGCGGGATCGACGCGGTCCTGGAACAGCTGCGCGCGGATGTTGGACAGCTTCGTCAGCATGTCTTCCACTTTCATCGCATCGACTTCCTTACCCGCAGCGTTCTTCCAGACGTCCTTGCCGTCCTTGCCTTTTGACTTGTCGAACGACAACGTCTCGCCGCCGCGCTTCAGTTCCACGCGCGTCGCGTTGAACGACCGCCCGTCGAACATATCCTTGCGCCGCAGCGTACCCGTGTCCTTTTCGAGATCGGCAGCGGCGGTCGCGGGAACCGTGAAGACAATCGGCCGCGACAGATCGCGTGCATAGACGGAGTCGCCCTCTTTCTTTCCAAGCGCCAGCGAGGCGCGCGTGCTGCCACCGCTTACGGTGATCGTGGCGTCAGGCTTGTCGAGTCCGTACTTGGCAAGATCCTTGGCCTCGTTCTCGACAATCTTCTGCATCTGCAGCGACGAGAGCGACGTCAGCACCGCTTCCGTGCCCGCGAAATCGGCCCGCGCTTTGTACGGCTTGGTCACCGCCCATTCGCTGCCGCTCTTGGCAAGGGCGGTCGTTCCGTCGTGCACGATCTCGATGCCGTCGGCTTTCGACTGGTCGAACTTCAACGCCGCCTTGTCGCGCAGGTCGAACGGCGTCCGTTCGAACGTGTTTTCGAGATACCCCGAAATCAGGAAGACGCGTTTCTGATCCGGCGTCTTCGCATAGAGGTCGCTGCCCGTCGCGGTCTTCTCGCCGAGCAGCAATTGATGCGTGTCTTTCTGTCCCTTCGCCCGGAACGTGATCTCCGCCTTGGGCGGATTCAGTCCGTATTGCGACAGATCCGACGGGTTGTCGTCGACGACCCGGCTGATCTCGAGCGTCGCCAGGCTCGTGGCCGCGTTCGAAACCTGAGCCTGATCCGCCTCCGCCTTTTCCGGCTCGATCAGTTGCCACGTGCCATTGGCCTTTTGCACGCGTGAGGCGTCGCCGGACGGTGGCTTGATATGAATCTCTTCGATCTGATCGGCGTCGACCGTAAACGCTTTCGCCTTGGTCTCCGGCGCATCCGATGCCGGCTTCTTCGAGTCGATGAAATAGATGTACGCGACCAGACCAATCAACACCACGAGCAGCGCGATCGTTGACTTCAACCCTCTCATCTTAGCGGTCCGTTCCAGCAGCGGTTGCCATGACTACGACAGGCCTCCAGAAGAGTGTGCGGGCCGCGGCAACGGCGCGCCCCGCTACACAATTCGAGCCGTATCTCCACTAACGCTTCCTCCACCACGTGTAGACGCCGGTGCCGAACACCAGTGCCGGGATCACGAGCAGCGACATCCACAACACCGCGCTCGCCTGCCGCTGCGTGATTGTCAGGCGGCTGTCGCTTGGCGGTTTCGCTCGGATCGAAATCAGGTTCTCCTGCTGCGCGAGCCAGTTGATCGTGTTCAGAAACAGATCCTGGTTGCCCTGAATGCGGAGGGCGTAGTTGGCAGCGAAGTCGGAGTCGCCGATGGTGACGAAGCGTGATTCGGGTGGCCGCTGGTCGGGCTTCGACGCATCCTTCGGCGCATCCGTGGCGTTGGTTGCCGTCACCGCCCCGATCGTGACCGGCCCTGCTTTGTCGCCTTTGTCGGCGTTGAGTTCGACGCGACCTGACTTGAGCTGGTTCATGTCCGTTTCAGCCCAGCTCCGCGCGCTCGTCTGGATGATGGGAACCGCCGCGCGGCCGTTCGATGCCGGCAATATCGGTGTGATCGAACGCGCGAGCGGGAATGCGGTGATGACATTGAACCGTTCGGTGATCGGGTGAGAGGGATAGCTGGCCACGACAGGCACCGATGCGTCGGTTCCTATCAACTGACCCATGCCGCTCGCATCGACGACGATGTCTTTGTCAGCCTGGAAGTCCCAGTCCTTCAGGAACGCGTCGATGACCGGCGTGGCCTGCGCCTTTTCGTCGGGAGGATCGACCAGCACCATGACATGGCCTCCCTTTTTCAGGAAGCGCTGCAGCATGTCTGCTTCGTTCTGAAACAGATCGGTCCTCGGACCAGCAACCACCACGACAGAGGCGTCGGCGGGGACGTCCTTCTCCTGGGCGAGAACGAGTTTGGCCACGTCGTAGTTGTCGGAGCCGAGCGCGGTCTTCACGCCGCTGTAGCCATCGCGCTCGCTGTTGTCAGGGTCGCGCTCACCGTGGCCCTGAAGGAAATAAACCTTCTTCTTGTTCGGATTGAGCACTTTGACGAGCCCCGTCGTCAGCTCCTGTTCCTCCGCCGACGTCACGCGCTCGGTGCGTCCCTTGTATTCGAGCACGACCGTGCCATAGCTCTGCACCTGGTACTGCTTCGCCTCGACCGGCCGCTTGTCCGCATCGATGTACTGAACGTCCACCTTCGACGGCGATTGGTACTTGTATTCCTCGAGTGAGCTGCGGAACCGGTCGAAGCTGTCTGCGCGATCGAAGACGAGGAACTTGACCGGCGAATCCAGGTTCTGCAGCAGTTTCACGGTCTGATCCGACAGCGTGTATTGCTTGTTCTTCGTCAGATCCCACCGCTTGTTCTGCCGGAACGAGAGGTAATTCACCGCAACGAGAATCGCGAGAAAGACGAGCACGCTCACGCTCGCGACGGCGCCATAACGGGCGTTCCGGCGGCTGAAGTAGTCCGCAATCTCGCGCCACTGGCCGAGCGTGTAGAGCACCACGCACGCTAGTCCCGCCCATGCGCCGTAGATGGCGTACTGGTCCCACTCCGGCCTTAAGAAGCGCACGGCGACGGCCGCGACGACGAGTGCCGTACCGAGCCAGCCAACGATATTCAGGATGTTCTTGATCATGGTCACAGATGCATCGGTTGAGAAACGAGCTACCCCTTCCAGCGCTCGGTATCAACCGAGCGCGCGGTCAGGAACAGCCCGAACGACATCACGCTGAAGTAGTAAATGAGATGCTTGGTATCCACAATGCCGCGTGTGAAGTCGTCGAAGTGATCGGTAATCGACAGGTAGTTCAACACGCTCTGAGTGGTCGGCCCGGTAAACGACGCGATCCAGTTGATCACCCACAACAGCAGGAACACCGCGAAGGTCACCATCCCCGAGACGATCTGGTTTTTGGTCAGGCTCGAAATAAGAAGACCGACCGAGATGAAGCAGCCGCCCATCAGCAGCAGTCCGACGTAGCCGATGACCGGCACCGTCCATTCCGGCTTCGGGTTCGCGTAGGAAAAGAGCACGAGCATGTGGATGATGGTAATCGCCAGCATTGCCGCGTAGAGCGCCATCGCGCCGAGGAACTTCCCGAGAATGATCTCCACGTCGGTGACCGGCGAGGTGAGCAGCAGCTCGATGGTGCCCGACCGCTTTTCTTCGGAATAGGTCCGCATCGTGATCAGCGGAAGCACGAACAGCAGGATGACGCTCGCATTCAGGAACAGCGGGCGAATGAGCTGCTGATTGATGTCCACCGCGCCGCCTTCCGCGCCGCCGAACTGCGCGCTCTGCTGGTTGAAAATCACCAGCATTGCGTAGAAGAAGTAGCCGAACAGCAGCGCGAAGAAGCCGATCACGACATACGCAATCGGTGTGGAGAAATACGACTTCAGCTCCTTGTGTGCAATCGCGAGGATATTGTTCATTGCACCACTTCCTCTGAGGTTGCCGCTTCGGCTTCGACGGCCGCAGCGGCGGTCGCGGCCGGCGTCTCTTCCGTCGTGACGTGCAGGAAGATCTCTTCGAGGCTCAAGCGCATCGGCCGCATCTCGAGCAGCCCCCAACCGCGTCCGACGATGGCGGCCGCGAGCTCACGCCGCACGTCGCGCCCCGCCTCGCTGTCCACCTCGTAACCGACAATCTGCTGTTTGGTGTCCGTGACCGCGACCCGCGTCACACCCGAAACACGCTGCAGCACCGAGACCACGTCGGCGCCTGCAGCATCCACCTGCAGGTACATCGTTTCCGAGCCCTGCAGCCGCGAGGTGAGGTTATCGGGGGTGTCGACCGCGACCACCTTGCCTCGGTTGATGATGACCACACGCTGACAGGTCTGGCTGACTTCCGGCAGGATGTGCGTACTAAGGATGATTGTGTGGTCGCCTGCCAGCGCCTTGATGAGCTGACGGGTCTCGATAATTTGCTTCGGGTCAAGACCTGCGGTCGGCTCGTCGAGGATCAGCACCTCGGGGTTGTGCATCAGTGCCTGTGCGAGGCCGACGCGCTGCCGGTAACCTTTTGACAACTTGCCGCAATGACGGTTCGCGACGTCGGAAATGCGGGTCTTCTCCATCATCTCGTTGACGCGGGCCGTCCGTTCGGCGCGGGGAACACCTTTAATGCGCGACACAAACGACAGGTAGTCCCGAACCGTCATGTCCGGATAGAGCGGCGGCGTTTCCGGAAGGTAGCCAGTTCGCCGCTTTGCCTCAATCGGCTGCTCGAACACGTCATAGCCGGCCACGACGGCCTTGCCGTCGGTCGGGGGCATATAGCCGGTGAGCACCCGCATGGTGGTCGTCTTGCCGGCGCCGTTCGGCCCGAGAAACCCGAGAATCTCGCCCCGCTGGACGCTGAAGCTGACGTCATCCACCGCGGTGACGGGGCCGTAGCGTTTGGTCAGATGTTGAACCTCGATCACAGAAGCGCCTCCGCCGCCCCGAGTCGGAGTACGGGGACGCCCCGACTCACATCAGCACTGCCGACGCGTGAGTCGGGTCGTCCCCGTACTCCGACTCGGAGGAATAATTACGGGAAAACGATTGATTATACGTACCCGCCACGCCCGCAGGGACTGGGGGGACGAAGGGCCCTTGGGGACCCGCACTTCGGACGCCGGCAAGCTCCATTTGGTCTGGATCCGGCAAGATAAGAACAGAGTCCTGTTAAAGGATGGCTGCCGAGACCGCCACCTGCACCGTTTGCGAGCTTCACGCGGAGGCCGTTTTCCGCGTCGAGGGAATGGACTGCAACGAGGAAGTCGCGATCCTGGAGCGTCGACTGAAGCCGCTCGTCGGCCTCGAGGCGTTCTCAGCTGATCTGATCGGCCAGCGGTTGCACGTCAAGTACGACGCGGCGAAATTGACGACCTCCGCGATCGTCGATGCAGTCGGCGAAACGGGCATGCGCATGTGGCTCGAGCACGAGGAACCGATGCTCGGCGGTTCGGCCCTCGGCTGGCGGTGGAAGCTCATGCTCGCGTGCGGCGGTCTGCTGACGTCCGCAGCTGTGCTCGCCGTGCTCGGGTGGCCACGCGCGGCGCTCCCGTTCTATCTCGCCGCCGTGGCGGCGGGCATCCTCTATCCGCTGCGGCGTTGCCTCACGGCCGCGCGAGCCCGCACCCTCGATATCAACGTCCTCATGGTGATTGCCGTTGCCGGTGCCCTCGCACTTGGCGACTGGCCCGAGGCCGCAAGCGTCGTGTTTCTGTTCGCCGTCGCGCAGTGGCTCGAAGTGCGAACGATGGAACACGCGCGGCAGGCAATTCGCGCGCTGATCGATCTGGCGCCACGGGAGGCGCTGGTCCGGCGGGACGGTCGCGAACAGCGGATGCCGGTCGATGCCGTCACCCCAGGCGACGAAATCATCATCCGGCCCGGCGAGAAGGTTCCGCTCGACGGCGTTCTCCTGGGCGGACACAGCGACGTGAACGAAGCGCCGTTGACGGGGGAGTCACGGCCCATCGACAAAGTGCCGGGCGACCAGGTGTATGCCGGCACCATCAACGGCCACGGCGCGATCGAGGTCAGGGTGCTGCGCCTCGGGCGCGACAGCCGGCTGGCACGCATCATTCACCTCGTCGAAACTGCGCAGGCACGGCGCGCGCCGGTGCAGTCGTTTGTCGATCGCTTTGCGCGTGTCTACACGCCCATCGTGCTCGTGCTTGCGGCGGCTGTCGCCGTACTCCCACCGCTGTTTGAGGCAGGCTCGATCGACACATGGGTGTACCGCGCGCTCGTCTTGCTGGTGATCGCGTGCCCGTGTGCGCTGGTGATTTCGACGCCTGTCTCGATCGTCGCGGCGCTGTCCGCCGCCGCTCGCCACGGCGTGCTCATCAAGGGAGGAACGTACCTCGAGCGGCTTTCCGCGATCCGCATCATCGCCTTCGACAAGACAGGCACGTTGACGAAAGGCCAGCTCGATGTCACCGACGTGGCGGTCGTCGGCAAAACCATGGCGCTGGACGTGATTCGACTTGCGGCGGCGGTTGAAGCGCGCTCGGCACATCCGGTGGCAGCCGCGATTACACGCCACGCACAGGCGCTGACGCGTGATCTGCCCGCGGTCCGGCGGTTCGTATCGCTCCCGGGAATGGGCGCCGAAGGCGACGTGGAGGGCCGTCACCTGGTGATCGGCAATGAACGGCTGGTCGAGACCTGTCGCGTCCACCTGCCGAATCCATGGCCGGACGCGGAACGGCTGCGCAGCGAAGGCAAGTCGCTGGTATTCGTGGCCGCCGACGGCGTGATGCTTGGCGCGATCGCGGTTGCCGATCGTCCGCGTGAAATGGCGCGCGAAGCCATCGAACTGCTCCGCGCTCAGCATGTGCCGGTGATTGCGATGCTGACTGGGGATCATCAGGACACCGCGGCCGCCATCGCGCGTGCATTGAAGGTCGACGAATACCACGCGGGATTACTTCCCGAGCGAAAACAGGCGCTGGTGGAGTCGCTTCGCGCCAGGCATGGCGCTCTGATGATGGTTGGTGACGGCGTCAACGATGCGCCTGCGCTCGCGACGGCGGATGTTGGCGTGGCGATGGGGGCGGCCGGGTCGGATGCGGCGCTCGAGACCGCCGATGTTGCGCTAATGTCCGACGACCTTGTGAAGCTGCCTTACGCGCTTCGTCTCTCACGCGCCACCATGCGGAACGTCAAGACGAACGTCGCCATCTCTCTCTTCTTGAAGGCGGCCTTCCTCGCACTGGCAATTGGCGGTGTCGCTACGCTCTGGATGGCGGTGCTCGCCGATACCGGCGCGACCGTCATCGTCGTCGCCAACGCGCTTCGTCTACTGCGCGCACACTGAACGATCCGAACGATCCGAACGATCCGAACGCTTCGAACGATCCGAACGCTTCGAACGATCCGAACGACTGCGTTCAGGCTTTTCGATTGCTGAAGAAGTGCGAGTCGACGTACTCGGCGATTGCCTGCTGATCGTCGGCGCCGATGTTCAGAAACTCCAGGCCCATGCCGACGCGCTTGCTGCTCCAGGCGACTTTCGATTCCACGTCGATGTCCTTCTTGCTCATCGGAATGCGGAAACGCGCTCTGACGATGACGCCTGCGTCCAATGGATTGGTGGTGCGAACGGAGACGCCGCCGCGACTGATGTTGAGCGTAACGGCGGCTGCAATCGTGTTGCCGAAGCGGTAGGCGATTGGGATGCCGAGGACAACGCGCGGTCCGCTGCGCCGATTGTAAGCGCCGGGGAACAAGTGCGGCGCAAGCGATGGCACGATGTGCTGTAGGGCGGTGTACTCGTTGACGTACCCGCCGACGTTGAGTGCCGCAAGCTCGCGCACCTCGGCGGAGTTGGCAATGGTCCCGCTGAAGACGACAATCGGCGGCCGCTGTGGATCGATCGTGCGGAGTGCGCGCACGATGCTGACGCCGTTGGCCTGCGGCAGCCGCAAGTCGACAACGATGAGGTCGATGCCGGCTGGGTTGGCCTTGACGCGTGCGAACAATTCGGTCCCGTTCGAGACCGTGATCGTGTTGTGGCCCGCGGTTTCGAGCGCGGTTTTGAACCGGTCGCGCACGAATGCCGTATCGTCCGCGACAACCACCGTTTTGGTTGCCACTCTCGGGGCTGCGGCAGCGGCGGAGCTCACGTCGTAGATATCGGTTTTGCTGTCAGACGACCTTAGCCCTTCGTTGCGAAGCCCTCCGGGATCTCGCTATAATCCGACGTTCTGCGGAAACTGCCGCATCCATCTGAGGATGCAGCGTTTCCGCGACAGCTGGCGGCGGCGTTTCCGCCGCATGGAGCCCCTATGGCGACCTGCCCCGAGTGTGAGTTCGACGAGATCGATACCGCCGATTACGAAGAGGGCGACAACTTCAGTTGTCCCGAGTGCGGCAAGAACCTCGTCTTGGTGGGTGCCGACGAAGTCGAGATCGCCGATGACGAGGACGAGGACGAAGACGAAGATCTCGATGATGAGGACGAGGACGACGGGGATCTCGACGACGAAGACGAAGACGAAGACGACCTCGACGACGAGGATGCGCTCGACGAAGAAGAGGATTTCGACGAGTGAGCCAGGCGCAGGCGCCTGACGATCGGCGCCTCTTCAATCTTCTCGCCACATTCGATTCGGTGATCGTCGCCTTCAGCGGCGGCGTCGACAGCGCGTATCTGGCGTGGGCAGCCACGCAGGTCCTCGGCCCCGAGCGCGCACTCTGTATCACGGCCGACAGCCCCAGTTATCCCGACAACCATCGCCAGATCGCGCTCTCCCTCGCGCGCGACTTCTCGCTGCGGCACGAGATCATTCGTACCGGGGAGCTCGAACGACTCGAGTACCGGGCCAATCCGGTCAATCGTTGCTATTACTGCAAGCACGAGCTGTACACGACGCTGACCAGGATTGCCGCAGAACGCGGCGTTGCGTCGATCGTCGACGGCGCCAATGCTGACGATCGCGGCGATTACAGGCCTGGCCGTCAAGCCGCCCGCGAGTTCGGAGTGCGGAGTCCGCTCGACGAGGTGAATCTGACGAAGGCGGCTATCCGCGAGCTTTCACGAGGTGCCGGCCTCCCAACGTGGGATGAGCCCGCCTCGGCGTGCCTGTCGTCGCGCATCCCGTACCACTCGGAAGTGACCAGCGACAAGCTGCGGATGATTGAGCGTGCGGAACGCGCGGTGCGCGAACTTGGGTTTCGCGTATGTCGTGTCCGTCACCACGACGATCTCGCCCGTGTCGAGATCGGCGCGGACGAACTGCCGAGGGCGCTCGACCCTGATCTCACCGCGCGCATCGTCGCCGCCATCCAGGCGCTTGGCTATCGGCAGGTGACGATCGATCCGCGCGGTTATCGCATGGGTAGCCTGAATGAGGGCGTGGTTCTCAGGCCAGCCTGACGTCGGTTGGTGGTTGGTGGTTGGTGGTTAGTCGTGGGTTCTCCGTTCGTCGTGGTGAGGGAACCGCCACCACGAACCCAGAACCAACGACCAACCACGAACCGATAACCACCAGCCGCGGCTCGCTTATCTTGCTCGTCGCGGTCCTCTATCTAGCCGCGCACGTTCCTTCGCTCGCCCCTTCCCTGGAAGATATCGACTCGATCAACTTCGCCCTCGGACTCCGACATTTCGACCCCGCGCTTCACCAGCCGCATCCGCCCGGTTACCCCGTCTACATGGTGCTCGGGCACATCTCGTTGCCGATCGTCGAGCGCGTGACGTCGGCGACGGGTGTCGCCGCCGAAGCGCGCGCCCTGGCGATCTGGTCCGCCATTGGAGGGGCGGGGTGCATCATCGCCGCATGGTTTCTGTTCGGTGCGCTGGCTGCACGTCAACTTCCAAATACCAACTCCCAATTTCCAAGAACGCCCTTGGGGGTTGGAAGTTGGAGATTGGGAGTTGCTGATTGGGCGACCCTCCTGCTCGCCATCGCGCCTCTCTTCTGGATGACCGGGCTTCGACCCATGAGTGACATGCCGGGTCTCGCGCTCGCGGTCGCCGCGCAAGCGTTGCTACTGGCGCAGTGCGGATCAGAACTGCGCGGACCCTCTTTGCCCGCCGAAGCCGCAGGGCGGCGAAGGCGGCTTGGGTCCGCGATCAACGCCGGCGCGCTGCTGGCAGGCCTCGCAACCGGCATCCGTGTTCAATCCGCTGTTCTGACGCTCCCCTTGCTCGCGTTTGTGATCGTCGAACAACGTCATTTTGCCAAACCACTGCTTGCATTCGCGATCGGGTGTCTGGCGTGGGGCATTCCCCTTCTCATCGCCAGCGGTGGCGTCGGTGCCTATATCGCCGCGTTGAACACGCAGGCCGTGCAGGATTTCTCTTGGGTTGACATGCTCTGGTCGAACCCGACACCCAGGCATATCGCAATCGGTCTGTATCAGGCGCTCGTGCTACCTTGGGCGTCCATTCCGTTGGCGGTCGCCGTGGGCGTCGCCGCTGCCATTGGAGTGCTCGTCAGCCTCCTCCGCGAACCTCGCGTGCTGCTTGTCCTGGCGGTGGCATTCGGCCCTTACTTCGCATTCCACCTGCTCTTCCAGCAGCTCGACACGACGCGGTATGCGCTGCCGATTGTGGTTCCGGTCGCCTGGTTAGCCGCGCGCGGTTCCACGCTCGCGGGGCGTCTGGCGCCTATGGTTGCCGCGCCGCTGGTCGCTGCTGCCCTCATCGTCGCCGTGCCCGCAGGTGTGGCCTACGGACGCGATCCCCATCCGGCGTTTCGCGCCATCGCCGACGCGGTCCGGCGGGCACGAGTGCAACCGCCCGCGGCGGTCTACAGCCACTATGCGATCCGCCGGCCACTTCAGGCAGCGGACACGAGCGCCTTACATGTCGTCGAGCCAGTGACGCAATACGAGTGGCTTGGTCCGGTGAATTACTGGCGTAACGGCGGCGCCGGCCCGATCTGGTTCTTCGCCGACGCACGGCGGACCGACCTTGCACTCATCGATCCCCACAGCCGGAGCGATGTCGTCCGCTATCGATGGACGGTCGAACAGCGCGGCGAATTGAGCGGGACACGGCCGCTCGGCGTCGATTGGTACCGCCTGGGCGTTCCTGGCTGGTTTGCCGGTCAGGGCTGGTCGCTGACGCCGGAAATCGGCGGCCTGACGCAGGCAACGTCCATGGGGCCGGACCATCGGCCCATCGAAGCGTGGGTGCGCCGGCGTCCGGGTCCATTCCATGCGGTTGTTGGCGCCAGGCATCTTGGTGGCGTTGCTGACGCAGATGCGGAAATGACGCTGGCGCTCGACGGACATCCGATCGTTCGCTGGCCTGTGACGCGTGCTGGTCGTAACGCCCTCCGGTTTATCGACCTTCCCGATGGCATTCCGGGTGCCGGTCCGTTTGCGGCACTGACCATCACGTCACGCAGCGTCGATCCGAAACGCTCTGCGCCTGTCGCCGTCCGGCAGTTCGATGTTCAGCCGTCCACCCAACTCGTTGCTGCATTCGCGGAAGGGTGGCACGAGGCCGAATACTCAATAGAGACCGGCCTGACATGGCGTTGGACCAGTGAGCGCTCGGTGTTGCGCATGAATGGACCAGCGCAGCCTGTGACGCTCGAAATCCGCGGCGAATCGCCGCTGCGATATTTCGACCGGCCCCCGACGGTAAAAATTACGGCTGGCGATGTAACCCTCGCGCAGTTTCAGCCCGATACGGACTTCGAGTGGCGCGTTGCTGTCCCCGCAGAGGCGATGCTGAACTCCGGCGGAGCCATCGCGATCGAAATCGATCGCGTGTACCTGCCGGGCAAGGTCGAAGGCACTGCTGATGATCGGCATCTTGGTTTGCGCATCTTCGATCTGCGCGTGAATGGTGTCGATCCTTGATTGACACTGCACAGATCGGCCTGTAAGCTCGTCGCGGCACTCTTTACCGCAACTACTACGTCGAGGGAGAACGCCTCTATGCGTTTGCGCAGCATGTCTCTGACTGCCATCGTGATGGCGATGGTCATAGTGATAGCTGGATGCGCGAAGAAAGTGCCGCCGCCGCCTCCACAACCTCCGGCGCCGCCGCCACCGGCTGTTGCACCACCGCCGCCACCGCCGCCGCCACCACCCCCACCACCGCCGCCACCGCCGCCGCCGCGTCCGCTGACGGAAGACGAGATCTTCCAGCGCAAGACGCTCGAGCAGCTGAATGCGGAGCGTCCGCTTGGTGACGTGGGCTTCGACTACGACATGTCATCGATTCGAGAGGATCAACGTCCAGTCCTCCAGCGCAATGCGGACTACATGCGCCGCTGGATGTCGATCAAGGTCACCGTCGAAGGTCACGCGGATGCGCGCGGCACCAACGAGTACAACCTGGCGCTCGGCGAGCGCCGTGCCGCCGCGGTGAAGGAATACCTTGGCAGCCTTGGCATCGCCGGAGATCGCATCCTGGCGATCAGCAAGGGTGAAGAGCAGCCGCTCTGTATGGAAATGACCGAGCCGTGTTACGCGATGAACAGGCGCGGGCATTTCATCATTACGGCGAAATAGGGCTGGACGGGTGGGAAGGGCGGGTTCTGCCTATCCCGCCCCTAAGTTACCGTCACGGCCACAGACACGGTCGCCGATCCGTTCATTTCGAACCAGCCAACCCCCTCGCTGACCAGATCGAATTCGAGCAGATACTCGCCGGGGTCCGGGGGTTTCAGCGAGAACGACACCGTCTGCGTTTCGCCAGGTGCAGTCGATCCGCTGAGCCGCACGCGCGCGAAGTCGACGGCCAGCGGCGATCCTGCGCGAGTCCGAAGGTGGATGCCGAGATTGACACCGCCGAGCCGCGTGTCGCCGGGAAGCCAGACGACGCTGCCCACGTTCTGAACCGAGGCATGACCCTCAATCATCTCGGGGGCGCCCACCGACGCGCAATGGAGGTGGACGGTGATTTCTCCTTTCAGACCCGTCCGTTCCCGGCTGTCTTTGGAGCCACCGCCGCCTTTCGTGAGAAAGAACGTCTGGTGGCCACGAAGAAAAACGCGCACGCGATCCGCGTACTTGTTCAAGGCGCGGCCCCCGCGGAGGGCGTCCTGGAAGTCGTCGAGCGCAACGCGGTGCGACTCCGTGTTGAAGATCGCCAGCTCCAGGTTCTGAAAGCCCGCCGCCCGTGCCCATTTCCAGACGTCATCCATGACGACGTCGCGCTCGAGCGCCGCGTAATTCTTCATCTCGTACTGCGATCGCGATCCTTTTGAATGATGTGGCCCCGGTTCGGAAAACCCGGCGACGCCACCCGGACGCAGCACGCGACCGAGCTCCAGCATTGCCTGGGCCGGGTTCGGCACGTGATGAAACGCGTCAAAGCAGAGGATGCGATCGACGCTGGCGTCGGGAAGGTCGATGTGGTGGCCGTCGAAAACGAGAAATTGCGGCGCAGGCTGATCGCCAATGGGAGGCAGCCGCGCGTAGAGCTGCTTGCCGAGCTCCAGCGCGGTCGCTGAGACGTCGAGCGCGATCGCCGCGCAGCCAAACTGGGTAAGGCACCGCGTGGTCCAGCACGCACCCGCTCCGAAATCGAGCACATCCAGTCCCGGGGCAAGGCGCAGTCCGGCCACCAGCTGCGCGAAAGAAGCCAGGAGGTCGGGTGCATCGTGTGGGTCGGCAAAGGGCTTCGCGAGATAGCGATCCGAGAATTCGAGCGTCGTGCGGTAGTAGTCTTCGGCGGTGTGGGCCAGCTCTTCAACTGTGAGCGTAGTGTTCAACTCACGCGCGTCGATGAAGGGGTCTTCCGCGGGGAGAGCGTCGTGGAGACGGGCCTGGAATTCATCGGACGCGGCGATCTCGGCGGCCACTTCGCGCAGCGTCAAGCCGTCCTCTTTGATCAACCGAAGGTAGTACTGTCGTCCGTCTTCATCAGGTGGACGCGCCAGGATGAATCGATAGAGAAGATCGAGGCCGCGCGCCGTGTTTTCTTCCGGGATCTTATCGGCGCGCCGGAGCGCGGGAAAGACGAGTCGTCGAAGCCGCCGTACCTGGCGGACGACAAACGTCGGCGCACTACGCATGCGCCAGTTCGTCGGCGATCGCGGCAGCGGCGGCGCGTGGATCCGGTGCGGCGATGATGGGCCGTCCGACGACGATATAGTTCGCTCCGGCCTTGATGGCCTCCGCAGGTCCCATCGTTCGCGATTGATCGTTTCGTTCGCTACCGGCGGACGCGCCGCGGATTCCCGGCGTGACGATCTGAAATTGCGGGCCGCAGGCCTCTCTGATGGCCGGCGTTTCCTGAGCGGATGCGACGACCCCTTGCAGCCCCGCCTGCTGAGTCAAGCGGGCCAGCGCAATGACCTGCTGGAGCACAGGGCGCTCGACGCCAATCGCACGCAGCGCCTGCTCATCCATGCTGGTCAGGACGGTCACCCCAATCATCAGCGGCCCGGGGCGACCGAGCCTCGTGGACGTCTCTCGAGCAGCACGGGCGGCCGCCTCCATCATCGCGGTGCCGCCGGATGCGTGGACGTTGATCATCCAGGCGCCCGTGCCGATCGCCGCTTCGACCGCCTGTTCGACAGTGTTCGGAATGTCGTGATACTTCAAGTCGAGAAACACGCGCGATCCCGCGTCGACGATCCGCCGCACGAGCGCCGGGCCTTCGGTGGTAAACAGACGATTGCCGATCTTGAAACCACCAGCGAGGCCGCGCAGCGTTGTGACCAGCTGCATCGCGCGGTCGCCGCTCTCCACGTCGAGCGCGACTAGGAGCTTATCCACTCTTTTTCGCGAGAGGTCGTGTCGATCGTCCCCACGAGATCGGCAATACGGGAGATGCTGTGGCGGCGCATGTATTCGGTGATCCCGTCAAGCAGCTTCTGCCAGATGAATGGGTCGACGAAATTGGCCGTGCCGACCTGTACCGCGTCTGCGCCGGCGATGATGAACTCGAGCGCATCTCGGGTGCTGGCGATGCCGCCCATCCCGATCACGGGAATCTTCACGGCGCGGCGGCACTCGTACACCATGCGCACCGCAATCGGACGGATGGCGGGTCCACTCAACCCGCCGACGATGTTCGAGAGTTCCGGGCGGCGCGTCTCGACATCGATCGCCATCGCCAGGAAGGTATTCACGAGCGACACGGCGTCAGCGCCGGCGTCTTCCGATGCGCGCGCGAACGACGCGACATCGGTGACGTTGGGCGTCAGCTTCGGAATGACGGGCAGCGCCGTCACCTTTTTCACGGCGCTGACCACACCGAACGTTCCATGCAGGTCGCAGCCGAAGGTGATGCCGCCTTCCTTGATATTCGGGCACGAAATGTTCAATTCGAGTGCGGCAACGCCCTCCGCATCGGACAGGATCCGCGCCAGCTCGACGTACTCGTCGAGCGTGCTGCCGCAGATATTGACGATGACTGTCGCACGGAGGCGGCGTAATTCCGGCAGCTTCTCATCGATGAACCTGTGGACGCCGATGCCCTGGAGGCCGATTGCGTTGAGCATGCCCGAGGGCGTTTCGACGATCCGCTCGGGTGGGTGGCCTTCCCGCGGTTTCAGGAAAAGACCTTTGACGGCGACGCCGCCGAGGGTCGAGAGGTCGACGGCCTCTGTGTACTCGACACCGTAGCCGAAGCATCCGCTCGCCGCAATCAACGGGTTCTTGAGCGTGAGGGCCCCGATCTGGACGGAGAGGTCAGTCAAATCCCAAATCCCAAATCCCAAATCCCAAGTCAAATCTGGCAACGGGCCACAGGGACTCAGAGGACGGTTTTTCTCTCTGAGTCGCTGTGTCTCTGAGACGTGTGGTCGTGACTAATCCCATACCAAATCCTCGCCCCGGAAGACCGGGCCGGCGATGCACGACCTTACAAAATGGTGTGCGGGGCGGGCCTTGTCAGGCCCATCGCGCACCGAAATCACACAGCTGTAGCAGCCGCCCATCCCGCATCCCATCGTTCGTTCGACCGAGACCTGCGATGGGCGCCGGAACTTCGCGGCGACGTGCGCGACGGCCTCGAGCATCGGTTCCGGTCCGCAAGCGTAGATCATGACGTCTGACCGGGATTCGGGATTCGGGATTCGGGACTCGAGCTCCCGAAGCTCGCGTTCGAGCGGTCCCGTGATGCGGGCGCGATCGCCGGTCGATCCGTCTTCGGTCGCGAGGACGAGTCTGATGCCGCGGGATTGGAACCAATCCAGATGGAACAACTCCGCGCCGGTTCGCGCTCCGTAGAACAGCGTCGTCTTCGTGCCACGCGCCAGCAGCGCGTCGCCGAGCGTGGCGAACGGGGCCAGGCCGACGCCGCCTGCAACCATCCACGCTTCCATCGGCGGATCGACGATTTCGAATGGACGTCCAAGCGGACCGAGACACGAGATCCTGTCACCCGCGACCGCGTCGTAGAGAATTGTCGTCGTCACGCCAATACGCTTGCTCAGCAGCGTCAAGCCCTCGACGCGATTGTTCGATCGAAGCACTTCGAATACGGAGAACGGTCTGCGCAGCAGGGGATCCGCACTGCGGGCCGATTTGACCATGACGAACTGTCCCGGCTGAGTGGCTTCGGCGATTTCTGGAGCAGCAAGCGCAATAACGTTGTAGTCGGGGGAGAGACGCGTGTTTGAAATCACGCGCGCCTCGACGTCGCGAAGCATTGGTCGGAGTATACCTGCTGTATACTGATCCAGCTCTTTAATGCGGTCCTGAGAGATCGCGAAGAGGTGAATATGTCCGACAGCAAGTCCGCGGTCGTCATGGACGCGGACCGCATCGCCCGCACCCTCACTCGCATCGCACACGAAATCGTCGAGCGCAACAAAGGCGTAGATGGCCTCGCCCTTGTTGGCGTGCGCACTCGCGGCGTCCACATTGCGCGACGGCTGGCGCGCATTCTCAAGCAGATCTCCGGCGACGATGTCCCGACCGGCGCGCTCGATATCACGCTGTATCGCGACGACCTGATGCGCCACCCGGTCGGCCCGCAGCCCGTGATTCGCCGCACGGAGATTCCGTTTTCCATCGATAACAAAAAGATTCTGCTCGTTGACGACGTGCTCTATACCGGCCGGACGACGAGGGCGGCGCTCGACGCGCTCATCGATTTCGGACGGCCGCAGTTGATTCAGCTCATCGTGCTGGTGGACCGCGGCCACCGTGAGCTGCCGATCAAGGCCGATTACGTAGGTAAGAACCTGCCGACCAATCCCGAAGAGAGCGTCCAGGTGCGGCTGCAGGAAACCGATGGCAATGATGAAGTGGTGCTGCAGCAGGAGGCAATCGTATGAGCCCGCAAGCAACGGTTCACGACTTCGATCAGCGGCCGGCAGTCACGTCGTTGAAATCGAAAGACCTGCTTGGCATCTCGGACCTGACGCCGGATGAAATCACGCTCATTCTCGACACCGCTGACGCGATGAAAGAGATTGCGTCGCGTCCAATCAAGAAAGTTCCGGCGCTGCGAGGCAAGACGGTCGTCAACCTGTTCTTCGAACCGAGCACACGCACTCGGACGTCGTTCGAAATCGCCGAAAAGCGTCTCAGCGCTGACACGCTCAACATCGCCATCGCGACGTCGAGTGTCGTGAAGGGAGAAACACTCGCCGACACGGCGCTGAACCTCGAGGCGATGCACCCTGACATGATCGTGCTGCGCCACTCCTCCTCGGGCGCGTGTCACCTGCTGTCGCGCATCTGTCGATCTGCAATCATCAACGCCGGCGACGGCATGCACGAGCACCCGACGCAGGCGCTGCTCGACGCCTTCACCATCCGCGAGCGCAAGCGGCAGCTGAAAGGGCTGAAGGTCGCCATCATCGGCGACCTGCTGCACAGCCGCGTGCTGCGGTCCAATATTCTGCTGCTGACCAGGATGGGTGCAGAGGTCTGGGTCTGCGGACCTCCGACGCTGATGCCGGCGGAGATCCGGCGCTTCGGCGTCACCGCAACGAGCAGTATCGAGGCGGCGGTCACCGGCGCCGACGTGATCATGCTGCTGCGGATTCAGCTCGAGCGGATGGAGGGCGCCTACTTTCCGTCGCTGCGCGAGTACTTCAATGTGTTTGGCATGAGCGAAGCGCGGATGAACCTGGCAAAACCCGATGTGATGATCATGCACCCCGGTCCGATGAATCGCGGCGTGGAGATCGCATCGGAAGTGGCGGACGGTCCCTACTCGGTGATTCTCGACCAGGTCGCCAACGGTGTCGCGGTGCGCATGGCGGTGCTGTATCTGCTGGCGGGCGGAGCGGAGCATGAAGAGGCTGCTTAAAGGCGGGCGTATTGTCGATCCCGCCAACGGGATTGACGGCGTCCGCGACATTCTCATCGACGGAGAGCGCATCGCGCGCGTCGGATCGAATCTCTCCACCGACGGCGCGACCGTCGTCGAGATTCCCGACGGATTGGTGGTCTGTCCCGGCTTCATCGACATGCACGTGCATCTGCGCGAGCCAGGACAGGAACACAAGGAGACCGTGGCAACGGGAACGGCATCCGCGGTGGCGGGCGGCTTTACCGCGGTGGCCTGCATGCCGAACACGAGTCCGGTCAATGACAATGCAAACGTCACCACCTACATTCTCGACAAGGCGCGTGAAGCCAATCTCGCCCGGGTGTACCCGATTGGCGCCGTGTCGCGCGGCTCCCAGGGCGAACTGCTTGCCGACATCGCGGATATGCGCAACGCCGGCTGCGTTGCGATCACTGACGACGGGCATCCGGTCAAGACGGCCATCCTGCTGAGACGTGCCCTGGAGTATGCGGGCATGTTCGGCATGCCTGTGATCGAGCACTGCGAGGATCCCTCGCTGAAAGGCGACGCGGTGGCGCACGAAGGCTATTACGCGGCGTCACTCGGCCTGCGCGGCATGCCCGGGGCGTGCGAGGCGCTCGGTGTCGAGCGCGGAGTGCTGCTCGCGGAACTGACCGGCTCGTCGTTCCATGTGGCGCACATGAGCGCGCGCGCGTCGCTCCGCGCGGTGCGGAAAGCCAAAGAGGCGGGCCTGCGTGTTACCTGCGAAGTCGCGCCTCATCACTTCACGTTGACCGATGAGGCGCTCGCCGCGCCGGTAGCCTACGACACGAATACCAAAATGAACCCACCG
>Ga0310810_10000694_pt1 | contig 33774 bp, 30 predicted proteins | sample NCmetagenome_FD_207641 | JGI IMG/M metagenome (GOLD analysis project Ga0310810, IMG submission 207641) | Soil microbial communities from experimental microcosm in Duke University, North Carolina, United States - NC | ecosystem: Engineered > Artificial ecosystem > Soil microcosm > Unclassified ... | reverse complement strand
ATGCCCCGCCTCGACGGCCTGGGGCTCCTCCAAGCGCTGCGCTCCGATGAGAAGACCCGCACGATCCCCGTCATCCTGCTCACCGCGCGCACGGACGACGAATCGCGGATCGAGGGGCTCGACTGGGAAGCGGACGACTTCCTCATCAAGCCGTTCTCGTCGCAGGAGCTGATCGCGCGGGTGACGGCCCAGCTCAAGCACGCGCGGAGCCGCCGGGAGAGCGAGTCGGCCCGCCGGAGCAGCCAGGAACTCCTGCGCAGCGCGCTCGGGTCGGCGAGGATGTACGCCTGGGACTGGAACATCGAGACGGGCGCGGTCCAGCTCTCCGACGGCGCCCTCGCGGTCATCGGAAACTGGAAGGACCCGGAGATCGAGAGCGCCTGGGCGAACATCCACCCGGACGACGTCCCGGGGCTCCGCGTCAAGTCCGAGCGCGCGGTCGCGGAGGCCGGGACCTACGTCCATCGCATCCGCTTCCGCCACTTCGGCACGGGGGAGTGGATCTGGCTCGAACTGCGGGCCCGGGCCCTGCGGGACCCGGACGGCAAGGTTCGCCGGATGGTCGGTCTCGCCCTGGACGTCAGCGAGCGGGAGGAAATCGAGGCGGCCCTGCGCGAAAGCGAGCGGAGCGTGCGGGCCCGCGGCGAGGAAATGCTGGCGATCATGGAGTCGACCCCGGCGCTCATCCTGGTGGCGCGCGACCCGGCGGGCAAGACGATCGTCGGCAACCGGACCTCCTACGAGGTGCTGCGGATGCCGCAGGGGCTGAACACCTCCGTCACGGCGCCGGACGGAACCGGGCCGACGCACTTCCACATCATCTCCGATGGGAAGATCCTGATGCCGGAGGACTATCCGATCCAGCGCGCGCTGCGCGAAGGTCGGGAGATCCTGAATTTCGACGAGCGGATCGTCTTCGACGACGGCTCGTCGGTCGACCTGCTGGGGAACGTGGTGCCGCTGCGGAATCCGGACGGATCGGTGCGCGGCGGCGTTGCGGCCTTCGTGGACGTGACGAAGCAGAAGTCGGTGGAAGCCGAGATCCGGGCCCTGAACGTGTCTCTCGAGGAAAAGGTGCAGGAGCGCACGGCGCGCATGAGGGAGGCGCTCCGCGAGCTCGAGACCTTCACCTACAGCGTCGCGCACGACCTCCGGGCGCCGCTGAGGGCGATGAACCAGATGAGCGAGATCCTGATCGACGAGTTCGCCCCCCAGCTCGGCGCCGACGGCCGGGAGTACGCCCGCCGCATCGGGCAGGCCGCGGAGCGGATGGACCACCTGACCCGCGACCTGCTCGAATACAGCCGCCTGGCGCGGGCGGACGTGGGCATCGGGCCCGTGGACGTCGGCGCCGTGGTTGAGGAGGTAGTTTCATCGCTCGAGACCGACATCCGTCACGCCGGGGCGCGCGTCCGGGTGGAGCTCGATCACGTCGTCGCCAGCGGGAACCGCTTCCTCCTGACCCAGGCCCTCACGAACCTGCTGAGCAACGCGATCAAGTTCGCCAAGCCCGACACCGCGCCCGACGTGCGGATCCGCTCCAGCGTCGGCGAGGCCGGGCGGATGCGTCTCTGGGTGGAGGACGACGGCATCGGGATCGACCCCCGGCACCACACGAAGCTTTTCCGGGTCTTCGAGCGGCTCAATCCGCACGGGCCCTACAAGGGCACGGGCATCGGCCTGGCGATCGTTCGGAAGTCGGTTGAGCGAATGAACGGAACAATTGGAGTCGAAAGCGATCTGGGTAAAGGCTGCCGGTTTTTCATCGAGCTTCCAGGAAAGGCAGGGCCCTGATGTCGAGTCCCGAGTCGCGCATCCTGGTCGTGGAGGACGACCCCAACGATGCCCTCCTGCTGCGGCGGGCCTTCCGGAAGGCCGGCATTTCGGGCTTCGACCTCGTCCTGCCCGACGGCCAGGAGGCGATCGACTACCTCGGCGGGCTGGGGGGCTACCGCGACCGGGCCGCCTTCCCGCTGCCCAGCCACCTGATTCTCGACCTCAAGCTGCCGAGGGTGACGGGGCTGGAAGTGCTGTTGTGGATCCGGGAGAGCGCCGATCACCAGCAGCTTCCGGTCGCGATCCTGTCGTCGTCGGGCGAGTCGTCGGACCAGGTCCGGGCGCGCGAGCTGGGGGTGGACGCCTACTTCGTCAAGCCCAATCGGAGCGCGGACCTGCAGGCGATCGTGCAGGAGATCGGGCGCATCTGGAGCCTGAACGGGGTGAGGGTCTGACCCGTCGGCCTCCGCATTTTCCCCTTGTGCATTTTTAATGCTCGAGGTATCGTTCCTCCACTCCGGCGCCGTACCCCCGGGCCTGCGGACCGTCCCACTCCGGCAGGATGACGACCTTCGGCTCTCCTGAAAGGACACGATCGGTGCACTCGAAGTTCCGGCCCCCCTCCTCGACATCGCTTACGTTCCGGCTCCGCCTCCCGAAGCTGATCGTCGAGCTCGAGGCCGCGCTCCGCGACGTCACGGAAGGGTGGGCGGAGGACGACCGCGAGCGGGTCTTCGAGATCGCGACCGCGCTGGCGAACTCCTGCAAGGTCGAGGGCCTCCGCGAGCCCGCCGTCGTCGCCCGCTCGCTGGCCTGCCTCATGAAGCTCTCCAAGGAGCAGATCCTGCCCATCGAGGCCGCCTTCCGGGAGAAGCTGCAGGAGCTCCTGGGCTCGCTCAAGGGCACCGCCCACCAGGTCCTCACCGGATCGGGGTAGGAGGGCAAGCCCCGGAGGCGAGGCTTGCCCTCCCGTTGCGGTCTAAGCAGCGCGGGTCCCCGCGGCCTGGGCCTTCACGAAGTTGAGGATCTCCTCGTTGATCTGCTGCTTGTGCGTCGTGCACATGCCGTGCGGCGCGCCCTTGTAGACCTTGAGCTGCGCGTTCTTGATCATCTTCGACGTCTTCATCGCCGAGATGCCGATCGGGACGACCTGGTCGTCGTCGCCGTGCAGGATCAGCGTCGGCACGTCGACCTTCTTCAGATCTTCCGTGAAGTCCGACTCCGAGAAGGCGCGGATGCAGTCGAAGGAGGCCTTGAGGCCGCATTGCATGCTCTGCGCCCAGAAGGTGTCGCGTACGCCCTGGGACACCTTCGAGCCGGGCCGGTTGGCCCCGTAGAAGGCCGGGGCCCAGTCCTTGATGAACTGCGAACGGTCGGCGAGAACGCTCGCGCGCATCCCATTGAACGTCTCGATCGGGATTCCGTCCGGGTTGGCGGGCGTCTTCAGCAGCAGCGGGGGAACGGCGCTGATCAGAACGATCTTGGCCACCCGCTTCGTGCCGTGGCGCCCGATGTAGCGGATCACCTCGCCGCCCCCCGTGGAATGGCCGACGTGGACCGCGTTCTTCAGGTCGAGCGACTCGACGAGCGCCGCCAGGTCGTCGGCGTAGGTGTCCATGTCGTTGCCGTTCCAGGGTTGGCCCGAGCGGCCGTGGCCGCGGCGGTCGTGGGCGATCGTCCGGTAGCCGCGCTCGGCCAGGAAAAACATCTGGTCCTCGAAGGCGTCCCCGTTCAGCGGGTAGCCGTGGCTGAAGACGATCGGCTGCCCCTGGCCCCAGTCCGTGTAATGGATCTCCGTCCCGTCCTTGGCCTTGATCCTGCCCATGGCACTCTCTCCTTGACGGTGATGGGAACCGGGACGGCGCCGGCGGACATCGGTGCGGACGGCCCCAGTTCCCGAAACAAAAACCCAGTTCCAGAGCCGGGAGCGCCGGATTTGTTGCGTGCTTCCCGCCGGGAGGGCGACGCGGTCGAATCTTCATCAATCTTTTGCCTCCCCTTGAATAACGATTCGCCCTCTCGAGGTTTATTAGAGGCGTGAAGTCGTCGTTCCAGGTCCTCGCCGTCGAAGACGCCACTGCCTATGGGCTGCTCCTCGAACACGCGCTGTCGTCCTTGAAGGCCTCCCTGACGCTGCTCCCGACGGCCCGGGAAGCGCAGAAGTACCTGTCCGGCTGCTCGCACGCGGGCACGGCGCCAGACGCCGTGCTGCTGGACCTGAAGTTGCTGCACTCGACCGGCCTGGACCTGCTCCGCTGGATCCGGCTGCAGCCGCGCATCCAGGGCGTGCCCGTCGTCGTGCACAGCGGCCGCGACGACGGCGCCGACGTCAACCGCGCCTACGAGCTGGGCATCGCGGCCTATGTCGCCAAGCGAGCCGGCCTGCGGGAGCTCGCCATGATGCTCTCCGGGGTGCTCGTGTCACAGGGTTCGTCCACGATGCCTTAAGCGCGGAGGTGCTGGACGGCCGCGCCGGCGACGCCCGCGGCGATCATGCCGATCATGGCCGTGAGCACGCGCCAGCCGAAGGACCAGCCGCCGACCACCACCGCGATGCCCCCCTTGACGAGCGTATTCGAGGCCGAGGCGATGAAGATCGCGAGCGCCGCCATCGGAAGGGCGAGCTCGCCCGGGGTCATCCGGGAGATCGAGATGCTCACGGCGTCCACGTCCGCTGCGCCCGCGAGCAGCGCCGCGGCGTAGCTGCCTTCCGCCCCCCAGGCCTTGGTGGCGGCTTTCGAGGCGACGAGCACCACCGCGAAGAGCGCTCCGAACTTGAGCGCCGACCCGATCTCGAACGGATTCGAGAACCTCACGTTTTCGGCTCCGAGGCCGTTCTTGCGGCTGCTGAGGTACAGGATGCCGGCGGCGACGGCGCCGGCCAGCGTCAGCGCGCCCATGGGGATCGCGACGGGCAGCAGGAGCGCGCGATTGATGATGGCGACCACCGCGATGACCCGGAGGCCCATGACCGTGCAGGCGAGGATCACGCCCAGCGCGCAGGCCTTCGCGGCGTTCGGTTCGCGCTTTGCCCGACCCGAGAAGGAAAGCGTGACCGCGGTCGAGGAAACGAGCCCGCCGAGCAGCCCTGTAACCCCCAGGCCCTTGCCGGGGCCCAGGAGCCGGACCGCAATGTAGCCGCAGAAGCTGATCCCGGCGATCAGCACGACGATGAGCCCGATCTTCGCCGGGTTGAGCGCCTGGTAGGGCCCGTAGTTCCGGTCGGGCAGCAGCGGAAGGACCACCAGCGCCAGGATCCCGAACTTCACCGTCGAATAGACGTCGTCGCGCGATACCCGAGCCGCCAGCTGATGGAGCGGATCCTTGTAGGAAAGCAGCGCCAGCACCGCCACCGCCATGGCGGCGCAGAGCAGGAGCCGCTCCTTGAGCGAGCCGGCCACGCCGTCCGCGGTCGCGAGGCAGCCCAGCAGGAAGGTGGCGACGAGCGCCGCTTCCGAGGTGATGCCCCGGTCGCGACCCTGGCGGAGGTCGTCCGCGTAGGCCAGCGAGATCGGGATCAGGAACGACGCGAAGGAGAGAGCCAGGATCCAGGCGCCGAAGCGGGAGGCGAGCAGGACGCTCAGCGCGCCGACGAGGGCGACGAGAGGATAGGTGCGCACGCCGCCCAGCAGCGAGCGGTCGCCACCTTCCTGGGTCGCGGCCGACTGCTCCCGCTGCAGTCCGATGAGGAACCCGATCCCCAAGGCCACCGCCAGTGAGACGAAGCGCTCCGCGTCCAGGTCAGTACCCGGTGAATTCCTCCGTCCGGATGTCGTCGTCGTCGACCCCGTTGTCGGCGATCATCTTCCGAAGGTCCGCGACCATCCGGGGCGGGCCCGCGATGTAGAACATCGGCGCCTTCGCCTCATCCTCGAAGGCCCCCTCGCGGAGGTGCTTCGAGATCAGGTCGTATTCGATCCGCCCGGTCTCGCCCTCCCAGGGGAGCTTGGAGGTCTCCGGACGGGAGACAGTGGGAACGAAGGTGAAGTTCGGGTTGTCCCGGGCGAATTCGCGGAACTCGTCCAGAAAGGCCGCGTCCTCGGGGCGCCGGTTGGAATGGAAGAGCAGGATCCGGCGCGAGCTGCCGCGCCGGGCGTGCTGGCGGACCATGCTGCGGAAGGGCGTGACGCCGATCCCTCCGGCCAGCAGTACCGAGGGACGCTCGGGGTCGTGGTGCAGGGTGAAGTCGCCGTAGGGACCCTCGGCCTGCACGCCGCTCCCCAGCGCCATCGACTGCAGCACCCGTTTGAAGGCCGAGCCCCGGAGTCGGCTCGCGATCACGAGGTCGTCGTCGTCCGGCGCGCTCGCGATCGAGAAGCTGCGCGTGTCTCCGTCCTCGTCCGTCTCGGGCGGGAAGAGCAGCGTGAGGTCCACATACTGCCCGGCCTTGAAGGTCATCTGCGGGGGCTTCTCGAAGCGGAACTCCATCGTCCGTTCCGCCACGAGCTTGCGTTCTCTGAGCGCCAAGGTCTGTACCGGCAGGGGGGCATTCTGGATCACGCGGCAAGCTCCTTTCCCCGGGCGAGCGTCCGGGACAGGACAAGAATTCTCTGCTACCCTATTGATCCGGCGGCCGTTCCGGAGTTATTGGTCTGTGCTTTGCTTGATCCGATGAGGTGATTGGGCGATGATGGGAGGAATGAGAGCGGCGGTCCTCCTTCTGGTGCTCGCCTTCGGTTCCCTGCAGGGGATCTCGTTGACGGACTGCCCCTGCGGTTCACTCTGCGAGACGAAGAACGCCTGCCCCGACGAGAAGAGACACGAGTCCGCCGACGACTGCTGCAGCCGTACCCGTGCGAAAGATCAACAGGCAAGCGAGAACTGCTTTCACCTCGAACCCCAGACGGAGCTCGATTCCGGGGCGGCAGCGGTCCTGGATCTTCCGGTCATTTGCCTCGGACCAGTCGCGATTCTCCCAATCTCCTCGGACACTCCGGAGACGGCGGGTCAAGTTTTCCGGACCATCGGTCCGTCGCCGCCCCATGGAAGCCGGCTGCTGTTCCTGATCCACTCCACCCTGCTGATCTAGCAGGCTGCACGGCCTCAAGCAGAGGCCCGGAGCATCGCGCTTGGATTTCATTCTGACTTCCGACTGCGGAAGCGATCCCTCATGAAGAAACTGTGGCTGACCCCATTACTCGGTCTCTGGGCAATTCCGGCGTTCGCCCAGGAGGGCGCACTTGACGTGCTGGACGGGGAAACCCTTTACGAGGACGGCTGGCTGTTCACCGCGGGCTACGAGTTCCGTCTCCGCCGCGGGCTCCTGGATGGAACCACCCGCGTCGGGGACCCGTTCCAGCAGGTGGAAGAGACCCACGCCGCCGTTCTGAGCGCCCACTACGGCCTGCTTCATACGCTCCAGCTCGGCATGATCGTGCCCTACGTGAGCCGGGTTCTCACCGTTGACGACCCGGTGGGGCCGGAGCGCCTGGAGTCGGGCGGTCTGGGCGATGTCACCCTTTATGGCAAATGGAGGTATTACCGCTGGGACTCCGTCGGCATCGCCACGAACTTTTCGGTGCTCGGGGGCCTCGAGCTGCCGACGGGAAAGGACGACGTGGTGGATCGCGGCGTCTTCCTGCCTGCGGACATGCAGCCGGGGTCGGCCTCCTGGGACCCGTTCCTTGGGACTGCCGTGACGCACGAGCCGGGGCGCTGGCGATTCAACGCGATGGCGCTCTACAAGCGCGTCGGGGAGGGGACTCACGAGTACAAGCAAGGCGATCAGTTTTTCGCCGAGCTCGCCGCCGGGAACCGGTTCTGGCTGGAGCCGTACCCCGGCCCGTTCATGCGTGCGGATGTGATGCTACGCTACCGCCACGAGTGGGCCGACCGCCAGACGGGGCTTGCCGTGGCGAACACCGGTGGGGACCTATTCACCGTCGGAGTGAACTGGGCCTTCAGACCGCGGCCCACCGTCGACATCCAGGTCTCGGTCGAGATCCCGCTCGTCGAGGACGTCCGGGGCGTTCAACTCAGGAATCAGGTCGCCGTATTTTTCGGATTCGGACTTCGCATGTAGAGGAGATCGATATGAAGCGCGTCTCAATCCTGCTCCTGCTCCTTGCCGCATGCGGCACGCCCGGCGTTCAGGTGAGCCCACAGCCCGGCGACTTCGCGTTCCTCGAGGTCCGCCTCAAGGGCTGAACCTGAAGCGAGGAGATGATGGGGCTCGAGAAGCTCCTCCGGGGCCTGTACGGCTCCGTGCCGCAGCTCGACATGGACAAGCAGTTCGCGCGCGTCCGCGTGATCCGGCCGATGACGTTCGATTTCCAGGAGCTCGCCGACGGGATCCGGCGCAACAACGTCGGCACCGCCGGCATCGAGGTGGAGGCGACGGTGGAGGTCACGGACGCCAAGGTCGTGATTCAGCCGACGGGTCAGTCGTTCCCGCTCTCGGGGACGGCGTTGCCCGCGGGCCGGCGTCGCCTCAAGGTCCTGACCTGGGAAGACCGTTCCAAAACGTCGCTGGAGATGGTCCGCTAGAACTTCTTTGAATGGCCACAGAGCCCTCGGAGCCCCCCGAGAAAGTCCTCTCCGCGGGCTCGGGGGGCTCTGTGGCCAATAATCAGCGGCGTTTGGCCTGCTCCCCCCGCAGGATGAAGCAGGTGCTGCTCGACTTGGCCACGAGCTTCTGCTCGGGGACGCTGACGACCTCGCACTCCAGGTAGACCATCGTCCGGCCGCCGTGCACGACCCGTGCGCGGGCCTCGAGCAGCTGGTCCGTCACGGGACGGAAGAAGTTGATCGAGAGCTGGGACGTCGTGAAGGATTCGCCCTCCTCGAGGGTCGTGGCGCAGGCGATCCCCATCGCGGCGTCGGTCAGGTCGCAGAGGATCCCGCCGTGCAGCGTGCCCATCGGGTTCGAGTGCTTGTCCCGGCGGGCCTGCAGACGGAACACGGTTTTCCCCTCGTCGATCTGGAGCACCTCGAAGCCGATCAGCGCCATCACGGGAGGGGAGAGGTTCATGCGGAAGCCGTCGACCTTCTCGCCCCGGACCGTCCGGCGGATCGCGTCCAGCATCGTCATGGCGTCCCTCCCGAGCCCCATGATCCGCTCAACGAGCCCCCGGCGTCAACTCCAACTCCCAGCCGCCGCCCAGCGCCTTGTAGAGGGCGACCAGGTACTCGGAGATCCGGCGCTCGCTCCGGACGAGCGCGTCCTGCGTCGCGTAGAGCGAGCGCTGCGCGTCGAGCACGCTGAGGAAGTCGACGAAGCCCTGGCCGTAGCGCTGGTTGGCCAGCTCCACCGCCTTGAGGTTGGCCGCCACCGAGTCCGAAAGCTCCGCCCGGTGGGCCTGCTCCTTCGCGTAGGCGATGAGCGCGCCCTCCACCTCCTGCAGCGCGACGAGGATCGACCGTTCATAGACAATCGCGGCCTGCTCCTGGCGCGCGTTCTCGACCTCGATGCGGGCCCGGATGCGGCCGCCCTGGAAGATCGACCACTGGATCGTCGGGCCCACCGACCAGGCCCGGCTGCCCCATTTCGCAACGTCGGAGGCCGTGATGCTCTCCTGCGCGAAGAATCCCGTCAGGGAGAACTTGGGATAGAGGTCCGCCGTCGCGACCCCGATCCGCGCCGTCGCCGCCGCCAGCTCCCGCTCCGCGCGGCGGAGATCGGGCCGGCGCCGCAGCAGGTCGGAGGGAAGGCCGACCGGGACTTCGGGCGGGGGAGGGGGAATCTTCGCGGCCGCCATCAGCTCGCCGCGCAGCGCGCCGGGGTCGCGGCCCAGCAGCACCGCAATCCGGTGCGTCGCCTGGATCCGCTGGCTCTCCAGCAGGGGGATCTGGGAGGACGTGGTCGAGACCTGGGCCTGCGCCCGCACGACGTCGAGCTCGGTCGCGCGTCCCGCCTGGAAGCGCGCCTGGGTCAGCTCGAGGGTCTTCTTCTGGGCATCGAGATTCTGCCGGGCGATCCCGATCTCGGCCTGCAGGCCCCGGACCTCGATGTAGTTCCGGGCGACCTCGGCCAGCAGCGTCACGAGCACGTCGCGCCGCGCCTCAATGGACGCGTCGACCTCGGCATCGGCGGCCTCGACGCCGCGGCGGAGCCCGCCGAAGACGTCGATCTCCCACGCCGCGTCGAAGCCGGCCTGGTAGAAGTTGCTCTGCCGCCCGGCGCCCGGCAGCGGAACGTTCTCGCTGAATCGGTTCCGCGAGTAATTCGCAGACGCGCCGACCTGCGGCAGGAGCGCGCCGGCCGAGACGCCCTGGAGTCCCCGGGCCTCCCGGACTCTCGCCTCCGCGAGCTTCAGGTCCAGGTTCGACGTCGCCGCCCGCTCGACCAGCGACGTGAGCTCGTCGTCCTTGAACGTCTTCCACCACTCCGCCACCGCGGCCGCCTGGCTCGTCACCCGGCTGGCCGCGGGGTCCGCGCCCGCGCCTTTCTCGGCCCAGTCCCCCGGCATGGAGGGAGCAGGCTTCACGTAGTCCGGTCCCACCGTGCAGGCGGCGAGGGCCATCAGGCTCGAGGCAATCGTCATTCTCCACGCGTTCATGGCTCGTCTCCCTATCGATTCTTGTCCGTCGATGCCAGCTTGCCGCCGTTCTCGGACGGCCCTTCCAGGCGCACCAGCTGGCCGCTCTCCAGGTCATCCGTGGGGTTCTCGACGAGGAGTTCACGGCCGTCGAGCCCCTGCGTCACTTCGATCTCGGGACCGAAGTCGCGGCCGAGCGTCACGGCCCGCAGCTCCGCCTTCTTGTCCGCGGTCACGACGACCACCCGGGGCCCCTCCTTCCGGAAGAGCAGCGTCCGCGCCGGGATCAGGACTCCGGGATTCTCGCGGGCCACGCGGAGCTTCACCTGGACGTACATGCCGGGAAGCAGCGCGCCGTCCTGGTTCGGCAGGACGAGTTCCGTTCGCAGCGTGCGGGTCGCCGGGTCGAGGGCCCGCGCCGTGCGGACGACCTTCGCCCGGAAGATCCGCTTCGGGATCTCGCGGACGCTGACATCGGCCTCGAGGTCCTCCGCGACTCCGGGGGCCGCGTTCTGCGGGACGTCGACGAACACGCGGAGCGCGCTTGTGTCGGCGATCGAGAACAGGCTCGTGACGGTAGACCCGCTGCCCGAGGTGACCAGCGCGCCCTTGTCGACGTTGCGGGCCGTGATGGTGCCGGCGAAGGGCGCCTTCACCTTCTCGAAGGACTGCAGCGCCTCGAGTCGGCGCACGTCGGCCTCTCCGGCTTTGACGGCGGCTTCGGCGCTGTTGACCCGGACCTTCTGGTCGTCGACTTCCTGCTCCGAGACCGCGTGAGTCGGCAGGAGCGTCAGCATCCGCTGCAGCGTGTTGCGGGTGATCGTGACGTTCGCGCGCGCCTCCTCCAGGCGGACGACCGCGCGCTCCAGCTCCTGGTCGAGCTCCGGCGATTCGATCTCCGCGAGCAGTTGGCCCGGCTCGACGCGGTCGCCGATGTCGACCAGGCGACGGCTGAGGAAGCCGCTGGTCCGCGCGTAGAGCGTGGTTTCCTGGATCGCCTGCGTCCCGCCTGGGAGCGTCAGGAGGATCTCCTTCGGGGCTTGCCGTGCCGCGACGGCGGAGACCTTGGTTCCTGCCTCGGCGCGGGCCTTGGCCTGCGCCAGCGCCGCGCGGCGGTCGAGTCGGGGAAGGACGGCCGCCACCGACAGTCCGGCGAATCCGAGCAGGGCGGCGGCCACGAGGACCAGGGGTCGACGGCTCTTGGGGGCGTTCATGGACAATTCTCCTTTCAGTTCTTGTTAGTGGGTGCTGACGGCCGGGTTCTCGTCCTCGTCGCGGGCCGTCGCCGGCGCGCGCTTGCGGAGGAGCGTGTAGACCACCGGCACGAAGAAGAGCGTGGCGAAGGTGGCGACGACGAGGCCGCCCAGCACGGCGCGGCCGAGCGGCGCGTTCTGCTCGCCGCCCTCGCCCCAGCCGAGCGACATCGGGACCATGCCGATCACCATCGCGAGCGCGGTCATGAGGACCGGGCGCAGGCGGGTGCGGCCGGCGTCCAGCGCGGCCGTCAGGGCGTCGGCGCCTTCGTGGCGGCGCTGGTTGGCGAAGGTCACCATCAGGATCGAGTTCGCCGTGGCGACGCCGATCGACATCACGGCGCCCATCAGCGAGGGCACGTTGAAGGTCGTCTGCGTCAGGAAGAGCGTCCAGACGATCCCTACCAGGGCGCCCGGGAGCGCGGTGATGATGATGAAGGGGTCCGTCCAGGACTGGAAGTTGACCACCATGAGGAAGTAGACCAGCAGGGCCGCGGCCAGCAGGCCCAGGCCGAGCCTCGAGAACGCGGAGTCCATGCTGTCGACCTGCCCGCGGACCGTGAGGGACACGCCAGGCGGCAGCGTCGGGCGCAGCTCGCCGAGGATTCGGTCGATCTCCCGCGAGACGGATCCCAGGTCGCGGTCCTGGACGTCGGCCCGGACGTTGAAGGTCGGCTGGACGTTCGAGTGGTTGGCGACGAGCGGCGTCGTCTCCCGTTCAATCGTGGCGAGGTCGCTCAGGAGCTGCGGGGTCTGTGCGGAGCGTCCACCCAGCGTGGTGTTGGCGATCGCCTCGAGGGAATCCACGCGGTGCTGCGGTGTCTGGATCGCCAGCGGGTAGTTGATGCCGCTCTGCGGGTCCGTCCAGAAGTTGGGCGACACGACGCCGCTGGAGGCGAGCGAGACGAGGACGTTGTTGGCCACGTCCCTCTGGGTGAGCCCGGCCTCCGCGGCGCGGGTCCGGTCGACCCGGACCCGGAGCTGGGGCGCGTCGATCACCTGGTGCAGGTGGACGTCGACCGCCCCCGGGACGGCGGCGACCTTCTTCTCGATCTTCCGCGCAATCCCGTAGGTCGCGGGGTTGAAGCCGCTGACCTGGATGTCGATGGGCGCCGGGAGGCCGAAGTTCAGGATCTGGCTGACGATGTCGGCCGGCTGGAAGTAGAAGCGCAGCGTCGGGAACTGCTCGGGCAGCTTCTCTCGCAGCGCCTTCACGTAGTGCTCGGTGGAGTTCCGGCGTCCCTGCGCGAGCGAGATCAGGATCTCGCCGTCGGAGGAGCCCAGCGTCGAGCTGTCGCCGAAGGCCAGGTTGATGCTGTCGGGCAGGCCGAAGTTATCGAGGATGAGGGTCCGGTCCTCGTCGGGGATGATCCCGCGGATCGCGTTCTCCACGCGGCTGAAGATCCGCTCGGTCTCCTCGAGCCGCGTGCCCGCGGGGGCCTGGACGTGGAGCCGGAGCTGCCCGGTGTCCACGCTCGGGAAGAAGTCGCGGCCGACGAAGGGCAGGAGGACGCCGGCGCTGCCGAGCGCGATGCCGAAGACGGCGAAGACCGCGCGACGGTGGCCGAGGGTCCATTCCAGGGCGGCGACGTAGCGGCGGCGGAGCGCCTCGAAGGCGTTCTCGAAGCCGCGGCCGATCGACGCGAAGAATCCGGCGGCCGGCGGCTTGCCGTGCGCCTCGACCTCCGCCTTCAGGAGGAACTTCACCAGCGTCGGGATCACGGTCCGCGAGAGGACGTAGGACGCGAGCATCGCGAAGACGACCGCGAGCGCCAGCGGCGTGAAGAGGTACTGCGCGGGCCCGCTCAGGAAGACGACGGGCAGGAACACGATGCAGATCGCGAGCGTGGAGACGAAGGCGGGGACGGCGATCTGCTGGGCGCCGTCCAGAATCGCCGCGCGGAGCTTCTTGCCCATCGCGATGTTCCGATGGATGTTCTCGATCTCGACGGTGGCGTCGTCGACCAGGATGCCGACCGCGAGGGCCAGGCCGCCGAGCGTCATCACGTTCATCGTCTGGCCCAGGAAGCGGAGCAGGGTGACCGAGACGAGGATCGAGAGCGGGATCGAGATCGCCACGATCAGGGTGCTCCTCCAGGAGCCCAGGAAGAGGAGGATCATCGCCGCGGTGAGGCAGGCGGCGATCAGGCCTTCCAGGAGCACGCCGTGGATGGCCGCGGAGACGAAGAGCGACTGGTCGGAGAGGAGCGTGATCTCGAGGCCGGGCGGGGCGGCGGCCCGCATGGACGGCAGGAGGGCCTTCACGCGCTCGGCGATGTCGAGCGTCGAGGCGCTGCCGCTTTTCAGCACGGTGAGCAGCACGGAGCGGCGGCCCTCCTGCCGGACCACGTTCGATTGCACCTGGAAGCCGTCGTGCACCTGCGCGACGTCGCGGAGGTAGATCGTGCGGCCCTTGCTGACCTTGACGGGGACGTCGTTGAGGGCCTGGACGGCGTCGGGGCTGCTGTTGAGCGCGATCGAGTAGTCCGCCTCGCCGATCTTGGCGGTTCCGGTCGGGAGCGTGAAGTTCTGCGCCGTGACGGCCAGGTTCACGTCCTGGGCGCTCAGGCCGTTCGCGTGGAGCGCCTCGGGGTCGAGGTCGACCATGATCTGCCGCGGCTTGCCGCCGTACGGGAGGGGCAGGGTGGTTCCCTGGACCACGGCGATCTGCTGGCGGATCTTGTAGATGCCGTAGTCGTAGAGCTGCGCCTCCGAGAGCGTCTTGCTCGAGAGGCTCAGCTGCAGGATCGGCACGTTCGAGGCGTTGTAGCGGATGATGAACGGCGGCTGCGTGCCGGGGGGCATGCGTCGCAGGATCGTCTGGGAGACGGCCGTCACCTGCGCGGTGGCGGCGTCGATCTTGACGCTGGGATGGAAGTAGATCTTGATGACCGCCACTCCCGGCAGCGTCTGGCTCTCGATGTTCTTGATGTCGCTCACGACCGAGGAGATGGAGTACTCGCTGAAGATGGTCATCTGGCTCTCCATGTCCCGGGTGGAGAGGCCGCGGTAGTTCCAGATGACGCTGATGACCGGGATGTCGATGTTCGGGAAGATGTCGGTCGGCGTCTGCTGGATCATCGCGAACCCGAGGACGACGATCAGGAGCGCGAGGACGATGAACGTGTACGGCCGATTGAGCGCGAGGCGGACGATCCACATAACCAGTTCTCCGTTCGAAGTCTCCGGATCAGGCGGCGGACTCGGATTGGGCCGAGAGGGCCATCAGCGACACCCGGCGATCCAGCCGGAGCATGTCGGCGACGAGCTTGAGGGGAAGGGGGCCTTCGTGCCCGTTCCAGCCGGCGCGGGCCAGCGCGGCGTACACGATGCCTTTGCGCAGCGGGATCGCCTCGTCGTTCACGAACAGCTTTCCGTTCTTCACTTCGTAGCGGGCGTCATTCTCGTTCACGGCATCCTCCTTTTCTTGGTTGACCGGTCGGTCAAATTCAAACAGGCTAAAAAAAATCGGTTAGACCTTGGCTCCACTCGTCTCGGGTTTCCACTCCAGGCCGAGGAGCATGAAGGCGCCGCGGCTCATGTTCTGGATCGGCTTCAGGCTGTTCTTGATCCGCGCGGCCGACATCGCTCCTTCGATAAACTCGAAGACCGTCTCGACGGTAACGGGGATATCCTTCACCGGGATGGAGCCGTCCGCCTTGCCGTCCCGGAGGGCGCTTTCGAAGTACTTCCGGTAGACCGCGAAGATCTCTTCGACGCGCTCGCGGATCAATTGCTCCTCGCTCGAACAGGAGACGCCGACGCTGGCGTAGGGACAGCCCAGCACGCGGCCGGCCTGCTCCGCCTTCTGGGTTTGACGCTTCAGCATGAAGTCGAAGAACCCCTTCAGACGCTCGACGGCAGGCAGGCTGGGGGAGAAGATCCGATCAAACTCGACGCGGGCGCTTTCGAAGTGGTCCTCCAGCGCCGCGATGATCAGCTCGCCTTTGGATTTGAAGAAATGGTAGAAGCTGCCCTTCCGGACGCCGGCCTTCTCGCAGATGTCGTCCACGCTGGCGGAGCCCACTCCTTCCTCCCAGACGAGCTGGAGGGCGGCCTGCAGGAGCTTCTCTCGCGTATCCGTTACTCTTGCCATGTCTGTATCCTACTAGACTAAACAGTCAAGTACAAGGGAAATTTCAGAATTCCAACAAAATTCTTGGCCAGCTCATTCCGCGCTGTCCAGCGACGATTTATTCATCGAAACGGGGCGGCGGCGGGCGCTTTATAGAGGGCGGAGCGGGACGCGGTACGCTGAGGAACTCCCATGATGGCACTCCGGCGAGGAAGCGCGCTCCTTCTGCTCTGCCTGGCCCCGGCGCTGGCCCAGGAGCAAAAACCCACCGGCGACTGGACCCAGATCAAACTGGACGCGCGTCGCTCCGGCAACGCGCCCGACCGGGAGCTCGGCGAGTCGCTCGGGCTCCTGGCCGCCCTCCCGATGAGCGATGCGATCCTCACGTCGCCGGTGGTCTCCGACGGTCGAGTCTACGTCGTGGACGCCTCGGGGACGGCCGCGTGCTTTGACGCGACGACCTTCAAGCCCCTTTGGCGCTTCGAAAGCCGCGGCGGCGCCGCGAATTGCAACAACGTGTCCTCGCCCGCCCTCGCGGGGAAGTACCTCCACTACGGCACGATGGCCGGCTCCCTGATCGTGCTCGACGCCGCCCGCGGCACCCTGGTCCGGGAGCACCGCGTGGGCGAGCCGATCTTCTCGAGCCCCGTCGTCGCGAACGGGCGCGTCTACGTCGCCACGCTCGGGGCGCGGGTCTACGCCCTCGCGCCCGACGGAACCCCCGCGTGGACCTGGGACTACGTGAAGGACGAGCTCAAGTTCGACGGCGATCGCTGGAGCGGCGAGGCCTGGCTCAAGTTCCGGAAGGCGCCGCTCCGGCAGGGCGACCAGTTCTTCTGCTCTCGGGATCTGGCCGTGGCCGACCGTCACCTCGTCGTCCCCGCCGGGGCGGCGCTGGTCTGGCTGGAGGATCTGGGCGATCGGGCGCAAGCCCGTGACATCCTTTCGCGGAGCGGCCCGACCTACGGCCTTTCGGTCGGGGACGACGGGTCGGTCTACCAGCAATGGAGCTACCTGGACAACGTCGGCCAGGTCGATCGCGTCATTCTCGCCGGGGCCGACGTCTTCGCGGGCCCGGGGGACGGGATGGGCGTCATTCCGGGCACCGAGTCCGCCTGGCACGGGCCGGGCCTGGCGAACCTCAGCGGGTTCAGCTCCGTCAGCCTTCGCGGGACGGACGTCTACCGGACGCGTCCGCAGGACGGCTCCGGACTCTGCCGGCATCGCCAGGGACGCGGCGAAACGACCAAGCTCTTCGCGGCCGCGGCGACCGCGTCGCCGATCGTGCTCCGGAACGCGGTCGTCTACGGAGACCTCCAGGGGTCGCTTCACGTCGTCCCGCTGGCCCCCGGGCGTCCGGCCTGGAGCTTCAAGACGCCGTTCGGCAAGGCCATCACGGCGCCCGCCGCGGTGGTCGACGGCAGGATCTACTTCGGGAGCGACGACGGGTATCTCTATATTCTCGGCCCCGGTGGCCAGGGGGCGCCGCCCGAGAAGGACCTCGAGCTCTGGAAGCCTCGCGGCCCCCGGGGGCCCGCGAAGCCCGAACGGTTCACGAGCTTCGGCGATTTCAGCAACGTCAACGCGAGCGACGACGGCCTCAAGCCGCCGTTCCGGGTGAAGTGGCTTCAGCGCTTCGAGGGGACGACCAAGCACCTGCCGACCTTCGGCGGCGGGCGCATGTACACGCACACGGCGGAAGGGCAGATCGTCGCGGTGGAGGCGGAGACGGGACGCCTCCTCTGGCGCGCGTACTTCCCCGGCGCCCACCTCTCGTACACGTCGGCGCTCTATCACGGCGAGCGGCTGCTCGTCCCCCAGGCGGGCCCGGCGTCGTGTCGCCTGCGCTGCCTCGACGCCGCCACCGGAAAGCTGCTCTGGGAGGCGCCGTTCGAAGGGTCGGCGGGCTGGTCGCGGCAGGCGCCGCCCGTGGTCCACGGGAACGTCGCCGTCTACTCGTTCGCGACGGGACTGCGCACGGTGGGGGAGAAGGGGACCTGGCTCTTCCCTCACAACCAGCGGAGCTTCCCCGCGGACCAGCATCCGATCGTCCGCGCCTACGACCTGGAGACGGGCAAGACCGTCTGGGAGAAGGACTACTTCGACGTCGGGTCGGGGGGTGATGAAGGGGGCCTCTGCCTCGTCGGTGATCGGGTGGCCTACTCGTGTTTCTTCGGTAAGAGCCCCGAGCGGGACGGCAAGCCGGCGGCGCAGGGGATCACGACGCTCCTGGATCCCGCGACAGGCAAGGAGGTCTGGCGGACGACCGAGTACTCCCTGCGGGGCGGCTGCACCGTCTCGTCTCGGGACGGCCGCCTCTATCTCTCCGGCAGCAGCCCGTCGAGTGCCGACGGCTGCTACGTGTGGTGCCTGGACGCGAAGGACGGCTCCCTGATCTGGAAATCCGATCCGCTGGTCAAGGTCCTGAACGTGACCACCATCGGGACGAAGTTCATCTACGTGCACGCCCAGTACCAACAGGGCTACGTGCTCGACAAGGCCACGGGGAAGACCCTGAAAGTCTTCAACCACCCGTACAAGTGCACGCGCTTCACGCTTTCGGAGCCGTACCTGCTCGGGCCGAACCTGGACCTGATCGACCTGTCGGACCCCCTGAATCCCCGGATCGTCGCGACCGGTCCCCGCTTGGATCCGACGCAGTGCGTCGCGTCCGTGGTCTCCGGCGGCCGGCTCTACTACACGGCCCTGGCGGGCGGTCTGCAGGTTTCGGAAGTGTTCGGCCCGGATGCCGAACGCTTCGTCCCCTGCTGGTCGGAACGCTGATTCATTTTTCCTGCTAACCGACGCGGGAATCCGACCCTGTAGAATAGATGAGCTTGAAGAATTTTCATCTGCACGCAGGGTGGGCGATCGTGGCCTTCGCGCTCGCCGCGGCCGCCTGGGTCGTGTCGGGCCGGAACGCGGGCGGCGGATCCCCGGTCCCCGCGCGGGCCGAATCCCGCTCCGAGGCCGCGCTGCGGGCGCGCGTGGCGGAGCTGGAGGCCGAGCGGGCGGCGCTCGGTAACTCCTCGCAGGCGCGTCTCCCGGACTCCCCGGCGGCCGTCCCGAAGGAGGAGCAGAAGAAACCCGCCGCGGCGCCGCTCGGCGTCGATCAGATCCTCGCGCTGCTCAAGAGCGCGAAGAAGGAGGATCAGTCCCGCGCGATCCAGGAACTCGAGGCGATGACGGACCGCCGGCAGAAGCTGGCGCTGCTCCGCGCCATGGTGGAGAGCGGCGACCGCGGGCTGCTGTACCGCGCCGTCTCGATGCTGAAGAAGATCCAGGACCCCGAATCGGTCGCGCTCCTGTCCAGCGTGCTCGCGACGGACGGACCCCCGGGCCCCCGCTGGCAGGCGGCCCTGGCGCTGGGGGATCTGGGAGACCCGAGCGCGATCGGCACGCTCCGCGACGCGGTTCGCTCCAGCGACCTCGAGATCCGCTCCGCCGCCGCCTATGCGCTCGACAAGTTCGGCCAGCCCGAGCCGGCGCGCGAGGTGACGCAGACCCTGGCCGGGATGCTGCAGAGTTCCGACGGAGGGACCCGCATCGACGTCGTCGACCTCCTCGATCACATCCCCATGCCCGACTCTCTCCCGCTCCTCGTCAGCGCCCTCGGCGATGCCACGAACAGCCACCTCCGCGAGGACGCGGCCGACGTGATGGGCGCGCGGAAGATGGTCGACGCGCTCCCGTATCTCCAGCGCGCGCTTCAGGATCCCGCGGCCAATGTCCGCGGCGCCGCCCAGAAGGCGATCAACCGGATCAACGGCTCGAAGCCCTGATCCGTCCGCCCCCACCCCAAGCTGGCGGACGAGGAAGAGATCGGCTTTAATGAAGCCCGATGTCCCGACGTTCCCCCATCCTGGTCCTGCTGCTGATCGCCCTGATGTCCGTCAGCGACGGCGGATGCGGGCGCGGCTCGTCCGCGAAGAAGTCCAGCCCGCCGCCCGTCGTCAACGGACCGGCCTGGTGGACCTTCGGGCGCGACGCGCAGCACACGTCGATCGGCGCGATCGCCACGCAGGATCTGAACCGCATTCTCTGGACCAAGCCCGTCGACGAGGCGCCGCAATACACCGGGACGGCCCTCTACATCCACTACGGCTGCCCCGTCATCACCTCGCACAACACGGTGCTGATGGGCGTGAAGACGGGCCCCACGAACGGCTTCCGCATCGAGGCGCGCTCGGGCAGCTCCGGCGCGCTGCTCTGGTCGGCCCTCAGTGATTACGTGCTTCCGCTGCGCAACTGGACCCCCAGCTACAACCTCACCCTGAGCGCCGCCAACCGCGTCAACGCGCCGGGAGCGGGCGGCAAGATCTACTATCGCGACGACCCCGACTCCGCCGTCGGGACCCTGCAGACCGCCGTGTTCTACGGCGCCGCGTTCTATAACGCCGCGCCCGCGACCTATGACGCCAACGTGGTGATCAATACGCCTCTCGTCAGCGACGCCGCCGGCACCGTGTATTTCGGATTCACGGTTACGGGGGCCACGCCCGCCGGCCTCGCGGGCGGGATCGCCCGACTGGCTCCCGACGGCACCGGCAGCTGGGTGGGCGCGGCAGCCGCGGCCGGCGATCCGGCGATGGTCCAGATGGCGACCAACAGCGCGCCGGCGCTGTCGGGCGACGGCCTGACCCTCTACGTCGCGGTCAATTCCGCTCCGAGCGCCCCGCCCCAGACGGGGTACCTGCTGGCGCTGAACAGCGCCACGCTGGCGACGCAGGGGAAGATTCAGCTGCTGGACCCGGCGACGAGCGCGCCGGCCTGGGTCAACGATAACGGCACCGCGTCGCCGACCGTCGGACCCGACGGCGACGTGTACTTCGGCGTGCTGGAGTCGAGCCCGCCCGCGCACAACTACCGCGGCTGGCTCCTGCACTATAACGGCGCATTGACCGTGACGAAGACGCCCGGCTCGTTCGGGTGGGACGACACCGCGTCCATCGTGCCGGCGGCCATGGTGCCGGGCTACGGCGGCGGCTCGACGTACCTGCTGATGAGCAAGTACAACAACTACGGCGGGGCCGGCACGGGCGACGGCCTGAACCGGGTTGCCATCCTCGATCCGTTCGCCAGCCAGGCCGACGCCATCTCCGGGATTCCCGTCATGAGCGTGGTGCTGACGAAGCTTGGCCCGACCGCCGACCCCGACTATTACGGCGGGGTGAAGGAGTGGTGCATCAACGTCGCGGCCGTCGACCCCCTGACGCGCTCGGTGCTGATCAACAGCGAGGACGGCTATCTCTACCGCTGGGACCTGTCCAGCAATCTGTTCACGCAGAACGTGCAGTTGGACAACGGGCTTTCGCAGTCGTACACCCCCACCGCCATCGGGCCGGACGGCGTCGTCTACGCGATCAACAACGCGGCGCTCTTCGCGGTCGGCCGCTAGGCGCAGCAAAAAAAATCCTGGCGCCGCGATTTCCTCAGCCACGCTTCACGACGACCGGCTTTTCTTCGGCAGGGGAGCCTGGTCAACGACATCGGATCGTGGAGGATTGAACGCCATGATGAACCTGATCTTCATGCTGGCCTGCCTGCAGGAGGGCGGCATCGCCGCGCAGTATCCCGGAGACGAGGGTATCGAGAAAGATCCCCGCGTCCTCTTCGTCGAGGACTTTGAAACCGGCACCCTGGAAGAAACCGCGGCCCGCTGGGGCGGGCATCGGGTGGCGGGGACCTGGGACCTGTCGGACGATCTCGCCGGCGGATCGCCGGGGAAGAAATCGCTGCACATCACGGCGGGACCCGATGGCCCCAAGAACCACTCCGGCGCCTACCTCTACACCCACACCAAGGGCGTCGACAAGCTCCACGCGCGCTTCTACGTGAAGTTCCATCCGAAGCACGGGTACCTGCATCACTTCGTCATGCTGATCGCCGACCGCGAGCCCACCCCGTGGCCGAAGGGGTGGGCCGGCCACAAGCCTGCGGGGGACGACCACTTCATCTCGTCGATCGAGCCCTGGAGCGACTGGGGGAAGGTCGCCGCCCCCGGCGCGTGGAACTTCTATTCGTACTGGCAGGACATGAAGCCGGACGGGCGGGGCGACTACTGGGGCAATTCCTTCTGGGCGAACAGCGACGTCATCCCGCGCGGACAGTGGATCTGCATGGAGGCGATGATCAAGGCGAACACGCCCGGCGAAGCGAACGGCGAGCACGCGTTCTGGATCGACGGGAAGCTCGTCGGCCATTTCAAGGGGATCCGCTGGCGCTCGACCGACCTGCTCAAGCTCAACTCCTTCTGGCTTCAGTATGACGTCGACGACAACTCGGCCAAGCACAACAACGACCCCAGCCCGAAGGAGCGGGAGTACGAGGTCTGGTTCGACGACGTGGTGCTCGCGACGGACTACATCGGCCCGGTCCAGGGAAAGCCGAAGAACGGCAAGAAGGCCGCAACGCCGTCCCGGAGCGCGCTCCTTTCCGGTGATCTCCCGAAGACGCCGCCCGGAAAGGTGATCTTCGCCGAGCTCTTCGACAAGGGGGCCGGCGCCTTCAAGGGAGGCGAGCCCGCGGAGGGAGGCTTGTCGTTCCCGGCCAAGGGTGCCGAGGTCTGGAACGCCTTCTCGGTCCGGGTCTCGGATTCGACGCAACTCCGCTTCAAAGTGCGGGCGCTGGCCGACGTGAAGGACGTGAGCGTGCTCGTCTGGTCGGACAAGCTGAAGGACAACGCGCGCCACCTGCTGGGGTCCTTCAAGAAGGACGAGACGCGCGAGGTCTTCATCCGCGGCATCCAGTTGCGAGCCGGCTGGGCGGCCGGCGGCCCGAGCCTGGACGGAGCCGAGCTCAACAACTTCAAGATCGTCTTCGACGGGGCCGCCGACGCGCGGCTCGTCCTCTCCGATTTCGAGGTCCGCGAGTAGGGGGGATTGTCGCGCGACGGCTCCGCGTCGTCGGGCACCCTCTAGAGGAAGCTTTGCTCATTCGAGGGAGACGATCATGATCATCGGCGTCGTGATGATGTCCCTGCTGTCTGCCTTCGGCCAGGACGCGGAGACTCCGACCACCGCGGAAGGCTGGTACAAGCGCGCCTACGACAAGCGCCACAACAAGGACCTGGACGGCGCGATTGCCGATGCCAGCGAGGCGATCAAGCTGTCCCCCAAGACCGGAAAGTACTGGCTGGAGCGGGGGATCTCGCGGGGCAACAAGGGCGACCTGAACGGCGCGCTCGAAGACTTCAACCAGGCCATTCCTCTGTACCCCGAGAATGCGGACGCCTGGCGGATCCGCGCGATGATGAAGGCGCGTCTCAAGGACTTCGACGGAGCGAAGGAGGATTTCGCCACCGCGGTGAAGATCTCGCCCAAATTCAGCCGGGCCTATGGGGACCGGGGTGACATGTACCGCGAGATGGGGAAGATCGACCTGGCGCTGGCCGACTATGACCGGGCGCTGGAGATCGACAAGAAGTACTACTGGTTCTGCGAGGCCCGGGGCGACATCCTCCGGAAGCAGGGCAAGCTCGACAAGGCGGCCGACGATTACCGCAGCGCCCTGGAGACCTGCAAGGATGAAGCGGTCCGCACCCGCCTTCAGAAGAAGATCGAAGCCATGGCGAAGCCCGCGAAGGAGTAGGCGGAGAAGTCGACGAGGGCCGTCCCTCGGCGACGAAGATTCCGGCGCAGCCGGGCGAAACGAGCTGAATTCCCTATACGTCTCAAGCCGGTCCGTGAGCGGGGTCGAGAGAACTCCTTCGGAGGTTTGAATGGAGATCCGGCTCGCGATCACGCTCCTGGCCCTCCTTGGACTCGGCGTCTCCGCGGCTTCGGCGGACGTCGGGGACCCGCAGACCAAGACCGATCATCCCTGGTACCCCGGGGAGCTTTCGTGTTCGACGTTCCCAAGGCTGTTCAAGACCCAGGCCGAGCTCTACCGCCGCGTGGTGGGCCGGGTGCCGGAGACCGATGAAGACAAGGCGCTGGCGTCCCTGCTCTGGCGGCTGACTCACTACTGGCACGGCGAGGAGGGCCAGCAGAATCTCTGGGGTAAAGGGTTCACCGAAGGCGGCGACCTCTGGAACCGGGAGTATTGGAGTGGACTGCACGCCCACGGGTTCGGGATTTGCGGGACCAGCCATTCCCAGTGGGTCGGGGAGATGCATGAGCTTCTGGGGTTCGGCCGCGGCCGGATGGCCGGCGTTCCGGAGCACAGCTCCTTCGATGTCTTCCTGACCGGCGGGCCGTACGGGCAAGGGAAATGGGTCCTCCTGGACCACGATATCTCCACGGTAATCTGGGACGCGGAAGGGAAAGCTCTTCAGAGCATTCCCGAGATCAAGGCTGATCTCGCACGCCTGGCCGATCCCAAGTTCAAGCCGGAGCGTCAGCATGGTTGGCCGATGTGCTCGTACAACGCAAAGGCGGCGGCCGCCGCCTTTCGGGAGCACCTGGGGGCTTCTCCGCTGAGCGGGTACGCCGGGCCGCCTCCCAAGATCCACCTCCGGCGCGGGGAGACGCTCCGGCGTTACCTCAAACCCGGTCTCGAGGACGGGAAGACGTTCGTGTTCTGGGGCCGCAACTACATGACGGGCGGCGTGCCGGGTCCCGAGCGCTGGGGCACGTGGGTCAATCAGCCGCAGAATGCGTTCCCGGCCAGGCCCAACGCCGGCTACTACGAAGGCCAGGCGCGCTACGCGAACGCCGTCTACACCTACGCTCCCGAGTTCAAGACCATCGACTACAGGGAAGGAGTGGTCGACGAAGGGCCGGATCAGGTGACCTTCGATTTCCAGAGCCCTTACGTCATTGCCGCGACACCCGCCACCAACGAATTATGGTCCTGCTACGAGTCGGGGGGCAGGAACGGCCTGGTCCTCCGGGGCAACGCGACCTGCAACGTCTCCGTTTCCGTGGATCGGGGAAGGACGTGGAAGGACTTCGGTCCGCTCCGGGACGGACTGGACCTCACGGACTCCGTGAAAGGGTTCTTCCAGTACCGGATCCGTTTCGGGGCCGGAGCGTCCGTGCTGGCCCGCGCAGGACTCGAGATGAGGACCGTCTGCCAGTGCAGCGTCGCGATCATCCCCCGTCTGAAAGACGGAGGGTCGCGAGTCGAGTTCGAAGCCACAAGGGAGACGGTCGACTCGGTGGGCCCCCCGATCGAGCAGGCACGGACCCACGTCGTGGCGGGCGCGTTCGATTCTCCAGAGGTCACTCTCGAGCTGAAGGCGGCGTCAAACGCCGTTCCCGTCTCGGTCTATGCCACGGGCCACATCCTGTCCTGGGCTAATCCGAACCTGAAGGCGGTCTATTCCATCGATCTATCCACCGATGGGGGGATCTCGTGGAGGCCGATGGTGGAGAACTGGCGGATTCCGAAGAACGAGGGGGCTCCCGACGTGCGCTGGTCGCAAGCCTATGTCTGGGGATCGAGCCCGGTGTCCGCCGGGCCCGTGCGGGTTCGCTTTCGTAACGACCGAAACGTCCCGTTTGCCCGGGCCGAGCTGCACTTGGTGACGAAGACGCCGGGGCGGGACGCGACGAAGGTGACCTTCGATTGGACGGACGACGGGGGCGCTCACCGCGAGTGGCACGTCTTTGCCGCCGAGAAAGCTCCGGGGTGGGACCTCAAGACCGGCAGGAACGTCGAGACGAGGTGGGTGGAGTATTCGCCCGCGCCCGCTCCCTAGCCCAATTCTTCTCCGCATTTCGTTGTCCCGGAATGCGACCGCGCGGACACCCATCGCTGGAGCAACAGGAAGAACTATACTCCGTCGGTGAGGGCGGGCCTTCGAATGGAGGCCCCAATGAACCCGCTTCGAGTCTCGGCGCTGTTGCTCGCGATCCTGCTGACGGCGGCCTCGGCGCCGCCGCCCCTTCCGCCCATCCCCCCGAACACCTGGGTGCAGGTCCATCCCACGTACTCCGGAGCGCCGAACGGCGGCCAGATCTGGATCCAGGGCTGGAACAACATGGGCGTCTACGATCCAGGAAGCCGCTGCACGATCTCCATGGACCGCTGGCTGGATCCTGTCCGGGGGAGCAGCATCTACGCCAACGGCCTGCTCGCCTATGATCCCGCGGCGAACAACGTCTCGGTGCTCAAGCTGACGAATTGGTTCGTCAACGGGAGCAGGACCGATCCGCTGCCGGCCAATGCGACGGATCCCACGCCGGTGGATCGGCACCCGCTCGGCGGCGTGGCCTTCATCCCGTCGACCCGCTCGCTTTACCTGGTGAACGGATTGAACCAGACCGCCCCCAACGGGCACCCGAACGATACCTGGAAGTTCGACGTGGGCTCCGCAACCTGGAGCAAGGTCGCCGATGCGGCGACGGGCGCGCACCCGCCCAACAACGGGGGGAGTCCGGCCGTGATGGCCTATGACAGCGCGGCGGACCGGATCGTCATGCTCGTCCCCAGCGGATGCGGCTGCGCCGGGACCGACGTCTGGCTCCTGGATCCGTCGACGAAGCACTGGAGCGCCGTGACCCAGGATCCCAGCGGCGCGTCGGTGTATGTCGCCGCCTCGGGAGCCGCCTACGACCCCCGGAGGAACCGCATCCTGACCCTTGGGGGCGGGAACTACTACAACGTCGCGAGCCGGCATCTCTGGGCCTACTCGGTCAGCCAGAACAAATGGACGGCGCTGGCGGACGCGCCGATCGCCGCAAATGCCCCGGGATTCGCGTACGATTCCACCCACGACGTCTTCCTGGCCCTCGTCGGAACGTCGACGCTGATCTACGACCCTGTCGCGGATCGCTGGACCACCGTGGCGACGCCCTTCGTCCGGGCCAGCGTTTCGAACTGGCAGAGCGTCACCTACAACGTCGCGCAGGACCTCTTCGTCTACCAGGGAGGGGACTGGAGCACTCCGATCTGGAACGTCTTTCGGTACAACGGCACTCCGGTAGCGGACACCCTTCCTCCCACGGTTCCGAGCGGCCTGGCCGCGTCGGCCGTCTCTTCATCGGCAATCGATCTGTCCTGGGGGGCGTCGGCGGACAACGTCGGGGTTACGGGCTACCGGGTCTACCGGAACGGGACGCTTGCGGCAACGATAGCTTCCGGCACGACCTACCACGATACGGGATTGAGCGCGTCGACGACCTACTCCTACACGGTCGTCGCGTTCGATGCGGCCGGCAACGCGTCGAGCGCGTCGGTGCCCGTCACGGCGACGACGTCGGCAGCGGCCGGGGGCGGGGCGGCGGGAGGCGGAGCCGCTGGGACGGGCGGAAGCCACTCAAGCCAGGGCTGCGGACTGCTGGGGATCGAGGCGCTGCTTCTGGGACTGCTGCGGCGCTTGAGGCGCTGACGGCCGGGACCTGGGTGGCTTGTGTCAGGCCTTCGACTTTGCCGAACTGGTGGGCCGTAAGGGATTCGAACCCCTGACCCTCTGCGTGTAAAGCAGATGCTCCACCGCTGAGCTAACGGCCCGCGTTCGTCTACCGATTCTATCGGCAGAGCCGGACGAGGTGAAGAGCTTCCCTGCCCCTGGACGGGGTGAAAATCCGCCGCGGAACCTTCCGACCTCGCGCGCCGACTACTTGGAATGCGCGCCGGTCGAGCCGCCCGGGTACTCCGTGCCGGCCCACGCGAGGTAGACCGCCTGGTTGCGGTCGCGCTTCTCGGTGTCGCCGGTCTTCCGCGCCTCGCCGTGGAAATGGCGCGGATCGAACCAGAAGGCCTTGTTGAGCTCCTCCTCCACGAGTGCTGAACTCGTGTAGTCCAGGGGCTCCGTCAGCGCCATCCAGTGCGGGTAGGTCTCGATCTTCGGCTCCCCGCGCCGAATCTCGAAACGCTGTACCTGGGCACGATTGAGGATGTCGCGGACGCGCGTGGTGACTTTGCCGACGAACGCGGCAAGCTGGCGGGTTTCAAGGTCCATGAGTCTCCCCTCACATGAACTTGAAGTCTGAGGCTCATGGTCACTCGAGCGTCGGATCGGGTCAAGGCAAAAGCATGTCTTCAATAAAAATAAAAAGCCCGGCCCTCCGGGGAATCGGAGGGCCGGGCTATCGAAGTCGAAGCTACGCGACCTTCGCGGGCGGACCGCTCTTCACCTGGGGAGGCGGGGGCTTGGAAACCACGGCCGCCTCGATCTCCGCAAGCAGCTCTGCCGCCCGCGGACCCGTCACGATCATGCCCACGACGTGCTGGCTTTCAACAATAGAAAGCGAGGGCGCCGTGATGTTGCCGAAGACGCGGCTTCCCTTTTCCAGGGTCACCGGTCCCCGCGACGTCACGGGTCCCTTGATCTCTCCGCCCTTCACGACGACGCTCTCCGCGCGCACTTCCGCGATCAGCGTCCCTTTCTTGCCGACCGTCACGACCCCGGCCGTCCACATCTCGATCTTCGCGCAGTACTCGTTGATCTCGACGTCGGACGTGAGGATGTTCCGGTGGCAACCCGGGCAGGAGGTCGACTTCGTAACCTTCGAGACCTCCTGGCGGGCGTCGCAGCGCGGGCAGAAAATCAGACGGCGCGCCGCTTCCTTGGACATCGCTCCCCCGCTAGGTTATTTCTTGATCGGGGTGGCCGCCACCGGCGTCACGAACTCGCTCGCCGCCTTGAGCGCGTCCGGCGTGACGTGGCAGTTGCCCACGAACGTCGCGCCTTCCGCGATCACGAGCTTCGTCGAGCGGACGTCGCCCATGACGTGCGCCGTCGAGGCGAGCTCGATGCGGTTCGCCGCGCTGATGTTGCCCTTGAAGGTGCCCTCGATCTTCGCCTCGCCGACCGCGACTTCGGCGACGATCTGGGCGCCCTGGCCGAAGGCGACCTTGCCCTTGGAGACGATCTTGCCTTCGATCTTGCCCTCGATCCTCATCGAGCCGTCGAAGGACATCTCGCCCTTGATGGAGACGTCGGAACCGATGAGCGTCTCGTTACGGGGTGCGTCAACCATACCCTCTCCTCTCTCCAAAAAACCCGATGTGACGAAAGGTTTATAGTCCATAGTTTACAATTTGTCAAGCACAAATCCCGCGGGAAGGGTGGACGCGACGCGAGGTTCCCGTTAGAATCGTCCCCTCGATGCCTGCGCGAAAGAAGAAGGCCGCCCCCCGGAGGAAGCGCTGCGTCCTCTGCAGCGGCCCCAACGACCGCAAGGTCGGCGACGTCTGCTCGAAGTGCATGGGCACCGGTTCCACGGGCGCCAAACGCGTCGCCGAGTCGGTCCGCGACCGCATCCAGGGCACCGAGCGCGGCGGCTTCATCTGCCCCTACTGCCGCTGCGAGCTGAGCTGGGAGAACATCAAGACCTCGGAGATCGAGGTCACCATCTACGTCCGCGAGAAGATCTACTACTGCCCGAGCTGCCGCGGCTTCCTGGGCGTTTCCAGCTGGCATACGGAAGGCTAGAAGCGAGAAGCAAGAAGCAAGAAGCGCGAAGTAAAGAAGCAAGCTGATAGAATCAAGGGCATGAGCGACCCGAACGGCCGGCTGAGACGCTGGGCCGTCCCTGCGATCCCCTTCGCGTTCTCCCTCGCGCTCTCGCTCCAGACCGCCGGGCCCAACACCTTCTGGCAGGACTCGGGCTACTATCTCACCGCGATCCACGAGCTCGCGCTGCCGGCCTCCCACGGCTTCGTGCTCTACGTCTTCCTCGCGAAGGCCTGGACCCTCGCGGTTGCGCCCATCGCCGGCTTCACCCTCGCGGTCCACCTCTTCTCCGCGTTCTGCGCCGCGGGCGCCGCCGCGTTCCTGGCGCTGGGCGCGCGCGCCTTCCTCCTCCGCCGGCGGCCCGACGCGCCCGCCGACGGGCCCGCCATCGGGGCCGCGATGCTCGTCGCGGCCGGCTACTGCTTCTGGAACGCGTCGACGCTGGCGAAGCCCTACGCGCTTTTCTACCTGACCCTCTCGATCCTCCTCTGGCTGATGGTCCGCGCGGAGCGCCGCTGCGAGTTCCTCTGGATGGGCGCGACGCTCGGCCTTGCCGGCGCCGCCCACCCCTCGGCCGCGATGCTCGTCCCGGCGATGCTCGCCTACGCGTGGGCGCGGCGCGACAAGGTCCGCGAGCTCCGCGCCGGCGGCGTCGCCGCGGTCGTCGGGATCGCGGCCGCCGTGGCGTTCGTGCCGTCCTTCATCGGCATGCCGATCCTCTCGGCGCGCGAGTCGGTCCTCAGCATGGGCGACGCCCGGACGCCCGGCGAGGTCTGGGCCCACCTCCGCGGCGCCAACTACACGGACTTCAAGGGCGCCTGGGGCTTTGACCTCGCGCGCGCCGCGCTCGCCGCGTCCTTCATCTGGGAAGAATTCCTCGGCGTCGGCCTCGTGGTCCTGGGCATCGGCCTCTGGCGGCTCTGGACGGAACAGCGCAAGGTCCTGCTCCTGCTGGGCGCCTGGGTCGCGCCGACCTTCCTGCTCCCGCTCGTCTTCATCGGGGAAGGGATGTTCGACCAGTGGTTCGTCGTCGCGTACCTGCCGCTGTCGTTCGTCACGGCCGCGGGCTTCGCGTGGATCGGCGAGCGGGCAAAGGTCTTCCTCCCCGCGGCGGTCTCGACGTCGGTCGTCTGGATGATCCTCGCCAACTTCGGCGACCTCAACTTCCGCCACTACGACCTGGCGGAGGCCTACGGCCGCCTCCTCTTCCAGGCCATCGAGCCGGGCGCGATGTTCGTCGCGTCCACCGACGACACCGCCGTGATCCCGATGTACCTGCAGCGGGTGAAGGGCGAGCGCGTCGACGTGAAGCTGATCCACGGGGAGTTCGTCGGGCTCCCGTGGTACGACCGCCGCCTGGAGCGCGACTTCGGCGTGAAGCCGGCCCGGATCGAGGCGGTCCGCGGCCTGGCGACGCCCCAGCTGCTGACGGTGACGGCGGTCGCGAACGCCAACGTCGCGCCGGGAAAGCCGCTCTTCTCGGAGCGGCCGCCCGACCCGCACGGCCTGCGCCCCGGGCTCGTCCGGGTGCCGTCGGGCGTGCTCTGGAAGACGGCGGTCGCGGCCGAGGCGACGCCGCGCCTCACGATTCCGGACGTCGACCCCTTCGCCGTCGTTCCCCGGCGGCGCCGCGCCCGCGGCATCTTCATGCGGCACACGTCGTCGGGGATGGTGGCGACCTTCGAGCCCTACGAGAACCGCGTCGTCGGCCTGCTCGTGCAGGCGAAGCTCCGGGCGACGGAGCCGCTGCTGGAGACGGAGCCCGCGAAGGCGCTGGACATCTACGAGAAGGCGCGCGCGATCGACCCGACCCTCGAGGTCGACTGCGCCTTCCAGTACGACTACGGCGTGGCGCTCTACAAGCTCGGCCGCGCGGCGGCGGGGGAGCGGGCCTTCGAGCAGGTCCTTCGGCTCGAACCGGGCCCGCAGCGCGAGACGCTGGCGCACTTCTACCTGGCAGAGTTCGCGCGGATGGCGCGCCGTCCCGACGAGGCGAAGCGGCACTACGCGCGGGCGCTCGAGATCAACGGCGCCGCGCCCTCCGTCATGGAGACGATCCGGAAGCAGGCGCAGCAGCCATGAGGCGTCTCATCGTGCCGGGCGTCCCCTTCGTCCTCTCGCTGCTCCTGTCGTTCTCGAGCGCCGGCTCGCACTGTTACTGGCAGGACTCCGGCTTCTTCCTGGTGGCCGTGAAGGAACTGGGCGTGCTCTACCCGCCGGGCTTCGCGCTGTACGTGCTGCTCTGCAAGGCCTGGACGCGGCTCCTTTTCTTCGTCGACTTCACGTACGCGGTGCACCTGTTCTCGGCGTTCTGCGCGGCGGCCGCGGCCGGGACGCTCGCGGTGACGGCGCGCGACCTGCTGCGCACGAAGGGCCCGCTCTTCCGCACGGTCGGGGAAGAGGGGCCGTCGGCGGACTGGGTGGGCGCGTCGATCGGCTGCCTGGTCGCGAGCGGCTACACCTTCTGGGCGGCCGCGATCCTGGCGAAGGTCTACGCGTTCTACTACCTGATCCTGACGCTGCTGCTCTGGCGCATGATCCGGGCCGACGAGGACCGTCGCCCGCGCGACTTCACGATCGTGGCGGTCCTGATCGGCCTGGCGTGGCAGGCCCACCCGTCGGCGACCAATGCCGGCCTCGCGCTGATTCTCTTCGCGGCGTTTCACCGAAGCGTCGTGGGCGGGAAGGGGATCGCCTGGCGCACGGCACTCGCGGCCGCCTGCGCGATCGGACCGATCCTCCTGATCCCCTGCTTCCGCTGGGGCGGAGGGTCCGCGCTGGCCTTCGGCGATCCGGGCACCTGGAGCGGCTTCTGCGAGTACCTCTTCGGCACCCGCTTTACGGCCAACGGGGCCAACTTCGGCCTGGAAGGGTCCCGCGTGGCGAGCGTCGGCCGCTACTTCTGGGAGGAGTTCCTGGGCGTCGGCGTTCTGCTCGTCGGCGCGGGTCTTTACCGGCTGTGGACGTTGAACCGACGGCTTCTGATCGGACTCGCAGCCTGGGTCGTGCCCGTGATCGGGATCACGGTGCTCTTCAAGCTCGAAGGCCAGCACGACTTCTGGATGCTGGCGGCGTGGATCCCGCTCTGGCTCGCGGCGGCGCTCGGACTGAGCGCCGGGAGACGGGTTCGGGAGCTCGCGGTCGTCGGCGCCCTGGCCGGCACGATCTGGGCCGTGGCCGCCAACCGGCCCGATCTCGACCAGCGGAACTACACGCTGGCGGAAACGTTCGGCCTCGCCCTCCTGGATCAGCTGGAGCCGCAGGCCCGTCTCTTCGTCGACTCCGATGACGCCACGTCGACCGTCCTGTACCTCCAGCGCGTCCGCGGGGTGCGGCCAGGGGTCCGTCTGGTCACGGCGGGGGTGACTCGGGAGAGCGGCGTCCCGGCCGGCCCGGGAGACTACAGCGACTCCGGGGATTGGTGGATCCGGACGGGCACGCCCGAGAGCGAGCTTCGGGGATGGGGGCCGCTGGTGACGCGGAAGGGAGGGATTCTCCCGCCGTGGAAGCCTCCGGTTGACGCGGAACAGATTCCGCCGCTCTTCCGCCGGTCCCGCGGTCAATCCGTCAATCGATCCCATCCGCCCGAGATCCGTGTCGGCCCCGAGGAGTACGAGTGGCGTCTGCTGCGGATCCTGCTGCTGGCCCGCAAGTTCGAGGCGGACGAGATGTCTCGAAGGGGCGAGTTCCAGGGGGCGGCGACCCGGTACGAGTCGATCCTCGCCTTAAATCCCGACTCCTACGACGATCCGGCGATCGTCCTTCCCCTCGCGACGGCGGACGTCGGGCTGCAGAAATACGTGCAGGCGGAAGACCTGTTCCGGAAGTCGCTGGCGCTCAACCTGACCCCGGCGAAACGCGCGGCCAGCTACTACTTCCTGGCCGCGCTCTGCGGGAATCGTCCCGAGGCTGCGGACTGGCGTGCGAAGGCTCTGGCGTCTCCGGAACTGCCTTCAGAGTTGCGGTTGAAACTCGAGGGTCGTTGACCCCGGTTACTTCTTCTTCCCGAACCCGGTCACCACGTAGGTTCCGCTTCGCGGATCCGTGGTGAGCTGCAGCACGCCGTGCCGCTCCATGTCCTCGAGCAGGTCCTGCCAGGTGCGGTAGCCGTGGTAGCCCTCGTCGAACTGGGGCTTCTTGCGCTTGAGCGTGTCCTTGATCATCGACGAGTAGAGCGTGTCGCGGTTCTCGCGCTTGAGCGCGAGGATCGTGTCGACGATCAGCTGGAAGGCGTCCTTCTTGAGCTTGGGCAGGTCGTCCTTGATCTCGGGCGCCGCGGCGGTCGACGTGCGCTCCAGGTCCTCGTAGTAGATGAACTCGTCGCAGTTGTCGACGAGGAGCGACGAGGTCGAGTCCTTCATGCCGAGGCCGATGACGGTCTTGCCGTTCTCCTTGAGCTTGGAGACGAGCGGGGAGAAGTCGCTGTCGCCCGTCAGGATCGCGAAGGTGTCGATGTGGCCCTTGGAGTGGGCCATGTCGATCGCGTCGACGACCATGCGGATGTCCGCCGAGTTCTTGCCGGCGGCGCCGCGCTTGGGGACCTCGATGAGCTCGATCGCGGCCTCGTGGAGCGCGGTCTTGTAGTCGCGGTAGCGCGTCCAGTCCGCGTAGGCGCGCTTGACGATGATCTTGCCCTTCTCGAGCAGACGATCCAGGACTTTCTGGATCTCGAACTTCTTCCGGGAGTGCTCGAAGCCGAGCGCGAAGTTCTCAAAATCGATGAATACGGCGATGGCGGCCTCGGGGCCGTTGTTGGTCTGGGTCATGAACCTTCCTGAAGTGAAAGCCGAAACGATGTGAACAAGACAACCGCTAACCTACTAAATGCTCATAGACAATGCAACCGTC
>Ga0310810_10000693_pt1 | contig 33791 bp, 31 predicted proteins | sample NCmetagenome_FD_207641 | JGI IMG/M metagenome (GOLD analysis project Ga0310810, IMG submission 207641) | Soil microbial communities from experimental microcosm in Duke University, North Carolina, United States - NC | ecosystem: Engineered > Artificial ecosystem > Soil microcosm > Unclassified ... | reverse complement strand
GATGCAATTTCTCACCGCGCCAGAAACCTGGTAGACGCTGTATGCGACAAAGCGGGATCGCGGAATGAGCTCCTGGCCACCATCCGCGAAATAATCGGCGATTCTGCCGAAACCACTTTCTTGCCTCCGGCCATCAAAGCTGAGCGCATGGCAGCGCTCAAGGCGGCATAGCCGGCCCCACGGGATCAAAAAACTCAATAGTTCAGGAGAGTGAAGCATGAAACGTGCATTGTTATCGATTGCAATTAGCATGGCATTTTGCGCCGCAGCCGCGGTCGCTCAATCCACGCCGCAAACCGACACTCAGGGTACTCAGAGTTCCTCGCCCTCTATGAGCCAGGGCAGTTCTTCTTCCTCCTCGAGCGGCATGTCCCAGGGAAGCCAGGGCATGGGGCACGAGAGCAAAGGCGAGAAGAAGCTGAAGGGCTGCATCCAGTCCGAAGGCGGACAGACAGTGCTTAAAGAAAAAAGCGGCAAGACCGTACAGCTTACCGGCCAGGATCTTTCCGCCCATGTCGGGCATGAAGTAGCAGTGAAGGGCAGCTGGGCCGGCGCTGGCGAGATGGGATCCTCAAGCAGTGGCGGCAATCAGTTCACGGTTTCCAGCGTGGATATGATTTCTGAAAACTGCAAGATGAGCGGCAAAAGCAAGGGTATGAGCGGCAACGCCAGCAACCCTCAGTAGTATTTGGATTTGACTCGAAAGGCCTCAAGGGCGACACCTTGAGGCCTTTTTCTTGCCCCCAAAAAAAGCGACTGAGATTGTCTCAGCCGCCCGTGTGAATCCAATAATTAACGAAACCAATTAAATGCTGGTTCCACCTCTTCGCATCAACCCCATAATCAAGGTAATCGCAAATATCACGAGGAAGATGTAGAAAAGCAGCTTCGCAATTCCGGCAGCGGCGGTGGCAACTCCCGCGAACCCAAAAACTGCCGCCACAATTGCTACGATCAGGAATACCAGCGCCCAGTACAGCATAGATGCCTCCTTTGAAAGCATTAGCTGGAAAGAAGCATAGGATGCCCTAACCGAGCGTGCGATCAGGCCGAGGCTGTAATTCCATATCGATGTTGCTGTAGCGCTGTTGCACGGTCTTCTGTCGTATACCAGGAAACCTGCACGCGGTACTTCTTCTCACTTGCTGGTAGCTTTCGCCGTGGTTTGTGACAGCGACGGTGGCAAGGGCAGCCGCCCCGTCCGTTGCATGGTCGAGCAGTCATAGGCATACGTCACGCCGCAGATCAGGCATACCTGATAGTCCTGCCCATGCGTCCCGGTGTGCGGCCAGGAGAAGTTGTGCGGACAAAACATTTCAAACAGGCGATTCAGAAAGGGGGTTGTCATAGTTTTATTGCGCTCATTCAAGGTAGTCTCAACTTACCTCAAATTGCTCTTCGAACCAGCTTGCTCTCTGGTTCATACCGCGCACGATGATGGTCAGTACTAAAGATGGCCGGTTGGAAGAGTAACGTTATTGCCCATCCGAACGCTTTCCCAAGAACCAATGGGTCAACCGGAATTAGTGCAATCTGCGTTACTGTACTGATCAAGGTCAGTTCAGCGACCACATGCGTTGTTCGCAGAAAAAGGACACTTCATGCACAGTGCAAACTTTCCGGATCCCGCTCGCCGCAGCTCCAGGGTGCAGGTCAACGTGCCTATTCTGGTGACCAGTCTGGAGCCGGGGGGAAACTACTCCGAAGTTTGCGAAACCCTGGTGGTTAACGCCCACGGCTGTGCTCTGTCCGCGCCGCGCCCGCTCGAAGTGGGCAATCTGGTCCAGTTCCAGAGAAAAGAAGGTCGCGAGATGGTTGCCCAGGTGGTTGATTGCCGGCCCATAGGTGGCCAGAACACCTGGATGCTTTCCGCCAGCCTCGATCACCCGGGAAACTTCTGGGGGTTAAAGACCTTCCCCGAAGATTGGAAACTGCTGCCCGCGGTATCCGATTCCCGAAAACGCCCACAGCCATCTTCGCTCAAGCTGGTATCCGAGAAAGTTCATCGGCAACTCAGCAACGAAGAACTTCGTGACATGGTGGCAGAGTTGGTCCAGCCCCTGCATGCTGAAATAACTGTTCTTAAAGAAAAACTCGCCCAGGGCGGCTCGCGACGCAGTCAGTTCGATATTTCGCTTTCACACATTCCGCCTGAGGTCGAAGAAAAGCTCGAAGCACGCCTGCGCGAAGATCTTGGAACCCGCGTTTTACAGCAGACCCGTCAACAATCCGAGCAGGTACTTGAATCGGCGAAAGATGCTATCGGCAAGAAAATGCGCGAGGCGCAGAACGAATTTCGCGAGCACCTCTCAAAAGAGCTGCAAACCGTCGAAGCCCGTTCGCAAAGCTTGTCGGAAGAACTGGCCCAGAGTGTAGAACAGCACTTTGGCGAAGCCGCTGAAAAGTTCCAGTCCAAAGCCTCCGCCAGCGAGAGTCTGTTTACTTCCCGAGGCGAAGAATTTTCGCGCTCGCTGGAAAAGCGCCTCAGCGAGGAACACGAGGTCTATCGTCGCGAAGTCCAGCAGATCCAGGCGGGCGTTTCCGCTGAATCTTCCCGCCTGCAATCCCAGATCTCGACTCTTTCCGGCAGCATCGGCGAACTGGAAGATCGCGCCTTCCACCTGGAATCCGATCTCGATCGCCGCCTCGCCCAGATGGCGGCCGACTCGGTTTCGAACGCCCGCGTGCAACTTGAAACGGCGGTCGATGTAGTACTGAAAGAGCTTGGCACGCGCAATGCTAAAGAACTCAACGGGCAACTCGATGATGCCCGCGCACAATTGAAGGTCACCCAGAAAAATATTGAGGTCTCGGTCTCCGAACTGGTTAAAACTCGGGTGGCAGATAGCCTGCTCTCTTTTGGGGAAACCATGGAAGCCCTGGCCCGCGATTCGGTTACCCGTTGGCGCGTGACTCTGGCCAACAATCTCAACTCGATCAATAAGATTCTAGGTCAGCAGCTCGAACCCGACAGCGACGAGAGCTAGCCATTTCCAGCGCTACGCCGGTTGGAGTACACTTGTGCGCTCTGAACGAGCTGGCGCGTGCCTGCAAAACCAAGCCTCATCGCCGAGCTGATCGCCGAATTTCTCGGCACTCTCATCCTTATGCTGTTTGGGATTGGCGTGGTCGCCATGGTGGTGCTATTTCCCACTCGCACCCCGGGCGAACTTATCCACGGCGGATACACCAACATCACCCTGGGCTGGGGACTCGGGGTGACCATGGGCATTTACATGGCCGGCAAAATTTCCGGCGCGCACCTCAATCCCGCAGTAACTCTGGCGCTTGCTGTCTTTCGCGGATTTCCCTGGAAAAAACTAGTGCCCTTCGTTCTCGTCCAGACTGCAGGGGCGTTCACCGCGGCCGCTCTGGTCTATCTGAATTATCGCCCGGCGTTCCGCGCCTTCGATCCCAGCCTGGAAAGAACCGCCGGCGTTTTCACCACGTTCCCCGCATTTCCCTCATTGCCCCAGGCCGGATTTCTCGATCAGGTAATCGGGACCGCACTCCTGGTGCTGCTGATTTTCGCCATCACCGACGAATTCAATTCTCCTCCAGGCGCCAACCTTGCTCCCCTTATGATTGGACTCGTGGTAGTCGCAATCGGCATGAGTTTCGGCGGCATGCATGGCTACCCGATCAATCCCGCACGCGATTTCGGTCCGCGCCTGTTCACCTCGCTTGCCGGATTCCGCAACAACGGGCTGACCGACGGAAGCGGCGCCTGGTGGATACCGATCGTTGCTCCATTGGTAGGAGGACTTGCCGGCGCCGCACTTTATGATTTCGGAATTCGCCGATTTCTGCCGCAGAGAGAACGCGCCTATATCACGCCTGCCTAGATTCGCAAGGATTTTGGGTGGCGTTGCGCTTCTTAGCGGCTTTACCCGCCGGGCTTACGCCGCCAGTTCTTCCGACCCAGGCACTGCGTCCGGACGGCGTCGCACCGTCCGGTTTGCCGGCAATCCAGCATCACGAATCTTGTACAACAGTGCTCGATAGCTGATATTCAAAGTCCGCGCCGCCTGTTTGCGGTTCCAGTGATGGTGCTGCAAGACTTTAAGAATGATCTTGCGTTCCAGTTCTCGCGTCGCCTGCCGGGTAATCTTCTTCAGCGAGATCGGCACCTCGAAATTGATCTCAGGATTGAAGAATTCCTGCTCGTGCGAAACCAGGTCTCCGCTGATCACGTCTTCGTTTCCCAGAATCACGTAACGCTTGATTAGATTTTCCAGCTCGCGAATGTTCCCCGGCCAACGATATTTCTGCAGCGAATTCATCAACTCCCCGGAAAGCATTCGCGCCCGGCAGTTGTATTTGCGGTTGTAGTACTCCAGGAAATATTCCACCAGATCAGGAATATCTCCGCGCCGGTCGCGCAATGGCGGCATGTGCAGGTTCACCACGTTGATTCGATAATACAAATCCTGCCGGAACGTGCCCGTCTCAATTTCCTCTTCCAGCCGCCGGTTGGTCGCGCACACCACCCGTACTTCAACTTTCTTATCTTCCTGCGCTCCGATGCGGCAGAATTGTCCGTCCTGCAACAGCTGCAGTAATTTCGACTGCAGCGCCAGGTCAAGCTCGGAGATCTCATCCAGAAACAGAGTGCCGCGGTGCGCCATCTCCACCCGGCCAGGCTTGGATCCATACGCGCCTGTGAAGGCTCCCTTTTCGTAACCGAACAGCTCGCTTTCGAGCAGCGTGCCTGGAATGGCAGGGCAGTTCACTTTTACATATGGGCCGGTCCGCCATGGAGACAACCCGTGCACCATACGCGCGATAATGTCTTTTCCTGTGCCGCTCTCGCCTTGGATCAGCACTGGCACATTGGCACTGGCCACTTTGTCCATCCGCTGCCGAAGCGCCTGCATGACTTCGGAATGGCCAAACACAATTGCGTTCGGCGGAATCTCACCAATCGAGGTTGCCAGGGAACTGACTGCACCGTTCGAATTAATCGGCATGCTTTCGGATACTCCTTGCGGGTTCTCAGAATTGCACATCGCACGCCAAACCGGGACTAGTCATGAAATACCTCAATCGTGGCGGCATAAGTAATACATTAATAAGCTTGTTAGCTGGCAATCGTAGCGCGGCGGGAATTGCGGTCGAAGACCGGATAGGAACAGTTTTACACGGTAAAAAGGTGGGAAAAGTTTTTCACACGGAAGAACTAAGTTTCCGTTTAGTGGGACGTGGAGATGAATTAATGGGATCGGTCACCGGATGCAGGAACTTCAACCCGACCAGCGTGTAACCCTCGGCATGCGTTACCCGCACCGCGCGCGCCCGCAAAGTCCGGGAAGCCTTTGGAAGTGCGCTACTTGCCATCAGCGGCGCACTCGGAATTTCCAGCAGAACCTGCGAGGACAGCGGCAATGCGCGGCGCACCGCCACCAGCGCACCACCCCCTGAAATATTTAAAGAGGTGGCAAACTCGAGGAATTCCTTGCCTTTATCGTCGCGGCTGCGAACGAATACAGGTATTGCCAGCGGCAGACGTGGCCAGTTCCGCTGTTCATTTTCCGGTTTTCCTCGCTTCAAGCGCAGGACCTCGGGTATGTGATTAAGACAGTATTCTTCGCATCTTAGGGGCCAAACTTCGGGTATGACACATACTAAAGCCGGCAATAAACGCCTAATACTCGCCGCTGCGCCTAACTACCGAGTTGCACATGCCAAGAAAAACCTGTGTTTTCTCCATCTGTTCGCCTATAACCCCGGCCTTCACCCGTACAGGTTCAGTGAACTCGGAATGAAAAACTTTGCCCTTTCGTGACTATCGATTTGCGTTTGCCGTTGACACTTGGAAACCCGTGTCTTACGATTTGCTCACAACGCACTCTTAACATCTCGTAACCCTCCCCTTCGTCTGCCAAACCACGAGTTTTCCTGACTATGGGAACCATGCCCGAACATAAGTGTCTCTCGCCGGAGGCAGCGCCTGGCGGCCAGTCTAACGCGGACGCGTCACCCGGAAAGCCTTCCGATCAGCCTGCTTACGATGATTTGCTCAAGGAAGTCACAGAGCTTCGGGAACGAACTCTGCGCACTACTAACGCCTTGGCCTCAGCCGCGCACGATCTTAAAACTCCCTTAGCCATTTTGAACGGTTACGTCGAACTGCTGCAAAGTGAAAAGCTGGGGTCCCTGAATGAGCGTCAGCGCCAGATCCTGGCCGACATGCGCTCCAGCGGCCAGCGCCTGCAGCAATTCATCCAGGACTTCCTGAGCTACAGCTCGCTTGAAACCGGCGAGATTAAAATGCGTTACGAGCAAGGCAATCTAAACGAATGCCTGTCGGAAGTTTGCCGGCTCTGGTCAGTGCGCTTCCAGCAGAAGGGACTCGCGCTTTATTTTCTGGCCAACGACAAGCTTCCGGTATTTGCCTTCGACAGCCCTAAGATCCAGCGCATTATCTCTAATTTGCTTGAGAACTCCTCGAAGTTCACGCCCACCGGCGGCACGGTCTGGCTGCATGCTGAACCTTACATGTGGGAGCGCAGAACTGCGGCTGCTTCCGGAGTAGCCAGCGAACGCCGCCGTCGCGATGACCGGATTCCCAACTCGGTAAAGGTCAGCGTCTCCGACACCGGGCCCGGAATTCCTGCCGAATATCACATTGAAGTGTTCGACGATTTCTTTCGGCTTCCGCAGACCGAAGACAAAGAAGGCATGGGACTTGGTCTGGCGATCGCACGCCGTCTGATCGGGGGCATGGGCGGAAAAATCTGGGTGGAAAGCGAAGTGGGGGCAGGCTGCAAGTTTTCTTTTATCGTGCCGCTTAAACCCGCTTCCAACCCTAACAAAGGAAAAATTAAATGAGCAACACGGCCAACATCCTGCTGGTCGATGACGAACCCGGCATGCAGCGTTACATCAAGACGCTGCTCGAAGTGGATGACTACAAAGTCGAAACCGCTTCCACCGGAGAAGAAGCCCTGGAGCGCGTGCAGAAAGGCCTTCAGCCCGACCTGGTATTGCTTGACGTTCTGATGCCGGGCATTGACGGCCTGCAGACTCTGGAACAATTGCGTGAAATGCGTCCCGGCATGAAAGTCGTCATGCTCTCCTGCGTCAGTGATACCCGCAAAGTTGTCCAGGCCATCCGCCTGGGCGCTCATGATTATCTGACCAAGCCGTTTCAGAAGGCCGAACTCGACACCGTCATTGACCAATGCCTGGGAGTGAATAAGCAGAATTATCCGGGCGATGTCGAAGAACTCTATGATGATGTCTTCTTCGTTGCCGCCAGTCCCGCCATGCGCAAGATCCGTTCGCAAGCGGCGCTGGTTGCCAACGTCGATATACCGGTCCTGATGCTGGGTGAAAGCGGCACCGGCAAAGAAGTCGTGGCCCGACTTATTCACAAGCTGTCGCCGCGCGCGCACCGTACATTTCTGAAAGTAAATTGCGCTGCCGTTCCGGCTGACCTGCTCGAAAGCGAACTGTTCGGATACGAAGCCGGCGCCTTCACCGGGGCAACTCATCCCAAGCCTGGAAAATTTGAGCTTTGCAACAAAGGCACGATTCTGCTGGATGAAATCGGAGAGATGCCTCCGCTCTTGCAAGCCAAATTGCTGCACGTGCTTCAGGACCAGCAATTCTCGCGTCTCGGCAGCCGATCTGTGATCAAAGTCGACGTCCGCATTCTGGCCGCCACCAACATCAACATTCCGGAAGCCATTGCCAACAAGCAGTTGCGCGAAGATCTCTACTACCGCCTGAACGCTTTCATGCTGCAACTGCCCCCGCTTCGCGAGCGCAAGGAAGAAATTCCCATCCTGCTCAAGCACTTCATGTCGCGTATGTCGGAACAATACGCGCGTCCGCCGCTTCCACTTTCGCAGGCGCTGTTGCAGGCTTGCCTGGAATACGCCTGGCCGGGAAATCTTCGCGAGTTGAACAACTTCGTGAAGCGTTACCTGGTGCTGGGCGACGAAAAGCTCGCCGTTCAGGAATTGCAGCCCAAGCATGACGGCAGCGGCCCGCGTGCCGACTCTTCTTCGCCCACCAGCGAAGGCGGGGGCGGATTGAAGTCGCTCGCCCGGAGCGCCAAAGACGAAGCTGAAGCCGAAGCCATAAAGCAGGCCCTCAACCAGACCAACTGGAACCGCAAGCAGGCCGCGGCATTGCTCAAGATCAGCTACAAAGCGCTGCTCTATAAGATTCGCCAGTACGGCATCGCGCAAACTTCCACCAGCCACCACAAGCTCTCAGCCGGGGCGTAGAGGCAATCAGACTTATAAGCCCGCTAATTACGCTTAGGTCACGAAACTCGGATGAAGTATCTTCGGATTGCACTACAGACCATCGGCGCAGCATCATTGCTGGCTGTGCTCGGTCTGGGTTCCTAGGCTTGGTAAGTAATTCGCGGGATAAGGTTAACAAGTCGAGCCGCAAAGACGTCCTGTTCATTCTGAACTGGGGTGGCCTATCGACGACCCAGGATTTCAAAATTGTTTCCAGCTACGAATGCGATCCCCAGAAAAAAATGATCTATTACGTAAGCTACAAGACATAGCGGCAAAAATTCCATGGGACCAAATCGTAACGCTCAATTCGGCTTGAACACCCCGCACCGGGCGTTCACCGAGAAGCTTCGCCCGACCTGGCGAGGATCGCACTTGCTCTGTCAATAAAAGTTTTTGCTTCCGCCTCACGTGATATTTTCCTGAGCAGTAGCCCGTAATTCTCCAGAGCAACAGCCATCGGAGCTTCATCCTTGAAGTGTGATTGTTCAAGAATCCTGATTACACGTTTGTAAACCGGCTCCGCCTGCTCATATTTCCCTTGCTGCGAGTAGCAGTTAGCAAGTTCGCTCAATTTTTCAGCTACCTGCGGTTGATCAGGTCCAAATTGCCTTTCTTCCAGTGTGACCGCCTTTTTGAAAAGGCTCTGCGCGTCATCTGACTTTTGTTCCGAGCAATAGAGTTTTGCCAATTTACTGTTCGCATCCGCGAGTTTTGTCTGCGTACCTGGAAGATTCTGGGCTAAAGCACGAAAAAAATCTTCCTTATTGGGCTTTGTAGGTGCCGAACCGGATGTGTACTTCTCTCGTATCGCAATCACTTTCTGATATGCAGCTTCTGCCTGGGAATATTTGTGATTGCGCGCAAAAAGGTCTCCAACCCTGTCGGAAAGCATGGCCGCAACTTCCAGCTGTTGCAGCTCATCTGACGCATCTCTCGGCTTGTGAGCCTTCAATGCCTCATCCAAGGAGGTTAGGGAACGTTGTGCGAGTCTCTCGGCCTCCTCGCTCTTCGCTTGCGCATCGCAGGCCTCCGCTGTCCTGATCAACGCCACTGAAATTCGGGCATCTTTGTGCCAGTGTTTCTCCGCCAGACCGAGCGCATTCCGGTAATTACTTTCAGCCTCAATGTATTCGTGCTTATTCATCGCCGCGGTGCCTGCGTCAATAGAGCGGCGCCATTCAGCATCCTGGCAAATCGCGTTACTGCCCAGCACGAGGAGAGTCGCGCCAAGAATACGAATAAGCGCTGCAGCAAAAAGCTTGCTCATATTATTCCGGTTACGCCTGCCACCTCAGCTCGCTTTCGGCCGCGAGTCCAGACCGAAATGCCGCTCCAGGCTCTTGTACCAGGTCTCATCATCGCTGGCATTCAGGTCCACCCATTGCTCATCCGTCATTTGAGCTCGCCACTCGAGGAATGGAACCGCATCCGGCCCCACCAGATGTCGCAGCTGCCAGGTACCGCTCTCCACGATTTCCAGGATCTTCCCACCCACCAATGACGGGTGCACCGGATTCTTCAGTGAAGCCGCGAACATGGAAGAGAAGTGCTCGCGCTGTCGATACGGAGAAGCAGAGCCGCGATCTTCGATCCTGCGCGCCATCGCGGTATCGATGATGCCAGGTTCAACGATCAGCACCCGCACATTGAAGGTCTTCATCTCTCCCGCCAGCGCTTCGCTCAACGCTTCCAGAGCCCATTTTGAGGCCGTGTAGGGCGCCATCGGCGGACTCGTAATTCGCCCCGCAACCGACGACACGTTCACGATGCAGCCGCTCCGCCGCTGTCGCATGCCGGGCACCACTGCCTGGATGCATCGCAGAGCGCCAAAGTAATTGGTCTCCATCACCGCCCGAAAGTCCGGCAACGGTAATTCTTCCACCGAGCCCACCCGCTCCACGCCGGCGTTGTTGACCAGCACGTCAATCTGACCGTGATCTTTTTCAATCTGCGCAATGCCCTTGCTCACCGATTCATCGGAATCCACATCCATAGTAGAAACTACAATCGGCAGCTTTTCCTTGGCAGCAGTTTCCGCTAATTGTGGAGCCTGCGCCGGATTGCGCATGGTGGCGTACACCTTGTGCCTGGCTCGCGCAAAAGCCAGCGCCGCCTGAAATCCAATGCCCTTGCTTGTTCCAGTGATCAAGATCGACGCCATGTTTGAACTCCCGGGACGTTGAGGAAAAATTGAAATCGGAACTGCGCAGTCACTTTCGGCGGCTTGAAGATATCAGACTGGCTGAAGCCATACAAGCGCCCGAGACCGTATCGCGGTCGACCGACTCTCCGCCATACGGTGAATACTCGATACTCGCAAATCGGATTCCAGGCAGCCGCCCGCCCAAGAGCTTCTCGCTGGGAAGAACCTTTTTTTGACAGTAGCCGCGCCAGCGCCTATAGTCAGCCGACGCATAAGCAACAGAACGCCCGGCCAACGTTTTAAATCTCTATTAAAGAAAAGAGGGTTATGAGAACAACTTGGATGTGGTGTGTCATCGCTTTACTGTCCATCGGGAACACAGCTTGGTCGCAAGGCAAAATGTCGAGCAGTGAAACAGAGAAGGCGGTCGCAGCTTTGGAACAACAGTGGCTTAAGGCCCAAAAAACCAATAATCCTGATTTGGTGGCTCCTCTGCTGTCGGACAAGATCATCGGTACAAGCAACGATGGAAAAGTAAGCAACAAGGCCGAGATGCTGGCCGATGCGAAAGCCACCAAGTACGAAAGCATGGAGTATGAAAACGTGAAAGTTACGGTATTTGGCGATACCGCGATCGCGACCGGAAGCGCCCGAAGTAAAGGCACGGATGCATCGGGCAAGCCGATGGATAATCACGAACAATGGACAGATACCTGGGTAAAAATGCCGGGTGGAAAGTGGCAGTGTGTGGCAAGTCACGCATCGAGCATAAAAATGTAAGCAATACCACGCGATGATCGAAGCAGCCGCCCCGAGCTTTTGGCGGCTTTTCTTTTTGCTATGCGAAGGTCGAAGCGGTAACTGAAGTTACATGGCGAGGCAGATCGCTGCCATCCTATCAACGGCTCGACGAGCATATACCGAAGCAAGGCCGACATACATAGGATTTCGCGTGAACCGGTAAGGGCCCCAGGTCACTTATAGAAGTGCAATGCGATTTTTAAAAAGTTGGGGCTAGCGCAGTCTTCAGCTCAGCAAACATCAAATTTAGACTGTCTACACTGACGCGCCTTTTGCCGGTTTGGGGAGGCTGCTCTTAAGCACACCTGAGCGCGAGTAAACCACGAAGCAGTATAGACTCGCCCCAAGTAAGGGGATCAGCATCACCATGAACCAAACAATCTGTTTCAATGGATGCGAGTCGTCGAACCGAAACAAGAAGAGCTCCATTCCAACAATAGTAATTCCGGCTCCGAGCGCGCCAGCTAAAAGGAGTAATCTCACAACCGGCGCCATCGTCGCAGGAATACTACCCAGCAAAAATACCGCCCACCAGCCGAAAAACAACGCCGCCGACAAGCTTGCCGAAGCGCGGTAGACGCGACGGGCAATAGGGGAGACAATCCATTCCTTCTTGATATATTCGTACTTCAGCACAAGTGTCGGACCACCCTATGTTGATAACAACAAGCGTTCTGCAATCGGCTCAGCGCATCACTCTGCCACTCGAATGTGCGGATCGCTGGGCATTGCGCCCTGTTTTTCGAACACTACATCGTACACACATCCCACTACCGCGTCTGCGCGCAGTGGCCCGGACAAGTGACCATAAACATAATCCGTGGGTGGGTCCTGCTCAAATGGATGCTGCTTGCAATTTTGCGCATCCTGTTGCGGAGAAAGTTTTAGCTTGAATTTTCCGCCGCTGCCCCGCGTCCAGAAAATCATGTCATTGGCCTTCTTGCTCAGGCACACTGGCGGATGCTCATGGCCGTGCGCCTCCGGGCTGTCCACGTCATAAACCCTGATCCGCCTTCCTCCACCTGGGAACTTGATATCTGTGATATAGCCGGATGGCCGATTCGCCTGTGCGCAATCGTCCACGCCGCTGGATGGCTTAGGGCTTGCCGACCATACAAGCTCAACCGACGCGACGCACAAGAACAACGCAATCGCCAGGCATCCGAATTTGTTTTCCATAAATCAACTCCTCTTTTTTTGCGTCTGGATATCGGGCCTATAATTCTGAACCAGCGAACACAGTAAATACCCGGGAGCATAGTACCGCAACATCGGCACGCCGGCGCGGGTTGAACCGCGGTGCACTACTTCCCCGGTCGCCCTGGCCAAAATCAGGAATCGAATTTTCCCTTGACCTCACTTTCCCATATGCACCATACTCAGTGCATACGCTAGGTACACTTAAGCTTCCGTGCGCCCAGGTTTGAGCTTCGCCGTCCTTGCATTTCCTCGGTTTACTCCACCACCAATATTTTCGCGAAAAAAAAAGTGACTTTAATAGCCTTGTGATCAAGATTTTACCGGGTATCCCGATAGCCAAGTGCAACAAATTCATACATTTAGGTAAAAAACATAGGGGAGGGGTACATTGACACCGCCGCCACGCGTAGCTACACTCGCGGTTCTCTCTGGAGTCCAATTCACACGCACCCCGGTCTCGCATAATGGCTAAACGTCCACGCATCGCGGTTGTCGGCAGCGCAAACATCGACCTTACGACGTTCACCGATAAATTCCCTAAGCCGGGTGAAACCATCTTCGGCCAGAAGTTCGATCTGGGCTTTGGTGGCAAGGGCGCCAACCAGGCAGTAGCGGCGCGCCTGTGTGGCGCTGATGTGTTCATGGTCGCCAGAGTCGGCAGCGATCTCTTCGGCCCCGCCACCATCGAAAATTTCAAAAAGCTTGGCATTGATGCCACTCATGTCAAACAGGCGCAAGGCGTCTCCAGTGGCGTCGCGCCAATCTTTGTCGATCCCGGCGGACAGAATCGGATCCTGGTAGTTAAAGGCGCGAACGATACGCTGGGCTTGAAAGATGTGGATGCCGCTGCTGACATTCTGAAGAGCGCCGATTGCATCGTGCTGCAGTTCGAGATTCCGCTCGAGACCGTTTATTACACTGTTGCCTTCGCTCACAAGCACGGTATTCGTTGCATTGTGAATCCCGCGCCCGCGCAGTCCATCGACATCAAGCAACTCAGCAATCTCGACTACTTCGTTCCCAATGAAAGCGAGGCGGAAACCATCACCGGCCTGCCGGCCTCCACTGTCGATCAGGCGAAACAGTGCGCGCAACAATTTCTCTCCACCGGAATCAAGCGGGTGATCATCACGCTCGGCGCCAACGGATCGTTGATCGCAGGACGCGACCAGAGCGATCATGTGCCTGCTTTTAAAGTCTCCAGCGTCGATAGCACCGGGGCCGGGGATGCCTTCATCGGCAGCTTCGCGGTATTTCTCGGTGAAGGGCTCCCAGAAAAAGAAGCCGTGCGCCGCGCCAACCTGTATGCCGGCCTTTCCACGACCAGTGTCGGCACCCAGAAATCTTTTTACTCGCGCGAAAAATTTGATGCCGAATGGGCCACCCGATCCAGAGAATGACCCTATCCCGGTCATCCCGAGCGCAGCGTTTTTCTTCGCGGAGCGAGGTAACTTGCGTGCATCTGCGCCGCGCAGCAATCCTGCTCACCGCAATCCTTGTATCCGTTTTCGCTGCCGCCCAACCCTCCAAGATCAAAGTCATCGCCGACCAGGACAGCGCCGGCCCGCAGGGAACCAACTTCGTTTCCCTGCTGATGCTGCTGCGCTCGCCCAAAATTGACCTGCTCGGAATTACCACGGTCAGCGGAGACCAATGGGTTGAACCAGCCACCGTGTTTGCTCTCTGGGCAACGGAAATTACCCAACGCACCGACGTGCCCGTAATCAAAGGCGCTGAGATGCCGCTGCTGAACACGCCGCGCGAGCAGGAATTGCGCGAGCAACTCTACGGCTCATATGTCGGCTGGCACGGATCGTTCAATCCCGACGCTCCCAAATCCAATGTCACCTGGCCGCCGCCGGGCGGCTATCCTAAAGTGAAGCCTCGCCCCGGCCGCGCCGCAGATTTCATTGCCGAGACCATTCATGCCCATCCAAACGAAGTTGTTCTCTACTGTGCCGGGCCGCTGACCAACATCGCGGTCGCGATCACTCTCGATCCCGCCATTGTGCCGCTCACTAAAGCGATCTACATCATGGGAGGAAGCAGCGGCGGAGGGCCTGAACTGAACTGGTGGTGGGACCCGGAAGCTGCCGCCATGGTCCTGCGCGCGCCCTGGCCGCGGATTGTGGTTTCGCCATTCGAGGCGGGAGAGCAGGTGGTTTCGAACCAACAACTCATGCGGCGCATCGTCGAAAAGCACGCGCCTCTCTCGGACTACGTGAACGACGTCTATCTCACAACCAAACCCACTGCAGGAACAACAATCTGGTCGCTGATGTGGGACGAGCTCACCGTCGCTTCAATCCTCGATCCGGGAGTGATCAGAAAATCTGAAACCATGTATCTGGACGTCGACATCACGCACGGACCGAAATACGGCCACACGGTGGTCTGGAAAAAACCGTCGGACGTTCCGCAGTTCATGATGCCGTACAGCAGCCCCGATGGGCCTGATCGCGAGAAGTGGCTGAGTCACTTGACTCCGCCATCACACCTTCATCCCGCCAGTGTGCAGATGGAAGTCGACGTAAAAAGATTTGAAGACGATTTCGTTGAGATGATGAGTCAATGATGATGCGGCAATGACGTCCTGCTATCCTGCGCTCGTGACGCATGCTCCCGACATTCCGAGGTCACGCATGCCGCTGGGCCTGTGCGCGAACTGCATCCATGCGCGCCGGATCACCTCCGATCGCGGCTCGGTATTCCTGTTGTGCGAATTATCGAAAACCGATCCACACTTCGAGAAGTATCCGCAATTGCCCGTACTCTCGTGCTCAGGATATGTGCAGGCGAAGCAGCACGCTTAGCGCATCACGCACTCGACACACTCAGCCAGCATGGTCCGCAGTTCGCGCGCATTGGTGATCGCGTGTCCGCCCTGGTCGTTGTTGAAGTAGACGTAAATATCTCGCGCCCGGTGTGCGCGCTCTGCGATCCACTCCGCCCAGCGCGCGAGGGTATCTCGCGGATATTTGCCGTGGTAAGCGCCGGTCGGTCCGTGCAATCGAAGATAGATAAAGTTTGCGGTGACCTCGATCGGCCAGCTTTGTCCTCGCAGATCGTGGACGCATAGCGCGGCGTTGTGTTCGCGCAGCAACTCGTAAGTTCTGCGTGAGAACCAGCTGAGATCGCGGAACTCGAATGCGCACTGGTGATCCCTCGGCGATTTCTCGAGAAACTTGCGCAGCCGCCCTTCATCCAACTTCCAGTTAGGCGGCAGCTGAAACAGCACCGGTCCGAAGTGGCGGCCAAGCGCTATGGCGCGCGAGAACAGGCGATCAATCGGCTCTTCCGGATCGCGCAACCGCTTGATGTGAGTGATGAAGCGGCTGGCTTTCACCGCAAAGCGAAAGCCGCTCGGCGCGGTCGCGGCCCAGTCTGCGAAGGTCTGCTTTTCAGGGAGCCGGTAGAAGGTGTTGTTGATCTCGACCGTGTCGAATTCCTGGGCATAGTGCGCGAGCATTTTCGCGGAGGACATTTTCTCCGGATAAAAGGCTTCGCGCCAGTGCCGGTAGTGCCAGCCCGAAGTACCGATCCATAATCGAGCCGGCATGCGCGTGAATTACGAGCGACGAGATTTTCTGCGCCGGGCTGCGCTGGTGCGAGCCTGCCGTGAAAGCGCCCCACGCGACGCGCCACTTCTTCCCTCCCGTTTGAGGGCGCGCGATGTGGCCTGCGAACGTTTGCGGGAAGTTTTAGCAGAACTCTTGCGTCTGCCGCTGGAGCGTTCCTTTTTTGCGGATGGAGTTCCCGCCGGGGGCGGTGCAAGTTTCACTCCTGCCTTACGCGCCTTGGATAGTCCGATCGCGATTGCCTGCCTGGGCGAGCGCACGCCATGTTTGCCTTCGCGAACATGGTGGATTTCTTCTCTGACGAACTCGCCTGCCTGCGTACTCGGCGCTTTGCCTTGGCGCGCATCTTCACGCGCCCGCTCGACAGTTTTTTTCTCCGGCATTGTTCCTGCTCCTGCGCTCAGTACCGAGTAGAGAGAGCAGCCATGCGAAGCGGGTTGTACGCAACGTGCACAGAAAATTTTTACTTCGCAGGCGCCACTTGCAAGCAACAACTCCAACCCAGTTGTACAGGCCAACATCTAAGGGGTCACTAGGTGCGGTGGACCGTCCCTGGTAGTGAGGTTGCCCAGCAACTGTCGCCACCGGGGACGGTCATCTTTTCTAGGGCGCTTGTTTTTGATCGCTTCGCAGGTCCGGCGCAATCATCCGGCTGAAAACACTCAGCGGGAGGGTTCGAGACGTTCAAGAGTCAAATCCACCACGGCGTTCTTCGTGGAATAGGCTAGCAGTCCGGAGAAGGCTTCGATTCGTTCGAGCACTTCATCATCCAGGGTGCCATCCTGCGCGTGCCTGGCGAGTTCGAGCCCGGTTGACAGGCCAGCCCAGAACACTACCTCTTCCATGCTCAGCGAGCTCTCGGGATTTGCCGGGAGTTCGCAAAGACCCATGGCGGTATCGTGAATTTCTTCCGGGCTCAGATCCTTGAGACGGTCAAGGAATGACATGACTTCGAAGATTTTGCAGAAGGGCTGCAGGTTGCGAACTGGTTCCTGTATTTTCATGGCTGCCCGACTTGGATGTGCAGACCGAAGCGCACGTTTGTCGCGGATGACACATTCCATGACGGATGAAGTCTCTTGCGTCGCGGTATACATGAAACAACTTAGTTCAGGCAGCGCTCTTGGGCATTGAACTGGTTGGGCGCACGCCCGCATAGGTCAGGCGCGAGGTGAGGTTATCGTGTGGGCCCCAGGAGTACTTGTAGGCTTCGCGGCCGCGAAGGAAATCCACCTGCTTCTTACCTTCCTGCAACGCGTCTTCGACGACTCGCGCGATGAGCTGCGTGCCGGGACTGTACCAGGCGAACTCAGGATCAAAGCCTTGCAGATAGTAGTAAGCAGTGCTGCGCTCGAAAATGGCATACAACACGCCGATCAGATGGCCGGCGCATCGCAATCCGTAAAGCCGAACGATGTTGCCGGGGAGAAGACCGTGCACAACTCTTAAATGGAAATCGCGCAGCCTGTCGCCGCAAAGCACGCCCGGCATGCCTGCCGAGTTCCAGCGGGCGGAATGCAGTTGAAAAAGCGCATCCAGAAACTCGCCTGCCGTGGCTGCGCTGGCTCGTTCAATACAAACGTCGGTGAGTTGGGCTATGCGGTTGCGAGCGTTTCTAAGGTTGCGAAGCTGGCGAGCCGGAATGAAGTCTGAAAGTTGAGAGACGCCTGCGGGAATCGAGAGCACCGGGCAGGCGTCGTGTGGAGAGTGGACGACGTAACCATGCATTCGCAGCAAGGGCGACGATGGCGTAAGGTCAGTGAACTCGGCAACGTCCCATTCGTCCGCGAGCTCATCGATGCAATGAAATATCGCACTCAACGCATGCTCGAGATATGCGGGGTGCACCAGCGCGTCGAGGTAATCGGATACGCCTCCCCCGGCGAGAGCAAGAACTCGAGCGGAACCGCGCGGATAGATGAGCAGCGGCGCGAGCGCGACCAGTTGCTGAGCGGGCCGGGCTTCACCGCGCCAGACTGCAATAACCCGCAATTTGTGGGGAGAGAAAACTTCGATCCACGGGAGCAGCCACTGGCAGCGCTGAAACGGTGTTGCGCCGTGACACTCCTGCCACAAATTGCTCCACTCCGCTGCGATCGAACGCAGTTCGTCAGGGTTGCGCAGGATTCGCGTGGTCAGTTGGCCAGGCATAGAGCCTCAGTCCTAACCTGAGTGGATCCAGTGGTGATCAGGCTTTTGTACAGATCGAAATAGCGGTTGGCCATTCGGCTGGCGGAAAAGCGGCGTTCAGCGCCACGGCGACAGGCGGCCGGATTCAACTCTTGAATTTTATGAATGGCCTCCGCCATTTCGGCAACCGAGTCCACAAGGAATCCGGTGACGCCGTGCTCGATCAGATGCGCTAAGGCGCCTGAGCGGAAAGCGACCACGGGCGTTCCGCAGGCCAACGCTTCCATGGCAATGAGCGAACTGGTTTCGGGCGCGAGGCTGGGAACGAGCACGCATTGCGCACCCGCTAAAAGATTACGTTTTGCACGGCCGCCTACCTGGCCTAGAAATTTGTGCGGCGCGGTGATACGGGGAGCGAGCAGGTCTTCGAAGTAGCGACGATGAGATTCGTAGCCGAAGGCTGCGCCTGCGAGATAGAGAGGCATGCCGGACTTTTCGGCGGCTTCGAGTGCAAGGTGAGGAGCCTTTTCAGGACAGATCCTTCCGATGCAGGCAGCGTAGTTACCCTTCCCGCTTGCGGGATGAAATCGGTCGAGATCGACTCCGTTTTCTATGACCAGGCAGCGTGCATCTCCGGTGTGATCGCTCGCACGGGTTTCAGCCTGAGATGGTGAAACACATACCAGCGCATAATGTTCGCGCCTGATTTCGAAGATTTCCTTGGGATACCAGGCCAGTGGCAGGTGAAGCGTGACAACGACAGGGATATTGCCGGCAGGAAGATAGTCGAGAAAATCCAGGCCGTGCAGGTGGACAACATCCACCGCGTAGTCGTGGACAGCGCGCGCCAGCAAATCGCGTACAGCAGTTCGAACCTGACGTTGAACTTCAGGCGTGATTTCTGTGGGAACTTTGGGCGTGCGCAGCAGAAGCCCGGTTACCTGTGAAGCATCCGGCGCGATTACCAGCGAAGCGTGGCCGGATGCAGTGAGTGATTGATCGAGAGTCGCGAGGATCTGCTCGGCGCCTCCGGCAGTGCGTGGCGAAACCGGCGCAAAAGGAAAAGCGACGCTCAGAACGGTCAGGCGCATCGCAGGGTCTGCCTGCTCAGGCCTTGCTGCTCCAGGAAGAAAGTAGCCAGCCGGCGCCATTCGGAGCCGGTCATTGGCCAGCCCTGAGTTTCATACCAGAGTTTGCCCGGATGAGGTGGCAACGCGAAGTCGTAGTCAGGCGCGGGCCGGAAACGTTCGCTATCCGCGGAAGCGACAAAAGCCTGCAAGACCGAGCGCTGGGATTCGTAGCACAAGAGCATTTCGCTTTTGAACTCACGCTGCTCAGGCGAGAGTTCGATGGCGAGCTCATACGGATCTGCATCGGGGGAAGGAATAAATTGACCACACCTGAAGCTGCCATTTGCGCCGTGATAGGAAGTCATCTCGCAGTGTTCCGGCATGGGCTGAGCCATTGCGAGGGCAGCATACGCAACGAGAGCCGCTGAATCGTGGTCAGGATGGCCGCCTTCGTAAGCATGAGAGATGACAATATCAGGGCGAACGTCGGCGAGAACGGTGGCAAAGCGGCGAACCAGTAAAGGAACAGCCTGCGCAGATTCCTGGTCGACAGCTCCGAGGCAGGAAATCCTCTCTTTCGAAACACCAGCAAGGCTTAAAGCGGCTATGGACTCACGCCAACGCAGGGTGGCGTAGTCACTGCGCGGCAGCTGCTGATGGGAGGACCAAAGCGCGGCGTCGAGAGGAGCACCATCGGTCAGGAACACGACGTACGCTGCGCCGCCGACGCTGGTCAAGACTGAAGTTGCCCCAATTACTTCATCATCAGGATGAGCAGCGAGGATAAGAGTGGTCCTGGATTGTGGTTCGGAAGCTTGCGGTCCCGACTGGGGAGCAGCCAGGAAACGACACGGGTTAACGTTCGACGTCATAGTAAGCCACCTGATTAGCGGAGAGTATGCGCAAGGCTTCGCGGTATCCGTGCAAAGTACCGACATCGACGTAGCTCTCGCCAGCCTTCACGCCCAGAGCCTGGCCGCCCTGGGCAATGTATGCGTTAACCAGTGTGCCGATGTATTCATCCTGCCTGCCGCGCAGCAGCCAGAGCGAGTGAAGGTCAGAAAAAATGTTACCCGGCATTTTGAAAGCGCCCCACACCCAGTGTGAATCGGGTTTAGAGCTTTTGACCTGAATCTCACGAACAGCACCGATTTCGTCGGTTACCACAGCGTCAAAGTACTGCGGCTTATCGACCGAGAACAGCAAAAACGAGAAATGCTCGTCGGGCAGTGAACGAAAGCCATCATGCGGAAACCAAACAGTATCGGGCAAGCCGATCATGATCTCATCCTGAGGCGAGATAAAAGGAATGGCATGGAAGACTGCGTCGCACAGGCCGCTGGGATTCTGCTGCACGGCGTAGCAGATGGAGGCTCCGCCGATGTTTCCGGCGAAGTAGCTGATGATATCGGTCTTCTGCGGGGAGATGACGAAGCAGAGGCGGTCAGCGCCGGCGGCCAGCATGCGCTCGATCAGGTACTCGGAAACTGCGCGTGGGTGCTCATTGCCGTGATCCAGGCGCGTGCCCACTGGAAGAAGTTCTTTCGAAAAGGCGAGCGGCTGAATGCGGGTGCCACGTCCGGCAGCTGGAATCACTCCCCAGCGGCGCATCAGGCGGCCTCCAGCAATTCGAGCAACTGTTCCGCGCGGTGAGATGCGGTGTGTTCGGCGAGCACACGCTCGTGAGCTGCCGCGCCGATTTCCCGCAGATCGCGGGAATCGCGGGACAACGCCTCAACCACATCATTGGGATTTTCCGCGACCAGGATTTCGCGGCCGGGTTCGAAAAATGATTCCAATCCCGGCCAATAATCACTGATCACGGGGGTGCGACAGGCGGCAGCTTCAAACAGTCTTGCAGAAGGACAAAAGCCGCAACTTGCCATGGGGGCACGAGTAACGCTCAGAGTGAGGCTGCACGAAGAGTAAAAAGCAGGATGGTGGCCGGGCGGAACGTGGTGCACGAACCAGACATTCTCGCTCCAGGGGAAGTCCTCAGGATATTGCGCCCCGCCAATCAAAAATTTCTTTTCAGGCGAGCGACGAGCAGGCTCAAGAAAAAGCTGTTGGAGTATGCCCTGCCGGTCGGGGGCGTAGGTACCCAGATAGGAAAGATCGGAGGCGTAGCTGGAATGGTCATTCACCGGCTTGTGAATTGCGGGATCGGCACAACCATAAAGAGGGGCAACGTTGCGCGCCCCCATGCGCTGTTGCAGATCCTGCAACGCATTGCCTCCGGTATAGCTCAGAACCAGGTCGAAGGGGGCTAATCCGTATGAGGGGATGTAGTCAACCCAGCCTCGGCGCGAGAAGCTTTCAAGGGTTACCGGGGTATCAAGATCGTAGAAGACTTTCCTTTGTGCGCGGCTATTGAGCACAGCATCGCAGGCCTGCTGAGAATCCGGGCAGTAGGAAGTGACGATTGAGGCATCCGATTCGCGAGTGGCGCGTTCTACGCAGTCACCGATTTCTTTCCAATCGGAATAGAGGACCAGGTCATAGTCGTCCGATGCGGTGAGGTCGCGATGGGCAGCGTAATAAGGAACATCTTTCTCGAAAAAAGTCACGCGGTGGCCGAGGCGAGAGAGCGCGCGGCACAGCCCACGCCAGATGGTAGCGTGGCCGTTGCCCCAAGAAGAACTGATGCTGAGTCCGAAGATCGCGAATTTCATGGGCCCCGGCCCGCCGTCCGGAGTGCGTTTTAAGAAGCCAAAAACGCTCACGAGTTTGCCCGATGAAGAGCAGGAACTCAGAAATAAAAACGATGATTGCTCCCGCTGCAACCGATCACAAACAGAAGTACTTAAGCAGACATCGGGAATTTCCGAGGTGGCATCAGAACAGGAACGTTGATCCAGGGGATGCGGCGTCTTCAGGAAACCTACGCAGGTCCGCATCGCAGAATCCTGGCCAGGCAACGTGCGGAATTCTCCCTATGCGCTGGCTTGCCATCGTCGTCTTTCTCGCGCTGCCGTTGCTCGGGCAGGTCAAAGAGGATGCTTCTTATGAAGGGCAGCCGGTGGCATCGGTGCAGCTCGTTTCCGATCCGCGAGTGGACGTTGAGAGCTACCGCAGCAAAGTAGAGCAAGCTGCCGGCCAACCGTTTTCCTGGGAGAAAATCCGCGCCAGCGTAGACGCCCTTAAGGAGACTGGGAGGTTCAGCAAAGTTGAACTGCAGGTAAAGCCATCCGCCAATGGCCTGGAGCTGAACTTCGTGCTGGAGCCGGCGTTTTATGTGGGCATTATCCGGTTTCCGGGCGCGACCAAGGTTTTCAGCTACACCCGCCTGCTGCAGATTGTGAACATGCCGGATGAGGAGTTGTACCAGAAAGAGCATGTGTCGCAGGCGCAGTCGGCGCTGCTGAAATTTCTGCAGAACAACGGTTTCTATCAGGCGAAGGTTGACTCGAAAACTGAGTTGGATGACCCACATCAACTGGCCAGCGTCAGTTTCAATGTTGAGCTCGGAAAACGGGCACGGATTGGGAAAGTGGAAATCACGGGAGCGAGCCCGGCGGAGAACGCGAAACTGCTGCATGCCGTGCAGGGAATCCGGGCCAAACTAATGCGCGCAGCATTGAAGCCGGGTAAGACATTTACGCTGGAACGGCAGAAGGCAGCGATCAAACAGCTGAAGCGGCAGCTTTCCGGGCAGAAGTATCTGCAGAGTCGGGTAAACCTGGCCGCGCCGGTTTATCGCGCGGAAACCAACCGTGTCGATCTAAACATCAACGTAACCACCGGACCAAAGGCTGAGGTGCAGGTCACAGGAGCGCGATTTTCGCTGCTGCCATTTGCGTCAGGACGAATCAAGCGAAAGCTGATTCCCATTTATGACGAGGGCACGATCGACCGAGACCTGGTGCGGGAGGGCCAGCGTAACCTGGTGAATTTTTTTCAGGAGAAGGGATACTTTGACGCTCAGGTAAAAACTGATTTCAAGCGGACCCCGGACAAGATTTCGCTTACGTACATCATCAACAAGGGCGCGAAACATAACATGGATGACGTCTCATTCGAGGGGAACCAAAACCTTTCCGACGGCAAACTGAAGCCCGCGATCGAGATCAAGCAGAAGCATTTTCTCTCGCGCGGGAAGTTCAGCGACAAGTTACTGCGCAAGAGCGTGAGCGACATTGAGGCGCTATATCACAACGCAGGATTCGAGGAAGTACAAGTGCATCCGGAAGTGCTAGATCGCGAACCGCAGGTGGACGTGTCGTTCCAGATCGTAGAGGGGCCGCAGACGGTGGTGGAAAACATGGAGCTCAAGGGAAACGACACGCTGGGGCGCGGGCAATTGCAGCCAGCGAACGGGTTCAGTCTGCACCCAGGGGCGCCATTTTCCCCGAAGAAGATGGCGGATGACCGCAGCCATATTCTGGCGGCTTACCTCGACCGCGGTTATCTGAACGCAGACGTGCAGAGCACGGTGACGCGGCACCAGAATGATCCGCACAAAGTTGACGTGACCTACAGCATTACCGAGCACCAGCAGGTGAGGGTGAGTGAAGTCGTGATGCTGGGCGAAAAGGTGACCCGACGTTCATTGATAGGAAGGGTGGCGAACATCTATCCGGAGATGCCGCTGAGCCAGGGCAGACTGCTGGCGGGAGAGAGCGAGCTTTATAACCTGGGAATCTTCGACTGGGCGAGTGTAGGCCCGCGCAGGCCGATTTCCGATCAGACCGAGGAAGAGGCGCTGATCAAACTACATGAGGCGAAGCGCAACACGATCACGTATGGCGTGGGACTTGAAATCGCCAAGCGCGGCGGCAATGTTCCCGCGGGAACGCTGGCGGTCCCGGGCTTACCGACCATCGGACTAGGAGGCGGCAAGGTGGTCGCCAGCGAGAAAACGTTTGTAAGCCCACGAGGGACGTTGCAATTCACACGGCGCAACATACGCGGACTGGCGGAGACGGCCACTGTTTCGCTATTGCTGGCGCGACTGGATCAACGCCTACTAGGGACTTACACCGACCCGCATTTCCGAGGATCGCAGTGGCGGGCGCTGACCAGCCTGTCAGCGGAGCGGACCACGCAAAATCCCCTGTTCGCGGCAACCCTGGGAAGTGGTTCCATCCAGTTTGAGCGAACGCTGGATCGTGCGAGGAGCACGACCGCACAGTTCCGCTATGAATTCAGCCACACTTCGCTGTCACAGATTCTGATTCCACAGGTTGTGCTGCCGGAAGACCGGTCGGTGAGGCTGTCGACTCTGTCGGCGGCCATTCTGCACGACACGCGCGATAAGCCGCTGGATGCGCACAGCGGGCGATACGAAACGCTGAACCTGGGCATTACCCCGCGGCTGCTGGGCTCCAGCGCGAGCTTCGCACGCATGCTGGGCCAGTATGCGTACTACCGCCCGGTGGGCGGGATAGTGTGGGCGAACAGCATCCGGTTGGGACTGGCGAAGGCCTACAACGGAAGCTTTGTGCCGACCAGCGAACGCTTCTTCTCCGGGGGAGGGACGACGCTGCGGGGATTTCCAATTGACGGCGCCGGGCCGCAACGCTCGGTGACGATCTGCACCAATCCGAACGACACCAGTTCATGCATAGGAAATATAAGGGTGCCGATTGGGGGGAACCAGCTGTTCGTACTGAATTCGGAGCTGCGTATTCCGCTGCCCATTAAGGACGGGCTAGGGCTGGTTGCATTTTACGATGGCGGCAACGTGTATCGAAACATCAGTCTGCGGCAGTTTGTTGACGACTATACGAACACAGTCGGAGTGGGGTTGAGATACAGCACTCCAATTGGGCCGGTTCGGTTTGACGTGGGACGGAATCTGAATCCGATAACGGGAATCAGCGCAACACAATTTTTTGTGACGCTGGGGCAGGCTTTCTGAGATGAATTGGGCCAAGTGGATTAAATGGGCGCTGCTGGGATTTGTCATCCTGGCGATGGTGGTGGCGGTGGGCGGATTCATTGCCATCCATACGCCGGCGTTCAATCATTATGTGCTCGCGACAATCGAGCAGAAGGCGTCGCAGGCAACCGGCGGACGAGTCGAAATACAGAGTTATGACTTTAAGCTATTCGGCCTTACAGCCAATGTTTATGGGGTAGTGATCCATGGTACGGAGGTGGATGCGACTCGGCCGTTGCTGAGCGTGGATCGGTTGACCATCAAGCTGAAGATAATGTCGGTGCTGCATCACCAGATCAACCTGAATGAACTGGCGCTGCAGCATCCGGTGGTTCGGCTGATGGTGAACAAGGACGGAAACAACAATCTGCCCAATCCAGAAGGTCCGAAGCAATCCAGCAGTTCGGTGAATCTGTTCGATCTTGCGGTGGGGCGGGCCACGATTGAACGCGGCGAGATTTATTACAACGACCAGCCGCACTCACTGGATGCGGAACTGCATGATCTGCAAGCGCAGGTGACGTTTTCAGCGCTAACGAAGCGTTACGACGGATCGATCGGATACCACGACGGACGGGTACGATATGGCACTCTGTCTCCGCTTTTGCACACGCTGGATGCGAAATTCGGCGCAACGTCAGGACGGCTTTCGATCACTCCGGTGATAACCCTGGGCGGCTCGCGAGCGGAACTTTCGGCAGAGGTCCGGAATTTTGACAATCCTTACATCAGCGGAAAGTACGAAATTGTTCTGCACACGCAGGATTTCAGCAAGCTGAGCAGTACGTCCGCGCAAGGCGATGTACGCCTGCGGGGCGGACTTGAATATCAGGCTCGCGATGGGCGTTCGGGACTGATGGCGGTCGCGCTGAATGGCGACTTGGCCAGCGCCGCAATGCTGGTTCAATCCGATGGTACGAAGCTGGCGGTAAACAATCTTCGAGGAAAATATGCGCTCAACAACGGGCGGCTGAGCGCGCAGGACCTGGCGGCGAACCTGCTGGGCGGAGAAATGATGGCGAATCTATCCGTGCGGCAGATCGACCAGCCGGAAGAAATTAATCTGCACGCGGATCTGAAAGATATTTCAATCCACCAGTTGAAGAACACGAGCGGCAACCAAGGCAACCTGCCGCTGAACGGAATTGTGAATGGCAGCGTGAATGCTGCGAGCAGGAAGGGCGTGAAGGGCCTGCAGGCACATGCTGACCTGAATATTTCCGCCCGAGTTGAAAGTCAGGTAGCGACCGGGAGCAGCGCGGTGCCGGTTGCAGGCGCGATCCATGCAGATTACAGCCTGGCGAGCGGGCGGCTGGCGCTGCGCAACACTGAGCTGCATACGCCAGAAACAACCATCCAGGCGCAAGGCGAGGTCAGCGAACGCTCGCACCTGAGCCTGACAGTGAATGCACGCGATCTGCGTGAAATCGTGAACCTTGCCTCGGCGATGCGGCCGGAGTCGCCCGTTAATCTGCCTATAGCGGGCTCGGCGACAGTCAGCGCGGTGGTAACGGGTTCGATGCGGACCCCGCAGATTTCAGCACAGGTGGCTGCCAGCAATCTGCAAATTCAGAAGACCCGCTGGAGTACAGCGCGGTTTGAGATGAGGGCAAATCCATCCAGCTTGGTTCTACAAAACGGAACCCTGACCTCAGCAGAACGAGGGCAGCTTAGCTTCAATCTGTCGACCGGCTTGCGAAATTGGTCGTACTCAGAGGACATGCCTCTTGCTGCGAGCGCTAACATGCGAGATTTCCCAGTGCAGATTTTGCAGGTGCTGGCGGGGGTGAGCTATCCCGTGCAGGGAGAACTCAGCGGTTTGATTGACTTTAAAGGTACACAGAACAATCCCGGTGGGACGGCGAACTTCAGATTGGGCAATGCAATCATTTATGGTCAGCCTTTCCAGAAGCTGCAACTTCAAGCCAATGGCGACGGCAACAACCTGCACAGCTCTCTAAGTGCGGCAACAAACGCTGGAAATCTGAACGGCAATCTCGATTTTGCGCCTATGACCAGGACCTATCAGGTGCACGTTGAGGCGCCGCAAGTGGTGCTGGGCGAACTGGTGCCGGTGAAGCAAAGAGATTTACCGGTTTCCGGAACTCTGAGCGCGATTGTCGACGGCAAAGGAACCATGGCCGACCCGCACCTGACGGCGAAAATTCAGGTGCCGCAGTTGCAGTATCAGCGAACAACACTGACCGGAGTTCATGCCGACCTGGCGGTGGCAAACCATCGGGCGGATGTCACGCTTGCGTCCGGAATTGCGAACTCCACCGTGAACGCGAAGGCAACGGTCGACTTGGCGGGCGAATATTCCGCTAGCGGCGCGTTTGACACCAGCAGCGTTCCAATCGCGCAGCTGGCGTCAATGTATGCGCCGAGCATTCCGGGCGAACTGCAGGGAGAGACCGAAGTTCACGCTACTTTCAAAGGACCGCTTCGCAACTATCAGCGCATGGAAGCGCATCTTTCGATACCGAAGCTTTCGGCCAGCTATCAGAACCTGGAGATTGAGAATGTCGGGCCGATCAGGGCGGATGTGAACAATGCGCTGGCAGTGTTACAGCCGGCCGAATTGAAAGGCACCGGAACCAGCATCAAGTTCCACGGGCAGGTTCCCTTGCGCGCGGGCAATGCGATTGCCCTGGCGGCGCAGGGAAACATTGATATGCGGCTATTGAGGCTGCTGAGCCCTGACTTGCGAACATCCGGAACGGTGGCGCTGGACGTGCGAGGAGCGGGAGATGTAGCCCATCCCAGCGTGTCGGGCACGGTGCGGCTGCAAAAGACAAATATTGCCATGGTGAGCGCGCCGCTGGGCCTGGAGCAAATGAATGGAGTGCTGACGATTTCGAACGATCGGATACAGATCACTCAATTGGATGGACAGATGGGCGGCGGAAAAATTTCGGCGGGAGGATTCATCGCACTCAAGCCGCAGTTGCAGATGAGCATCGCCATGAACGCACAATCAGTCCGCCTGCGCTACCCGGAAGGAACGCGGGCAATCGTGGACAGCAATCTCACGCTTTCAGGCACCACCGACTCGGCGACGCTGGACGGCCGCGTGCTGGTAGACAGCCTGTCATTCACGCAGGATTTCGATCTGGCTGACTTCATTGGACAGTTCAGCGGGTCTTCGGTGCCCTCCGCAGGCAACAGCCTGGCCGATCGGGTGAAGATGAATGTTGCTATCCAGAGCGCCGAACAACTGCAGGCCACCAGTTCAGCCGTAAGTATCGAAGGATCGGCAAACCTGCGTCTGATCGGCACCGCGGGCGATCCGGTGATTGTAGGAAGAGCGGACCTGACTTCGGGCGAAATATTTTTCATGAAGAAGCGCTACCAACTGGAGCGCGGAGTGATCAACTTTACCGATCCGAACCGCACCACGCCGGTCGTGAATATGCTGATCACGACCGTGGTGAAGCAGTACAACATTAGCCTGACCGTAGTCGGGCCGATTGACAAGCTGCGGACCGGGTATGTGTCTGACCCGCCTTTGTCGCCAGTGGACATAATCAATCTGATTGCGCGCGGGCAGACCACCGAGGAGGCGAGTCCTTCGACCCTGGGCGCAAACTCAGTGCTGGCACAAGGCCTAGCCAGTCAGGTCAGCGGGCAAGTAGAAAAACTAGCTGGGTTATCGAGCCTGCAGATTGATCCTCTTCTAGGTGGCGATAACACCAATCCTTCGGCCCGGGTGGCAATTCAGCAGCGTGTCACTAAAAACTTTCTGTTTACATTCTCAACCGACCTGACTTCCGCACAGAACGAGGTAGTGCAGGGCGAATACCAGATCAACAAACGCTGGTCAGTGAGCGTGACCCGGGATGAGAGCGGCGGATTTTCAGTGGATGGGAAGTTTCATACGAACTTTTGAGCGCGCCAAATTGTCGACTTCGGACTTCTGGGTATTTCGTGATGAGCGTGAGCCGGTAGGTGGCGCACAGCTAGTCGATGATGTGCGCCGGCTGGTGCGGCGGGCCTTGCATTCAAGCGGTGATTCAGACGCCCTTACCAATGCGGTCATCGGCGCGGGAAGCCTGGAGTGCGGCCTGGCGGACGCAAACGCAGCATGCGCGCATAGCGCTGCCGATCTGACCGACGCACTTGCATTCAACCTGTTGCAGCGCGACGAAGTTTCTTTTAGGCAAATACTGCGGCGAATGGATCATCTTGATGTGCCTGAAATTCTGGTGATCTCGCGGCCGGAAGGTTTTTCCTATTATGCGCTGCATCCATGCGACTTGGCGGTGGTTGCGGATAGCCTGCCGCAGAGCGCCGGCTATGCGGTGGTAGGAATTCGCAGCGTCGGTACAACCCTGAGCGCGATGATCACGGCAAAACTTCGGCGAGCAGGAAAACAGGCGCAACGCATCACGGTTCGATCCAGCGGACATCCATACGAACGTACACTGCAGTTCACGCCGGAGCAGGCGGGATGGGTGCAAAGTCATCACCTCAAGCGTTCATTGTTCGTGGTTGTGGACGAAGGGCCGGGACGAAGTGGATCGACATTTCTTAGCGTTGCTGAGGCATTGAGAAAGGCAGGCATCAGCTCTGCAAGCATCGTGCTGGTGGGAAGTCACTGCCCGAAGGTGGCTTCGCTGTGCGCGCCCAACATAGAAGAACGATGGCGTGAATTCAATTTCCTGGCGGCAGAACGCTGGGCTTGCGGTGCTTATCAAAATCTGCAATATCTAGGCGGAGGCGAGTGGCGGAGTTTTCTTTTTTCCGGCAGCGAGCGAGACTGGCCGGCGTGCTGGCCGCAGATGGAGCGACTGAAATTTTTGTCAAAAGACGGGGCACATATCATTAAGTTCGAAGGCCTGGGTACACAGGGAGAGAGCGTCAGGGGCCGCGCGGAGTGCCTGGCCGATGCTGGATTCGGGGCACAATTCGACGAAACTGAAAACGGCTTCATCCATTATCGAAGAATCGCAGGTGATCAACTGCGGGAGCATGAGATTACGCGCGCAGATGTGGAACGCCTGGCTGATTATTGTGTTTTCAGGCGACGGGAATTTCCGGCTCCGAAAACAAACGCGACCATGTTCACGAACATGATCAACTTCAATCTTTCACTGGAGTTCGGAAACCAGATTCATTTCTCCAGCGAAGTGTTCAATTGCCCGGCGCCTGTGATTTCAGATTCACGCATGCGGCCGCACGAGTGGATCCGCGACGCGAGCGGCAGGTTGATCAAGACCGATGGAGTGAGCCACGGCGACGATCACTTTTTTCCTGGTCCGGTCGACATTGCCTGGGACCTGGCAGGATCTGCAATTGAGTGGAATCTCTCCGCGACGGCGGAGGAACATCTGCTGCACAGATTCCAGCGACAGAGCGGTCACGAAGTTCGCGCGAGAATGCCGGAGTACAAGATCGCATACGCGATTTTTCAGCTGGCCTGCTGCAAGATGGCGCTGCCGACCACGCAAGGCACGCGCGACGAGGAGAAATTGCTGGCCGAGATCATTCGTTATAATAATTGCTTGGAGCTATTGCTGGCAGATGTGACCGGCGGCCGAATCAAGATTCGTCAGGCGGCTTGAAATCTCGGGCTGAAGTTCTCGCTGGGATTGCACTTACCACTTTGGTGTTGTGGAAAGCCTGAACGAGCTATTGTGACCCTGGAGTGACATGGGTAGTTTGTTCTTAAAGCTTAAAGCTTCTCACCGCATAGGAGGCGATGTACAAAATATGACTTCTGCCGGCTCGCCCCCCCAACGAGCAGCACAAGCCAGTGTGCGCATCCTGGTCGTGGACGATCATGAAGTAATGCGGATGGGAATTCGCAACCTTCTGGAGAGCAAGGCGGGCTGGCATGTCAGCGCCGAAGCATCCAATGGAAAAGAGGCGATAGAAAAGGCCCTGCGGGAGACGCCCGACGTCATCATCATGGACATCACGATGCCGGTGATGAACGGACTGGATGCGGCCCGTCAGATAGCGACACAGAGTCCGGGGATTCCAATTGTGATGTTTTCGCTTCATCTTTCTGAAGACCTGATCGAGCATTTTAAAACCGACGGAATACGGGCGGCAGTGGCCAAAGGCGACGCCGCGCGCGACCTGGTGCGGGCAGTTGAAACCGTGCTTACCGGCGGCAGATTTTTTCCTACACGCAACCGCAGCTAAGGCCTTCCGCTCAGACTACTGTAAAGCCCAATCTTCCTGTCTCTACAGCCACCACCTTATTCCCTAAGTACTTCGTCACTCGCACACTGGAGTAAGCAGGCGTGTCCGGCCCGCGACAAAAGTTAATGGAGCTCGCAGCACATCTTTGGAGGCTCGGAATATGGAGGCTCGGAATATTGTTCGCAGCGCTGTCACTGGTTTCCAGCACCTATTCGGAAGAAATTGACGGGCAAACTGGAAAAGCAATGGCAGCCGCGACGCCGACACCACAGCTCATGGCCTGGCGAGTTCTCTTTAATGACGCAAACAGCAAGAACCGCCTGCATCGCCAGGCGGCAATGAATGGGCTGTCGATCATCAAGGGATCCACCCGCGCGCTGAAGATCGCCGAGCAAGGGCTGAAGGACGAAGATGCATCGGTACGTGAAGCCGCGGTGTTCGCGTTAGGTCAAATGGGAAGCAGGCGCGCAGCTCTCGCGTTGCGCACCGCGCTGGATGATCAATCGACTCAAGTGCGCTTTGAAGTCGCAAAAGCCTTATGGGCTATGGGCGATCACAGCGGCCGTTCCGTGCTGCTGGATGTGCTGCAGGGAAAGAGTTCACCTTCTGACGGCGCCGTCAAAAGTGGGATCGATTACGCTAATAAAAAACTGCACGACCCCAAAGCTCTGGCGTGGATGGGGGTTACGCGAGCATCCAGAGCCTTTCTGGGCCCCTTTTCCCTCGGCTTAGTGGCAGTGGAGGAGTTCGCCAAAGATAAGTCCGCAGCGGCACGCGCGGCTTCGGCCTCAATGTTGGGGGAGGATAACGACCCCGCTTCGCTTCGCGAGTTGCAGGATTCATTGCAGGATTCCAATTGGGTGGTTCGCCGCGAAGCAGCGAAAGGGCTGGGGCAGCGCTCCTGTGAGAATGTGATTCCAGATCTGAAACAGCTGCTAAAAGATCACCATGAAGCAGTGAAGTGCATGGCTGCCGGGGCAATAGTGAATTTGAGCACGCGTTCACCGGCCGGCAAACCCTTAGTAGCATGCACAGTTGCGCCCGGACCGGCCCTTGCCAAGCGTGCCTCGACCGAGTAGCTGGGGGAAAGTACGTAATAACTCCAGGTATAAACAGCAGTCGATAGTACAGGGGCAGCCATCTCCACAGCTTCGTCTGAGTTGTGCTGGCGCGCACTTTGAGCAACCTCCCCGGAAGGTTTAAAGACTTCGCCGGATTGTGGCGATGAATAAAGCGGCGTAAAAACCGTTTATGTACGTCCCAAAACAGTTTCGAAGGCCCAATCCGAGGCTGAAAGTTTTTTCCTTTCTGGTGCTGCTGGTAAGCGCTCTTTCTTTGAACGGTTGGGCTCAGGCTGACCTGGACATGGTCCACGTGCCAATCCGGGGGCCGTTGCATCCATCGATCGCACCCGGTGGTGCGCCAGAACTGAGCAGTGCCGAAAAACTGGTGAAAGTAAACGTCGACCTGGTCCTGGTACCGGTGACCATTACGGATGGTTACAACCGCCTGGTACAAGGCCTGGCTAGTGACAATTTTCAGGTGTTCGAGGGGAAGAGCCAGCAACAGATCCGCTACTTTTCTCAAGAAGATGCGCCGCTTTCTGTAGGGCTTGTTCTTGACCTCAGCGGCAGTATGAAAAACAAGATCGACAAAGCCCGGGAAGCGGTTATCGAGTTCGCCAGCCATGCCAATCCGGCAGACGAGTTCTTTCTGGTTTCATTTGCTGACCGACCACAGGAGTTATGCGATTTTACTGAGCGGGTGGAAGACATCCAGAGCAAGCTGATATTTGCGAACACCAAAGGGAGAACCTCGCTGCTGGATGCGATCTACGTTGCCGTCAACAAAATGCGGCGAGCCAAGTATTCCCGCAGGGTGTTGCTGATCATTTCAGACGGTGGCGATAACCACAGCCGCTATACACTTTCTGAGATCAAGTCGCTGGTCAGAGAGGCAGACATTTCTATTTACGGTATTGGCTTGTACGACCGCTATTTCATGACTTCGGAAGAAATGGCCGGCCCCGAACTCCTGGAAGACTTGAGCAAGGAAACCGGCGGGACGGCGTTTACTATTGATAATCCGGGTGACATGACCTACGCGGCGCACTCCATCAGCAACATCTTGCGCAATCAGTATTTGCTCGGATATCAGCCCAAAGGCTCTAAGGCTGATGGTAAGTGGCACAAAATAAAGATCAAATTTCTGCTGGCGGGCAGGGCTAAAAAGGCGGCAGCGCACTTCAGCGTACATGCCAAACAGGGGTATTACTCCCGCGCCGCTGAATAAGGTCCAAAACTGAAAGCTTTCGTGATCTCGGGGACTTTAGGGAGGGGTGAGCATTGATTAATAAGGGGAGGTTCAATCAATGCCCACCGTCCGTCTCCTTCGCGTTGGGGTTGAACGTATTCTGCAAAACCGAGATTGCAAACGCCATCGGGTAAATACTGTAATTTTCCTGACTCTGACCGGAAGCCTATCCAACGTGTGTGTCAGATCCACTTCTCACTAACTCGCGACACAGTTTTCACATAGTTTAGGCGCAAGAGGGTCTCGAATCAGCATGTTAGAATC
>Ga0310810_10000692_pt1 | contig 33836 bp, 27 predicted proteins | sample NCmetagenome_FD_207641 | JGI IMG/M metagenome (GOLD analysis project Ga0310810, IMG submission 207641) | Soil microbial communities from experimental microcosm in Duke University, North Carolina, United States - NC | ecosystem: Engineered > Artificial ecosystem > Soil microcosm > Unclassified ... | reverse complement strand
CCCACATTCGACGATCGGTCGGGACCACGAGCTTCTGCCGAAGCGCCGAGTCGTCTTCCTCGCTTGGATCCGCTGTCGCCGGCGGAAAGAGGCTGCCGCTCTTCCCGAGCTCGAGCGAACGCACGGCCTTCAGGAACGCCTCCTTGAACGTGCGCCCGATCGCCATCGCCTCGCCCACCGACTTCATCTGCGTCGTCAGCGTCGGATCGGCCTGCGGGAACTTCTCGAAGTTCCAGCGTGGGAACTTGACGACGATGTAGTCGATCGTCGGCTCGAACGACGCGGGCGTGAGACGGGTGATGTCGTTCGGGATTTCGTCGAGGTGATATCCGAGTGCGAGCTTGGCCGCGATCTTGGCGATTGGGAACCCGGTCGCCTTCGAGGCCAGCGCAGACGAACGCGACACACGCGGATTCATCTCGATCGCCACGATGCGGCCGTCGGCGGGATTGATCGCGAACTGAATGTTCGAGCCGCCCGTCTCGACGCCGACCCGCCGGATGATGCGACGTCCCATGTCGCGCATCCGCTGGTATTCCTTGTCGGTAAGCGTCAGCGCCGGCGCAACGGTGACCGAATCGCCGGTATGGACGCCCATCGCATCAATGTTCTCGATCGAGCAGATGACAACGAAGTTGTCCGCAACGTCGCGCATCACCTCGAGCTCGAATTCCTTCCAGCCGATGACGGATTCCTCAACGAGGATCTCGTGCACGGGGCTGAGATCGATCCCGCGGCCGGCCAGCTCCCGGAACTCTTCGACGTTGTAGGCGATGCCACCACCCACGCCGCCGAGCGTGAACGAAGGTCGGATGATCGCCGGAAAGCCGGTGTCCTCGACAATCGCCAGCGCTTCCTCGAGCGTCGTTGCCACACCGCTACTGGGCACCTCGACGCCGATCTCCTTCATCGCGTTGCGGAACAGGAGCCGATCCTCGGCGACCTTGATGGCGTCGATCTGAGCGCCGATCAACTTGACGTTGTGGCGTTCGAGGGCGCCGCGCTCGTGGAGCGCGACGGCGAGGTTGAGCGCAGTCTGCCCACCGACGGTCGGCAGGACGGCGTCGGGCTTCTCCTTGACGATGATCGCTTCGACCATCTCCGGTGTCAGCGGCTCGATATAGGTGGCGTCTGCAAGCTCCGGGTCCGTCATGATCGTGGCCGGGTTGCTGTTGACCAGAATCACCTCGAGCCCTTCGGCGCGCAACGCCTTGCACGCCTGTGTGCCCGAGTAATCGAATTCAGCCGCCTGGCCGATGACGATCGGCCCCGAGCCGATCACGAGGACGCGTTTGATGTCGGTGCGCTTGGGCATTCAGGTACGTTTCGCGTGGATCAGCGTCGTTCCATCGACTCGAGGAACTGCCGGAAGAGATAGTCGGCGTCGTGCGGCCCGGGTGATGCCTCGGGATGATACTGCACCGAAAACATCGGCTTCGTGACGTGACGGAAACCCTCGACGGTCTGGTCGTACAGGTTCAGATGCGTCACCGTCGTGTCCGCGGGAAGCGAATCAGGGTCGATCGCGAAGCCGTGATTCTGCGAGGTGATCTCGACCTTACCTGACTGGAGCTCCTTGACCGGGTGATTCGCACCACGGTGCCCGAACTTCAGCTTGTAGGTCTGGCCACCGACGGCGAGCCCCATGATTTGATGCCCGAGGCAGATGCCGAACATCGGCACGTCGGCGTTCATCAGTTCACGGACATTGGTCACGCAGTACGGCAACGCGGCGGGATCGCCCGGACCGTTGCTCAGGAAAATCCCGTCCGGCTCGATGGCCAGCAGATCCGATGCCGGCGCCGACGCGGGGAACACGCGAACGTCGCAGCCGTACACATCCAGCCGCCGCAGGATGTTGTATTTGATGCCGAAGTCGTAGGCCGCGACCTTCAGGCGACGCGACGGTTGGCGCCCCGGGGCAATACCGAACTCCAGGTGATCCTGCTCGCCCCACTGTGAGGAACGATCCTGCCAGGAAAATGGAGCGTCGCAGGTCACGTCCTTGACCAGATCGGCGCCTTCCATTCGCGGAATCGCACGCGCCTTCTCGACCAGCTCGGCCGGATCGACCTGGCCGGTTGCGATGACGCCGCGCATGACGCCCGCGGATCGGAGCACTCGCGTCAGCGCGCGTGTGTCGATGTCGGCGATGGCGACAATACCGTGCCGCGTCAGATAGTCGCGGAGCGTCCCGCTCGCGCGATAGTTGCTGGCAAGAGGCGAGGCCTCGCGCATGATGAAACCGGCCACATGCGGCGTCTGCGATTCGGCATCGCCAGGAGCCACACCGTAGTTGCCGATCTGGGGCGCCGTCATCGTGACGATTTGCCCGGCGTAGGAGGGGTCCGTCAGGACTTCCTGGTAGCCCGTCATGCTGGTGTTGAACACGACCTCGCCTGAGGTTTCGCCGGACGCGCCTGCGGCAACGCCTCGGTACCAGCTACCGTCTTCAAGAGCCAGAGTTGCGTTCATGGAATCTCCCGATCGTAACATTCAGACCCGGTTTTCTTGACACTACGCGCGACGCTCTGCAAAAGTACCGAAAGGTGCAGTCCCACACTGGTTTGACCGCCACGTCCCCTGCCGCTGGACAGGGGGAGGCAGCCGCGGGCGGTCGTCTTCCTGTCGATATTCGTCGCTTCCCGTGGATCAGACGGCTCGCGTCCGACTACGCGTTCGACTACACGCGCCTCGCCGACTTCTTTGCTGGCGACCCGCGCGACGCCGCCGCATGGCGTGACGCCATCGCACGCGCCTCGCGCCATCGCCGTCAGCGTGACGCCGTCGTTGCAGTGCTGCAGGCCCAGCAGCAGCGGCGCGGCGCGCCGCCCATCGCCCTGGCGACCGCGGCCATCTTGAGCGACCCCACGTCCGTGGCTGTCGTGACGGGACAGCAAGCCGGACTCTTCGGCGGACCGCTCTTCACGTTGTTGAAAGCGCTCACCGCCCTTCAACTCGCCGAGCGCGTTCGAGCCGAACACAACGTTCCAGCGGTCGCCGTGTTCTGGGTGGACGCCGAGGATCACGACTGGGACGAAGTGAAATCGTGCGGCGTGATGGACACAGAGAACGCGCCGCGACATGTCCAACTGGGAGAGCTGCCGGGTGCGCACGGAGGACCCGTCGCGCGCGTGAAGTTGAACGACTCGATCACCGACGCAATCTCCGAGTTGCAATCGACGCTGCCGGCAACCGAGTTCACCCCGGCACTGCTCGACGATCTCCGGCGCTGTTACGAGCCGGGCATCGGGATGGCGGATGCGTTCGCCCGATGGCTGGAACGCGTCCTTGGTCCGCGTGGCCTCGTCGTCTTCGACGCGTCCGATCCAGCCGCAAAGCCGCTGGTCGCAGACGTGTTCGCCCACGAGATCGAGCACGCCGGTGAAACATCCCGTCTGGCAGCAGAAGCCGGTGCCGCCCTCACTGCGCGCGGATATCACGCGCAGGTCACGCCGAACGAAGGCAGCCTCTCGCTGTTTCACATGAACGCCGGCCGCGAGCCGATCAAGGTGACGCCTGACGGATTCCAGGTCGGCGACACCACGCAGCCGAAAGGCACGCTGCTCGAACGTGCACGAACAAACCCGGTGGAATTCAGCCCGAACGTGCTGTTGAGACCGATCGTGCAGGACACGATCTTCCCGACCGTCTGTTACGTCGCGGGACCAAGCGAGCTGGCGTATCTCGGCCAGCTGCGCCGCGTCTACGAGTCATTCGATGTGCCGATGCCGCTCATTCAGCAGCGCGCGACCGCAACCATCGTCGACTCCAACGCGATGCGCTTCCTCTCGAAGCACGACGTCCAATTCGAAACGCTTCGCGCGCAGGACGAAGCCGCGCTCAATGACCTGCTGATCGCTCAGCTCCCGGCATCGGTCGAAGTCGCGATCCAGGTTGCCGGTGACACCATCGAGCAGCGGATGGACGCACTCGCGCGGGAGGTGCCTCGAATCGACCCTACGCTGGAGGGCGCGGCGCGCTCGACGTTGTCGCGTATGCAGGACGACCTGAAGAAGCTGCACGCCAAGATCGTTCAGGCCGCAAAGCGGAAGGACGAGACCCTTCGACGGCAGTTCCATCACGCGCGGGCTCAGACATTCCCGAGCGGGCATCCCCAGGAACGCGAGATTGGTTTCGTAACGTTCCTCAACAAGTACGGCCCCGCTCTCGTGGACCGCCTGATCGAGGCGCTTCCCGCCGAAATGGGAACGCACTGGGTCATCACGATCTAGCCCGTTCATACCCAATCGGGGAGGCGCGAACTTCCCCACCGCGAAATCCGTCGAAATTGACGTGTTCGGAACCAGACACCGTCGCCCCCCGTTCACCGACCCGCTGAACTGGACCGATTACCGCTGGGATACCGGCCCCTGGCGCCACGGCGGCGCCGCCAACATGTGGGGACACCGGCGGCAGGCTCGGCAGCGCAGCCATCCATTCCTCCTCCTGCTTCTCGCTGGTATCGCGGCCGTCATCGGAGCGAGGCTGTTCTCGTCGATCCAGTCTCGGAACACGTCCTGGGCCCGCCGGGGTCTGTATGCCGTGCTTCTATTGGCGATTGTGGGCGCGTTTTCCAGAAACCGCCGAAATCGTTGGTGGTAGAGGAACCCGGAACAAGGAACCCGGAACGATCCCTCGTATAATTTCCTTAATGAATCAGGAGGTCTTTGCCGCCCTGGCGGAGGCGCTCGAGCGCGGGGAGGAAGTCGCCCTCGTGACGATCGTCGCAGCCCACGGGTCCACGCCTCAGCGCGTCGGGGCAAAGATGCTTGTCTACCCTGATGGCCGGACGGTCGGCACGATCGGCGGCGGCTGCTACGAGAACGACGCGTTCTGGAAAGCCCGCGAGGCGATCACGAACCGGCGCCCCTTGAACGTCAAGTACGAGTTGAACGACGACTTCGCACAGGAAACCGGTCTCGTCTGCGGAGGGCAGATGGAGGTCTTCATCGAACCGGTGGAGGCATCGCCTGACGTCTACGTGTTTGGAGCGGGCCATGTCGGCTACTTCGTAGCGAAGCTCGCGCACGAAGTCGGCTTCCGCGTCCACGTCATAGACGACCGCGAAAAATTTGCGAGTTCCGAGCGATTCGGTGAGGGGATCGACGTCATCGTCGACGATATCCCGCAGTGGCTCGCGACTCACGCGCTTCCGCCAACGGCCTATGCCGTGATCGTGACGCGCGGTCACACACACGATCTCGATGCTCTGCGCGCCCTCACCGTCGCGCCGCTACGCTATCTCGGTCTCATCGGCAGCAAGGCAAAGGTGCGGCGCATCTTCGATGCCCTCGTCGAGGAAGGCACCGCGCCGCAGATGCTTCAAGGCGTTCACGCGCCAATCGGTCTCGACATCGGCGCGATTACGCCCCAGGAAATCGCCGTCAGCATCGTCGCCCAGCTCATCGCCGCCAAGCACGGCAAGATCTCCGATCCCCACGTCGCCGCCGTCAGCATGCGATGGGAAGGGGCGCTCCGAAAATAGTGGGCTATAATTCGATCTGTAGGCCCTAAGCCCCTGATTCGTAATGGGTTCTTTCGAACTGCCTGAACGGTCACGTCGCCTGCTCGCGACGCTCGTGCGCGAGTACATCGATAGCGGAGAGCCGGTGTCGTCGCAGATCATTGCGCACCGGAGCGGCCTTGGCCTGTCTTCAGCCACAGTTCGCAACGTGTTGGCGCAACTCGAAGAGCACGGCTACGTGCATCAGCCTCACACCTCGGCCGGTCGCGTTCCGACGGATCTCGGCTATCGCGCATTCGTGGACATGCTGCTCGAGAGCCGAACGCCTGTCGTCTCGCACGTCGACGTCGAGCAACAGCTTCGCCGCCAGCAGGTGCAGACGCCGCTCATGGACGACCTGCTCGCGGCGGTCTCGCATCTGGTCTCACGCGCCGCCAAACACGTCGGCTTCGCGTTCTCCGCCGACGATGGCGCGGTGCTGCAGAGGATCGAGTTCATTCCTCTCGACGGCTCGCAGGTCCTGGTGGTCGTCGTCGCGCGAAGCAATCAGGTGACGCAGAAAGTCGTGGACGCCGGCGAAAGGGTCCGCCCCGACGACCTCGCACAGGCGGCGAGATACCTGAACACCGAGTTTGCCGGCCTGCCGCTGTTCGAGGTACGTGATGCCGTACAGGCGCGGCTCCGTCAGGAGCGAACGCTATACGACGAGCTGCTCGCGCGCGCGCTGAAGCTGGCGCACTCGACCCTTCAGCATCTGCCGAACGTGCAGACGATCCACGTGGACGGCGCGTCCTCGCTCCTCGATCATGGCCCGCACGAAGGCGTGTCAACGGTCACGCTGCGAGCGCTGTTCGAGATGATGGAAGAGAAAGAGCGGATGATGCATCTGCTCAACGCGTACATCGACGGTCCCGGGTTGACGGTGGTGATCGGCACCGAACACACCTCACCTGATTTGCGACGATTCAGTCTGATTGCGTGCACGGCAGTCGAGGGCAGCACGACGCGAACGGTCGGCGTCATCGGTCCCACACGCATGCACTACTCGCGGACGATCGCGCTCGTAGACGGCACCACGCAAGCCGTCTCGCGCGTGCTCCGCGACGCCCACTAGTACTATCGCGGAGGCTCGAGCCTCCGCCCTGCGAACCACGATGACAGAACAGGCTCTCAACGATCAGGATCCGCAACCGGAGCAAGCCGAAGGTCAGAACGACCCTCTCGAGGAACTCCGGCGCGAGAAGGACTCACTCCAGGACCGTCTCCTGCGCACGGCCGCCGAGTTCGATAACTACCGCAAGCGGGTGGAACGCGAACGCCGCGATCTCGCCGACTTCATGAAGGCGGAAATCCTGGCGGAGATCCTGCCCATCGTGGACAATTTCGAGCGGGCGCTGCAGGCGCCCTCCCCCGATGGCGAGGCCCTGCGCAAAGGCGTGGAACTGATCCACAAGCAGATGCTCGACTTCCTCCGCAAGCGCGGGGTGACACCCATCGAAGCGCAGGGGGCCGACTTCGATCCCAACTTTCATCAAGCCGTGATTCACGAGACGAGCCCGTTCCATCGCGATGGCGAGGTCATCGAGGAGCTGCAGCGCGGCTACATGCTGGGCGATAAGCTTCTCCGGCCCGCAATGGTCAAGGTGGCCAAAGCCGCGTGAGCAAACGAGACTATTACGAGATCCTGGGCGTATCGCGTACCGCGACCGATCAGGAGATCAAGAGTGCGTACCGGAAGCTCGCACTGAAGTACCACCCAGATCGCAATCCTGGCGACAAGGCAGCGGAGGACAGCTTCAAGGAAGCGGCCGAGGCCTACGCCATCCTCGTGGACACCGACAAGCGGCACATGTACGACCGCTTCGGCCACGCGGGCCTCGGAGGCGCGGCAACCGGTGGCTTCGATCCCAACGCGTTCTCCGGCTTCGAAGACATCCTCGGTGGTCTCGGCGACATCTTCGGCTTCGGCGATGCGTTCGGCACGGGCCGGCGACGAGGCGGTCCGCAGCGCGGCGCCGATCTCCGCTACGACCTCGAGATCTCATTCGACGAGGCAGCCAAGGGAACCGAGGCCGCGCTCCAGATTCCACGACAGGAAATCTGCGAGACGTGCAAGGGCAACGGCGCCGCACCGGGGACGACCCCAACAACGTGCCCCCAATGTCAGGGTCGCGGGCAGATTCGATATCAGCAGGGTTTCTTCACCGTCGCGCGAACGTGCGGCCAATGTCGCGGCACTGGATCGATCGTGGCCAAGCCATGCTTGACCTGTCGTGGCGCGGGACGCGTACAGAAGGAAAAGAAGCTGAGCGTCCGCATTCCTGCTGGCATCGCGACCGGACAGCGGCTGCGTCTCAGTGGTGAAGGTGAAGCCGGGCCCGGCGGTGGTCCTCCCGGTGATCTCTACGTCGTCGTGCACGTGCAGGATCATCCGTTCTTCCAGCGGGACGGCAACGACTTGTACTGCGAAATCCCTCTCAACTTCCCCACGCTTGCGCTCGGTGGCGAGATCAAGGTTCCGACGCTCGAAGGCGAGCAGGAACTCTCGATCCCGTCGGGCACACAGACAGGCTCGACGTTCCGCGTCCGCGGCAAGGGCATGCCCGACGTCAGCGGCCGCGGCCACGGCGATCTGCTCGTGACCGTCAGGGTGAACACGCCGAAGAAGCTGTCCAAGGACCAGAAGAAGCTGCTCGAACAACTGGCAGCGACGCTGCCGAACGAAGCGTTCGAGCCCACACCGGCCTCGGAGCACACCGACAAGGGACTGCTCGACCGAGTCAAAGACATCTTCGGCTAGCCGGTGAACGACGCCGTTCGTACCTGGCCCGCGCTCGACATCCATCCCGTCTCGGAATTGCTGCAGGCTGCGCTCGTGGACTACGACGCGTCAGCCGTCGACGAACGCTCGGCTGACGACTGGCGGGTGTTCTTCACGAGCGCCGGCGAGCGCGACCGCGCCGCCGCCGCCCTCACACTCGAATTCCCCACCCTCACGATCGAGTCGATCGACGTCCCCGACGAGAACTGGGCCGCACGATCGCAGGCAAGCCTTCGTGCGGTTCACGTCGGCATCATCGTCATCGCGCCGCCATGGGATGTGCCCGCGGGTGATCTCGTCATTGTCATCCAACCTTCAATGGGCTTCGGCACCGGGCACCATGCGACGACGCGCTTGTGCATCGCTGCGTTGCAGCGGCTGAACGTGGCGGGGCGCACCGTGCTCGACGTCGGCACCGGCTCCGGTGTTCTTGCGATTGCCGCGAGCCTCCTCGGCGCGAGTCGATCTGTCGGGCTCGACGACGATGCGGATGCGATTACGGCGGCTCAGGAAAACCTGGAATTGAATCCGCAAGCGGAGGCGACGATGCTGGTCGCGGATCTGCGGGCCGCGGACGTCGGATCGGCCGACATCGTCATCGCAAACCTGACCGGTGGCCTTCTGATCTCGGCCGCGTTGACGCTTCAGGATTTCGTCGCGCGCGGCGGGTCACTCGTGCTGAGCGGGCTCATGGCGGTTGAAGAGCGGGACGTTCTTGCGACATTCCCGACCTGGACTGTCGAGCACCGCTCAGAAGAAGACGAGTGGCTGTGCCTCACTCTTCAAAGGTCGTCGGTGCGATCCTGATATTGGTCGGTGCGATCCTGAACTCATATCGGTGCGATCGTGAGCCGCGTCGGTGCGATTCTGAATCCCTGTCGGTGCAAGCTGGACTCTCGTCGGTGAGGTGTCCAATACCTTCGCAGTCGCGGTTAGACCAGCCGCATCACCAGTAGCCGTTCCGACTCAATACGGTCGGGGCATTCGATCAACACTGGGCGACTACTCAGGACGAATCTTCAACCGCGTGTACACCCCGGTGCTAGGCTGACAAGAGGACCGCGGAAAGAGGCTGCGTAGGCGGGTTGCTCGTGTTCTAAGCAAGGGGACATGCCGTGAGTGCAAAGAGAGTGTGGCTCGTCACCGGCGCTGGTCGAGGCTTGGGAGTCGACATCGCCAAGGCTGCCTTGGCCGCCGGCGACGCCGTTGTCGCGACTGGCCGCGATGCTACGAAGGTTGCCGCCGCGGTGGGCGACCATGACGACTCGCTGGCTCTCAAGCTCGACGTCACACACCCGCAGGATGCGGAGACGGCCGTTGAGGCTGCCGTCGCGAAGTTCGGCCGAATCGACATTCTGGTGAACAACGCGGGCAATTTCTTCGCCGGCTTTTTCGAGGAGCTCAGCCCAGACCAAGTTCGCCATCAGATCGAGACGCTCCTGTTCGGTCCGATGAATGTCACTCGAGCCCTACTGCCAGTGATGCGCAAGCAGCGCTCTGGCCTGCTCGTCACCATCTCTTCGACTGCCGGCATCGCCGGCCAAATGTTTTGTACGGCGTATGCAGCTGCGAAATTCGGCATCGAGGGATGGATGGAGTCGCTTACGCCAGAGATCGCCGCCTTCGGAATCCGCACGATGTTGGTCGAGCCTGGATTCTTTCGCACCGAACTACTCAGCAACGACTCGACGACCTACGCTCAGCCCACCATTGACGGTTACGCCGAACGGACCAAAGAAATCGTCGCCGCCTGGAAGGGTATGAATGGGAAACAAGGTGGCGACCCCGCAAAGCTCGCCAAGGCCCTCGTAACGCTCGTCGGGCTCAAGGAGCCGCCGACCCGTTTTGCTGCGGGCGCAGATGCGGTGCAAACGTTCGAGACCAAGGCCAACACGTTGCTCGTGCAGGCACAAGCCCATCGCGAGTTGTCCGCCTCCCTCGCACGCGATGACGCCTGATAACAAATGGCACCCACAGACGACGCCAGATCTAATTCCAGGCTGCACTCGCCAAAGCTGACCGCACGTGAGCGCGACGTTACTCCTCATAAACGCGGCAGCATAGACGCACTTTCAGGCGTTAGCGGCGAGGTAGCAGGACCCTGAGAGGCTCGGCCGAGATGGTCGGCACGGCACCGAATCGGCTCTGGACAATTCGCGTGGCCGCCTTTTCGCACCCTGCGAGGTCGTCAGCGCTCGCGAACGAGGGCCCCGGAACGAGCGTTCGACGACTTGACGCGCCTCTTCAATCGCCGTTCGTGCACCAACAATATCGCGCAGGCGACGATTAACCTTCTTTTCCAGACACGCACGTAGCAGTTCACACACGCAGGTAGGCAGAGATGAGTGTACTCTGCGCAGGTCTGGCTCTCGATCACGCACGGCGGCGAACGTGTCGACCATCGTTTCCCCTGCGAACGCTCGTGCACCAGTGACGAGCTCGTATAGCACGCAACCCAACGCCCAAATATCAGTTCGTTGGTCGACGCACTCTCCTCGGGTCTGTTCCGGGCTCATGTAAGAAGGCGTACCGACGATCACGCCAGATTCAGCGGAGGCGATGCCATAATCGGTCGCGTGCGACTGTCGCTGTTTCATCTGTTCGGCCATCGTCGTGGCGACGCCGAAGTCAACCAGTTTGACTATCCCATTTGAGGTCACCATGACGTTCCCCGGTTTAAGGTCACGGTGAATCACACCTCTTTCATGGACCGCCTCGACCGCAGCCGTAAGCTGCGAAGCAATGCTCAACGATGTGGTCAGGGGCATCATTCCGTTGACGATCCGGTCGGCCAAGGTCGGCCCTTCGACAAGTTCGAGGACGAGAGCTGGCCCGATGTCGAACTCTTCAACTCCATATATCGCCGCAATGTTCGGATGGCTCACCGAGGCGAGAATCTGCGCCTCGCGCAAGAAGCTCGCTAGTCGATCGGGGTTGAGCTCCCCAGTTCCAAGCAGGATTTTGAGTGCGACCTGTCGCGTCTCCTTGGTATCAAGAGCACGATAGACCTCACCCATGGTTCCCGCCCCAAGTAGCGACACAATCTCGTAGCACCCCAGACGTGCCCCTGAAGTAAACGCTTCGCGCAGGGCACTCGATCGAATTGGCGTTTGCGGGCTCATGGCATGTCCCTTTTAGATTTCGAGTCCATGAACCCGTGCAGCAATATGCAGCCCCGGGAGGTTCGCCTGTCGCGCAATCTCTGGCCGTGCCGGAACCCGTTGAAAAAACGGGACTACGTTGACATCGCGTCTTCGCGGGAAGAGCTGAGATGATTAGACCGTATGCGGCGGTCGTGGATACCTGGATACTGGATATCCTTCAGTGCACACTCAGCAGCAAGGTAACGGAATAAGCGTGTGCTGTCCCGTTCTGTAGGCGGTTGCCTGCTAGGTGCTTGCGGCGGCCCGCGTGATCACGACCCCGCCGCGAGCTAGAGCGGCAGGTTTAGTCCTGACAACGCCGATCTAGCGACCGCATGCCGCTCAGCCTGGGAGATCTTCAGGGCGCTTTACGGCGCGCTGGCCGCGCAGCAGACCAGTGGACTGGCCGACTTCGATGAGATACCCATCTGGGTCTCGCATGTAGCAGCGGATCTCCGCTCCCCGGTCGATCGGCGGCGTCACGAACTCCGCCCCTTTTGCCTTCCACTCCTCGTAGCAGGCTCGAATGTCCGCGACTCGTAAATTCATGAACGTTGAAATCGTGTTGCTGCGCTGGTAGTCGACGACCGAGATTTCCGGCTTATCCGGAGTGGGTGGTCCGCCGGGGTTCATGATGATCCACGAATTGGACAGCTTCACGATGCAAGGGTTCTCGTCCATGACGACGGTGCCGCCCAGGACCCGCGAATAGAAGTCACGAGATCTCGCCACCTTGCGGACGGTGATGAACAACGTCACAAGAATGCCTTCGTTGGGCGCAGGGAGATTAGCGAAGTCGATAACTGGCACAGGCTCTGCCATGGAATGCTCCTTGGCTCCCGCCCTTGCCGCAATACGCGGCACCGAGCGCGGGGTTATGCAGGTCTGTCGAATGGGAGGAAGGATATGACTCTTAAAAAGATGGACGACGTACTCATCGTTGTCGACGATTTCGTAGCCGTCAAGGCGTTCTTCGTCGAACTGGGCCTCAAGCTCGAGGGCCAGACGACAGTCGAAGGGCCTTCGGTCGGGAATTGCCGAGCAGCGCGGCTAAGGCGTGCCTGGCAGCACAAGCGGCGCGCTATCTTACTCCTGCGGTCGCCCATCTTTCTGACAGCTTCCTGATGCGCGCGAGCGCTTCCTGGATGTTCTCGAGCGAGTTCGCGTAGCTGAATCGCAGATAGCCGTCGCCATAGCTGCCGAAGGCGGTGCCGCTCAGGCACGCAACGCCCGCGTCGTTGAGCAGCATGTCCGCGAGCTCTCGGCTCGAAAGACCAGTACCCGTGATGTTTGGGAACACGTAGAAGGCACCGGCCGGCACCGAGCAGCGGAAGCCGGGGATGTCGTTCAACCCCTTCACGATCGCATCACGGCGGCGGCGGAACTCCGCCACCATCTTGTCCACATCGTCCTGCGGTCCCTTGAGCGCGGCGAGCCCGGCTCGCTGCGTGAAGCTCGCGGTGCACGAATTCGAGTTGACCATCAGCTTGTCGACGGCATCGGCAACCCACAGCGGCATCACCCCGTAGCCCAGACGCCAGCCGGTCATCGAATAGGTCTTCGAGAACCCGTCGAGGATGATCGTCTTCTCGAGCATCCCGTCGAACTGTGTGATCGACGACGGGACTTCCTCGTAGCAGATGCGCGAGTAGATCTCGTCGCTGAGGATCAGCAGGTCTCGGTTGCGTACCATGTCGGCGATGCGAGCCAGATCGGCGCGCGGGATCACGCCGCCCGTCGGGTTGGCCGGCGAGTTGAGCACGATCATCTTCGTGCGGCTCGAGAGCTTCGATTCGAGCAGATCGAGGTCGAAGGAGAAGCCGCGCGATTCGACGAGCGGAATCGGGACGGGCGTCGCACCGAGGAAGTTGATGACCGATTCGTAGATCGGGAAGCCGGGGTTCGGATAGATGACCTCGTCTCCCGGCTCGACCACGGCGAGCATCGAGAAGAACATGATCGGCTTCCCGCCGGGCACGACGATGACGTTCTGTCCGGAAACCTTGATTCCGCGCGACGTGGAGATGTAATCCGCAATCGCCTCGCGAAAATCGGGAAAGCCTGGCGTCGGGCCGTATCCGGTCCACCCTTCGTCGAGCGCCTTCTTCGCCGCCTCCTTCACATGTGCAGGCGTCGGGAAGTCGGGCTGCCCGATCTCCAGATGGACGATGTTCTTGCCCTGGGCCTCGAGCGCACGCGCCTTCTGCAACACCTCGAAGGCGGACTCGATACCGATTCGCGTCATTCGTTCAGCTAACTTCATGACGCCAGTATATCGAGGCCGCGAGGCCGCGGGCTACCGCCGGCTTATTTCGGCTTCTTCTCGTCTGGGTACCAATAGACGACGTGACAGCTCTCGCACGCGCTGTCGATCGCTTCACCGACGTCGAGCAGGCCGTCCTTGTCGTGTGCCTTGGCCGCAGCCATCGCCTTCACGGCTGTCTCTTGCAGGTTCTTCGCGTGCTTGACCCACTCGGTACGGTTGTCAGCAATCTTCTTCTCGATCTGAGAGGGCGTCAGTTCCGGTGCGTCAGGCTGACTCTTCGAGTTCGCTTCTTCGGGGCGAGACATCGCTCGGCCCGGCGTGAACAGGAGATTCGCGGCTTCGGCGAGCGTCAGCGCATTGTGCTCGACTACCGCCCATTCGGCATCGGTCTTCGGCGCCTTCTCGATGACATCACCGTTCGCCGCCGACTCCGCGCCCACCGCATCCCAGATGGCCATCGCGTTGGGATCGACGATGCCCTTCATCACGTCCTTGACGGTGCCGACCGGCGACGCTTCGACCGCTGCCGGTTGTGCAACCGGAGCCGCGCTGGCACTGGCCGCGTGCTGGGTCACGAACGCCGTGCCGAACATTGCAACGATGAGGACCAGGAGCCAGTAAACCGTGCGCATACAACCTCCGTGACGACCATCTGTGGTCGAGTCGACTGCCGATCGTAGTCAGAGGTGCCGGCTCCCCTATCTGAAGACTTGATGAAATCTTCTTCAGAATCGACTCGATCGGCTAACGTAGAACGCGTGTCGCCGCCGATTTCTGCGCGAACCGTTCGTCGCCCACCACAAACAACACAGCAGACGCTGACCGCGGATATCTGCGTGCTTGGCGCCGGAATCGCCGGCGTCTCGGCCGCCCTCGAAGCAGCCCGGCTCGGGCGTCGCGTCATCATCGTTGACGCCGCGCCGTCGCTCGGAGGTCAGGCAGTCGGCTCGATCATCGGCACCATCATCGGGCTGTATACGCACGGCCCGCAGCCGTATCAGATCACGCACGGCATCGCCGACGACTTGATTGCCGACCTCACAGACGAAGGGTCGCTGAGCCGCCGGGTGTCGATGACAGGCACTATCACGTTCCAGTACGACGAAGTCAGGCTGGCGCGATGGATGGAGCGGAAAGTCGAAGAGGCAGGCGTGCAGGCACTCGTGGGTGCCATGCTCACGGACGTCGGGTTCGACAATCGGAGGGTCCGTTATCTCGAACTGGCAACCAGGTTCGGCACCGTGCGTGTCGAGGCAACCTCGTACATCGACGCCTCCGGCGACGCCACGCTGTGTTACCTGGCCGGACTCGAAGTCCGCGAGCCCGACTCACCCGTCTACGGCTCGTTGAACTTCATCATTGAGGGGTACGACACCGACGCCGTCAAGGATCTCGTCATCAAGGACGTCCACGATCGACTGGCCGAGCGCGGCAGTCAGTACGGCCTCGTTCGACACGACGGATTCCTGATGCACTTTCCGGGGAAGACGGTGATGCTCGCCAACGTCACCCACTTCAAGACGCCACTCGATCCCGCCGCGGGCGCGCAGATGGTCTTCGAGGGACGCCGGCAGGCGGACAACATCATCCGGTTTCTGCGGGCGGAGTTTCCACGAATCTTCGCCAACGCGAAGGTTCGAACCTACGGCAATCCCGGTCTTCGACAGACGCGATGGATCGTCGGGAATCGGCAACTCACGCTCGAACAGATCCGATCGGGCGAGCGGCCCGCCGACGCTGCCGCGCGTTGCGCGTGGTGGGTGGAACTGCACAATGCGAAGGAGCTCGTACACTGGGAGCGTTTCGAGCCCGACCACGTGTACTACATTCCGCTCTCGTGCATGGTTCCGCGCGAAGCCGACAACATCGTCGCGGCCGGCCGATGCGTCGATGCCGACGTCAGCGCGCTGTCGGCAATCCGGGTGATGGGGCCGTGCATGGCGATGGGAACCGCAGCGGCGCACGCCCTCGATCTGGCAGGGACGAAATCCGTTCACGAGATCGATCTGCCGGCCTTGCAGAAGCGCCTTACAGATAACCTCGATCGACGGTGATCGCCGTCTTCACCGAATTGGCGATGTAGCACCCCTCGTGCGCCTTGTGGTGCATCTCCTCCTCGGTCTCTTGTGACGGATGCGTTCCCACGTACGTCACGCGAGGACGAAGCACCACGGTGCTGACCCAGGGGATGCCGCGTTCGTTCTTCGTCATCACACCGACCGCATCGTCCTGGTAGGTCGCGACCTCGAGACCCTGGCGGCACGCGACCCACAGGAACGTCAGCATGTGGCAGCTCGAGATCGCGGCGACGTACGCCTCTTCCGGATCGACGTTGGCCGCGTTCGAGTAGGGCGGCTTCACCGAGGTCGGCGAGGGGGACGCGGGCACCGTCACGCCGCCATCGAAGCTCCACGTGTGCTCGCGCGAGTAACTTCCCTTCAGGAAATCACCCTGCGCGTGAGTCCACTTGATGCTCGCTTTGTGCTCAGACATAGATCCCACGGCACTGGTCCGCCCCCCGGGCGGGATCGATGAAAAGGGGTCTAGTTCGTTGCTTTCGTTCCCTCGAGTGCGGGAATCAGATTCGCGTGACCAAACTTGCGCGCCAATTCGAGCGGAGTCAAGCCATCTTTGTTTCGCGCGTCCGCCTTCGCGCCGGATTGCAGCAACAGCTGGATCATCGCCGAGTCGCCGAAGTCGATGTTCGCCGCCCACAGCAGCGGCGTCATCCCCTGCTTGTCCACCACGTTCACGTTGGCGCCCCGATCGATCAGCATGCGCGCCATCTCGAGATCGTTGTTGAGCGCGGCGCGGCCCAGCATCGTGATGCCGTTGCCGTCGGCAAAGTCGACCGGCGCACCCAGGTCGAGCAGCGTGCGCGCGACCTCGATGTCGCCAAACTTGAACGCTCCCAGCATCGGCGTCGTGCGGGATGTACCGATCGCAATCATCGCCTCATCGAGCTTGCCACCTGCGGCGAGCAGCCGCTTGAGGCTCTTCGCATTGCCCGCATACGACGCGAGGAAGAACGGATTGGCGTTGAACACCGGCGCGGTTGCAGGTGCAGCCACTTGTGCACCGCGATCCAGCAGCAGGTTGATTGCCGCGTCTCCCTCCTGATACTGCGCCGCCACCATCAGCGCCGAATACCGGGTGTTGGCGCGGGCATTGATGTCGGCGCCACGATCGAGGAGTAGCGTCATCTTCTCGACGTCCGGAGCCGCCATCATCAGCGCCGTCGTCCCACCGGACTTCGTCGCGGCGTTCGGGCTGAGGCCACCGTCGAGCAACTTCCTCACCTCGTCGCGCGTGCCGAAGATCAGCGTCTCGACCCAGGGCTCGACGCCGGTGGGTTCCGTCTGGGGCAACGGCGGAGGCTCAACGGGTCGTGCCGGATCCAAGGCGTACGACAGCGCCATCACAGCCCAGCTCGCACCCTGCATGGAGAGGAACTGGTCGTGTCCGCCGGGATAGCCCGCGTCGAAGTACGGCGGGCTGAGCGGTGCCGGTGGATGCAACCGCGACGCGACGTGCCAGGTGCCGTCGGTGGCCTGCGTCTTCAGCAGGAACTGAATGCCGCGCTGGTACGACGAGTCGATGATCGCGACGCCACCGCCGTCGTACAGGGCCACCAGCGCCTGCGCGGTCGAATAGGCATCGCTCTCGCGGCCGTTGACCGAGTTCCAGCCCCCATCAGGACGCTGCGTCGCCTTGAGATCTCGCGCCAGGTTCTGCAGCATCGCGCGCGGCGCTCCGGCCCAGCGGAGGCCGAGCAGCTGATAGCTCCGTTCTTCCGTATCGCGCGGCGTGCGGCTCTCGAGGAACTGACGCGCGCGCGCGACGGCCGCATCGGCCTGCGCCTTCTGGCTTGCGTGGTGATACACCTGCACCGCTCTCAGCCCGAGAGCGGCCATCGTCACGCGGCTGTATGACGAAGGCGGTCGCTGGTGAAATCCGTCCCAATCGCCTTGCGGATTCTGCCTGGAGATGAGCAGCCGCGCGTAAATGGCGGCTCCGAGGTTGCGCTTCACGCCGGCCGCGTTTGCCGCCACCATCCGATAGGCATCGTCAACCGCAGGCTCGATGACGTAGGTGTACTGAATCGCTTTGTCGATGTCGGTGAAGTCGAACGTCTTCGTCGCGTCCGCGCGCGCGATCGCCTCATCCAGCGAGATCCCGTGATCGCGGGCGACGCGATACGCGATCGCCGGCTGGTACTGGTGATGACACGAGGCGCACACCTGCTTGTTCGTCGCGTACCACGGCGCCTGCGCCTTCTGAATGGCCACGAGGGCACGAGCGGCCGCCTCTCGCACACGATCCGCATCGACCTCCTGTGCTGAAGCCCAAGCGGGAAGCCAGATCAAAGCCACGACGAGTGCCAGACGTTTCATCACCTGTTGTCCCGGGTCCGTTCCCGCTGTCTACTTTCCTGATTTCTGAATCTCGACGATCCCCAGATCGCCGTCCACCATCACCCAGTCGCCGGTCTCGATCAAGTCCAGTGGATCGCGATCGAGATCCGTAACGCTCGGCACTCGCATCACGACGGCGCCGAGCGCGACCTTCGTCGTCATCTCGTTGAAGACGAGCGCCTTCGGTGCTGCCCCCGCCAGGCGCGCGGTGTGATACATCGCCGACCATCCGGACGATCCCTTGGCGCCACGAAAGACGAGCACCTTGTCCTTGAAGCTCTTGCCTCGCAACTCGTGATGCGTCTCCGTGATGATGCCCTGTTGCGGGTTGACGCCGCCCCAGCCGGGAATGGCTTCGCGCGTCACGAGCGCCTCGCCCTCGGCGCGGCCACCGACGACTCCCCGGCCCCGGATCACGATCGTCGCAGATACCGTCATGGCCGCTCTCCGTTCCATCGGCCGGTCACGGCCGCTTGAATGCATTCTCGCGTCGAGCCGAACCATGCCTGCACGCCAAGAATGGCGGGCAGGTAGTGCGCCTGCTTCGCTGAATCCAGCGCGGCCACCTTTGTGCCCGGAGGAAGCGCCTGCGCGAAGGCGGAACACGTATCGGTCAGCACCACTCCACCGGCATCGTTGATCGCCCGTATGTAACCACGCTGTCGCGCCTCACTGTCCACCGACCGTGAGGTGAAGATCCACAGGGTGCAGTTGGCGTTGACGCGCTTCCCTTCGAGCAACTCCGCCGCTTCCCTCAGCTGTTCGAGTGCCGCGTGCGGGCATCCGAGCATGACGTAGTCGACGTTCGGATCACTCGCGTTTGCGTTGAGGCGATCGTACACCTGCCGGCGCTCAGTTTCGCCGTAGACGAACCGTTCGACGGGCCGGTTCGGACCGAACGCCATGTCAACGGATTCGGCTTCCGGTGTCGTACCGACAATGTGATACATCTCGACGCCGCCCGACGACGACGCGGACGCACCGAAGTGTTTCAGGCGAACGATCTCGGGCCTGTCGAAGGAGCCGACGACCACCGGGATGTGCTCCTGCACGACGTCACCGACGTAATACCCCAACATGCCCCAATCCATTACAGACTGCACCGGCACCTGGACGTCAACGCGATGCGTGCCGAAACGGCATTCCGTGCGATGCAGTCCCCAGTCGGGGATTTTCCCCGTCAACATCGCGGCGCTCGTACTCTCTCGCCCCTCGGTATTCGTTCGTGCCCCGAGGACCGAGTTCGCGAAGATCACCGCGGACGACTCCATCCAGGCGCAGTGCTCACCTTTTGCCGGGACATTGCCGGCAAGGTACGGCGTGCACGTCTTCAGGATTGTGACGTCATGGCGTGCGGCGAAGGCTTCGCGCTCCTGATAATTGCGGAAGACTTCCACCTTCACGCCGAGGGTCTGCCATTGGCGCGGGTCTGCTCCGCCCTGCAGGTGATACGTAGGAACGAGAGCCTCGGGGACGTCGACCAGCTCGTCGGAGTCGAGGTCGAAATACGAAAAGATCGCGTCGAGGCCATCCACATCCCTGCCGGCGTAGTAGCGCTGCAGAAACGGGTTCGCTGAGCCAGGCACGCCTGCGACGTTCCGCGTATCGACGAAGCGCTCCGCGCCTAAAGCTTCGGCGTAGCGGACGAGCAACTCCATCGCCTTCTGCCGCGCCTTGCCATCGCGGCCGTCCAGCATGGCTTTCTCGCTGTTGGTGAGTGTCAGCATCTTCTGAAACGTTCGTATCAACTTCCAATTCCCAACTTCCAAACGCCCAAGGGCGCCTGGCGTCTTGGGAGTTGCGTTCTTAGGAGTTGGGAGTTCGCGTCACGCGCCGGCGAGCTTCTCCGACAGTTCCAGATCGCTCCGCAGACTCCTCGCACCCAGCATGTAATGTACTGCGGCCCAGAAGTTGACGACGCCGATGATGACGAGCGCGTAGCGAAGAGAGTCGCCGTGGAATGACGGTACCAGCCAGTCGCTGATCAGGCCGGTCACGGGAGGACCGAGACCGTTGCCGATGAGTGTCTGGATGAACAGGAGCACCGACGTGGCAACCGATCGCATTCGCAGCGTCGCAAGCGCCTGCGTCATCGCGAACGAAGGCCCGAAGAACGTCGCCGCCATGAGCATGAGACCGACGAACGATGGGAGCGCGACGGCGAGGCTGGGCGAGAGGTACGCAAAGAACTGGAACGGCACGCAAATCAGTGTCGCCGCTCCCGGAAGCCACATGTACCAGCGCCGGTCGTTGTGGCGGCTGCTGAGGCGATCGGACAGGTAGCCACCGAGAAACGTCCCAATCCCGGCAATCGCCGCCAGCACCGAGATCCAATAACCGGCTTCCGCGACGTTCATCCCGTGCGAGCGCTGCAGAAAGGCGTTGTTGAAGTTGCCGCTGGCGTACCACACCACCGAGTGCAAAGCGCACCCGAGGCTCAGATGACGGAATGAGCGCCGCAGCCAGAGAAACTTGAAGACCTCCCTCATCCCGGGGGCCTTCTGATCCGTCCTGGCCGCGGAGCCGTCTGACATGCCGCGTGGTGGCTCCTTCACGGTCAGCAGGACGAGCACGGCCAGCACGATGCCGGGCAGGCCGATCACGATGAACGTATTTCTCCATCCCAGGTTCTGATTGCCCCATCCACCGATCGCGGCGCCGAGCGACGTCCCAATCGGGACAGCCAGCGCGTAGATGGCGAATGCCGTCCCGCGCCGAGCCTTCGGGAAGTAGTCGGAGATGAGCGAGTGCGAAGGCGGGCTCCCGCCAGCCTCACCTACAGCGGTTCCGATGCGGGTCAGGAAGAGTACCGTGAAGTTCACAGCCATCCCGAAGAGCGCGGTCATCGCGCTCCACATCCCGACCGCGATCGCGAGCACGTTCCGCCGGCTCGAGCGATCGGCCCACGCAGCGATCGGAATGCCCATCAGCGAATAGAAGATGGCGAACGGCAGGCCGCTCAGCATCCCCATCTGAAAGTCGGAGGCGCCGAACTCCTTCTTGATTGCCTGCACGGACGCTGCGAGGACCTGCGATCGGTCCACCACGTTCACGACATAGCAGAGGGTGAGCATCACAAGGACGTAGTACGCGTACGAAGGCTTGGCTAACAGGCCTTCCTGCCTGGCCACCGAGTGAACACGCGACTGAGTTGCTGCCAAGCAGCCTCCTCCTGGCCTACGGCCCTACCGCCTACTGCCTACCGCCTACTTCGTGCTTCGTCCCCCCGCGGCGGCTGATAGATTACGTCGAATAGAGGTCCACGATGCCACGACCGCTGCGAAGCAACTTCGAGCCCGGATCTCCCCGCGAGGCCGTGCGCCGGGCCCAATGGAAAGCGCTCGGGCTGAGCGACGCGGACATGCTGAAGCCCAAGATTGCCGTCGTGAACAGCTCGTCGGAGCTGGCGATCTGCTTCAGCCACCTGGACGGCATTGCGCGCGTCGTCAAGGAAGCCGTCCGCGAGGCCGGCGGCCTCCCGTTCGAGATTCGCACCGCGGCACCGAGCGACTTCATCATCAGCGCGGCGAAGGGTGGCGGTTACATGCTGGCCAGCCGCGACCTGATCGTCAACGACATGGAGATCGCCGTCGAGGGCGCGCAACTCGACGGCATGGTCTGCCTGTCTTCGTGCGATAAGACGCCGCCCGCGCATCTGATGGCGGCGGGCCGTTTCAACATCCCGACGATCCTCGTCATCTGCGGGTATCAGCCAACCGGGCTCTATCAGGGCAAGCACGTGGACATCGAAGAGGTGTTCATCGGGTCGGTGCAGGCGATGTTTGGCAAGCTGTCAAAGGAGACGCTCGGCGGCATGTGCGACCACGCCATCACGGGACCGGGCGTGTGTGCCGGCATGGGCACAGCCAACTCGATGCACATCGTGTGCGAGGCGCTCGGGATGACGCTGCCCGGCGCAGCACCGGTACTCGCCAACAGTCCGAAGATGTTCGATCTCGCGCGCGCCTCGGGCCGACGCATCGTCGAGATGGTGAACGAGGATCTCACCCCTCGTCAGATTCTCACTCCGGGCGCTTTTCGAAACGCGGCTGCGTCTGTGCTCGCCGTCAGCGGCTCCATCAACTGCGTCAAGCACCTGCAGGCCACTGCGGTAGAAGCGGGCGTCGACGTCGACCTCTTCTCGATCTTCAACGAGCTCGGCGAGCACATCCCGGTACTGAGTGCCGTCGCTCCCAACGGCACTGACACCATCGACGCGTTCGAAGCCGCGGGCGGCGCACGCGCGTTGCTCAAGCAACTCGAATCGCTGCTCCATCTCGATGCGCTCACCGTTACCGGGCGGCCGCTGCGCGAGAACCTCGATGGTGTCGTCGTGCATAGCGAGGACGTGATCCGCCCACTCGGTCGGCCTTTTGCCCGACAGGCATCGATCGTCGTACTGCGTGGCTCCCTCGCTCCAGACAGCGCCATCGTCAGGCCTGGTCTTCAGCGGCCGGGGCGAGATGGCCACTTCGAGGGGCGCGCGATTGTCTACGATGATGTGCCTGATGCGATCAGCGGCGTGCAAAAGGGAGCCGTCAAGCCTGGGCACGTGCTCGTGTTGCGAGGATGCGGTCCAAAGGGCGGACCCGCCATGGCGGGTTCGGCATCACGCGTCGTGTTTGCGATCTATGCAGCGGATCTCGACAACGAGGTCGCCTTTGTCTCAGATGGACAGCTCTCCGGCCTGTGCAATAAAGGGATGACCGTCGCAGAGGTGTCGCCGGAATCGGCCGTCGGCGGGCCGCTCGCTCTCGTCGAGAACGGCGACCTCATTCGCATCGACATCGATTCGCGGATACTGGATCTCGATGTGCCGGCTGCGGAACTCGACGCCCGTCGCGCCAGGCGTGGCGACGTTCCACTCCCAGCGGCCACCGGGTATCTGTCGATCTACCAGCGCAGCGTGCAGCCCATGTCCACGGGAGCGGTGCTCGTGAAACGCGAGAAGAGGTAACTGTATGAGCTTCAAGCTTCGGGCTTCGGGCTACGGAATCCTTGGTTTCGTTCTCGCGTGGGGTCCCTCGCTCGCCCTCGCGCAGCGGCCCCCGGATCTGCCCGCAGTCACCGTGCGCGGGCAGACGTACACGCCGAGCTCGATCCTGTCACGCAACATGGGCACCGACGAGGATCAGACGACGGCGTTTCCGCCACACAAGATCGCCGGCAACGTGTACTACGTCGGGACGCGAACGCTGAGCTCGTTTCTCATCACCACGCCGGCTGGCCACATCCTCATCAACAGCACGTACGAGCGGAACGTCCGCACGATTGAGAAGTCAGTCACGCAGCTCGGGTTCAAGTTCAGCGACATCAAGATCCTGCTCGGCACGCACGCACACGGCGACCATCAGGAGGGTGACGCGCTCGTCAAAGAGCTGACCGGCGCGCAGGTCATGGCGATGCGCGAGGACGTGCCGGCGCTCGAAGCGATCAAGCCGGGTGGCAAGGCCCATCCGATCGACCGAGTGTTGCGTGACGCCGAGGAAGTCACACTTGGAGGCAGCACGCTCGTGGCCCATCTGACCGCAGGCCATACGCGAGGATGCACGACGTGGACGATGAAGACGCAGGAGGGCGGGAAGGATCTGAACGTCGTGTTCGCATGCAGCTACAGGTCGCCGGCGACGGTGACGCCAGACATCGAGAGCGAATTCAACCGGACGTTCAAAGTGATCCGCTCCTTCGCGTGCGACGTGCCGCTTGGCGATCACCCTGCGCAGTACAACATGATGGCGAAGTACGCCCGCGTGAAGCCAGGCGCACCGAATCCATTCATCGACCCGGCCAACTGCTGGCTCGAGGCGGAGATTCAGGAGGCGATGCTGCGCGCACAACTCAAGCTGCAACAAGGCGCGAAGCCTTAAGGCGCGTGCTGTAGTCGCTCCAACAGCGCCCGGACGCGACGTGCGTTGCTCCCGAGATCGCTCACGCCGACCCGCGACTTCGATCGCACGTCGATGCGCGCGCTACCCGCGCTCACCTCTCTCACGCGAATCACGACATCGTCCTTGAAGCCGAACCAGAACGTGGTATCAACGGCCTCGATTCGCCCGGCCTCGCGATCGTCGGACACGACATTCCAGCCGAGATCGCGGACCGCCGTCAGCGCACGAGTGAATGCCTGCTCGGCTGTGACCTGAAGCACCAGCGGCTGGATGTCCGGGTAGGCGCGACGTTGTTGCGCGGTCACATCCCCCCCGAGGTACTCCGGAGGGTTTGCAGCCCCGGCGCGCAGCGGCAGGATCGCCACGAACAGCGGCGGGTTGTCGGGGTCGGTCGTGATGTCGTGAATCGCTGGCGTGTCGCGCGCCGACACGATGACCGCACTCGGTATGCTGACGACTGCCAGGCCGATCACGATGGCGGCCGCCGCGAACTTCCACTGCCCTGTCTTGATTCCCGCGACGAGCGCGAGCGATGCGCCCGCGAGTCCACACAACATGCCGAGCCCCACCATCAGAAAGCCGATGATGTAGGACCACAGGCCGGCTCGCGTTCCAAGCGGACCGGCAAGCAAAAGTGCCGCGCCCGCAATGGACAGAAGGAGACCGAGTCTGATCAACGAAGCTGCCGCTACTGTTTGGCTTCAGACGATGGTGGAGGTGCGTCGCCACCCGAGGATCCTGCGAAGACCTTTCGGCCGTCGGCAAGTTTCACGACACGCGCGTTGGCCATCTTGCTACCGTTCTTGGCGAGCGATCCTTCGACCGTCACCTCGTCGCCGACGTTGAGCGACGTCCGCGTCCACCCATTGCGGCGCAGCACGTTCGGGCTGGCGAGCTCGAGATTCCAGTTCGTGACCACGCCTTTCTCGTCCTTCACGTCCACATAGAACCGCGCATGCGGATTCGTCCACTCGACTTTGGTCACGATGCCGACGAGAGTCACGGGCTTGTTGGCGTCGTACTGCGCCGCAAAGGAGTGGTGCGCGTGAACGTCCGAAGATGCGAGAACGACGAGGAGTCCAAGGAGGACCCCGACACCGGCTTTCATGAGCGCCTCCAGCACCGGGATGGTACGAGCCACCAGTCCTTCTGTAAAGGCCTGATAGGGATACACCTGAACGGCTCTGAACTCTGGTCTCTGGACTCTGGTGGTTCCGGGTTCACCGAAGACCCGAGACCAAAGACCAGAGACCAAGGACCAGGGTCAGACAGGTTACTTGACGATGGCCTGAGCGACCGCGTTTTCGAAGTCGCGCTGCAGTGCCGGCGTGCTCGTCTGCATCAGGATGATCTGCACCATGTCAGCCGTCGGCTCGATGTGGACGTTGGTGCCGTAGGCGCCGGCCCATCCCCACGCGCCCTTCGACACGCGGCGATCGGCCGCGACAGGGTCCTCGACAACCTGCACGCCGAGTCCGAAGGCGATGCCCTTCGGCGACATGCCCATCTGGCCACCGGCCATGTCACCGGTGTGATTGGATGTCATCAGCTCGATCGTTCTCGGGCTCAGGTAGCGCTTGCCGTTCAGTTCGCCGCCGTTGACGAGCATCGTCCCAAACTGCGCGTAGTCTTCAGCGGTGCTGACGAGCCCGCCCGCGCCGGAGAAATACGTCGCACTGCTCAACCCGTTCTGGTCCGGCACTCGCTCGAGACCATTCTGGCCTCGGCGATACAACGTCACCAGTCTCGGCTGAATCGCCGGCGTGAGAGCGAATCCTGTGTCCTTCATGCCGAGCGGATCGAACAGACGCTCGCGCAGGAACTGATCGTAGGGCTTGCCGGATGCGATCTCGACGACACGGCTCAAGACGTCGAAGCCGGCAAGACCGCTGTAGCGCCAGAGCGTGCCTGGCTGGAAGTCGAGCGCGACCGCACCCAGCTTCGGAATGTAGGTCGCGAGCGTATCGGTCGGGCGGCGCACCGCGGCCTCGCCGGCTGTGGCATTGCCAAGGCCTCCGCTGAGAAGACCCGATCCGTGCGTCAGCAGATCGCGAATCGTGATCTCACGCGTCGCCGACACGAGATCGACTTCAGGAGGGGGACCACCACGACCACCGGGACCTCCAGGACCAGCTGGTGCCGCACCGCCGCCGCGCGCATTCGGCTTCGGCACGGCGACCTTCATCGACTTGAACTCCGGGATGAAGCGCGAGACAGGATCGTTCAGTCGCACCTTCCCTTCCTCGACCATCATCATCACGGCAACAGCCGTGATCGGCTTCGACATCGACGCGAGCCGGAAGACACCGTCCTTCGGCATCGCCTTCTTGCTTTCGACGTCCATCAGGCCGTGCGCCTCGAGGTGTGCGATCTTTCCGTGACGCGCCACCAGCGTCACCGCCCCTGACAGCGAGCCCGCATCGATGTGACGCTGCACCGCCTCGTGCACGCGCATCAGGCGCTCGGACGACAGCCCAACGTCTTCTGGCTTCGCCGTCGTCACGGACCCGGTGCCGTGCACGCTCAGCCCCGCGCACGCACAGGCCAACGCGACGTATGCAAGATGTTTCATCAGGAAAGTCCTCCGATATGACGGGCGAATCATAGGGGCAGGTCCAGTGCCGGTCAAGAAATCGCCGCGCGGTCCAGTCTATCTGCGAGAAGAGACCCAAAGTCGCCGCGCCGGCGGCTTTGGCCGGGGGAGCCAGCGCCACGGCACGCCATGTCACGCATGACCGTGCAGGTACACCGGTTGCGACTATCTGGGGCAGTGACGTCGCAACGCCATGGCGACGTCACGGAAGCCTCTCCTGAAAGGGGCTCCCCTCCTCACGCCCTGATCGCTTTGTCCCCGGCGAATGCCCGGTGCGAAGCGGTCAGGGTGCCCAACGCTCAGTGACCCAGCACCTCGCGCACTTTTCCCATCAGGGCTTCCGCTGAGAACGGCTTCTCCAGGAAGGCAGCACCCTTGTCGGCGATCGTCGGCTCGAAGGTCGCGTAGTCGGTGTAGCCGGAAATGAAAAGTACTCGCAGCGACCGCTGACGCTCGACGAGTATGTGAAAGAGGTCGAAGCCTGACATCGCCGGCATGACCACGTCGGTCAACAGCAGATCGACCGACTCGATCCTGTTGAACAGTTCGAGCGCCTCCTCGGGTGTGGCCGCTTCGAAGACGCGATGCCCGGCGCGCTCGAGGATGATGCGCACCAGTTCGCGCACCGCCTGCTCATCTTCCACGAGCAGTACTCTCCACGAGCTCGTGGCATCGGTCGATTCGAATGCCCGGCCCGCCGCCTGGACCACCTCCTGCTCACGAGGGAGATACACGGTGAACGTCGCACCCTGGCCGGCTTCACTCTCCACGCGGATCGCACCGCCGCTCTGGACGACAATGCCGTAGACGGTGGCCAGGCCGAGACCGGTCCCCTGCCCGCGTGGCTTGGTCGTGAAGAAGGGCTCGAACAGCTTGGACTTGGTCTCCTCGTTCATGCCGATGCCGTTGTCAGCCACCGACAGCGTCACGTAGCCCCCACGATTGAGTCCGGGTGTTCGCGCCGCCAGCGCCGAATCGACGTCCACAGCCTCGGTCACGAGTCGGATGCGTCCGCCCGTGCCGCACGCGTCACGCGCGTTGATGACCAGATTCATCACGACCTGCTCGAGCTGACTGCGATCCGCCCGCACGTGAGACAAGCCGGACGCAAGCGTCGTCGCCAACTCGATGTCCTCCCCGATCATCCGGCGCAGCATCGTGACCATGTCCACGATGAGGAGATTCAGATCGAGGACGACGGTCTCGACCATATGACGACGGCTGAATGCGAGGAGCTGCTTGGTCAGTGACGCCGCCCGGCTTGCTGCCTTGACGATCTCTTCGAGATCGTGGCGTTGTGCAGCATTGCCCGCGCTCTCGAGCGCAAAGCGCCCGTAACCCATGATGGCGGTCAGCAGGTTGTTGAAGTCGTGCGCCACGCCGCCGGCAAGTTGACCGAGCGCCTCCATCTTCTGCGACTGTCTCAACTGGAGCTCGAGCAGGCGTCGCTCGGTTACGTCGGTGATGACGCCGACCACGCGCGCCGGCTCTCCGTCTTCATTGGTGACGACGCGGCCTCTGAACTGAAACCAGCGCGGGCCGTCTTCGTTGATGACCAGCCGGAACTCGAGCGCGAACTCTCCGCGTTCGTCGATCGCTCTCTGGACCGCGGCGCGAATCAGCGGCCCATCGTCCGGGTGCACGCGCTCGTAGAGCTGCTCCTGCGAGACGCGCCGGGTGTTCGCGGGAAAGCCAAACAACTGTGCCGTCGATGGAGACAGCTCCACGAGAGACGAGTCGAGATCGCGGTACGACACGCCGCTGCGCGCGGCGGTCATCGCAAAGTCGGTCTGTTCCTCGTGTTCGCGGAGTTCGTCGGTTTGTGCCCGCAACTGCGCGACGAGACGCGCGTTCTCGTACGCCATGCCGGCCATCGCCCCAAGTGTCGAGGCTACCTGCGTGTCCTCGTCCGAAAACACGCTCGCGCCTTCCTTCTCGACGAGCGCGAGCCACCCGTAGACGCGCGATGGCGACGCGATCGGCACGAACACGTACGAATGCACGGGCGGATGTGATCGAGGTAGACAGATGACGACAGGATCGCCACTCGGGTTCACGCCGCGAACGATCTCCCGTGAGACAAAGGTGGCGCGCGCAGGGTGATCGTGATTGGCCGCCAGCGTTTGCCGCAGCTCGTTGACGACGGCCTCGTCGAGGCCCACGGCGACGAATTCGTCGACCGCTCCTTGGTCATCGACAATGCCGACGCCCACGACGCTGGCCTGCGTCAAGGGGCGTGCAGCGGTGCAGACGTGACGAAGCAGTGCAGCCGGATCGCGCTCGGCCATCAGTCGCTGCGCTTCCTCGAGCAGCAGCGCCATCCGACGATTTTCGAGACCCACTGGTGCAGGGATGATATCCCGACTCTTTCGCCATTTTTTGCCCGGAGATCAAGCGTTCGTGGGATGTGCAACCCCGCCGCCCAGGGTTTAAGATGCCGCCCCAGAACCTATGCGTCGCACGCTGCGGAATTCACTGATACGTTCCGCCATCTGCCTGGCCATCCTGCTCGTGCTCGGGGTTTCCGCCACCGCGCAGACCAATACCGGCGAGATTTCCGGCGTCGTCCGTGACGTCCAGGGCGGCAGCCTGCCTGGCGCTCGTGTGATCGCGGAGCACGTCGATACCGGTGTGCGGGTGGAGTATCCGACCGACGAATCGGGACGCTACCACCTGGTGGCGCTGCGAGTCGGGATGTACGTGATCAGCGTCGAGCTCGCCGGGTTCCGTCGCGTTGTTCGCTCTGGCGTCGTCGTGCAACTCGGGCAGACGTTGAACCTCGACTTCACCCTCGACGTCGGCGGACCGGTTGAGGAGATCCGCGTCACTGCGAGCGTGCCCCTGCTGCAGACGGGCAGCGCCGAGATCAGCGACGTGATCGAGAACCAGCAGGTCGTGCAGCTCCCGCTGAACGGACGCAACTTTCTCTCGCTCGCGCAATTGAGCGACGCCGTCGTGATCCCGCCCGGCGGCACGCGTGGTGATTCGCTGCAACAGGCGGGGCCGCTGCCCAACGTTGGCGGTCAGCGTTCGGGGCACAACATCTATTTGCTGGATGGCGTGAAGGTCACCGACGAGCTGTTCAACAACCTCGTCATCAACCCGTCGGTCGATTCGATCCAGGAGTTCAAGATTCAGAAGTCGCAGTACCCGGCGGAGTTTGGCGGCAAGGCGTCGGCGCTGATCAACGTCGCGACGCGAGCCGGCGCAAACGCTGTGCGAGGAAGCCTGTTCGAGTTCTTCCGCCACGATCAGTTCGACTCGCGCAACTACTTCGACCCGAAAGATCAACCAGTGCCTCCCCTCCGCCAGAATCAGTTTGGTGGCGCGATCGGTGGACCTGTCATGCGGGATCGGAGCTTCTTCTTCTTCAGTTACGAGGGACAGCGCGTGCAGCGCTCGCTCACGCGGACGTTCTCCGTGCCGACAGCGGCGGTGCGCGGAGGCGACTTCTCAGGCAGCGGCACGGTCTGCGATCCGCTCACGATCACGTCGAGCGGTGCCTGCACGCCATTCACGAACAACCGCATCCCGGTCGATCGACTCGATCCACTGGCGGTGACGTTTCTCGGGCACGTGCCGCTCCCCACGTCGAGTGCTCCCCTTCAGAACCTGACGTCGATCGAGCACCAGGACAGGGACATGGACCAGTTCAGCCTGCGGCTCGATCATCGCTTCAACTCCGGCGATCAGGTCTTCGCGCGCGTGAGCACCTTCGAGGCGACCGAGGTGCAACCGTTTGGCAGCGGCAGCCTCCAGGAAACGCTCGTGCCCGGCTTTGGGCGCACGCTCAACACCGGAGCCCGAAACGCGGCCGTCAGCCACACACACATCTCGAGCCGGTTCCTGAACGAACTGCGATTCGGCTGGATGCACGTGACAGGCGGACAGGTCAGCCAGAATCGCGGCGTCGACTTCGCCAGCCAGGTCGGGCTTCAGGGCGTGACGCAGGATCCCCGCGACATGGGTTACCCGCAGATCTCCACGCGCGGTCTCTACAGCGTCTTCGGCGATCCGACGACCTTCACCTATCGAGACAATCAGCACTTCGAGCTGTACGAGAACGTGCTGCTCGACCGCGGCGCGCATCGCATCAAGGTCGGCGGCTACTTCTTTCATCTGCAGTTCAGGCCTGAACAGCCGGACAACGCTCGCGGCGCGTTCACTTACACCGGACAATTCACCGGCAACGCATTCGCCGATTTCCTCCTCGGATATCCGACGACGGCCGTGACTGGAATCGGGCGAGGTGACGAGAACGGGCGCACCAACTGGTTCCACCTGTTCGCGCAGGATGACTGGCGAGTCCGCAGCAACCTGACGGTGAACCTCGGGCTGCGCTACGAGTACAACCAGCACATGCGCGACGAGGGCAATCGGCTCTCGTCCGTTGATCTCGACACGCCTGGCGGCCGCTACGTGATCGCGAGCGACGGTGACGGCGTCATCAACTCTGAGGCAGCTAGCCTGCTCCCCTTGATCCCGGTGCCCTACGTCACATCGGCGGACGCGGGATGGGATCGCGGCCTGCTCAGCCCGAGCAAGCTTCGCCTTGCACCGCGTACGGGATTCGCGCTGTCGTTCGATCGCGATCGCGCCGTCGTGCGCGGCGGTTACGGCATCTTCCTGAACCAGTGGGCCTACAGCGTGCAGACGGCGTTTGCGCGTAACCTGCCCTACTTCTTCACGCGGCAAGTGGACGTCCCGACCGCGCAGCGCGTGCCGTCGTTTCAAACCCGCAACATCCTGATTGCCGATCCGACCGGCGTCGTCGCGCCGAACATCATGGACCACGCCTACGCCGTGGAGTACACGCAGACGTGGAGCGGCGGTCTCCAGTACGAACTGTTGCCGTCCACGATGGTCGAGGTCGCCTACATGGGTTCGTGGACACTGGGAGCAGACAACTCGACGATCCGTAACGTGCCGGAGCCAGGGGCAGGCTCGGTCCAGAGCCGACGCGAGATCCCGGCCCTCGGGCCCATTCGTACGATTCGATTCGACGGCAAATCGATCTATCACGGCCTGACAGTCAAAGCGGAGCAACGGCTCCATCGCAACACGTCTTACTCCGTGAGCTACACGCTCTCCACGTCCACTGACGACGCCTCGAGTCCGGGCGCGACAGAGGCGGAGGCGAATGTCCCGCAGGATGTGCGCAACGTGTTCGACGAGACCGGCGAGTGGGCCGCATCGAGCTTCGATCATCGTCATCTGTTCGTGGCGAGCGGGACGTATCAGCTTCCGTTCTTCCAGGGCGCTGGTGGTCTGAAAGAAGGCGTGCTCGGAGGGTGGCGCGTGAACGCCGTCTTCTTCGCGCAGTCTGGTGCGCCGTTCACCGTGAATCTGGGCGTCGATCAGGCGAACGTCGGGAGCGGGCCGGCACAGCGGCCGGATCAGTCGACGGATCCGAACCTGCCGTCCGATGAGCGACGACCCGAGCGCTGGTTCGATACGTCAGCGTTTGCGTTGCCCCCGCTCTACACGTTTGGCAGCGCGCCGCGAAACAGCGTGATCGGTCCCGGCTTCGCGAACCTCGATCTCGTCGTCGCCAAGACGTGGAATGTGGCCGGGACGCGTCAGTTGGAGTTGCGGTGGGAAATCTTCAACGCGCTCAACACGGTGAACTTCGACATCCCGAGTCGCATCTTCGGTACCGCGAACTTCGGACGTATCTTCAGCGCGAAGAATCCGCGCGAGATGCAGCTCGGCGCGAAGTTGAGTTTCTGAGGAGTTTCTGAGCCCGTTACAAGGCGGGTCTGAAGACCCGCCTCTACGGAAGAAAGAAGAAGGGCCTGACCCGCCAATCGCGAGTCAGGCCCAAACATTTGGTCGGGATGACTGGATTCGAACCAGCGACCCCTTGACCCCCAGTCAAGTGCGCTACCAGGCTGCGCCACATCCCGACGCATCAACTAGTTTACCGCGATGGTCCGGCTAAAGCCGGACACGACGGAATCGCTACGGTAATCCTCAGGCGCTCGCGCGCTTTCCGCGTTTTGAGGAGGCCGCCGACTTGCCCGATCCCCGCTTGGCGACCTGCTTGGCGATGACCCGCGACTTCGGCCGCGCCTCGAGCGAGCGACGGGGCGCCGCCTTGGCCGGCGCCGGCGACGTCAACCGATAGTCGTCCACGACAACGACGGTGCCGGGCGCAGCGGACAGCAGCTTGAGAATCGAGCGCAGGCCGTCACGGACGTGTGCGATTCGCGTGCGCGCGTCCGACGCCAGCGCCTCGAGCACTTCCGCCACTTCCTCGTCGCTCGCACCAGGACTCGACTGCTCGACCTGCTCGAGCCGGCGGCGGGCACCTGAGAGCGTCAGCCCTTCACCGAACACCAGCTGCTTGATCTTCTGGACCTGGTCGATGTCGGACTGGCGATAGAGCCGCGGACTCTCGGGCGACTTCTGGACCCCGATCCCCGGAAACTCTTTCTCCCACGACCGCAACACGTACGGCTGGAGTTGGGCTATCTCACAGACGTCCACAGCCCGGAACAGCTTCGGCGTCATTTAGCGACTCAGTATAACAACAGCTTCAAGAGGTTCAATGGCTTCGGGACTTCTCGGGGCGCTCTTTTCGCCGCCGGGCGCGCACGTGGATCCGGATGGGCGTCCCCTCGAAGCCAAACTCCTCGCGCAGTCGATTCTCGAGGTAGCGCTGATAGGAGAAGTGGAACGTCGTCGCGATGTTCGTGAAAAAGACGAAGGTCGGCGGCGCGACGCTCGTCTGTGCGGCGTAGAGAATGCGGACGTGCCCTTTCCCCGGGCTTGCGGGCGGATGCTCAGCCGCAACACGCTCGACGAATTTATTGAGATCGGTCGTCTTCACACGCCGCTGCCGCGATTCCGCGACCTTGTCGATCGCTTCGAGCAATTTGGGCGTCCGCTCGCCGGTCAGCGCTGAGATATGGAGGATGGTGGCGTAGTCCAGAAACTTGAGCTGCCGCCTGAGGCCCTCGTCGAATCCCTTGACGAAGTCGGGACCGTTCTCCTTGGTGAGATCCCACTTGTTCGCGACGATGATGATGCCGCGACCGAGGCGATCGGCTTCGCCGGCAATCGCCGCGTCCTGATCGGTCGCGCCCTCGGCCGCATCCACCACGACGACAACCACATCGGCAGCTTCGATCGCACGCCGTGCGAGCAGGACGCTGATTTCTTCGACCTGTCCGCCACGGCTCACCCGTCCCGCGCGACGGATGCCTGCCGTATCGACGATCCGGAACAGCCGGCGATGCCA
>Ga0310810_10000687_pt1 | contig 33927 bp, 32 predicted proteins | sample NCmetagenome_FD_207641 | JGI IMG/M metagenome (GOLD analysis project Ga0310810, IMG submission 207641) | Soil microbial communities from experimental microcosm in Duke University, North Carolina, United States - NC | ecosystem: Engineered > Artificial ecosystem > Soil microcosm > Unclassified ... | reverse complement strand
CCTATACTCCATTCTCCTAAGTGAGTGTCCCGCCGACAAGATATCGCTGGGCCATCCGGGAAACCGGTGGTAACGAAAGTACCGTTTCTCGCCCTGAGTCCTGCTGTTAAAAAGGTAAGGAGCAGCTCTGAATGCTGTGTATTGTGGAGTGGAGCGTTCCATCCGGGAACACAGGAAGACCACCCATGGGAGTGTTACAGGAAAGCGCTGTACGCCTCAACGCTTCGCGCACTCTGTTGTTTGCGCGTAATTTCTTCAAATTCCCAACCATGTTGGGATCGCTGATTCCTAGTTCACCATTCCTGGTAAATGATCTGCTGTCGCAGGTTGATTTCGATCGCGCACGCGTCGTCGTCGAGTACGGCCCGGGCGTGGGAACCTTCACGCAGGAAATCCTGAAGCGCATGCGGCCGGATGCCGCTTTAGTCGCGATCGAACTGAATGAAGAGTTTGCTGGTTTCCTAAAAGACGAGATTGGCGATCGCCGATTGCACGCAGTACACGCTTCAGCCTGTGATGTGGGAAAAGTGCTTGCCAGCTTGAATCTGCCGAGCGCGGATTACATCATCTCCGGCATTCCATTCAGCACTATGCCCAAGAGTTTGCGGGCTGAGATCATGCGCAACTCACGCGATGCGCTCAGGCCCGATGGCGCATTGCTGGTTTACCAGTTTACCCGCGCCGTCAGGCCATATCTGGAATCAAGTTTCGGATCAGTTCAGGAAAATTTTCAGATGCTGAATATCCTGCCGGCAAGAATTTTCTACTGCACGCCATAAAATAACCGAAAACGAAATGTTCACAAAAACAAACTGCCGGACATTGGTCCGGCAGTTTTCGTTTCAGAAAAGGATTATTGGCTGGTATTTGCCGCTGTCGCAGGTGCCTGCGGGTTGGCCACAGCGCCGTAACGGGACAACCGCGGGAAGAAAGGCGTAACTTCCAGCGGCATCTTATCTCGGGCCGAGGTGATCGCGACTGGAGGAGTCTTGATCAGCTCCACTCGATCATCCCAGGCGTTCAGTTTCACTCGTCCGCCCAGGGGCAATGCCGCGATCTGGTCGAGCTTGTTGGGGTCAAGCACAGGCGCAGAGCTCATCAGAATTGACATGCGTTCCACGCCGCCTCTTTTGTCGGTCAGGCTGTTGCCCAGGTGAGTGTTCAGCAGGGCAGAGAGGGCAGGGCCGCGTTCCGCAAGCTGTTTTAAAAACAGTCCCGCGGTGTCGAGTTTCTGGCTGTAAGGCGAGTTCTTCAGCAGGTCCACAGCTTTTTTATCTGCCGCTTCTTCTTCTTCAGGCACGTGCTTGAACCCAAGATTCTGGTAGGTTGATTCATCGTTGAAAAGCATGCGGTCATTGAACGCATACTTGCTGCCCAGATTGTGGCCAAGGACGATGTGCGCCAGTTCGTGTGACAGCACCATCGCGAGGCTGGCCTCATCCGGCAGGACGTCAATTAATCCACGGCTGACCACGATCGTATTGCCAACGCTGAAGGTCTCAAGCGGCGAGGTCAGCATCACCCGCGTACGTACCGGACGGGGTAAGTCAAGGTTATTGGTGATCTGTAGATTGTTCACCACGGTCTGCAGAACCTTATCTACTTCGCCTTCGGGCGCGATCAGGCCCGCATTCTGAAGGCGTTCAACCACGTTATCTTCAGCCTGCTGCTGCCATTGGCGCTGGGCCTGCAGTGGCGAAGCATCCTGCGAAGCTGGGCTTTCGTCCTTCACCGTAGAATCCACCAGCACCTGGGTCAATTCGGTGTCCTTGCCGCCCTTTTGCAGGTCATATCCCCAGATTCTGGTCTGTGCCTTGAAGGCCATCTTGTCTTTGGAGTGCAGACTGAAATCACCCTCTTCGCTATAGATATAGGAAGGCACCCAATATCCCGGAACGAGATTCAGACGCCAGCTGTCCATGTGAAAGAAATAGGCGTTGCGCGGCTGCGGCGAGTAAGTTCCATTCAGTCGAACGACGTTGTAGTCCTGGTCTTCCACCCACATGCGCCCTAAGAATCTTCCGTTGCCAGTGCCTTTTTTTGGCGTGACATCAAACACCATGCAGCGCACGTCGCCCAGAAATTCGCGATGTACATAGTGGAATTCATAGGTTTGACGGTTGAAATCATCCCGGTCGGCGAAGATCATCCAGGAAAAGCCCATGGGCTTGTATTCAAATTTGAACAGATTGGTGAAGCCGCCCAATAACCTTTTTTGAAATCCGCCTTCCTTGTTCAGGTAGTCGCGCCGGTCAATGGCTTCGCTTAGATCCATACGTCCGAAGAAGTAATGGTCCTGCTTGGGGCTGGGTCCGGTTTGCGGATCGAGTTGCAGATTCTGCAGATAAGTTTCGACCAGCGGAGTGCGGGTTTTGAGCATGTCCAGCAGTGCCCGCTCACGCTCGATAGCGCGATCCACCACCTGCTCCATGGTAGCTGGCGCCGATGCAACTGGAGCCGAAGCCGCACTGACCGGAGCAGAAGTTGATGAAGCCGGCTGAGGCGTTTTCTGTACAGCCGCGGGCGGATTACTCGAAGCCGGCCACGATTCTGCCGGAGTGGCGGGCGAAGGCTTCGACTCTTGCGCCGAGACCACTCCCAGCGCCAGGCAAGCTGTGATCATCAATCTGCAGGCACGCATAGCTCAGTTTCCTCTCTTGCTTCAGTATGCCAATTGGAAAATCACGTGAACGATCGCGGTGGAATCAACCGGCTGCCCGTTGCGCATAGCTGGATTGAAACGCATTTTGTTGGCGGCACTGGCAGCGGACTCATCCAGCCCGTGACCCATTCCGCGCACCACACGATTGACGTGCAATTGCCGGTTGGCCCCGAACGTAATTTCGAGGAGCACTTCACCTTCTAATTTGAGTTGGCGAGCTTCCTCAGTGTAAACCGGATTTGGCTTGGAAACGATCTGCACAGGTGTCGTAGCTGGTCCGTTGCCGGCCGCCATTGCCTTGCTCCCGCCCTGCGCCACGGTTTGTGTCGAAAATCCAGAGGTCTGAATCGCCCCTCGCCCGTTGGCGCGGCCATCGCCCTGTCCCGGTTGGGCTATGCCATTTCCGAAACCCGCGCTGGCGATAGTTCCTTTTAATCCGTTCGCCCCGCCGGTGCCGTTACTTTGTCCTGGCCCCTGCGGAAGATCGAACGATCCCGTGCTCGCCGCCACCAGATGTGCGCCTTGCTTTCCTTGGCCGTGCAGGCCGTTCGGATCACCAAAACCACCGGTCTGTACATTTTGAATCGGAGCATTGATGCTTGGTTTTGCGGAGCTCCCGAATTCGCCGGTGTGAATAATCAGCGCCGGCCGCGCTCCTCCTGAAATCTTCACCAGGGCGGGAGCAAAATTGTTGATCGCTACTTTGGGCGCTTCCATCAACGGGGGGCGCTGCTGAACATGCACTTCATGCGGCACCATCAAACGCGGCGCCGGGAACACGGGAGCAGGCGGTAAAAGCTTCGCTCTCATCAGCGGCTTGGGAGTTTTCATCTGCAGCGGTTTAGGCTGCAAGCTGGGCATCGGAATGATCTCGGTCACGTGGTACTTCGGCGTGACTTGCAGCCGGTCAGGCCAGATCCACCCGATATTGATCATGGTGAGGATCAGGCACACGATCAGCCCGTAGCCTATCGCTACTGCGCGCGGGTCAATCTTGCGTTCAGGCAACAGTTCGAGCCTGAAACTATTGGACGTAGCCATGCTTTCGCTCCAGAGATAGACCCGGGCCTGGGGAATATTTGCGCGGGGCTGGAGTCTTCAAATTAAGGGAGAGAGAGTGAAGGGTAAACGTGTCCTGAGTTAGTGTACTTAAGTAACCGCTCCGATCCCGTATTGAAACGCATGCAGAAACGGCAGTTCTTCGGGGTTGTCCGTGTCCTTGGTGTTCTCTGCGGTTAACTCTGTTCACGCTTGTGACGTGCGAAAGCATAAAACACCGGCACACCCGCGAGTATCACCAGCGATCCGTAACCTGAGTTTGGCCAGTTATCGCGGAAGCTGAAAAACAGCAGGACCGCTGCCGCGCATATGAAAATCAGCGGCACCAGGGGATATCCGATCACGCGATATGGCCGATCCGCCTCCGGTTCGCGCCACCGCAACACGAACAGAGCACCGACCGTGAGCATGTAGAACAGCCACTCCGAAAAAATTGCCAGGTTGAAAAATTGCCGATAACTGCCTCCCAACAACAGCAAGGCGCTCGCCAGGACAGCTTGCGCAATCAGCGCATTCGCCGGGGTTCGAAATCGAGGATGCACTTCCGCCATGCTTGAGAAGAAATAACCGTCGCGGGCCATCGCATAGGGCATACGTCCTCCCGTCATGATGGTGCCATTCATAGCCACTAACATAGACAATGCCATGGCGGCCGAAACTACTCCCGCACCCAGCCGGCCTAGAACCATGGCGACAGCATCTGAGGTCGGGCGTTGCGATGCTGCGACGACCTGGGCCGGCAAGACATACTGCACGCCAAGGTTGACCGAGATGTACAGCACCACAACGATTGCGACGCCCAGGATCAGTGCCACTGGCAGACTGCGTTGGGGATTCCTGACCTCTCCCGCAACCATGTTCACGTCATTCCATCCGTCATAAGCCCATAACGCCGCCACCATCGCCGCCATGAAGCCGGTCACGCCGCCCACAGCGCCGCTATACTCTCCCGAGAAATTCGCGAACGTTCCGCCGCTATAGGAAAAGCATGCGGCCACAATTACCAGAATGATGAGTACCTTAAGGATGGTGAAGATAAGCTGAAATTCTCCGGCACGTCGAATACCGATATAGTTCAAGGCGCTGATCAGAACTGTGGCGCCGATCGCAACCAGATGTCCGTAAGTAAGGCCGTAATGGACAGCGGGAATCTGGTGCGAGAAAAAAGCGAAGGCCGAGAAATTCCCCAGCACCCGTACGATGCCGCTCGATAGGGTCGCGATCGAAGCCGGCTTTGAGACCAGGAACCAGGTCCAGGCGTCGAGAAAACCTGCCAGCGGCCCGAAGCTGTCTCGCAGATAAACGTACTCGCCACCGGCTTCGGGCTTCATGGCTCCCAGTTCGGCATATGCCATAGCCCCGAAGAACGACAGCACTCCTCCAACAGCCCAGGCTAGATAGACCAGCTTCACTGACCCGACTGCCTGCATCATCTCTGCAGGGACAAGAAAAATCCCACTGCCGATGATTGTGCCCACCACCACTGCTGTGGTATGGCTTATGCCCAGGTCGCGGGCAAGTTCGGGAGCTGCTTTTTTTGGGGATGCCATCTGCAAAGGCTGAAAGTATAGAGGAAAACCTTAAAGCGCAGAGCACACGCAGAGTAATGCCGCGGCGATCTTAGAGAAAACCGCTTGTGCACTCGTAATATGTGCTCTGCGCTCTCCGCGTTTTAAGATTTGAGCCTTGTCTGCAGCAAGCTGACGGTGTATCCCACCATAAACGTCGCCACAGTTCCGATCGCTACCCACCACGTCCAGGCTACCGGTGACCATCGCCACAAATACAACTCGAGCCCGAAGCCACAGAGCATCCCGATCATCGCTCCCGCTTCATTTGCGCGCCGGGTGAGCACTCCTAACAAGAACGCTCCTAACAATGCGCCGTAAGCCACAGACGCGATCTGCAGCCCAGTCTCGATCACATGTCCGACTTTCTGTAACGACAGTACGGCAATTCCAAACATCACTACGGCCCAGATGAAAGTCACCACCCTTGAAAGCCGAATCCGCTCACGCTCATCTGCTTTCGGCTTGATGCGAACATAGAAATCCATGATCGAGCTCGACGAGAGGGAATTCAGGGCCGCGCTCAGATTCGACATAGCCGCTGCCAGAATGGCCGCTATCAACAGTCCTGAGATTCCATGCGGCATCTGGCTGATAATGAAGGTCGGATAAATCCTGTCCGCTTTGCCGAAGTTCTCGATCGGAGCGCGGTAGAACGCGAATAGCATGACACCGACCATCAAGAACAACGCGAACTGGAAAAGGATAGCCACGCCACTCGATAGCAGTGCGGTTGTCGATTGCTTCTGATTTCTTGCAGCCAGCAGTCGCTGTACGATGAGCTGATCAGTCCCGTGACTCGCCGTAGTAAGAAATGCGCCTCCGATCAACCCGGCCCAAAACGTATATGGCCGGGTCAGGCTCAAAGCAAAATCAAACAGTTGCAGCTTGCCGGCATTTCCGGCCACGTCGTGAATGGCGGGCCAACCGCCCGGAACCAGGTGCACAATCGTGACCAGCCCGACCAAGGTTCCGCCAACATAGATCACGGTCTGAACGACGTCCGTCCAGATTACCGCCGCCAGTCCGCCCTCAAACGTATAGATCAGGGTCAATGCAGTGATGATCGCGATCGACGCGATCTGTCCGGTTCCCAACGCGATTGCCACCACAATCGAGACCGCATACACCCGCACGCCCTCGGCGGCAGTGCGGGTAATCAGAAACAGTCCTGCAGTTACTGATCGAAGCCGCGGTCCAAAGCGGCGCTCGATCAGTTCGTATGCAGTGTAGAGATCTCCGCGGAAATAGTGTGGAAGGAGCACGAAGCTGATAATTACGCGGCCAACAACGTATCCGAACACAACTTGCAGGAAGGTGAGATTGCCCTGATACGCCAGCCCGGGAATGCTGATGATGGTCAGCGTGCTGGTCTCGGCCGCAACAATCGAGAGCGAAATCGCCCACCAGGGAATGTTGCGGTCGGCCAGAAAGTAGTCACGCAACGAGCGCTGCCGCTTGCGAAAGCGCAGCCCGAACAGAGTGATCCCCGCCAGATAGACTGCGATGATCGCAAAATCAAGACGGTTCAAGCCCATTTGATCGGTTGAAGATGAATGCCGACATTATCGAATCAGCAACCTGAATGTGCTAGTGCGAGAGTAGGCGCGAGGCCTTTGCTTTGTTTGCGCATCTTTCGAGGTTAAGACCCAGATTCCAGGCTGCCCTGAAAGTCAATAAGCCCTGGTTTGACTCCCACCCTCATCGCTCCTAATATGTCTCTCCAGTCTGTACGTCGCGCCATGATCGGCCAAACTATCTCCCATTACCGCATCCTCGAAAAGCTGGGTGGCGGCGGCATGGGAGTGGTTTACAAAGCCGAAGACACGCAGCTTGGCCGCTTCGTTGCGCTCAAATTTCTTCCCCAAGAACTCGCCCAGGACGCTTCTGCTCTCGAGCGTTTTCGCCGGGAAGCCCGTGCTGCCTCTGCCTTGAACCACCCAAACATCTGCACCATCTACGAAATTGGGCGACACGAAAATCAGTCGTTCATTGCCATGGAGTTTCTGGAAGGCAATACCCTTAAGCATCGCATTGCCTTCCGGCCCCTCGAAACGGGCCTGTTGCTTTCGATGGCCATCGAAATCGCCGACGCGCTTGAGGCCGCGCACTCCAAGGGCATCGTTCACCGTGACATCAAACCCGCGAATATCTTCGTCAGCAATCGCAGCCATGCGAAAATTCTCGACTTCGGCCTTGCCAAGGTAGCCGAAAAAGGCCACGTGCTTGAAACCGTGGGGGCAAGCGTCGGCGCGACGGTCGGCGTCAACCCGGAACACCTCACCTCGCCCGGATCGGCGCTTGGCACGGTCGCTTATATGAGCCCGGAACAGGCGCTGGGAGAAGAACTGGATGTTCGCACCGACGTTTTCTCCTTCGGGGTGGTGCTTTATGAAATGTGCACTGGACGTCCTCCGTTCGAGGGCGGTACGTCGGCTGCGATCTTTAACGCAATTCTGAACAAGGCTCCCATCGCGCCAGTCAAGCTGAATCCCGATCTTCCGCCTGAACTCGAGCGCATCGTGAACAAGGCGCTGGAAAAAGACCGCGATCTGCGCTATCAGAGCGCCGCCGACATGCGCGCCGATTTGAAGCGCCTGAATCGTGATCGCCAGTCCTCGTCTTCCCGTCAGCTCGCAGTAGTTGAGGACGCCCCGATAACGGCTATCCCTGAGAGCAGCTCGAGAGTCAAACTCCCAGAACCAGCTCGAAAAAGCCGGAAGCTCGCGATCATGGCAGCCTCGCTTGTCGCCCTCGCCATTATGGGCGCCGCGGGATATTTTCTGGGTCGGCGTGGGACCTTGCGCTCCATTCCGACTTTCCGGGAACTTACTTTCCGGCGTGGAGCCCTGACTTCTGCCCGCTTCGCACCCGATCCGCGCTCGGCAATTTACAGCGCGGCCTGGGAAGGCAATCCGCAGGCCGTCTTTATCAGTTCACCAAATTCGACCGAATCGCGTGATCTGGGGCTGGCTAAGACCAAGATCGTCTCGGTTTCATCCGGCCAGATGGCAATCCTGCGCAACTTTCGAGTCGCCGACAATGCTTTCACTTACGTTGGAACCCTGGCCCAGCTTTCTATCGGAGCCGACGCGCCCCGCGATCTGTTGGATGACGCCGAGGATGCTGATTGGGCGCCGGATGGTAGCTCTCTTGCCGTGGTACACGACGTGGGAGGAAAATCCCGGCTTGAGTACCCGGTCGGCAAGGTCCTGTATGAAACCGCCGGTTGGATAAGCAATCCGCGATTTTCGACGAAGGGGGACCTGATTGCGTTTATCGATCACTCTCTGCTCGGAGACGATGGTGGCACGGTCAGCATAGTCACATTAAATGGCAAGAAATCCGACCTCACGCAACGTTTCGCCAGCGCTGTAGGTTTGGCCTGGGGATCATCGGATGAAATCTGGTTTACCGCTACCGCCACCGGCTTTAGCCGATCTCTGCGGGGGGTCACCCTCTCCGGCGCAGAGCGCGAGCTGCTCAGCGCTCCTGGGACTCTGACGCTTCACGATTCCGGTCCCGGAGGCCGCGCTCTTATCTCCAGAGACGCAATGCGGGCGGGCGCGATCGGCCTCGCACCGGGAGAAAACAAGCAGCGCGATCTCAGCTGGCAGGATTGGACTGTGCCTGCCGACATCTCTGAAGACGGCAAGGTTCTGCTGTTCACCGAGGCCGGCGAAGCCGGAGGTGGCGAATACGCGGTCTTCACCCGGGATACAAGCGGCGCGCCCGCGGTTCGCCTGGGGCAGGGAAGCTCTCGAGCGCTTTCCCCTGATCTCAAATTCGCCCTGGTGCTTCGTCAGAATCTGTCTCCGCCGGACTTCGTGCTGCTTCCAACTGGCGTCGGGCAGCAACGAGTTCTCTCCACAGGCAGCATTCTTCCCAACTTCGGCATGTTCTCGCCTGATTCGAAGCGGCTCTTTTTTGATGGGCATGAGTCCGGCCATGGCTCGCGCATTTACGTTACGAATATCGATGGCGGAACTCCGCGCCCGATCACTCCGGAAGGCTTCACAGTAGGGCGTTCGTCGCGCGCTCTGTCGCCAGATAACTCGCAACTAGCCGTCCTCTCTCATGAAGGGATTTCTTTGGTGCCGGTCGAGGGAGGACAACCGAAATTTGTGGGTGGATCGAAACCCGGCGATATTCCTTTACGTTGGACGAAAGACGGGCAGAGCCTGCTGATCGGCATTCGGTCCGAGACCGAAAGCGCGGTTGTACGATTGCATCTGCAGTCGGGTGTCCGGACGCCTTGGAAGGCCTTCAGCGCCTCAGATGTTGCCGGCTTAACAGGTTCCTCTGCTCCGCTTCTTGCAGCTGATGAAGAGCATTACGTCTTCGGCTACGTGCGCAACCTTTCGGATCTCTTCTTAGTCGAACATCTGCAGTAAACCTGCCGGTGGAGGCCGGGCGTCCTCGCCCGGCTTTGAGCACTCGTGATAAAAACTTACCCGTGTCCTACTTCCTTGGCATCGACGGCGGCGCCAGCAAGACCCGCTGTGTGGCAGGCGATGAGGGCACGGTGCTTGGCACCGGCGTTTCAGGACCAGCCAATCCTGTTCGACTTGGTGTTGAAAGGTGTCGTGACTCTCTACTCGCTGCCATCACACAGGCCTGCGGTGCCGCCGGGATCGCTCCCCCGCAAATCACATCAATCTGTATTGGACTTGCCGGGGCTGGGCGTACCGAAATCACCGAGCCCTTGCGCGATCTTCTGCAGCATGTTCTCAACTGTTACATAGAGATCGTCGGCGACAACCAGATAGCGCTTGATGCCGCTCTGGGTAACCGCCCTGGTGTGATCGTTATCTCGGGTACTGGCTCCATCGCATACGGACGCGATGCGGCAGGGCGGTTAGGTCGTGCCGGCGGTTGGGGTCACGCCATTTCAGATGAAGGCTCGGGTACCTGGATCGGTCGCAACGCCATTGCCGCGCTCTTCCGCGCCAGCGATGAAAGCCAGCGGTCAAGCCCACTGTTCGCTGAAATTCTTCAGTCCTGGAATCTTCCGACCCGCGATGCGCTGGTAGTCGCTGCTAATGCTTCGCCAGTGCCGGACTTCGCCTCACTCGTGCCCATCATTACTCTCGCAGCCGGCAACGGTGAGCGGTTGGCGCGTTCCATCCTTTCGGGTGCCGGAAGCGAACTCGCCACGCTCGCTCGCATCGCGATTGCGAATCTTTTCGAACCAGCGAGCACCGTACAGGTGGCCATGTCCGGAGGGGTCTTTCGCCACTGTGCCCAGGTGAGAGATGCTTTTGCAGAGCAACTGGCCCTGCTCTGGCCGCAAGCAGCCATCAATGCCGAAATCGCCGATCCCGCTCTGGGTGCCTTAGACCTGGCACGTAGAGCGGCAGAAAATCTGCATGACGCTTAGCGCATCGATCACCGAAGCACAACCAGCGGGTACACCAAAGCCCAGATCGTCTGGAACTGAACGCGAAGCACTGTCACTGCTTAAAGACTCAGCACTTTCGGGTGAAGAAATCGAGCGCATCAGCAAGACCCCCGGTGTGAATAGAAGCCGCAAGATCAGGCTGGCAATCTGCACTCATCCCCACACTCCTCGTTACGTTTCGATCCCGCTGATCCGCCATCTCTTCACCTTCGACCTCATGCGCGTGGCTCTTACGCCGGCCGTACCGGCCGACGTCAAAATCGCTGCCGAAGAATCGCTGATCAATCGCATGGAGACTCTGCCGGAAGGAGAAAAATTGTCGCTGGCCAAGCGTGCTTCTGGCCGGGTGGCTGCTGTGCTGTTGCTGGACCGCGAAGCGCGCGTCATGCGCGCAGCTCTCGAAAATCCGCGCCTCACCGAAGCCGCGATCATCAAAAGCGTGATACGTTTCGACGCATCCGCAGCTCTGATCGGTGCGGTTTGCAATCATTCCAAGTGGTCAGTACGGCGTGACATCCGTATCGCGTTATTGCGCGCGGAAAAAACTCCGCTGGTTCGCGCACTGGAATTTGCGCGTTCCTTGTCGCCCCCCCAAGTAATGGAAGTACTCAACGTCTCGCGCCTGCCTCCGGGGGTGAAAGCCCTGGTTTTGCAGGACCTCGAACGTCGCGCTTGACCATCATTCCAACACATTTTCAGTACAGCCTGAAACTCACCTCAATGTTCACCTGCACCGCCACCGGATGGCCATCCTTCATCGCCGGCTCAAATCGCCAGGTCTTCACTGCGGCAAGCGCCTTTTCATCCAGGCCCATGCCGAGAGAGCGTTGTACTCGCATATCTCTCGGACGACCGTCGGCCCCGATTACCACCCACAGCAACACCTTCCCCTGATACTTCGCGGCGCGCGCTTCTTCAGAAAATTCCGGATCAGGATCAAAAATCGGACGTGGTGCACTAACGCCTCCGCCCACGCGGAAGATCCCTCCGCCCAAGCCGCCACCCCGGCCCTCGCCGACTCCCGGTCCAGAGCCGGTCCCGATTCCGCCGCCGATTCCGGTTCCAATTCCGCCGCGCGAACCTGTGCCGTTCGAAGCTGGCCCCAAGACCGCTGACAATGGATCCCCAACCTGACTTGTTGCCGGCATGGTCAGTGAGGGCGCTCCTACCACGGTTGGGTCGGCGGTCAACTTAGGACTGTCATTCCGGACCACGATTGTCGGCGGCGTAATCTGTTGCATCGCGAACTTTGGCAGGCTGCCTTTCGAAGCCTGTAGCACGTCGCGATCGCCGCCTCCACCACCGCCGCGACTCAGCGTAAGCGCCGCCGGCAACGCGTATCCCTCGGTCGAAACCAGGGTCAGCATTTTGTTCGAAGCAATTTTCTGAACTCGGCGGGCCGTCCACATGCTTCCCGCAATCACAAGCACTGCGACCGCACAATGAATCCCCACTGAAGTCGCAAAATTCCGTCGCTGGATCGGGTAGCTCCCATAACCTTCGCCGAACAGAGTCGGCAGAATACGCGCGGGCTGGGGTATCGCCAGTAGCAGCGGGGTTGTCTTACGCTCCCCTTTGCGCTTGATCTGCGCGGCCAGCCGCGCCTTGAGATCGGCCCGGTATGAAGGTTCAGCAGCCAGACGCAACTCACTCGCGATCTTTGCCAGGTCTTGCGCTTCGGGGGAACCTCTCTGCCCAATCAGGCGTGAGTGCGCCAGCATTTCCTCAATTTCCTTATCGAGTTCTTCCGCAAGAATTTGGTCATTCATATTTGCTCCTCAAAAAATCCCGCAGCTTCCTCAATGCCCTCAGTTGCAACTGCTTTACCGCACCTTCGCTGCGCCCCAGTTCCTGCGCGATTTCGCGCATGCTGCGCTGTTGAAAAAATCGTCGTACGATCACTTGCTTCTGATCATCAGGCAATGACTCGATCGCCTGCAGCATCATGGTTCGCCGCTCTGCGCCGTCATCAGCGCCAAGATCCGGCAATACGCATTCTGCCGGACTTCGATACGCATGTTGCGCCACCACATTCCGCGCAATTCCTATGCACCATGCCACAAACGGCATACCTTGCCATTTGAATCCTCCCAGCCCAGCCAGTGCGCGCTGAAAAACTTCCGAGGTCAGGTCTTGCGCTAGCTCACGATTGGCGGTTCTGCGTGCGACGAACGCGTATACCCGATCGAAATTGGCTTCGTAAAGCTCTTCAAAGCGCGCAGGATCGGTCTGCGCTGCTTCGACCCGTGCCTGTTCATCGTTTTCGTTGGCGACGGCCTTCAATAGATGCTCCGCGAATGCGCCTTCAATGAATGAATGCGGCAAAGGGGCCGGAAAGTTACGCGCGCAGTTTAATTTCTTTTCCAGAAAAGGCAACTCCAAAGCGGTGCTGTTCCTGCAGGCTCAATTTGCGACCTAATGGTTTTTGCCTGCGGCGATACAGTTCGTCATCTAGGAATTTCTTTCGCCGTTGAAAGAACAATACTCACAGTATTTTCACTGAACTCCGGTAAGTTAATGAATTTCCATTGTGGCAGATCAAATGCAATTCTCTTCCGCGACAAAAATAGAGCAACATCGGAGCGCCATGAACGAACCAAGATGGAGAGAGCTGTGCGAAGCGATCATGAGGGAAACTGATGCCGGACGACTGCTGCGGCTGGTGGAGGCATTGAACAACGAGTTAGGGCAGCGCGAGGGTGAACTGAAACATGTGCATAGTCATCTCGATACACACCAAGATGAGGAGTCTTAGAGATCGATCGCTGAGCGTTCTGGAAACCGGAAAATCAAGAAGCCGACATTTGCAATAGCTTTGTTTCTGTATAATCGAGCGTTTTGTGGCCACGCTTCTGCAAATTCGAGGTGAAATGAAATTTCGGCCCGGGATTGCTTATGCCGGTCTTACCGACGTCGGTTGTGAGCGTGAGAATAATGAAGACCGGTTCGCATACTGGGAAGCTGCGAGTGACGAGCTCTTTGCCCGTAAAGGCCGCTTGTTGTTAATTGCCGACGGGATGGGCGGTTACGAGGGTGGCCAGGAAGCCAGCCGCATCGCCATTGAGACTATCGAGCACGTTTATGTGGAAGCATCTGAAGGCGATCCGCATGACTGGATCGACCAGGGATTCAGCATCGCCCACCGCAGTATTCAGGATTATGCTTCGCGCCATCCTGAGTTTCATGGAATGGGCACTACTTGCGTCACCGCCGCAATCCTCCGGGATAAGGTCTATTACGCCCACGTTGGCGATAGCCGGCTTTATCTGGCGGACACCAGCGGCATCAGGCGACTGACCCGCGACCATTCCTACGTTGGCCGGCTGATAGAAAACGGACTGCTTCAGCCTGGCGAAGCTGAAACCCACCCGCAACGGCATATCCTCACGGCCGCCCTCGGGGCAGGGCAGAGCGTTTCCGCGGAACTTCCTGAGCAACCGTTAACTGCAACACCCGGATCGACTTTAATTCTCTGCACTGACGGGTTGTGGAGCCAGGTCTCCGACGATGAGATCTGTAAACAAGCCCTGGATCTCGACCCCCAACGTGCCTGTCAATCTCTGATCGACATAGCCAAAGCGCGCGGCGGTCCCGACAACATTACCATTCAGATCGCCCGCTTCGTTTGATATTGCACCTTCCTGTGCTTGGTGATTGAAAAGGACTGCCTGGCCAGCATTTTGCGGTGTTCAGTAGATCTCTAGCACGAAATTCTCGAAGTTTCTGAGACCACGTCCTTATCTACCATCACAATAAAGTCTATTAATAGAATAGACATTATGGTAGTATTGGCCTATGAAGATCTCCCAGAAAGGTCTTTATGCTCTGCAAGCCCTCATGGCCCTCGCCCGTCATTCCAATCAGGGCGCGATCCGTATTCGCGATATCGCCTACGAAGAAGGCCTCCCCGAGAAATTCCTCGAACTGATCCTGCTTGAACTGAAAAATGCCCGGATTGTCGAGAGTGTTCGCGGGGCAAAAGGCGGCTATCAGTTGCGCCGCGCATCGTCAGAGATTCGCCTCAGCGAGATTATTCGCCTCATCGACGGTCCGCTCGCCCCTTTTGGCGACGCCGAGCAGCTCCGAGACCTTATCGACAGTGACGTCGAGCACCGTGCTCTATACAAGGTATTTCTCGATGTGCGCGACGCCGCCGCAAAAATTCTCGAAAACACCACCCTTGCCGACATCGTTGACGGCCGCACCTCGCAGTCCAAAAAGCGGAAGAGAAAGACGGACGCTGATGTTATTCCGATGAGCCTGATTGCCCGAGGAGAGAAATGAAGCGAGTTTCGCTGATGCTGGCCCTTTTGTTCGCTCTTTCACTATCGAGCGCCGCCCAGAACGTCACTCTGCTCAATGTCTCCTATGACCCCACTCGCGAGCTTTATCAGGATTACAACGCTGCCTTCGCGAGATATTGGAAGGCCAAATCGGGCCAGACGGTCAACATCCAACAATCGCACGGTGGATCCAGCAAGCAGGCCCGGGCTGTCATCGACGGTCTCGAGGCCGACGTGGTCACGCTTGCGCTTGCCTACGATATCGACGCTATCTCCGAAAGAGCGCACCTGCTGCCTGCGAACTGGCAGTCGCGCCTGCCCAACAACAGTTCTCCTTACACCTCAACCATTATTTTTCTGGTCAGGAAGGGAAATCCCAAACAGATCAAAGATTGGGACGACCTGGTTCGTCCGGGTATTGCCATTATCACCCCCAATCCCAAGACCTCCGGCGGAGCGCGCTGGAATTATCTCGGCGCATGGGGCTATGCGTTCAAAAAGAACGGCGGCGATGAGAACAAAGCCAAAGAATTCATGTCGAAGCTCTACAAGAATGTTCCTGTACTCGACTCTGGCGCCCGCGGAGCAACTACCACATTCGTCGAACGTGGCATGGGTGACGTGCTCATTGCCTGGGAGAACGAAGTCCTTCTGGGTGCTAAGGACCTGGGGCAGGACAAATTCGACATTGTCGTGCCCTCGATCAGTATCCTCTGCGAGCCGACCGTCAGCTTGGTTGACAAAGTCGCAGACAAAAAAGGGACGCGTGCCGTGGCGCAGGCGTACCTCGAGTATTTGTATAGCCCGGAAGGTCAGGAGATAGCCGCAAAGCGCTACTACCGTCCGCGTTCGGAGGCGGTCGCCAGGAAATACGGCAACCAGTTTCCGAAAGTAAAGCTGTTCACCCTCGCTGAAATTATCGGCGACTGGCAGAAGACTAATAAGATCCACTTCGCCGATGGCGGACTGTTCGATCAAATCTACCAACCGCAATAGCTATGACTTTCAAGCAGCGCAGCATTCTTCCCGGATTCGGTCTCACGCTCGGTTTTACGCTGACTTATCTCAGCCTGATCGTGCTCATCCCACTGTCGGCCACGTTTTTGAAAGCCTCATCGCTCAGCTGGGCTGCATTCTGGCACATCGTAACTTCCCCGCGCGCGCTGGCATCGTATCGCTTGACGTTCGGCGCGTCCTTGATCGCTGCACTCATCAATCTGTTTTTTGGGATGCTGCTGGCGTGGGTGCTGGTCCGCTACAACTTTCCTGGCAAGAAGATTTTTGATTCCATGGTTGATCTTCCCTTCGCTCTGCCCACCGCAGTGGCCGGCATTGCGCTTACTACGATTTATTCCACTCATGGATGGGTCGGCCGTTACCTTGATTCAATCGGAATCAAAGCCGCGTACTCGCCCCTGGGCGTGGTTATCGCGCTCACCTTCATTGGATTGCCATTCGTTGTACGCACCGTTCAGCCGGTGCTCGAAGATCTCGACAAAGAAATGGAAGAAGCCGCGGCTAGCCTGGGCGCTAATCGATGGCAGACCTTCAGCCGGGTGATCCTGCCTTCTGTTGCGCCGGCTGCGCTGACCGGGTTCACCATGGCGTTCGCCCGGGCCATCGGCGAATACGGATCGGTGGTCTTCATTTCCGGCAACATGCCGATGAAGACCGAAATTACTCCACTTCTGATCATTACCAAGCTCGAACAATACGACTACGCCGGCGCCACTGCTATCGCCGTTGTAATGCTGGTGTTCTCGTTCACCATGCTGCTTGCCATCAACCTGCTGCAGAAGTGGAGCTCGCGGCACCATCACTCTGGCGGCACGCCCGAAGCCGTCGAAGGCGAGGCGCTGCACGCGCCCGTTTACGCGGAGGCATGAACTGACTTATGGCGGCCTCCATCTCACTTCACTCAATAGGATCGGCACAACTCGCCGCTCGCGCCAGAGTCGCAACCAGCGAATCGCGCCTTGTGCGCTGGACCCTGATGTTTGTTGCTTTTCTATTCCTGGTTTTCTTCCTGTTCATGCCGCTCGCGATCGTGTTCACGTCAGCTCTGTCCAAAGGACTATCCACTTACTTCGCCGCTTTTCGTGAGCCAGACGCACTCTCTGCCATCAGGCTGACTCTGTTGGCCGCTGGGATCGCCGTTCCATTGAACCTTATCTTCGGCATCGCCGCTTCCTGGGCCATCGCCAAGTTTGATTTCCTGGGCAAAAGCCTTCTGGTCACGTTGATCGATCTTCCGTTCTCGGTCTCGCCGGTGGTCTCCGGCCTGATTTACGTACTACTTTTTGGATTGCAAGGCCTACTCGGTCCCTGGCTGGCCGCGCACGATATCAAGATCATCTTCGCAGTGCCGGGCATTGTCCTGGCAACCATCTTCGTAACCTTTCCCTTCGTCGCCCGCGAACTGATTCCGCTCATTCAGGCACAGGGCATTGAAGAGGAAGAAGCAGCCCTGACTTTAGGCGCCAGTGGCTGGCAAACTTTTTGGCGCGTCACCTTGCCCAATATTAAGTGGGGATTGCTCTACGGCGTCATTCTCTGCAATGCACGCGCTATGGGCGAATTTGGCGCAGTGTCGGTGGTGTCCGGCCACATTCGCGGACGCACCAACACCATGCCTTTGCACATTGAAATTCTTTACAACGAGTACCAGTTCCAGGCTGCGTTCGCGGTGGCATCGCTTTTGGCGTTGCTGGCCCTGGTGACTCTCATCGCCAAATCGGCGGTGGAATGGAAAGCAGAGCAAGAGAACAGCCAACCGCATGGCCGAGACCTAACGCCCGATCACCAAGGATTTCTTTTATGAGCATCGAAGTTAGCAAAGTCAGCAAGCGATTTGGAACCTTCAACGCGCTCAGCAACATCAACCTCGAGATCCCATCAGGAGAACTGGTTGCGCTGCTCGGTCCCTCCGGCTCGGGCAAAACCACTCTCCTGCGCATCATCGCCGGACTCGAATTCGCCGATACCGGCCATGTGAGCTTCGATGGCGCCGACATAACCGAACAAAGCGCTCGTGAGCGCCGCGTCGGTTTCGTGTTTCAGCACTACGCGTTGTTTCGCCACATGAACGTGTTCGAAAATATTGCTTTCGGGTTGCGCGTCCGCCCACGCCAGTTTCGGCCTGCGGAAACCGCGATCCGGTCCAAGGTCCACGAGCTGTTAAGACTCATTCAGCTTGAAAATCTCGCACAGCGTTATCCCTCACAGCTCTCCGGAGGGCAGCGCCAGCGTGTCGCATTGGCACGCGCACTGGCCGTCGAACCCAGCGTTCTTTTGCTGGATGAGCCCTTCGGGTCGCTCGATGCCAAAGTGCGCCAGGAGCTGCGCCGGTGGCTGCGCCAGTTGCATGACGAAATCCACATCACCAGCGTATTCGTTACTCACGACCAGGAAGAAGCTCTTGAAGTTGCGGACCAGGTTGTGGTGATGAACCAGGGCCGCATCGAACAGATCGGCTCGCCCGACGAGGTTTACAACCATCCGGCGTCGCCGTTTGTTTACAACTTTCTCGGCAACGTGAATTTGTTTCACGGTCGCATGGACGAGGGGCAGCCCGTGATTCACGGGAAGGCGACTGGACAGGTTGTGTACGTGCGCCCACACCTGCTCGAAATTGATCGCGAACCGAACGGAGGAAGCCACTTCCGTGCGCACATCAAGCACATCAACGCCGCCGGGCCGCTGGTGAAAGTGGACGTCATCACTGAGTGGGGAGATCCTGTGCACATCCAGGTTTCCCAGGAGCGCTATCGCGCGCTGCAGTTGATCAAAGACGACGCAGTGTACGTGATCCCGAAAGACGTTCGAGTGTTCGAAACGCGCCGCGCATCGTGACGCACTGATAACGATGTCATCCTGAGAAAGCCGATTCTTCGCGTGCCAAGAACTCCCGACGAAGTTTTATGCTTCTTAAATCCACTAAATTTATGGAGTTAGTCATGTATTTCCAAACCAAAGCCACTCTGGCTGTGAAGCTCTCCCTCATTTTGTTTGTCTGCTCTGTCGCCGCATTCGGACAGGGCTCCAAGGTGAAACCCAAACCCGTCACCGCAATAGAAATCCAACAGCTGCGCGACGCACTTGCAGCCCAGCAACAACAAATGGAAGCCCAGCGCCAGCAGATGGATGACCTCAAAGCGCAGCTTCGGCAATTACTCGACGCCAGTCAACGGGCCAGCGATTCCGCTCGACAGGTTCAGGCGAGCGCAGACCAGGCACAAAGCGCAGCCACTCAAGCGGAGCAATCGGCCACGGAAGCGAAGATCCTCGCCACCCAGGCAGGCACCAGCGCCGGCGAGACCAAAAGCAGTCTGGCTCTGGTCAGCACCAAGACCCAGGACGAAGACAAGCGCATCAGTGCATTGCAGGATATTCTTGGCCGTTTTCGCTTCAATGGCGACATTCGGTTGCGCGGCGAGAGCTTGTTCCAGGACGTTCCCGGATTCGCCGATCGCAACCGCGCCCGGGTTCGCGTGCGTTTCGGATTTGAAGGCAAGCTGAACGAAGATTTCACGGGCGGAATTTATCTGGCCACTGGTTCTCTGGGTGATCCCACAACCACCAATGAGACCTTCACCAACAACTTCGACCGCAAGACCATCGGCCTCGATCGCGGTTACATCACCTACAATCCGATCATGCACAAGTGGATTTCTTTGACTGCGGGAAAGTTCGCCTATCAGTGGCAACGCAGTTCGGTCACTGGCGATCCTGACCTGAATCCAGAAGGCTTCAACGAAAAGTTCTCGTTCGATCTGAAGTCGAAACTCGTGAAGAACGTCACCATTCAAGGAATTCAGTTGTTGTTTAATGAATCGAATGTCAGCGTTCCCAGCGCTGCCATATCCGGACAGGATTCGTATGCTTTCGGCGCACAGGTCTCAGCGAAATTGAAGTTCGGTCCGTGGACAACAACGCCGTCATTTTTGACTCTGAAATGGAACCGCCCCGACGCCCTGTTGCAATCAAGCGCTTTCGCGGTCCAGGCCACGACGACTGGCGCGGGAGGGACCACGCCCGCCGGTCCATTTCCGGTTCCGGGAGAAGGTCCTGGCTGCCAGAAGGTTCTCAACGGCCCCTCATTTCCACCTTGCCCGTTCGCGCCCAACGGCATGACCAACGCAACATTTGTCGATGCCGGCGGCAAAGCGCATTTCTACTCCGGATTCAACTACGCTGATTTCATCCTCAACAACCAGATCAGCACCGGAGCGGAGCGCTGGCCGATCAACCTGATTGCCGAATACTTGCAGAATCTTGACGCGACCGCGCCGCCGCTCGATTCCAGCGGCAAGCTTCTCTCTGATCTCGGTCCGCAGAACAAGGAGTACGGATTCGACTTCAGTGTGGGCCAGCAGAAAAAGAGGAACGACCTGCAGATCGGCTACGCATGGCTGCGGCAGGAACAGGATGCGGTGCTGGCATCGTTTGCTGAAAGCGATCAGCGCACACCGACGAACCTGATTCAGAACCGCGTGTACGCTTTGTGGCGTCTGCGCTCCAACACCACTGCCAGTGTCACCTGGTGGCATGGACGCGTGCTGAATTCGGCTCTGGAAAACAACGCTGCTCTGGCCCAGAAGACAGCTATCAAGGCAGGTCAGCAGGAACCATACTTGAATCGTTTTCAGTTTGATCTGATTTATTCTTTTTGATGGGTAGGCGCTGGTTTTCGGGCCCGCGCCACTCTTTACTGTGTCGGAGCCTCAGTTGTCGGCAAATAGTTTTCACGTGGTAATCGTGGGCGGCGGCTTCAGTGGCGGAAGCCTGGCTGCGCATTTGCTGCGGCTGTGGCCGGCATTGCGCGTCGCAGTGGTCGAAAAAGCTTTCGCTCCCGGCCGGGGCGTGGCTTACAGTGCGCAGGCGCGGTTCCATCTGCTGAATGTTCCCGCAGGAAACATGAGCCTGCTAGCCGAGGTTCCGGATCACTTTCTGAAATGGACGCGCAAGTATTACGACGCATCGGTGCAGCCGCGCAGCTTTCTTGCACGCACCGTTTTCGGCGATTATGTTGGCTGGTTTCTGGATGCGGCAATTGCAGAAGGTGATCCGGAACGTTTTTCCTGGATCAAAGATGCGGCTTGCGGCCTGGCGCGCGAGGATGATCACTGGCATGTGCATTGCGCGAGCGGCCGCGTTCTGCCGGCAAATGCGGTAGTGGCGGCCACCGGGAACTTTCCCCCGGCCAGTCCCAGGCTGCCCGGGCTTAATGTGTCCAGCCGCCGCTATTTTCCCTTTGCGTGGTCAAGAGGCACGCTTGAAGACCTTTCGCAAACCGGTTCGGTGCTGCTGATCGGTTCCGGCCTTACCAGCGTTGATCTCACCATGGCGCTCAAGTCGCGCCACTTTCGGGGACACATCTACATCGTTTCCCGTCACGGTCTGCTGCCGCAACGTTTTCAGCCGACGAAATCCTGGCCGCAATTCTGGAACCAGCGCGCGCCCCGTACCACGCGTGGGCTCATGCGAGTGATACGTGCTGAGGTCAAACAGGCGCGCGAAGCGGGAATCAATTGGCGCACGGTGATCGATGCGCTGCGTCCAGTGACACAGGACATCTGGCAATCGTTGCCCATCGAAGAACAGCGGCGCTTTCTGCGTCATGCCCGCGCCTACTGGGAAGTGCATCGCCATCGCATCGCGCCGGAAATAGCCGATGTGCTGGCCGACCTGGTGCGTGACCATCAGGTTCGAATCTGCGCCGGGCGAGTCACCGGATACGCTGAGAAAAAGGCTTTTGCCGAAGTCACCTTCCGCGAACGTCATACCGGTCGGCAACACTTGTTACGCGTTGACCGGGTCATCAACTGTACGGGATCTGAGAACGACTGCCGACGGATCGACGATCCCTTCATTCGCTCGCTGCTGTCGCAGGGATACGCACGCCCTGATCCATTGTTTCTCGGGCTCGATGTAAACGATGATGGCGCGTTGATCAGTGCGGATGGCAAGATTTCCGAGTCGCTGTTTGCGCTGGGTCCGGCACGCCGCGGACATTTGTGGGAAACCACAGCCGTTCCCGAAATTCGAGTGCAGGCATTAAATCTGGCAGAGAGCCTTGCTTCAAGGCTGGCGCCGGAAGACGCGCTTGTCCCCCACTGAAAACAGCAAAGCGCTATCGACCCAGCTCAGGAGGCATAAGGAGCTACGATAGCGCTGCTTAAAGCTTTGGCCCAAACATCTGCCGGGATTGTAGGATCGATGCTGCACTGTTTCTAGTGCACAGCAGGATTCACTACTCAGATGGTTGCAGCTGGAATTATGCGGAGGGCGGCTCTTCGTCGCCTTTCTTTTCCGGTCGCAGCAGAGGAAACAGTATTACGTCGCGGATGGTGTGCGAGTCGGTTAGCAGCATGGCCAGGCGGTCAACGCCAACTCCGACACCTCCGGCGGGCGGCATGCCGTAGGAGAGGGCGCGAATATAGTCTTCGTCCATCTGATGAGCTTCTTCGTCGCCGCGCTCGCGTTCGGCGAGCTGCTGTTCGAAGCGGCGGCGCTGGTCTTCAGGATCGTTGAGCTCGCTGAAGCCGTTGGCAATTTCCATTTGTCCGGCATAAATTTCCCAGCGCTCGGTCCAGTCGGGTTCGTCCGGTTTCTGTTTCGAAAGCGGCGACACCGCGGTCGGGAATTCGTAAATGATGGTCGGCTGCCTGAGATGCTCTTCGCCTACGGCTTCGAACAGAGCAGCAATGGTCTTGCCGCCAGGTTCGTTGGGGTCATAGGCGATGTGCGCATGGCCGGCGTTGAAACGCTGCACCAGCTTCGCAACCGATTCATGCGACGCGAAATCGGACATCTCTGGCTTGGCTCCCGCGCTCTCCGGCCAGAATTGAATGATGGCTTCGCGCATGGTCAATCGGCGCCAGTTTGATTCTGCCCAGTCGATTTCTGCGTCTCCCCACTTCGATTTGGTCGTGCCATTTACATCCTGGGCCGCCTGAATGATGAGCTGCTGGGTCAGGTCCATAATGCCGCGGTAATTGGTGTAGGCCATGTAGGCTTCGAGCATGGTGAACTCGGGATTCCATCGCCAGCCCAGACCCTCGTTGCGGAAATTGCGATTAATCTCATACACGCGGTCGAACCCGCCAACCGTGAGTCGTTTCAGATAAAGCTCGGGCGCAATTCGCAGGTACAGATTCATGTCGAGCGTGTTGTGGTAAGTGACGAACGGCCGGGCCACAGCTCCGCCGGCGATGGGCTGCATCATGGGAGTTTCGACTTCGATGAACTCGTGGGAATCCATGAAGCGGCGCATGGACTGCACCAGCCTGCTGCGTTTCAAAAAGACTTCGCGAACTTCCGGGTTCACTACCAGGTCAACATAACGCTGCCGATAGCGGAGTTCGACGTCGGTGAGACCGTGCCATTTTTCAGGGAGCGGAAGAAGATCTTTAGATAAGAAAGTGATTTCTTCAACGTGGACAGTCAACTCGCCAGTCTTGGTGCGGAAGAGGTATCCGCTGACGCCAATGTGATCGCCGAGATCAAACAGTTTGTAAAGTTCGAAGCCTTTGTCGCCCACGGCGTCTTTCTTGACATAAATCTGCAGCTTCTCGCCCGCCTGCTGAAGGTGCGCGAACCCGGCTTTGCCCATTAGTCGAATGGCCATGATGCGGCCCGCGACCCGGAGGTTGACGCGCGGGTTCTCAAGTTGCTCGGCAGTCTTGTCGCTGTACTCCGCCAGAATCTGTGGAACAGTGTGGGTATATTCGTATCGGGTTGGGTAAGCGGGCTGGCCGAGAGCCTCAATCTGCTTCAGCTTATCGAGGCGCAGTTTGTAAATATTTTCGTCGAAGGCCAAGGGCTTCCTTAATTATCTCGAAATCGTAAAACGCAGAGAGCGCAGAAGAAACCGCTCAGAGTTCGCCAAGAAAATCGGTGAGCGGCCCCGCTGCTGGTTTCTGGATTATAAACAAGCGCGAGAAGGTGGATAGGCAGCACGTATAATTTGGGGCCATGACGAAAAGAAAGATTGCGCTTACACGTGGCATTTCGGCGAGCATCGATCGCTGTGAAGTGTCGTTTATCGACCGTGTGCCGATTGATGTTCAGAAGATGAAGCAGCAGCATCGGGCTTATGAAGAGATGCTGCAATCGATGGGCTATGAAGTGATTCAGATTCCCGCCGACGATAGTTGCCCGGATTGCTGCTTCATCGAAGATACCGCCCTGGTGCTGGATGAGATTGCGGTGATTACTCATCCCGGCAGCACGGCCCGCCGCGCGGAAGTGCCGGGCGTGGTATCGACCATCGAGAAGTTTCGGAAGACCGTGAAGATTGAGCCGCCGGCAACGCTCGAAGGCGGAGACGTGCTGCGGATCGGCAGAAATCTTTACGTCGGGCTCACCCAGCGAACAAATGTGGAAGGGGTGGGGGCACTAAAAAAATTGGTCGCGCCTTATGGTTACACAGTGACAGCGGTGCCCACACCAGGCGCGCTTCATATGAAGAGCGTTTGCACGGCTGCGAACGATCGAACGGTGGTGGCTGATCCCACGAGGATGGACGTTTCTGTTTTCGCGAACTATGACGTGGTGGAGATTTCGCCGGAGGAGTGGATGGGCGGCGATCTCCTGCCAATAAACGGAACAGTATGCATGATCGAAGGATTTCCGAAATTGAAATCGGCGCTCGAGGGCCGTGGATTGAACGTGCGCACGCTGAACATGTCTGAGTTCATGAAGGCCGAGGCGGGGCTGACGTGCCTGAGCTTGTTGTTTAAAGAATCGTAAATCCAAATCTTAAAGCGCTGAGTTCGCCAAGAAAGGCCGCAGAGAGCCTGGAGATGATCAATCCTGAGTTTTATCAATAAAGATCAAACCAGCAAGGAAAATGCTTGAATTCAGCTTTTCTGCTGGCCGACTCGATACAGCAGCACGCCGCCGACATTCGCAATGATGATTACCGCTCCGGTTTTCATTGCGTATTCGAGGGGGCTGGGCACCTCGATGATCGGAAACACTGAGAGCACGATGTAAAGCAGAGTAACGAGAAGTCCTAATACAGCTGCCGCGCGCAGCTTCCAACTGAATGTACTACTTAATCGCCGGCCAGCGAACAACGGAATGGCGAACATTACCAGATACGCGGTGGCATAAAATGTAAAGGCCCATATCAGCAGCAACTCAAACGCTTCCTGCTCCTTCACTCCGATCATTACCGCCATGCTTGCCGAGAGCGCGATGACTCCGGCAAACAGAATCGAGTTCACGGGAGTTTTATATTTCGGATGAAGGCGAGTGAACCAGGCCGGCAGCAAGTGGTCCCATCCCGCAACCATCGGCAGGCGAGCGGCGCCGCTGAAATTGATGTTGAAGGTGGAAACGTAATTGGTGAGCAGGGCAACAACACAGATCGGCAGGATGAATTTGGCGATGGAGAAGCCCCGGAAGGCGGCGGTCATTGCCTGCGGAATGGCGGCGACTACGTCCACCTGAGCGGTGGGAACAAATGCGAGGATCGCGCTGGTGCCGAGCACGTACAGCAGGGCGATGACAGGTGCAGAAATCAGGACCGAGCGCGGAAGGTTGCGTTCCGGGTCGCGGCACTCTCCGGCAAAGATGGCCACGAATTCAAAGCCGCACAGCGCACCGAAAGTCATCTTGCTGAATACGCTCAGGCTGAAAATACTGACCGGGGGAACTGCCAGGGTGAGCGGGCGATAGCTTGCGAGCGTCCCTCGCCAGACATGGACGAAGGGCATAGCGATCAGAGTTGCGATGGTCAAGACAGTAAGAGCGCTGCCGGTATTAGTGATCCATTTCCCGACGCCCAATCCGAGCCGGGCCACGAAAACCAACCCACAAATGAGAACGGCGCAGGTGGTCACGATTAAGAGTTTGTTGCCTGTCATCCAGGTTGCGCCCGGGCCGATAGCATAGGCGACAAAACTGGTCGCCAGCAGGCCGGCCATGGCCATGTAAACGACGACATAGAGCCACAGATTCCAGGCGACCAGAAACCCGATGCGATCGCCGAAAGCGAGCCGGGCCCACTCGTACATTCCGCCTTCAAGCGGGAACACACGATTAAGGCGGGATACGATAATCGCTTCCGGAACATAAAAGAGAAGAATCGCAATCGACCAGAGGACAAACTGATATGCCCCGGCTTTGGCGGCCGTGCCGAAGAATTCCGGGATAGTGAGATAGAGGATTTGCGCGAGAACCAGATCGCGGAGCCCGAGTGCGCGAGGCAGAGTGGTTTCGGAAGCGGTGGCCAAAAGAAGCGGCTACTCTGGCATGGTACAAGGCTGAAGTCAAATTAACGGTTGTGACACACCAAGATACGATCCACAGAATCGTCTAAAGCATTTACTGTAGGCGTCGCGGGGCCAACTGCGCGCATACCTGCGACGTCTCAGTCTCTATCGAAAGTGTCCAAATTGGAGGCTGAGACCATGAACAGGTTTTTCGCAATGCTGATTTTGTTGGCCGCGCTTGGCCTGCCATCGTTTGCACAATGGGCGGGCAGACTATCGGCGGACGACCAAAGAGAGTTCGATAAGTACTACAAGAAATGGGTGGATGACACGCGCCGTAACGATCGCGATGACATCGCCAGCGACCTGCGCCATATGCAGGAGATTATGGCGCACAACAATATTCCTTCCGATGTGCCGTTCGATCGCGTCGCGAGCACGGGAGGCGCGCAGGTTTATGGCAACGGATCCACCTATGCTTCGGAGCGGCTTTCCGCAGAGGACCAGGCCGAGTTCGATCGCTACTACACGCGCTGGATCGAAGATACCCGTAACAATGACCGGGATGGTATTGACAGCGACGTGCGGCACATGCAGGAAATCATGGCGCGCTACCGGATTGCGGTAGATGTTCCGTTTGAGCGGGTGGCGTCGCAGAGCTATCAGGGCGGGAGCTATCAGGAGCGGACGTATGCGCCTCCAGCTCCGCAGTGGCGAGGCCGGCTTTCGGCGTCAGAGCAGAGTGATTTTGACAAGTGGTATGCCAAATGGGTGGACGATACGCGCAAGAATGACCGAGACGACATCGCGCGCGATGAAGGCAAGATGCAGGAGATCATGGCGCGCAACAATATTCCATCCAGCGTTCACTTTGCGGAGATTGCCAGCAACAGCGATGCCGGTCCTTATCCTGGTGGAGTTTCCGCAGGGGCGGCTTATTCTGGCTACGGACGTTGGCAAGGCCGGCTTTCGGAACACGATCAGCACGAGTTTGATGAAGCGTATGCGAAGTGGGTGAAGGACCAGGACAAAGGCGATCGCGACGATATCCCGAAAGACATTCACAAAATGCAGGAGATCATGGGGCGCAACGGCATTCCGGCAGATATCCCCTATGAACAGATTGCAAGCCCGGGGATCGCCCTTCGCCGGTAAGAAACTGTTTCAGTTATGTACAAAGGGAGGCGCAAGTCGCCTCTCTTTTTTGTGCCTGGATTCGTGGAGTCGGCCCGGCGCTTGGTTTATATTGAAAGGAGCGCAAGTCAGCCACTTCCTCCCAGAGTTTCTCCCACGATTACCCATGAAATCGATTCTTCTCCGACTGATGATCACTTTGCTGGCGCTGTTGGGTGCGAGTGGCATGAACCCGGCAGCAGCCGAGCTGCGATGGGGTGCGACCAAGAAGGAGCACATGAAGATTCGGCTGGTCGCGCTGGCCTGGACGCATCCGCGGTCGTCGTTCTTTTCAAGCGAAGAGGTTTTTGTGGCCGAAAAGGAGCTCAGCCCGGGAGAGTTGTCCCTGGTGAAGCTGGTTTACGGGTTTCTTCCCTATCAGCCCCGGCTTTCCGAAACCGGATTCGAGTACTCGACGTTGCACGAGTTGCGCGCCCTGCGCGATCCGAGTTGCGATGAGACCCTGCTGCAGATGACCGAGTACGGAGGTCTGCGCTATGCATCAGATTCGGCCATCATGAATCTGGAGCGCCGGCGTACGCCGCTTGCATGCTATGTAACCACCGCCGAGGACTACGCTCATGCCGTGCACGCTCCGGTAATCCAGCGCTAAGCCAGTCGATGGAAATCCTCCCAGTTCGGCTCTCTAGTTACCATGGTACAATGGTACCATGATTGTCGAACGGGTGCAGACCGGTGTACGCATGGAAAAGCGACTGGTGAAAGTGCTCAAGGCGTTTGCGGAGTATCGCGACATGACCTTGGGTGACCTGCTGGAAGGAATCGTGCTGCATAGTTTTGAAGGCAAGATGCCGTTCAGTCAGAAGTCGCTGGCCCGCATCCGGGAACTGAAGAAAGTTTATGGCCTCAACCTGGATGCGACCGTCAGTCACCGGATGCAAGAGAGTGTGCAGAGGGGGCAGCGCAAAAGCATCAGCCGCAAAGGGCGCAAACAAGCGCAAAGCACGCCATGAACAAGGATGAGATCTGCAATTCGAAGTTGGTAGAGCAGTTCGAGCGAGGCGAGGTCGGGCCAGAGGGTCTTCACCACGCCGATCACGTCAGGGTCGCGTACGCGTATTTATGCGAAATGCCGCTTCTTGAAGCGATCGAGAAATTCTCGTGCGCGCTGCGACGTTTCGCTATCGCGCATGGGAAGCCTGACCTCTATCACCAGACAATAACCTGGGCATATCTTCTTTTGATCCAGGAACGGCGTCTGCGTTTTGGCGACCAGGGAAAATGGGAAGAGTTTGCAGTAAAAAACTCCGATCTCCTGCGGTGGAAGAATGGAGTGCTGCAGCTCTATTACAAGCCTTCGACTCTCAAATCAGACCTGGCCCGCAAGGCGTTCCTGCTGCCGGACAATTTAGCCGCCGCTGGGCATAGCCCTGAGCGCTCGGCGCTGTAGCCCAAGCTTCACAAGAAAAGTTTGCTCCCACTTGGCCAGAGCTGGTGTACCATTTTCGTCGCGTTTGGGAGGTGCTATGCGCGTCACATGTGCGATGTTCATGCTGTTCTTTGCTGCCTACATGGCGGTTGCTGCCGACACGATTCCAATGGATGTCAAGCTTGGTCTGTGGGAAACCACCTCAACACACACCTCCGCCGGAGACCCGCCGATCCCGCAGGAGATGCTGGACAGGCTTACGCCCGAACAGCGCGCCAAGTTTGAAGAGCGCATGAAGGGCCGCTCGGGCCAGCCCAAAGCGGAAACACACCGTTCTTGTTTGACTAAGGAAAAACTGGAAAAGTATTTCCTGTTTGAGGACGACAAGGAAATGCATTGCACGCGCAATATTTTGAGCGCCACCGCACGCAAGATCGATGCGAAGTTGGATTGCAGCAATGCCACGGGCATCAAAATGAATGGCACCATCAAGGTTGATTCACCCGACCCGGAGACAGCCAACGGCACTATTCATATGACATCAAGCGGCGGCGGCAATTCCATGAACATAGATTCGACGTTTAAATCGAAGTGGCTCAGTTCGAGCTGCGGGAATATAGAATAGGCCCGAGATGCCCCAGAACTACGTACCCATCTTCATCTTCATTGCATTTATCGGAATCCTGATTCCGATTACCCTGCTGGCTGCCAAACTGGTGCGCCCGGACAATCCCAGCAAGTCCAAGCTGATGCCCTATGAATGCGGCATTGATCCGTTGGACAGCTCGCGGGGCCGCTACACTGTGCGTTTCTACATCGTTGCAATTTTGTTCGTGGTGTTCGATGTGGAGACAATTTTTCTGTTTCCCTGGGCGGTGCGGTTCAAAGCCCTCGGCATGTACGGACTGGTCGAGATGCTGGTCTTTCTGATCATTCTGATCGTGGGCTATATCTGGATCTGGAAAAAAGGCGCACTCGAGTGGGTATAGCAGATCTGCGTAGGCCCGGATCTTCGATCCGGGCGGACGGGTTCAAGACCCACCTCTACGTGGTGCGTTGATGACTCAGACCAGTCCTGAGACGTTCATTGCCAGCCGATTTACTCGCGGCAATCGCTTGTTCCCGACCCGCATAATAGTTACACCACAGCATGTAGTGCGCGTGAAGCCTCGCCTGTTCGGTCAAACCGAAGAGAGCATCGCCATGGGCAAAGTAGCTTCAGTGCAAATTTCCACCGGCGTCTTCTGGTCCGAAATTCGGATTGATTCCTCCGGCGGTTCTGAGCCGATCACCAGTCACGGGCACCGCAAAGCAGACGCACAGCGAATCAGAGACTTGATTGAAGAGTATCAGCGAGCGTAGGCCCGGACTGAAGCGATGTCTGGAGCCTAAAGGCACCGAAGCGGGGAGGGTTGGGGGCGTTCAGTAAGCGGACATGACAAATCAGTGGCATGGCCCTTATCTTTCTTGGTTTGCTTGTACTTGCCCTTGGCTGGATAAAGGGCAAAAGCTATTTGGTTACTCAGAAATAGGCCATCCCTTAGAACGCGCATGTACCTCCAAGCACGAAAAGAACGCAAGCAACAAAGTCGTCAGCCTGGAAATTTCAAGCTGAGGCACTACCGAACCGTGACCTCCCGTTGACACCGTGTTTGCAAGCTGTTAGAAGTTAACGTTCTTCCCAAGTGCCTGCGGAAAAGCGTTGGCACGCTCCACACATGGCAGACGAGACGAAAGCGCCGGCGCCGCCTCCCAGTGGCGAGCCGAAGGACTCGCAGGGAAAGCCGAATCCCCCTTCGGTGGAACCGGTTCCAGCCAAAAAGCCGGGCGATCCGGCTGCGCCCGCGAATCCTGGCGCGCCTGGTTCTGTGGCAACAGGTTCCGCACCCGCGCACCACGAAGCTGCTCCCGCTAAACCGGTCGGACCGGCGGCGACAGAGTGGCATTCCGAGATGGTTTCACGTTTGACGCGGCAGTACGGATCGGGCATCCGTGAGGCCAGCACCTATCTCGGGCAGAACTACATGGTTGTGGATTCGTCGCTGATTCCTGAGTTGCTGCGCCTGCTGCGCGATCAGGAGCAGTTTGATTACTGTGTGGACATCACCGCGCTCCACTATCCGGAGAAAGAAAAGCCCTTTGAGGTCATCTGGATTCTCTATTCGTTTGCAAAGAATGAGCGCATCCGCGTGAAGACCGAAATCGTCGATGGCCAGGTAGTTCCCAGTTCTTTTTCCATCTGGCCGACCGCCAACTGGCTGGAGCGCGAAGTCTATGACATGTTCGGAATCAGGTTCGATGGCCATCCCGATCTGAAGCGCATTTTGCTTCCCGACGGATGGAAGGGACATCCTTTGCGCAAGGACTATGGCATCATTCAGCAGGACAATGAGTGGGTACAGATCAACCTGGGGATCGAGAGCGGCCAATAGAAGATGCCGGACGCCACGAAATTTCTTTCTCACCTGGAACTTGGGGAAACCGACCAGACTTTCCTTGATTCCAACGAACTGATCATCAACATGGGGCCGCAGCATCCAGCCACCCACGGTGTGCTGCGCGTGATCCTGAAGCTCGATGGTGAAAAAGTGCTGGGAACCGAGTGCGTGATCGGTTATCTGCACCGGGGCGTCGAGAAGATTGCCGAGCACCGCACCTACACCATGTTCAATCCCTACGTGGACCGGATGGACTACGTAGCCGCGGTCTCGAACGGCTTGGGCTATTGCGAGGCGGTTGAGAGGTTGATGAACGTCGAAGCTCCGCCGCGCGCGAATTACATTCGGGTGATCCTGACCGAGTTGAACCGGTTGGCCAGCCACATGCTCTGGTTGGGAACGCACGCGCTCGATATCGGGGCTATTACGCCCCTGTTTTATACGTTTCGCGATCGGGAAGAGATTCTCAAAATCTTTGAAAAATATTGTGGGGCACGGCTTACCACGCACGCGTTTCGCATCGGCGGCTGCCTTTACGAAACCTATGACGGCTTTGAACAGGATGTGACCAGGTTTCTGAAATTTGTCGCGCCCAAAATTGACGAGTACGAGGAGCTTCTCACCACCAATCGGATTTGGGTGGAGCGCACCAAGAAGGTGGGTTACATCACAGCCGACGATTGCAAGGCATTGGGTGTAACCGGGCCGGTTCTTCGTGCGAGCGGCGTGCAGTGGGACCTGCGCAAAGCGCAGCCTTACGCGGCGTATAAGGAATTCGATTTCGATATTCCCACCGGCACCAATGGCGACACCTACGATCGATATCTCGTCCGCATGCAGGAAATGCGGCAGTCGCTGAGGATTATCGACCAGGCCGTAGGAAAAATTCCTGAAGGGCCGATTATGGCCAAAGTCCCAAAGGTGATTAAGCCTGCTGTAGGCGAAATCTATCACTCCATCGAGGCGCCTAAAGGCGAGCTGGGATATTTCATCGTGAGCGATGGGTCCACCCAGCCGTATCGTGTGCGCGTACGGCCGCCTTCGTTTGTAAACCTTCAGGCGCTTGACCAGATGGTGCGCGGCCAGCTGGTGGCCGATGTGGTCGCGGTGATCGGGACGCTCGACATTGTGCTGGGCGAGGTGGACCGGTAATGCTCGATTACATCAACTCCTATCTGAGCGATACAGTCCACGTTACGCCCGGTGAAGCGGGTAATTTCTTCTGGGCATTGGTTTACATTATTGCGATCTTCGCGGGTCTTTCGGTAGCGGTGATTGCCATGAACTGGCTGGAGCGCAAGATTTTGGCGCACATGCAGATTCGTCTTGGCCCTATGCGCGTGGGACCGCACGGCCTCTTGCAGCCGGTGGCCGACGCCATCAAGCTGCTTCTGAAAGAAGACATACTACCCTCCGAAGCTGATCCCCTGGTCTTCTGGCTGGCGCCGCTGATCGTGGTGTGGACCGCTTTCACGGTTTTTATTGTTGTTCCGTTCGGTCCGACTCACGCCGTCACCGACATGAATATTGGCGTGCTCTTCATGCTGGGCGTGTCGTCGCTAAGCGTACTGGGAGTGGTAACGGCAGGATGGGCGTCGAATTCGCACTATCCGCTGATCGGCGCTTTGCGCTCCAGCGCGCAGATGGTTTCATACGAGATCGCAATGGGACTGGCAGTGGTTTCAGCGGTCCTGATGAGCAGCCTGAACGCGGAGGGGACCGGCACCCTCAGCATGATCGGACTGGTGCAGGCGCAGGAAGCGCAGCAGACCTGGTTCATCTTCAAATTCTTTCCGCTGGGGCTGATCGCCTTTTTTGTGTTCGCGGTGGCGATGGTGGCTGAGACCAATCGCGCGCCATTTGATTTGCCGGAAGCAGAATCAGAACTGACCGCGGGATTTCATACTGAGTATTCAGGGTTTCGCTGGTCGTTGTTTTTCCTCGCCGAGTATTCAGCCATGATTGCGGTTTCGTCAATCGCAGTCACGCTGTGGCTGGGCGGGTGGTTGCGGCCGTTTCCGCATGCCCTGACGGGAGAGACGTGGGACCTTGTGTTCTCGTTATTCCCGGGGATCACTTTCATGTTTTTGGCGGCGATCACGTTCTACAGCGTGGCGCGAATGCCAAAGCACCCCTATTTTCGAGTGCAAACCATCGGCCTGGCAGGATTTGGAGCCGTGCTGGCGCTGATCGGCCTTGCATTGTTCGCGCCGCCGGTGCGTGATCGCATTCAGGATGTGTACTGGTTCGTGGTTAAGGTTGCAGGGTTCATGTACTTGTACATCTGGTATCGCGGCACGTTTCCGCGTTATCGCTTCGATCAGTTAATGAAAGTTGGATGGAAAGTGCTGCTGCCGATAGGATTGGGCGTGCTGATTCTGACAGCAGTATCCGGGATCGTCTTTTAGCAGTGATGTCATTTTGAGCGAAACGAAGTGTCGGACATTAGGATCCACTGAAGGATGCACTGAATGCTCTTCTCGTGAACACGCTCTGAAGGGGCACGGCTTCCGCATGCCGTTTAGCCCGACGATTGTGTTCTAGGGTTTCGGAAAGGCGCCGCTTCGGTCGTGCCGTTTAGGCGGAAATTGATTGGGCTTTAGCCCCTGAGGGTTTACAGCAAAGCAATGCAGCCGGTAGCCACAACATTCTTTTTCTATTTTCTCTCCGCGGTGACCGTGATCAGCGGCCTGCTGGTCATCACCCGGCGCAACGCCGTGCATTCGGCTCT
>Ga0310810_10000686_pt1 | contig 33935 bp, 37 predicted proteins | sample NCmetagenome_FD_207641 | JGI IMG/M metagenome (GOLD analysis project Ga0310810, IMG submission 207641) | Soil microbial communities from experimental microcosm in Duke University, North Carolina, United States - NC | ecosystem: Engineered > Artificial ecosystem > Soil microcosm > Unclassified ... | reverse complement strand
CGGTCTGCATTCCACCCGCCGTCGTCCAGGCTTGGTCCTAACTTTCAGAGGAGAAAACGCATGAAGCTCTATTACTCGCCCGGCGCCTGCTCGCTCTCGCCCCATATCGTGGCGCGCGAAGCCGGCCTCAAATTCGATCTGCAGAAGGTCAACACGAAGGACAAGTCCATGGAGGGCGGCGGCGACTTCTGGCAAGTCAACGCCAAGGGCTATGTGCCGACGCTCGAGCTCGACAACGGCGAGCGGCTCACCGAAGGCCCGGCGATCGTGCAGTACCTCGCCGACCAGAAACCGGAAAGCGGCCTCGCGCCGAAGGCCGGCACGATGGACCGCTACCGCGTGCAGGAGTGGCTCAACTTCCTCACCTCCGAAATCCACAAGCAGTTCTCGCCGCTCTTCCGGCCGAACACGCCCGAGGACTACAAGCCGATCGCGAAGGAGAACCTCGCGAAGCGCTTCGACTACCTCGACAAGCACTTCGCAAAGAATGATTACCTGATGGGCAAGCAGTTCACCGTCGCCGATGCGTATCTCTTCGTGCTGACGAACTGGACCAAGCCTACGAACATCGATCTTTCGAAGTGGCCGAACCTGCAGAAGTACAACCAGCGCGTCGCCGCTCGGCCGAAGGTCAAGGAAGCGATGCAGGCCGAAGGCCTGATTCCTAAAGAGCCTGCGCGCGAGTAGATCCATGGTGCCGCTGCCGAGCGTCTTCATCTCACACGGTTCGCCGATGCACGCCCTCGAGGCGGGGCCGGCGGGCGTGGCGTGGGCAGCGCTCGGCAAGCGCCTGGGCAAACCGAAGGCGATCCTGATTGCTTCGGCCCACTGGGAAACCAATCTGCCGATGGTCACGGGATCGGATCGGCCCGCGACCATCCACGATTTCTCCGGCTTTCCCGAGCCGCTCTACAAGCTGCGCTACAACGCGCCCGGTGCTCCGGCGGTGGCGCAGAAAGCGCAGCATCTCCTGAAAGCGGAAGGCGTCACCGCGGCGATCGATGGCTGCCGCGGCCTCGATCACGGCGCGTGGGCGCCGTTGCTCTACATGTACCCGGACGCCGACGTTCCCGTGGTGCAGATTTCACTGCAGCCAGGCCTCGGCACCCGTCATCACCTCCGGCTCGGCCGCGCGCTGCGCAAGCTCGAGGAAGACAACGTGCTCGTCATCGGCTCGGGCCACATGACGCACAACCTACGCGACTGGATGCGCGGCCAGGGACAGCCGCAGCCCTACGCCGAAGAATTTTCCGAATGGGTGCGCGCTCGGATCGAGGCGCACGACGCCGACGCTCTCGCCGACTACCGCTCGCGCGCACCGCACGCAACGCGAGCGCATCCGACCGACGAGCACTTCCTTCCCCTCTTCTTCGCGCTCGGTGCCGCCCGTGACAACTACAAGGCCGAGCGCTTCTTCAGCAGCATCGACTCCGGCGTCCTCTCGATGGACGCCTACCTCTTCAACTAGCCTCTAGCGCGGCGCGGGAATCGGCGCTTGCCGCACCAATATTCGGCGCGCCAGCCCTGCATCACGAAGGCCATCCACAGGATGACGCGGCCTTTCCAGAACGCCATCGGAACGATGGCAAGCACGCGAGCCGCACCGCGGCGGACCACGACGTAGTCCGGATCCCCTGGACAAGCGCCGGGACATGCCGCGTTCTTGACCTCGGCGTTGACCCAGGCGGATCCGATTGCATCCGCCAGCCCGTACGCCATCTGGGTGGCCGCCGTTCTCGCGGCGGCCTGCGTAGTTCCCACGCCCCAGCCGACGACATCGCCGTCCTTCGTATAGACGACATTGCAGCGCGCTATGTTGACCATGGCCTTCCTCCCTATGGAAGTCTCTGCGATATAGCACGGCGCGAAACGACTCACCTACTCGCAGAGTCCGAAAATGGCTTTCCGCTAGTATTTCCTTCCAAGGAGGCGGCATGGTCATCGACTTCGACTCGCACCTGCGCGAGGGCTACTTCATGGACGAGGTGTACCGCTTCGAGGGTGCGCTCGAGCGCTTCCGTCCGACGAAGATGAATGATGGGCGGACGCACAACACGAAGTTCGTCCACTCGCTCGACCCGATCAGCCCGCAGGGGCACGCCGCGCACCGGCATCCCTACATCTACGACCCGAAGACCAACTGGCGCGGCGGCGATATCGCGGCACGGCAGGTCGGCGGCTACGACATGGCGCGGCGGCGAGAGGACATCAAGAAGGAAGGCATCGACAAGCAGCTCATCTTCCCGACGCAGATCACGGTCGCGACGTCGAACATCGGGCCGCTCGGCCGCGAGTGCGCGCGGCTCTTCAACGACTGGGTGGCGCGCCTCGTGAAAGGCAACGAGGACGTTTTCCTGCCGTGCGCGATGGCGCCGGCGGGGTGCCCGGAGGCGATGGCCGACGAGCTGCGCCGCTGCGTGGAGAAGTACGGCTTCCGCGCTTCGCACCTGGTGCCCTACTGCGGCACGCGCAACCTCGACGATCCGGCTTACCTGCCCTACTTCGCCGCCGCCGAGGAGCTCGGCATCCCGCTCCTCTGCCATCCGAACTCGAACGGCGAGCTGATCGACCGCTTCGACAATTTCTACAAGACACACGTGCTCGGCCGGCCGACGAACTGCAGCGCTGCGCTGGTGGCGCTCGTGCTGGGCGGCGTGTTCGAGAAATTCCCGAACCTGAAGGTCGTCTTCTTCGAGTGCAGCGCCGAGTGGATCCTCTACTGGATGCACCGCATGGACGACGACTGGGAGTGGGCCAAGGACTTCCCGCAGATCTCCGGGCATATGAAGCGTGCGCCCTCCGAGTACATCAAGCGCAACTGCTACGTCACCTGCGAGGCGGACGAAGGCGATCTCGCGCGGCCGATCGCCGAGCTCGGCGAGGACCACATCCTGATGGCGAGCGACTATCCGCACTTCGACTCGGAGTATCCGCACACCGTGTCGACCATCCGCGCGCGCAAGGACCTCAACGATCGACAGAAAGCGAAGATCCTGGGTGAGAACGCTGCTCGCTTGCTGCGCCTTTAGCCTATTCCTTACCGCGGCGCTCGCCGTCGAGCCGCTGCCCGGCGTGCTCGCCGTCGCGAGCTACAGCGGCCCCGATCGCACGCAACGGCTGATCGCCGGCGCAAAGAAGGAAGGCGAGCTGATGATCTACTCATCGCTCACGCCGCCGGACCAGCTGCGCCTCGGCGAGGATTTCAAGAACAAGTACGGCGTCACGCTCAAGTTCTGGCGCGGCAGCCAGACCAACATCCTGCAGCGCGTGCTCACCGAGACGCGCGGCAACCGCTTCGAGTTCGACGCGCTCGAGACCAACTCGCCGCAGATCGAGGCGATTGCGCGCGAGAAGCTCCTGCAGAAGATGAACTCGCCCTTCGTGAAGGAGGTGCTCCTGCCGCAGACAGTGCCGGCGCACGGTGAGTGGACGCCCGATCGGCTGAACCTCCTCGTCTACGCCTATAACACCGACGCGGTGAAGAAATCCGAGCTGCCCAAGACCTGGGCGGAGCTCACCGATGCCAGGTGGAAGCGGCGCGTCGGCATGGAATCGACCAATGTCGAATGGTTCGCCGCGCTCGTCGAAGCGATGGGCGAGAAGGACGGACTCGAGCTCTTCAGGAAGCTCGGCGACAACGGCGTCGCCGTGCGCACCGGCCACACGCACTCGACCGGCCGCGTCATCGCCGGCGAGATCCCGCTGTTTCTCGGCGTCTTCAGCCACGACGTCGACCGCATGAAAGCCAAGAATGCGCCGATCGACTGGTTCGTGCTGGCGCCGGCGGTGGTGCTGCCCTCAGCCGTCGCCGTCTCGCGCCGCGCCGCACACCCGCATGCCGCCGCGCTCTTCTACGACTACATGCTCACCGAGGGCCAGAAGTTCTACACCGAGGTCTATCGCGTGCCGGCGAACAAAAACTACGACACGCACGTACGCAAGCTAGTCGAGCAGAAGCAGCCGATCGCGGTGGTCGACGCGCACGAGGCGATCGACGACTACGACAAGTGGCACGGCCTCTATAAGAAGCTGATCGTCGACCGCTCGACCCACTAGCCGCCGAGCGCTCTGAACAAATCTGCTATCGCAGCGCGCTGCGCGCGCAGGGCTTCGATGCGCTGGATGCGCGCCGAGAGAAGGCCGCGCTCGGCGTCGATCACGTCGAGCTGGCTGGCGATGCCGTTCTGGTAACGAAGCTGCGCGAGGCGCAGCGTCTGTGCGAGCGCCTGCTCACGCGTCGATTCGGCCTCGAAGCTCTCGCGCGAGCGCGTCTGCCCGACGAGCGCGATGCGCACCTCGCTGAACGCGTTCTGTATCGCCTTCTGGTACTCGGCCAGCGCTTCCTGCTCGCGCGCTTTCGCCGCATCGGTCTGCGCCTGCAGGCGGCCCCCGGCGTAGATCGGCTGCGCGACCTGCGCGAGGAAGTAATAGATGCCGGCCGGGCCGTTGAAAAGGCTCGAGAGCGAGGCACTCTCGCGGCCCGCAAGGCCGGTGAGCGAGATCGACGGAAACATGTTCGCGCGAGCCGCATCGATGCGCGCATTGGTGGCCGCAAGGTGCCGCTCCGCCTCGACGAGATCGGGCCGGCGAAGCAAGAGCTCGGAGGGCATGCCCGCGGGCAGCACGGTCGCGTGCAGTGACTGTTCGAAGATCTGCGTGCGGGTGACGCCGGCCTCGTAGATCTGCTGTGGCGTGCGGCCGAGGAGCACCGCGAGCGCGGCTTCCTGCTGGTCGCGCGCGAGCTCGAGCGGCGGCAGTTGCGCGCGCACCGCGGCAGCTTCCGCCTCGAGCTGGCGTAGCTCGAACTCCGAGATCACGCCTCCCTGGAAGCGACGCCGCTGCAGTCCGAGCGCATCCTCGCGCAAGCTTACGTTGCGGTTGGTCATCGCGACCTGCTCATCGAGCGCGCGCAGCGCGAAGTAGACCTTCGCGACCTGCGCCGCGAGCGCAAGGCGCACCCCTTCGCGCGCCGCCTCGCTCGCCTGATAGTCCGCGGCCGCCGCCGATGCGGCGTAGCGCAGCCGGCCGAAGACGTCGACTTCCCAGGAGACGTTGAGCGAGGCGCGATAGTCGTTGTATTCGAGCGGAATGCCGCTGAAGAACGTCGCCGTGCGCTGCGAGTTGCGCTGCCGCTGCGCGCCGAAGCGCGCATCGACCGTGGGCATTTGCTGGCCCTTCGCGTCGGCGACCAGCGCGCGCGCCTCGTCGACGCGCGCGGCGGCGATCAGCAGGTCCGTGTTCTTGGTGAGGGCCTCATCCACCAGCTTTTCGAGCTCGGCATCCTGGTAGATACGCCACCAGCGGCCGTCTTCCGCATAGCGCGGCGCCGTTTCCTTCCACGCCTTCGGCAGGTCCACCTTCGGCGCCTGGGGCGGCGGCGGGGTGGCGCAAGCAGCGAGGAGGACGAGGCTACTGAGGAGTATGCGGCGCATGGTGTGGCGGCAGCGAGTGACTGTGTTCGGTAGTGCGCGAGCGCTCGACCTCGGCGCGAATTTCCGCGGTACTGCGCTTCTCGCGCAGCTTCCGGTCGGCAAGCAGCTTGAAGAACATCGGCACGAAGAAGATGGCGAGGAAGGTCGCCGCGAGCATGCCGCCCATCACGCCGGTGCCGACCGAGCGCCGCGCGCCGGCGCCGGCGCCGGTAGAGATGGCGAGCGGCAGGACGCCGAAGATGAAAGCGAGCGAGGTCATCAGGATCGGGCGGAATCGCAGGCGCGCCGCTTCCAGGGCCGCGGCAGCGGGCGACAGTCCCTCGCGTTCCTTCAGCTCGGCGAACTGCACGATCAGGATCGCGTTCTTCGCCGCGAGGCCAAGCAGCGTGACGAGGCCGATCTGGAAGTAGACGTCGTTGGTGTGCCCGGTCAGGTTGACGGCCGCGAGCGCGCCGAAGGTGCCGAACGGCAGCGCGAGCAGTACCGAGAGCGGCAGCGACCAGCGCTCGTACTGCGCGGCGAGGATCAGGAACACCATGATGACCGCGAGCCCGAGCGCGATCACCGAGGTACCGCCGGATTTCTTCTCCTGGTAAGAAGCACCGCCCCAGTCGTAGCTGAAATCGGGCGGCAGCACTTCGGCTGCGACGCGCTCGGCCTCGGCGATCGCCTGGCCGGAGGAAACGCCCGGCGCGGCCTGCCCGAAGAGCTTCACCGCGGGCAGGTTGTTGAAACGGTTCATCGAGTCCGGGCCCGACGCGTAGCGCACGTTGGCGAGCGAGCGCAGCGGGATCATGTCGCCCTTGTCGGAACGAACGTAGATCTCCCCGACGTCGCCGGGGCTGTTGCGGAATTGCGGCTCGGCGGACATCAGCACCTGCCAGGTGCGGCCGTACTTGTTGAAATCGTTGACGTAGTAATTACCGAGCGTCGCCGCAAGCGCCCCATAAAGCTCCTGCAGGGGCACGCCGAGTGCCTTGGCTTTTTCGCGATCGACGTCGACGTAGAGCTGCGGCGTGGCCGGCCGCCACAGCGTCTGCACGAAGGCGAAGTTCGGGTCCTTCATCGTGCGCTGCATGAACGCGCCCATCACCTGGGCAAGGCGTTGCGCGCCGCCCTCGCCGCGGTTCTGCAGATAGAGCTCGAAGCCGCCCGCGGTGCCGAGCCCGAAGATCGGCGGCGGGCCGAAGGCGAGCACGAGCCCCTCCTTGATGTGCGCCGTCTTCATGAAGAGATCGCCGACCACCATCTTGGTGTCGACGTGCGGCCGGTCGTGCCAGGGCTTCTGCGTGACGAAGAGCGTTGCCGCGTTGTTGCGGAAGTATCCGCCGAGAAAATCGAAGCCGGTGAAGGCGACCGCGTCCTCGTTGTTCGGATTGGACTTGATTGCCTCGAGCACCTCGCCGACGACCTTGTCGGTGCGCTCGAGCGTCGCGCCATCGGGCAGGATCACCGCGGCGATGTAGAAGCCCTGGTCCTCGTCGGGCACCAAGCTGCCCGGAGTCCTGAACCAGAGGTAGGTCGCGCCCGCGACCATGACGAGGAAAAGCACGAGGCCGATGGCCGCGCGCCGCAGCATCCAGGCCACGCCGGTGGTGTAGTGCTTCGTCGTTTCGAGGAAGCCGGCATTGAAAAGGCGAAACGGCCGCCAGACGACCTTGTGCTCGCGCTTGAGGATCAGCACGCAGAGCGAGGGCGTGAGCGTGAGGGCGACGACGCCGGAGATGACCACTGCAATGGAGATCGTCACCGCGAACTGCCGGTAAAGCTCGCCGGCTAGGCCGCCCAGGAAGGCAATCGGCACGAACACCGAGCAGAGAACGAGCACGATCGCGATCACCGGGCCGGCCACTTCGCGCATCGCCTTGACCGCCGCGTCGCGCGCCGGCAGGTGCTCCTCGTGCATGATGCGCTCGACGTTCTCCAGCACCACGATGGCGTCGTCCACCACGATGCCGATGGCGAGCACCATGCCGAAGAGCGTGAGCGTATTGATGGAATAGCCCAGCAGGTACAGGCCGGCGAACGTGCCGATGAGCGACACCGGCACCGCGGCGATCGGGATCAGCGTCGCGCGCCAGTCCTGGAGGAAGAGGAATACGACCGCCACGACGAGGAAGATCGCGATCACGAGCGTCTTCACGACCTCTTCGATCGACACCTTGACGAACTTCGTCGTGTCGTAAGGTACCGAATACACGAGCCCCGCCGGGAAGCGCGGCTTGATCTCGTCCACGGTCTTCACCACATCCTCGGCCACCTTGAGCGCATTCGCTCCCGGCAGCAGGAACACGCCGATGAGAGTCGTCTGCGTCCCGTTCAGGCGTCCGATGAACTCGTAGTCCTTCGAGGCGAGCTCGACGCGCGCCACGTCCTTCAGGCGCAGGTTCGAGCCGTCGGGATTGGCGCGAATGATGATGTTCTCGAACTCATGCGGATCGGCGAGCCGTCCCTTGGTGGTGATGCTGTAGACGAGCTCCTGGCCGTTGGGGGACGGCGATTGGCCCACCTTGCCGGCGGCGAACTGCGAGTTCTGCTCGTTCAGCGCGCGGATCAGATCGTTCGGCGTGAGGCGCAATTGGGTCAGGCGATCGGGCCGCACCCAGATGCGCATCGCGTAGTCCTTGGCGCCGAAGATCTGCACGTTCGTGGTGCCGGGGACGCGCTTGAGCTGGTCGAGCACGTTCAGGGTGACGTAGTTGCTGATCGCGAGATTGTCGTAGCGGCCATCGGGCGAATAGAAGGCGAGCACCTGCAGGAATGCGGAGGAGCCCTTCACCACCGTCACGCCCTGTCGGCGCACTTCCTCGGGCAGGCGCGCCTCGGCCTGCTTCACGCGGTTGTTGACGTCGACCGTCGCCTGGTCGGCGTTGGTGCCGATATCGAAGGTGACCTGGATCTGCACGATGCCGTTCGAGCCCGAGGTCGAGCTCATGTAGATCATCTTCTCGATGCCGGTGATGGCGTTTTCGATCGGCGCGGCGACCGTCTGCTCGATCACTTCGGCGGACGCCCCCGGGTAGATCGCGGTCACCGTAACGACCGGCGGCGCGATTTCCGGGTATTGCGCGATCGGCAGGTTGCGCATCGCCGCGAGGCCGGCGAGCACGATGAAAATCGAGACCACCGTCGCGAAGATCGGCTTGTCGATGAAGAAGCGCGAGAACATGGCTATTTCTTCGCCGGCGGTTTCTGCGGCCCCTCGCCCTGCGCCGGCGCTTTGGCATTCGTGTCGGCGATCTTCACCGGTGCTCCGGGCCCGAGGCGCATCAGGCCCTCGACGATCACCTTGTCGCCGGGCTGCACGCCCTTGTTGATGATCCAGGCATCGCCGGCCCAGTCGCCGACCTCGATCGGACGCGGCTGCGCGGTGCCCTTTTCATCGACGATATAGACGAACTTGCCCTGCGGCCCTTCGAGGACCGCGCGCTGCGGCACGGTGACTGCGTTCGGCCGTGTCGCGCCCTTCAGGATGACGCGCACGAATTCGCCCGGGCGGATCCTGCCGTCGGGGTTGGGCACCTCGGCGCGCGCTTCGCGCGTGCCAGTCGTCGGCGATACGCGCACGTCGGAGAAGTTGAGCTTGCCGGCCTTGTCATAGACCGTGCCGTCGTTCAGGCGCAGCGACACCTCGAACGCGCCATCCTTCGGCAGCTCGACGCGGCCCGCCTGCACCTCCTTCGCGAGCGAGGCCTGCTCATTGTCCGGAATGCCGAAATTCACCCAGATCGGATCGACCTGCATCACGCTGGTGAGGAGCGTCTGCGGCCCCTCGACGAGCGAGCCCTCGGAGCGCAGCGACCGGCTCGACACGCCCGACACCGGCGCCTCGACCTTCGTATAGCTCAGGTTCAGCTTCGCCTCGACGAGGCGCGCCTTTGCGGACTTCAGATCGGCGGCGGTGATCTGCTCGGCCGAGATGGCGTCGTCGTTTTCCTTCTGGCTCACCGCTTTCTCGGCATAGAGGGGCTTCATGCGCGCGGCGTTGCGCTTCGCCTGCTCGTGACGCGCCTGTGCCGCGACCACGTCGGCCTCGGCGCGCGCCGCCACCGCTTCGAACGAAGCCGGATCGATCGTGTAGAGCGACTGGCCTTCCTTGACCGGCTCGCCTTCGGCGAAGTTGCGCTTGAGGATGATGCCGGGCACACGCGCGCGTACTTCCACTTCGCGCGAGCCGGCGGTCTGGCCGACGTATTCGAAGGTAAGCGGCAGCGACTGCGCCTTGACTTCGCTCACCGCCACTTCCGGCGGCGGAAAGCCCATGCCGGGGCCGCCCTTCTTTTCCGAGCCATTGGACGGTGAGCACGCCGCCACGACGAACGCCACAGCCGAAACGAGAAACGAGCGACTATGCATACTGAACCTTCCCTGAGGGGGCTTGCGTCGAGTGGTACTGACTAGTAACATCGATGGTACTGATCGGTAACATCCATTGTCAAGCGCGCCTCGTTTGAAACGACAGCCGGCCAAAGTGCCGCCGCGGGAGCGCATCCTGCAGGCGGCGCGCGAGCTTTTCTACCGCGACGGCATCAATGCGGTGGGCGTCGACGCCATCGCCGCGGCCGCCGACACCAACAAGATGACCCTCTACCGCCACTTCTCGTCGAAGGACGAGCTGGTGGCGGCCTACCTTTCCGAGCTCGCCGCCGAGGGCGATGCCGTCTGGGCTGAGGCGCGCAATGCGCATCCCGGCGATCCGGACGGGCAGCTGCGCTATCTCATGCGCAAGGTGTCGCAATGGGCGACGCAGGCGACCGCGCGCGGCTGCGCGCTCGCCAATGCCGCGGTCGAGCTGGCCGAACGCAAGCATCCGGCGCGCCGGGTGGTCGAGGCGCACAAGCGCAAGCAATGCGAGCGCCTCGTCTCTCTTGTACGCGAAGCCGGCTACCTGCGACCCGAGCGCGTGGCCGACGAGCTTTTTCTCCTCGTCGAGGGCGCGCGCGTCAGCCTGCAGAGCGTCGGACCCGAAGGCCCGGGCGCCCGCCTGTATGCCCTTGCCTGCGAGCTCCTTGACTCGCGGCCCAAACGAAAATCCATCAAGCATGCTGCCTAGTCGTTCGGGTATCGCCCGAATCGACATCGAATAAAAGCGGCCCCCCGAAAAACCGTCCGAAGGGGGAGAGGAGGAGGGACGGAGCGGTTCTAGTCTCGGGAGGCCGGCAAGACGGTTAAATGAGTTAGCCCGGTCGGCAGTGCTTGGCGCTAGTGCCGGCGACGATCCCCGACTTCGCTTCGGCGGGAGCGGGATAACCCATGGTGGCGAAGGCCCAGACCACCGCCAGCGTAATCAGCACTGCCGCGCCTGCCGCGGCGCCGTGTTCGACCGAGTTGATCTTGTTCATGCCCGCAGCCTAGGGGGCAGCGGTTACGACCTGACGTCTATTCGGAAACCGTTTTGTTACCGGTTTGTATTCTCGACCCGGGCCATGAAGCAGCCGACCTCGCCGTTCCGGATATGCACGTAGTCGGCCCCATCCCGGAGGATCCGCTCGAGCCGTGCCTCGACCGCGGAGCCCGCCACCCGCTCCTGGGTCACTCGCTCGCCCGAGCTACGATAGCCTTCGAGCACCATCGGCAATGCGCGTAGATCGGCTGGGAATTCGGCAGCGTCATAGCGCGCACAGCTGCCCGCGTGGATGAAGACCGGCCCCGGCGCGGGCAGGTCGCCCTCCGGGAACGGGTTGTAGGTGAACAGGATGCGCTCGTCCACGCCGACGCGGAAGGTGCGCAGGCACAGGCGACAGGGACCGTACCCCTGCGCCACCGTCTGGTGCGCGGGATGACCGTAGTCGGGCGCGTGCATCGTCTCGCGCACTTCGCGCGCCACGGCTTCGGGGATGCCGACGAATCGGAAATTCATGCGCCCAGCCTAGCGGCACGCCGGGCCGACGCCTATCCGATTCTTGCTTTACGCGAGGTCGCGCGAAGTCTCGATGACCTTCGACACCAGGCCGTACTGGATCGCCTCGTCGGCGCTCATCCAGAAGTCGCGCTCCATGTCGGCGAGCACCTTCTGCAAGTCCTGCCCGGTCTGCCTGGCGATCACCCTGGCGATGCGCTCGCGCGTCTTGATGATCTCCTTCGCCTGGATGGCGATGTCGGTCGCGGGACCGCCCGCCCCGCCGCCCGGCTGGTGGATCATGAAGCGCGTGTTGGGCAGGCAGACGCGCCGTTCCTTGGGCGCGGCGATAAAGATGTGCGTCCCCGCGCTGGCCACCCAGCCCGTGCCGATGGTCGTCACGGGCGAGCGCACGAAGCGGATCACGTCGTGGATCGCGTCGCCGGATTCCACATGGCCGCCGGGCGACGAGATGAGCACGTTGATCGGCGCATCGGATTCCTCGGCGAGCGCAATCAGGCGGGTACACGCGAGGCGCGCGGCGGCATGGTCGATCTCGCCGAAGACGAGCACGAAGCGCGACTTGAAGGCGAGCCGCTCGGCGATGGCTTCCGCGCGCTCGTGAGGCTGGATTTTTTCGTCGTTGGCGTCCATCGGCGTATGGTACAACGCCGCTGCATGCGAAAACGCTTCGCCACGGCATCGGACCTCGGTTTAACGAGGAGCGAATTCGCAGTACTGCGCCGCCTCGACACGCCGCAGAAAATCCAGTCGTTCGTGCACGACCTGCGGCAGAACTTCGAGCTGGAGGGCCAGAGCTGCCGGCCGGTGCGCCACGTACTGCACAAGCGGCGTGCGCATTGCATCGAAGGCGCCATGCTTGCTGCCGCGGCCCTCTGGGTGCACGGCGACCCGCCTCTACTCCTCGACATGCGCGCCGAGCAAGACTACGACCATGTCGTCGCCGTCTACCGCCGTCATGGCCGCTGGGGTGCGATCTCGAAGACGAACGGCATCGGCCTGCGCGGCCGCGACCCCGTGTACCAGACGCTGCGCGAGCTCGCGATGTCCTACTTCCACGAGTACACGAATCGCCGCGAGCACAAGACGTTGCGCGAATACTCGGTGCCCTACGACCTGCGGCGGCTGAAGACCTCGCTCTGGGTGAGCGGCACGAAGAACTGCTGGGACGTGTGCGAGCGCCTCGACGAGCTGCGCCACTTCCGCCTGATGAGCCGGCGGCATCTCAAGCTGGTGGCGCGCCGCGATCCGTTCGAGCGGCGCGTCAATCGCATGCTTCAGTATGCGAGGCCGCGCGCGCTGATCGAAAAGATGCGCGCCCGCCTGAAGAAGCGCCGCTAGGTCTCTTCGCCCGCTTCGGCGGCGAGCTTCGCGCGCCAGTCGCGACGCCGCGCGAAGAACGTCACCGCCGAGACAATGAGCAATGCAGCGCTGATGGCGAGCAGCACCGCGGCAACCGGACGTTGCACGAAGATCATCCAGGTACCGTCAGACATGATGAGCGCCTGGCGCAGGGACATCTCGAAGATCGGCGCAATCACGACGCCGAGCACGAGCGGCGCCGGGTCGAAGGAGAACTTCTTCAGCAGGTAGCCGACGCCGCCCATGACCAGCATGATCCACACGTCGACGATGGAGTGGTTCACCTCGTAGACGCCGATCACGCAGAACATGATGATCAGCGGATAGAGGTATGCGTAGGGAATGCGCAGCAGGTTCACGAACAGCCCCACCAGCGGCAGGTTGAGCGCGAGCAGCATCAGGTTGCCGACGTACATCGAGGCGACGAAGCCCCAGAACACCGACGGATGGTCATTGACGAGCGTCGGCCCCGGCGGCACGCCATGGATGAGGAGCGCCGCCATCAGCACCGCGGTCACCGGCCCGGTCGGGATGCCGAGCGCCAGCATCGGCACGAAAGCGCCGGTGGACGCCGCATTGTTCGCCGATTCCGGCCCGGCGACGCCCGCCACGGCCCCGTGCCCGAACTCCTCCGGATGCCTCGATACGCGCTTCTCCAGCGCATACGACATGAAGCTCGAGATGATGTGCGCCGAGCCGGGGATGATGCCGATGAGAAAGCCGAGCACCGAGCCGCGCGCAATGGGCCACCCGGCAGCACGCCATTCGCCACGGTTAGGCCAGAGCTCGCGCAGCTTCGGGCGCGTCACCTCGCCCGTCATCTGGCGGCTTGGCGTCGACAGGATCTCACCCAGCCCGAATAGGCCCACCGCTACCGGCACGATACCGATGCCGTCGCCGAGCTCGGCAATGCCGAACGAATAGCGGAAGTGCCCGGTCATGACGTCGATGCCGATCGTGCCGAGGAACAAGCCGAACGCCGCCATGAGGAGCGTGCGTACGAGCGAGCTCGCCGACATGTAGGCGAGGAAGACGAGGCCGAGCACGAGGAGCGCCGTGTACTCGGGCGGACCGAAGCTGAGCGCGAAGAGCGCGAGCGGCGGGGCGACCACCGTAAGCATCAGAACGCCGAACGTGCCTGCGACCCAAGAACCGACCGCGGCTATGCAGAGTGCCGCACCCGCGCGGCCCTTCTTCGCCATGGCATTGCCGTCGATGCAGGTCATCACCGACGAAGCCTCGCCGGGAATGCGCATCAGGATCGAAGTGGTGGAGCCGCCGTATTGCGAGCCGTAGTAGATGCCCGCGAGCATGATGATCGCTCGCGTCGCATCGAGGCCGTAGGTGATCGGCAGCAGGATGCTGATCCCGGCAAGCGGGCCGATGCCGGGCAGGACGCCGACCAGCGTGCCGACGAGGCAGCCGAGGAATGCGTACCACAGCATGGTCGGCTGCAGTGCGACGGAAAACCCGAGCAGCAGGCTTTGCAGCGTTTCCAGTTGCTAGAACCCGAGGAGGCCGCGCTCGAGCGGCGACTTGAGCGCGCGTCCGAAGAGCCAATACGCGAAGAGCGTGAGGCCGATGCTGTAGGCGGCCGCTTTCAGCGCGTTGCGCCGCTCGACGATTACGAGGAGCGCAAAGACCAGCGCCGCCATCGTGACGAGGAAGCCGAGCCACTGGTAGGCGGCGACCGCCACGCCAGTGATGACGATCACCAGCGCGGCGTGGCCGCGGTCGCTCCAGTCGACGCTCGCCGCCGGCGGGCTCTCCTTCGCGCGCAGCAGGATGAGGCCCGCGAAGAGCATCATCAGCAGGGCATCGAGCTTGGGCATCATGCCGGCGCTCGGCGCGGAGAGCGTGCCGAACGGCAGCTCGCCGCTGATGGCGAAAATGAGGATGCCGAAGGCGATGAACGCACCGCCGACGATGTGGTCGGCCTTCAGCATCTGCAGAACATCAGCCCTGGACTTTGCCGATCGATTGCACCGCCGCCTCGACACGCTTCGCATCGACATCCCAGAACTTGGCGAAGTCGGGCTGGTCGAGATAGGCCACTTCGTCGCCGATGTTGTGGATCGCCGTCTTGAACTGCTCGGTGGCCACCGCCTTGCGCGTTTCGGCGCGCATGCGGTCGACGATCGGCGTCGCCGTACCCTTGGGCGCGAACAGGCCAACCCACAGGGAAAACTCGACGTCGTAGCCGAGCTCTTTCAGCGTCGGCACATCCGGCGCGGAGGCAGCCCGCTTCTCGCCGAAGCTCGCCAGCGCGCGCACCTTGCCTGCCTTCATATGCGGGCTCGCTGCGGCGATCGAGGAGACGAGGACCTGGGAGTTGTTGCCGAGGAGCGCGGTGACCGCCGGCCCGCCGCCGTTCGTCGGCAGGTGGCGCATCTGGATCCCCGCCGCCTTCATGAAGAGCGCTGTCGGCAGATGCAGCGCGCCGTAGAGGCCCGACGAGCTGAAGATGATCGCGTTTGGCCGCGCCTTTGCGTCGTCGACCAGCTCCTTGAGCGTCTTATAGGGTTGCTTATCGTTGACCAGGAGAACCATCGGACCCGCAGTGAGCCGTGCGATCGGAATGAAGTCGGCGCGCGTGAACTTCGGCTCGCGGCCGAACACCTTGTCGACTTCAGCGAAACCGGAGATCGAAACGATGTGCACCAGCATCGTGTAGCCATCGGGCTTCGCATTCGCCGCGAACTGCGCACCGACGGCGCCGGCGGCGCCGGCCTTGGTCTCGATGACTACCGGCTGCTTGAGGCTCCCTTCGAGCACCGCGGCGAGCGGCCGCGCGACCACATCGGCGGCGCCGCCCGGAGGGAATGGGTTGATGAAGGTGATCGGCCGCGAGGGGTATGCCTCCTGCGCAAGCGCCGACCGGCTGGTGAAGGCGGCGGCAACGGCGCCGGCAATGAAGTTTCGTCTATCCATCTCCTCCTCCTTAGTTATTGCCGCGTAGGGTATCGGAATGGCAGATTGCGGACCACCGATGAGTTCGATCCCCGTCTGCCTCCCGCCCGAGCGCAATCCGCGCCGGCCGAACATCAGGCTGCCCAGGGGTTCGGTAGACACGCATGTGCATGTGTTCGAGCCCCGTTATCCCCTGTCGCCGGCGCGCGGCTACAACCCGCCGACCTCCACGCTCGCCGATCTGAAGCACCTGCACGTGACGCTTGGCCTCGACCGCGTCGTCTTCACGCAGCCGTCGGTCTACGGCATCGACAACTCTGCGATTTTGGATGGTGCCAAGTCGCTCAACGCTGAAACGCCCAACCGCGCGCGCGCGGTGGTCGCGCTCGACATGAGCTTCACCGATAAACAGCTTGCGGAGCTCGACGCCGCCGGCGTTCGCGGCGTGCGGCTCAACACCGACAACAAAGGCGGCATGCCAATCGCGTTCGACGATATTCCCGAGCTCTCGGCGCGTATCCGCCCCTTCCACTGGCACCTGGAGTTTCTCTTTCCGGGGAAAGACATCGTCGAGCTGATGCCGGTGTTCACGTCGCTCACCGTGCCGATGTCGATCGCGCATTTCGCTTACCAGCCGGCCACTGCGGGCGTGAAGGCGCCTGGATTCCAAGCGCTCCTCGAGCTCGCTAAGCGCGGCAACACCTGGATCAAGATTTCCGGCGCGAACCGCGTGAGCCGGGGCGACCTGCCGCCGTACGACGATGTGAAGCCGATGGCGCAGGCGCTCGTCGCCGCTGCACCCGAACGGATCATGTGGGGTACCGACTGGCCGCATCCCAACAAGTACGTCGCCAACCCGAACGACGGTGACCTGGTAGACGCCTTCGGCGACTGGGTCCCGGACGAGGCGATGCGCCGCAGCATCCTGGTCGACACCCCAGCGGCCTTCTATCGTTTCTAAACAGTCGTCCCGACTACATAACAGGCTGTTACAGCTGTTGCACTTTCTGCGTTCTCTTCCTGTTCCGTCGCGCGTCAAATGGACATCGCAATCAGGAACCGGAGAACGACCATGCTGAAGAAAACGCTCCTAGTACTCGGTGCCACAGCCGCCACCCTCGGCTCGGGCCTCGCGCTCGCCAACCCGCCTTACTGGGCCCCCGCGCACGGCTGGCGCGCGCACGAGGCATATCGCCCCGTTTATCGTCCGGTGTATCGCCCTTATTACGTCGCGCCACGTCCGGTCTATGTAATGCCGGCGCCGCGTTATGTGTATGCGCCGCCTCCCCCGGTCGTGTACCCGTATTACGCGGCGCCGGCCGCTGTGATTGCCGCGCCGATCGCACCCGGGGTTTCGATTCGCCTGCGTCTCCCGCTGTAGACTTGTCAGGAACGTTCCCGCCCCGCGACTAAGGCGGGAACGAACCCTGAAAGGAGACCAATGGAACGGCGCACCCTGCTGAAAGCAATCGCGCTCGCATTCATGGCGCCGCAGGCGCACGCTGCCCCGCCGAAAACCATGAAAGACGTCGAGGCACTACAGAAAGACTGGAAGAACTTCCTGCCGACGGGCGCCGTCACGCCCGCGCCCACCGAGCCGGTGAAACTCTCGAAGGACGAATGGCGCAAGAAACTTCCCGGCCAGTCCTACAAGGTCCTGCGCGAGGAAAGCACCGAGATGGCCGGCACCAGCCCGCTGAACAACGAGAAGCGTACTGGCATCTTCGCCTGCGCGGGCTGCGACCTGCCGCTCTTCACCTCCGACATGAAGTTCGACTCGGGCACCGGCTGGCCCTCCTTCTTCACGAGCATCCCGGGTGTCTTCGACACCAAGAAGGATCGCTACCTCATCTATGAGCGCACTGAGTACCACTGCAAGCGCTGCGGCGGCCACCACGGCCATCTTTTCGACGACGGCCCGCCGCCGACCGGTTTGCGGTACTGCAACAATGGCGTTGCGCTGAAGTTCGTCCCTAAGGACGCCAAGGCCTAAGTAGTTCTATTAGCGGAGCCGCCGCGCAGGATTCGCAGTCCTGTGCGGCGCACACTCCGCCCGATGCATGCTGTTCCGCAGGTCCCGCTGCACGCCCGAATCAATTCGCGGATAATTTGTCCCACCTGTAACCCCATCAGCTCGCGTCCTCACAAGGGACGAGGCTGAAACTTGAAAGGGAAAGCGATGACCATCGCTGCCTCATTCGAGATACGGTTTACTCGGTACCTCCTACCGGATGGCCGGGAAGCCGCTGATCTCCCCTCTTTTGCCGCCGATCCCCGTGCGCTTGTGCCCGATTACCGCGCGATGGTTTTCATGCGCGCGCTCGACGCCAAGGCCGTTGCGATGCAACGCACCGGGCAGATCGGCACCTACGCTTCCACGCTAGGCAAGGAAGCGGTCGACGCCGGCATTGGCCGCGTCCTCCATAAGGAGGATGTGCTTCTTCCGAGCTACCGCGAGAGCGGCGTCCTCATGCTGCGCGGGGTCTCGCCGCATCGCACGCTCCTCTACTGGGGCGGCGACGAGCGCGGCAACGTGTTTCCCGAGTCGCCGCGCGACTTCCCCTTCAACGTTCCGATCGGCACGCAGTTGCCCCACGCCGCCGGCGTTGCCTATGCGATGAAGCTGCGCAAGGAGCCGCGCGTCGCCCTGGTGATGTGCGGCGACGGCGCCACGTCCAAGGGCGACTTCTACGAAGCGATGAATGCCGCGGGCGTCTGGCAGCTGCCGATGGTGATCGTCGCCGTGAACAACCACTACGCGATCTCCGTGCCGCGGCATATGCAGACCAAGGCGCAAACCATTGCGCAGAAGGCCATCGCGGCTGGTATCGACTGCGAGCAATGCGACGGCAATGACCTGATCGCGGTACGCGACACGGTCGGCCGCGCGCTAGAGAAGGCGCGAACAGGCGGTGGTCCAACATTAGTCGAGGCGCTGACCTACCGCCTCTCGGACCACACGACCGCGGATGACGCGACTCGCTATCGCAGCGCCGAAGAGGTCGCCGAGCACTGGAAAGAAGAGCCCATCCTGCGCCTTCGCACGTGGCTGCATGCCAAGGGCGCCTGGTCACAGGAGCAGGAACAAGCGCTCGCCAAGGATGCAAGCGTGCACGTGCAGAAGATGGTGCAGGCGTATCTCGAGACGCCACCGCCTGGGCCTGAGCAGATGTTCGAGCACCTCTACGCGAAGCTGCCGCAGCAGTACATCGGCCAAGTCACGCAAATAACAGAAGAAGCAGAGAGCCATGTCGAACATCACGCTGGTTGAAGGCATCAACCTCGCGCTGGCGCGCGCGATGGAACAGGATGAGTCGGTGGTGGTGCTCGGCGAAGACGTCGGCATCAATGGCGGCGTGTTTCGCGCCACCGCGGGCTTGCAGCAGCGGTTCGGAGCGGAGCGCGTCGCCGACACGCCGCTCGCCGAAGGACTGATCGCCGGCATGGCGGTCGGCATGGCCGCCGAAGGACTGAAGCCCGTGGCCGAGATCCAGTTCGCCGGCTTCGCCTACACGGCGATCGACCAGATCCTGAACCATGCCGGCCGCCTGCGGCATCGCACGCTGGGTCGGCTGTCGTGCCCGATGGTGCTGCGCACCCCCTGCGGCGCAGGCATTCACGCGCCCGAGCATCACTCCGAGAGTCCCGAGGCGATGTTTGCGCATATCCCCGGCATCCGGGTCGTCTACCCCTCGTCGCCGGCGAAGGCCTATGGGCTGCTGCTCGCGTCGATTCAGGACCCGGATCCGGTCGTTTTCCTGGAACCCTCGCGCCTATACCGGCGTTTCAAAGAAGAAGTGGTCGATGACGGCGTGCCGCTTCCGCTGGACAAGGCCTTCGTCGTGCGCGAAGGCAGCGACGTCACGTTCGTCACGTGGGGTGCCATGCTGCACGAGGCGCTCGAGGCAGCCGATGAGCTCGCCGCCGACGGCCTCTACGCCGAGGTGATCGACCTCGCCACGCTCAAACCCATCGATTTCGACACCGTGCTCGCATCGGTGAAGAAGACCGGCCGCTGTGTCGTGATCACCGAAGCGCCGCGCACCTGCAGCCTCGCGTCGGAGATCTCGGCCAACATCTCCGAGCAAGCGCTCCTGTCGCTTTTGGCGCCCGTCGAACGCGTGACCGCGTTCGACACCGTGACGCCGATGTTCCGGCTGGAAGAGAAATACATGCCGGACTCGGCGAGGATCGCCGCCGCCGCCCGCAAAGTCATGGAATACCAGTAGTGCGGGTCTTCAACCTGCCCGACCTCGGCGAAGGCCTGCAGGAAGCCGAGATCGTGGAGTGGCATGTGAAGCCGGGCGATGCGCTCGAGGCCGACCAGGCGATGGTCTCCATGGAGACCGACAAGGCGATCGTCGAGGTGCCCGCGCCTTTCTCCGGCAAGGTGGAGAAGCTCTTCGGCGACGCCGGCACCAAGATCCACGTCGGCGCGCCGCTCATCGGTTTCGAAGGCGCAGTGGCCGACACCGGCACGATCGTGGGCGACCTCGCGACGAAGAAAGCCGCACCGGCCAAGGCAGCGCCTGCTCAGCGCGCGGAGGTGAAAGCCACGCCCGCCGTGCGCGCGCTCGCGCGCAGCCTGAACGTTGACCTCGCCGCCGTCGAGGCGACCGGTCCCGGCGGCACTGCGACTACTGAAGATGTGAAGCGCGCCGCGCGCGCGCCGCTAGCCGCGCCGCATGGCGCGCAGAAGGGCATGCGCGCCACGATGGCCCGCAACATGGCGCTCGCCCACCAGGAAGTCGCCGCCGTCACGGTGATCGACGATGCCGATGTCGACCACTGGCCGAAAGGAACTTCCGCGCTCGCGCGTTTGGCCAGAGCAATCGTGGCGGCCGCTAAAGCGGAGCCTGGTCTCAACGCGTGGTACGACGCCAAGGCCGACGCGCGCACAATCCGCGAAGAGGTCGATCTCGGCATTGCGGTTGACCTGCCCGACGGATTGCTCGTGCCGGTGCTGCGCAACGCCCACAAGATCGACGATGCCACGGCTCAGTTAGAAGACCTCGTTGAGAAGGCGAGAGAGAGAACCCTTTCGCCTGAGATGCTGCGCGGCGCAACGATCACGCTTTCGAATTTCGGCGCGATCGGCGGCCGCTATGCGTCGCCGATGGTCGTGCCGCCGCAAATCGCGATCCTTGGCGCGGGACGCATCGAGAAGCGGCCGGTCGTGGCGAAGGATGGCTCGCTCGCCGCGCACCGCGTGCTGCCGCTATCGCTGACCTTCGACCATCGCGCCGCCACCGGCGGCGAGGCCGCGCGCTTCCTTAACGCGGTGAAGAAGGACCTGGAGGGTTAAGTCGCAGGTCGTCTTCCAGTGTCGGTCCGGGAAAGTGAAAGCGCACCGGGCCGTCGGGAAGTGCATTGACGAACTGCTTGAGATAGGCGCTCGGCGAATTCTTGATCTCCTCCGGCGTGCCCTTGCCGATCACCGTGCCGTCGGAGATCACGTAGGCGTAGTCCGCCACGACGAGCGCCTCCTTCACGTCGTAGGTCACCACGATCGAGGTGAGCGCGAGCGCCTCGTTCATCTCGCGGATCAGGTGGCAGACATGGTTGAGCGAGATCGGATCGAGCCCGGCGAAGGGCTCGTCGTACATCATGAGCTTGGGATCGGTGGCAATGGCCCGGGCCAAGGCCACGCGTCGCGTCATGCCCCCCGACAGATCGTTCGGCATCATGTCGCGGGCGCCGCGCAGGCCGACGGCGTGCAGCTTCATCAGCACCATGCTGCGCACGAGCTCCTCGGGCACGTCGAAGTTCTCGCGGATCGGGAAGGCGACGTTATCGAACACGCTGGAATCGGTGAACAGGCCCGCGTTCTGGAACATCATGCCTATCTCGAGGCGCATGCGATACAAGTCCTGCGAGGAAAGCTGGTGCACGTCGAGGCCGGCGACCCGCACCGTGCCCTGCGAGGGATAGAGCTGCGCGCCGATCAGCTTGAGCAGCGTCGACTTGCCCGAGCCGCTCGCGCCGAGTATCGCCACTACCTTGCCGCGCGGAATACGCAGCGAGAGGCCGCGGAAGATTTCCAGATCCCCGTAAGAAAAATAGAGGTCGTCGATCTCGACGGCGTCGTCCATGGCGCAGAATTCTAACCGTGGACGAGCATCCCGAATCTCATCCCTATTCCCGGCTCACGCCGGACCTCGTGCTCGACGGCGTCGCCGCCGCGAATTTGCGGCCGGATGGGCGGCTCCTCAGCCTCAACAGCTACGAGAACCGCGTGTACCAGGTGTGGCTCGAGGACGGCACGGTGGTAGTCGCGAAGTTCTATCGCCCGGGCCGCTGGAGCGATGCGCAGATCGACGAAGAGCACGCCTTCGCACACGAGCTCGCCGAGCGAGAGATCCCGGTCGTCGCACCAACGCACTCGCTGCGCTTTGCCGACTTCCGCATCGCCATCTATCCGCGCCGCGGCGGGCGTACGCCCGAGTTCGGCGATGAAAAGACGCTCGAGTGGATCGGACGATTCATCGGCCGCATCCATGCGGTGGGCGCAACGCAGCCGTTCAAACACCGCGATGCATTGACGCCGAAGACCTTCGGCCACGAAGCGCGGGCATTCCTCCTGAGCACGAACTTCATCCCGGCCGATCTCCTGGCGGCATGGAAGGCGGTGACGCAGCAGGCGCTCGCCGGCGTCGACCGCTGCTTCGTCGGCGGCCACACGGCGATCCGCCTGCACGGCGACTGCCACGTCGGCAATGTCCTGTGGACGGACGACGGGCCGCACTTCGTCGACCTCGACGACGCTCGTATGGGCCCGGCGATGCAGGACCTCTGGATGCTGCTCTCCGGCGATCGGACGGCGATGAGCCTGCAGCTGCGCGCCGTGCTGAATGGCTATGAGGAATTCGCCGAATTCGACCGCAGCGAGCTGCGGCTACTGGAGGCGTTGCGTACGCTCAGGCTGATTCATTACTCGGCGTGGATCGCACGCCGCTGGGACGATCCGGCGTTTCCCGCGGCATTCCCCTGGTTCAATACGCAGCGTTACTGGCAAGACCGGATCCTGGAGCTGCGCGAGCAGATCGCGCTGATGGAAGAAGAACCGCTAGCCGTCGCTTAACGGTCGTCGGTGTACCAGTAGCGTTTCGCGAGGTCGGTGCGCCGCGAGCGCTGGAAGATTGCCGGCACGCCTTGCGGCATCACGGTGGTGAAGTAATGCCAGTCGCCGTGGCGGTCGAACTTGCGCATCGAGGCCATCGCCTTCACCTGCGTGAGGCGCTTGAGCTTCTGTCCGCGCTTCGCGCCCAGGCGCTTCAGCGCCCACATGAAGACCACGTCCTCCGCAAACTCGCGCTCCTCGTCATAGCCGCCGAGCGCCTCGAAGTCGGCGCGCCGGCAGAAGACGACGCCGGTGTCCATGCCGGTCACCCAGACCATCGGCATCATCGCCATCCAGGTCGCGACGATGCCGATCGACCAGCGCTCCGGAAAAACGCCGGTCGCCCCGCCCACGACCTCCGGCCGTGCGAGCGCCTCGTCAATCGCCTTGAAGGTGTCGGGATGGATGCTGGAATCGGCATCGATGAAGCAGACGCTGTCGCCGGTCGCGAGACGCGCGCCGCCGTTGCGTGCGGCGGCGATGCAGCGCTTCTCCACTCGCGCCACGTCGCAGCCGCGCCGCAGTGCGAGCGTTGCCGTGGCGTCGGTTGAAGCATTGTCGGCCACGATGACCTGCACGCCGCCGGCATAGCGCAGCCGCGCGGTGTCCACGCTGTCGAGGAGCCGAGGCAGGAGGTGCGCCTCGTTATAGGCCGGGATGACGAGCGAGTGGCGAATCAAGCCGGCCGGAACCAGAACTCGATTTCGGACGTTTCCACTTCGAAGCGTGCCGCGTGCCTCTTCTTCGCGGGCAGGTGGTACCACTGGCCGGGCCCGTAGCGCTGCTCATGGCCGTTGACGATCAGGATCAGCTCGCCGGCCGTGATCACGCCGACGTTCTCGGTGTCGTGGCTGTGCTCGGCGATCGCGGTGCCTTTCGGGTACGAGGCGAACAGCACGTCGCAGTCCTTCGCCTCGAGCTTGAAGGCGTCGAACGGCCCTTCGAAGCGCGGCAGCTGGGTCAGGAGCTTGGGGAACGACATCAGTTCTGCATGTGCTTCATGAGGTCGGGCGTGCCGAGCGAGCGGTCGATGTAGCCGAAGGTGCCGCTGTCCTTCACCTCGCGCGCCGCCTCGAAGAGGCCGGTCATCGCCGCACGGAAGAGCGAGGTGGCGAGGCTGATGCGCTTCACGCCCGCCTTTTCCAGCTCCGGCACGCTGAACGATTTTCCCTTGATGCCGACCATGAAGTTCACCGGCTTCGACACCGACTGGCACACCTTGCGCACCGACTCCAGGTCCGGCAGCCCGGGCGCCATGAGGACATCGGCACCGACGCGCTCGAAGGCCTGCAGACGCTTGATCGTGTCATCGAGGCTCGGGTTGCCGCGCAGGAAGTTCTCGGTGCGAGCCGTGAGCATGAACGGAAAGCCCACCGCCTTCGCCGCAGCGGCAGCCGCTTTCACGCGCTCGACCGCAAAATCGAAATCGTAGAGCGGCTTGTCCTTGTTGCCGGTCGCATCCTCGACCGAGCAGCCGACGAGGCCGGCCTGCGCGGCGAGCTTCACCGTCTCGGCGACGCCCTGCGGCGAATCGGAAAAGCACTTCTCGAGGTCGGCCGACACCGGCAGATCGGTCGCGGCAACGATGATGCGCACCTGCGTGAGCGCCTCGTCGCGCGTGATCTGGCCATCGCGCCGGCCGAGGACGCCGGCGGCGGCGCCGCTCGAAGTGGCCAGCGCCTGGTAACCGAGTCCAGCGAGGAGCCGCGCCGAGCCACCGTCCCACGGATTCGGGATGACGAACGCCGGGCCCTTGTGCAGCGCCTGGAAACGCTCGGCCTTGGCGCGTTGATCCATCATTCAGCCCGAATGTTGTTGTCGCGTACCACCTTGCCCCAGCGCGCCACGTTGTCGACGATCCACTTCTCGGTTGCCTCGGGGCTCAGCGCGCGCACGTCCATGCCGAGCGTCTCGGTGAGGGTCTTGTTCACGTCGGGCAGGTTGATCGCCTTCACCAGCTCGGCGTGGAACTTGTCGATGATCGGTCGCGGCGTCTTCGCCGGTGCGAGGATGCCCCACCAGGCGTTCGCCACCACGTCGATCCCCTGCTCCTTGAGTGTCGGCACCTCCGGCATGGTGTGCGAGCGCTTTTCACCGGTCAGCACCAGTGCGCGCAGCTTGCCGTTCCTCACGTGCTGCGCTTGAGCCGCAGTCGAGGCCATGGCGAGATCCACCTGGCCGCCCATCACATCCGTCGAGAGCGGGCCGCCGCCTTTGTAGGGCACCGGCACGAACTTCACGCCTGCCGCCTGGTTGAGCAGGATCGTGGTGAGGTGCGCGAGCGAGCCGTTGCCGACATTGCCCATCGTGACCGTGTCCGGCTTGCCCTTGGCCGCGGCCAGCACATCGGCAAAGTTCTTGTACGGCTTCATCGTGCCGGTGGTGATGGCCATCGGCGCGTCGCCGACGATCATCACCGGCGCGAAGTCTTTCACCGGATCGAACGGCAGGTTCGGGTTCAGCGCCTGATGCACCGCGTGCGTGTCGAAGATGAAGACGAACGTGTAGCCATCGGGCGCGCTCTTCGCGACGTAGTCGGTGCCGATGACGCCCGAGGCGCCGGTGCGGTTCTCGACGATGAACTGCTGCTTCAACGAATCGGTGAGCTTCGCCGCGAGGATGCGCGCCAGCGGATCGACCGATCCGCCCGGCGGATACGGCGAGACGAACTTGACGACCTTGGTAGGCCATTCCTGCGCCTGCGCATTCAGCGCGACGCAGGCTAGAAGCACAACCCTAAAAAGCCACATTCCGTCCCCCTTTTAGTTTGAGCATCTCGCGCGCATCGTTCGGCGTGGCCACCGACAGGCCAAGCTCCTCCAGGATGCGTCGCGCCTTCGCCACCTGCTCGGCGTTGGATTTGGCGAGCTGACCGCGGCCGAGCCAGAGGCTGTCCTCGAGCCCGACGCGGACGTTGCCGCCCATCACCGCGCTCATCGCGGCGATGAACATCTGGTTGCGGCCCGCGCCGAGCACGGACCAGTGATAGGCATCGCCGAACAAGCGGTCGGCGGTGCGCTTCATGTGCAGGACGTCTTCCGGGTGCGGGCCGATGCCGCCGCGGATGCCGAACACCGACTGGATGAAGAGAGGCGGTTTGAGCAAGCGCCGATCCACGAAATGCGCGGCGACGTAGAGGTGCCCGATGTCGTAGCACTCGATCTCGAAGCGGGTGTCGTTCTCGGCGCACGATTCGAGGATGTAGGCGATGTCCTTGAAGGTGTTCTTGAAGATGCGATCGTCGGACGCCGCGAGATACGGCTTCTCCCAGTCGTGCTTGAACTCCTTGTAGCGCCCGAGCATCTCGTAGAGGCCGAAGTTCATCGAGCCCATGTTGAGCGACGCGACTTCGGGCTTGAGCTTCAGCGTCGGCTGCAGCCGCTCCTCGATCGACATCGTCGGCGCGCCGCCCGTGGTGAAGTTGATCACCACGTCGCTCGCGCCCTTGATCTTCGTCGCGAACTTCCTGAAGAGCTCAGGATCCTGCGTCGGCCGGCCGTCCTTGGAGTCGCGTGCGTGCAAGTGCACGATCGAAGCGCCGGCTTCGGCGGCGGCGATGGCCGCATCGGCGATCTCGTCCGGCGTGATCGGTAGGTACGGCGACATGGTCGGCGTGTGGATCGAGCCCGTCACCGCGCACGTGATGATGACCTTGCCTTGCGCTGCTGCCATAGTTAGCTTTGGATTACCTCAGAGAGAAGCCAGGGACATATTGTGAAGATCCAAATCCGCCGCGTCGAGCCCGGTGACTACAAAGCAGTGCAGCAAATCTTTGCGCAGCCCAACGTGCTGCGCGGAACGCTGCAAGTGCCGTTTCCATCGGAAGAAATGTGGAGGAAGCGCCTCGAGGCCCTGGGCGACGACCGCTATCAGCTCGTCGCCTGCATCGAGGGCGAGATCGTCGGCATGGGTGGCTTCGATCTCTTCCCCGCATCGCCGCGCCGCCGCCATGCCGGCTACGTGGGCCTTATCGTCGACGAGAAGTGGCATGCCAAAGGCGTTGGCACCGCGATCATGAAAGCGTTGATCGACGTCGCCGACAAGTGGCTCAACCTGTCTCGCCTCGAGCTCACCGTGTTCATCGATAACGAGCGCGCGGTGAAGCTCTACGAGAAGCTGGGCTTCGCCATCGAAGGCACGCACAAGAAATACGCGTTCCGCGACGGCGAGTTCGTCGACTGCTACGTCATGGCGCGGGTGCGCTAGCTCAGACGAGATAGCGCACGCCGGCGTCGACGGCGAGGGCCTGGCCGGTGATGTGCTTGCCCGCGTCGGTAGCGAGGAAGAACGCCATGTTGGCGATCTCCTGTGCGCTGACGGTCGAGCGCATGCTGGTGGTCTCGAGAAACTTGTCGAGAAAAGCCTCGCGGCTTACGCCGAGGGACTTCGCTTTCGCGTCGACCACCCGGTCGATGCGCTCGCCCTCGACGATGCCGGGGCAGATGCAATTGACGCGCACCTTGTCGGGGCCCGCTTCCACCGAAAGAGCCTTGGTGAAGCCAACCACGCCCCACTTCGCGGCGCAATAAGGCGAGCGCTGCGGAAAGCCGTGCAAGCCTGCGGCGGAGGAGAGATTCACGATGCTGCCACCACCGGCAGCCTTGATCATCGGCATCGCCTTGCGCGTGCAGTAGAACATGCCGTTGAGATCCACCGCGATGCAGCGGTCCCAGTCCTGCGGCTTGATGTGCTCGACCTTCGCGGTCGGACCCGCGATGCCGGCGTTGTTGACCAAGACGTCGAGGCCGCCGAGATTGCGCTGAACATCGTCGAAGAGCGTGTTGACATCCATCAAATTGGCGACGTCGGCACGGGTCTTCGTAATTTTTGCAGGCACTGCCGCGAGCGCACGCTCATCCACGTCGCAGACGTGCACGCGCGCGCCGTTGTCAACGAATGTTTGAGCGATCGCCCGGCCGATGCCGGCGGCGCCGGCGGTGACGAGCACGCGTAATCCCGTAGCGGAGAGATTCATGGCTATGGATAATAACTGCAGGGTTTCAGGGGAAAGCGGCTGTGCTTAGAGCGTCCAAAACAGAGACGCCAGTCTCTATCGAGCAGGAAGAGCTCCGCGGCATCTCGCGCACGGTCGCCGAGATCCATTGGCTGCTGCTCATCCTCGTCCTGCTCTATCTCATCTTCGGCGGCACGCACAAGGATTCGGAATCGAACGCCGCGATCTCGTCGGGTCTTTTCTTCTACGCGGCGCTCGTCATGACCTTCCGCTACGCCAACTTCTACAAGCGCGAGACGCGCTGGAAGATCGCGTTCGAGACGGTCGGCATGGTCGCATTCATCACCTGGGTGCTCTGGTACACGAACCGCCTCGGCAGCCCGCTGCTGAACGCCTACCTGCTGCCCGTGATCACTGCGGCGCTGACGCTGGGCAAGGTCTTCACGCTTCTTACGGTCGCGCTCATCGCCGCCTGCTACCTCATGCTGAGCGGCACGGTCGCCCCGGACCTGATTTCGCTGCCCTTCGTAGGGGCGCTCATCGCACAGCTGGCGCCGGTGCTGCTCGTCGCCTACATCACCACCATGTTCTCGGCCGACATCCGCTACGGCCTCGCGCGCGCCAAGGTCCTCTCGGAGACCGACGAGATGACGGGACTCCTCAACGTGCGCGGCTTTGCCATCGCCGCCAACCGCCTCTTCGCGCAAGCGGCTCGCCACGGCCGTCCGACCAGCGTGCTGATGATCGACTGCGACAATCTGAAGCTCGTGAACGATGCGCACGGGCACGCTGCCGGTAACGACCTCCTGCGCCACCTCGCCCTCTCGATCCAGGCCGAGCTCCGCTTCACCGACGTTGCCGCGCGCTACGGCGGCGACGAGTTCATCGTGCTCCTGCCCGACACCCCGCCGAAGGGCGCACTTGAGGTCGCAGAACGCATCCGGGGCCGGGTGCACGGCGCGCCGATCCAGGCGGGCAACCGCGAGGTGACCTCGAGCGTCAGCATCGGCCTCGCGAGCTATCCGGAAGACGGCGCGACGCTGGATGCGCTAGCTGCGCACGCGGACGGCGCGCTCTATTCAGCGAAGCAGGATGGCCGCAACCGCACGGTCAAGTTCCGCGCGGCGCCCGCTTAAGTTCCAGCTCCCAGAACTCGCTGACCGCCCGTGGGCCGAAGGTGTCGTGCACCTCGGTCTTCTTCAGCTTTTTGAAGCCGCTTTTGGCGTAGATCGCGCGCGCCGGCAGCAGGTGCGCGTGCGTCCAGAGCACCAGCTTGCGGTAGCCCTTTTCCCGCGCGAAGCGGATGCACTCCTCGACAAGCCGAGTGCCGAGGCCCGTGCCGCGAGCGGCGGGCTCGACCAGCAGTAGGCGCAGTCGCGCGTTAGCGCCGTCCTTGACCACGAACACGCAGCCGACACGTTCGCCATTGCGTTCAGCGATCCAGCAGCGGTCGTGCTCGGCGTCGAAGTTCTCCAGGAAATCCTTGACGATTCCGGCGACAAGCGACTCGAAGGCCGGGCCCCAGCCGTCCTGCTCGTGGTAGACGACGGCGTGGCGCTCGACCACCCAGCCCATGTCGCCCGGCCGGTGCTCGCGCAGCATGATCTCGGCCGGCGCCTGCTCGCTCTTCAGCAATGACTCGACGGTATGCATCGCGGAGACGAGGCGCCCGCGCTGGCGGCCGTCGAGAGGTGCGAGCATCTGCGCCATCTCATCGCGCGAACGGGAATCGATGAGGGTGAAGGCCTTGCGACCCTTGCCGGTCAGCGTCAGGTGCTGGTGGCGTGCGTCGTGCGCGGCGCGCTTCGCCTGGATCAGGCCGCGGCGGCGCAGCGCCTGCAGCAGACGGCTCAGGTAGCCAAGGTCAAGGGACAACTCGCGGCCGATGGCCGTCGCGGTGGTCTCGCCATCGCGGCCGAGCGCGTAGAGCACGCGCGCCTCGGGCAGCGAGAACGGGCTGCCGACCACACCGGGCTTCACCACGCCGATGCGGCGCGTGTAGAAGCGGTTGAAGCCGCGCACGGCCTCGACGGGGTTCATGCGGCGGATGCTCTCGCCGGTTACTTGCTTTTGTCAAGTATCTCATAATGCCGCCATGGACCTCTTCGACCTGAAAGGCAAAGCGGCGCTCGTCACCGGCGGCAACGGCGGCATCGGTCTGGGCATGGCGGAAGGCCTCGCGCGCGCGGGTGCCAAGGTGGCCATCGCCGGACGCGACAACGCCAAGAACGCAAAGGCGGCAGAGCAGATCGGCGCCATCGCCATCGCGGCGGACGTCACGAACGAGAAGGCCTGCCGCGGCATGGTGGACGAGGCGGCGAAGAAGCTTGGCCGGCTCGATATCCTCGTCAACAACGCCGGCATCAATATCCGCAAGCGGCCCGAGGAGTACCAGTTGGAGGAATGGCATCGCGTGCTGGACTCGAATCTCACCAGCGCCTTCGTCGCATCGCAGGCAGCCTATCCGCACATGCAGCGAGCCAAGGCCGGCAAGATCGTCAACATCGGCTCGATGATGTCTATCTTCGGCGCTTCGTTCGTCGCGCCGTATGGCGCGAGCAAGGGCGGCATCGTGCAGCTCACGCGCGCGCTCGCCACGGCATGGGCGAAGGACAACATCCAGGTGAACGCAGTGCTGCCGGGCTGGATCGATACCGCGCTCACGCGCCGAGCACGAGAAGAAGTATCCGGACTTCACGAGCGCGTGCTTGCACGCACGCCGGCAGGACGCTGGGGCGCGCCCGAGGATCTCGCCGGGATCGCGGTGTTCCTTTGCTCTAGCGCAAGCGATTTCGTGACCGGGACGGCTATCCCGGTCGACGGGGGCTACGCGGTGCAGGCGTAAGCAGATTCTTGCGCATGGCGTCCTGCGCGGCCGCCGTGCCGAGGAAATCGAGGAAAGCCTGCGCACCGGCGCGCTTCGCGCTCGTCGACATGACGGCCGCGGCGAACGCAACCGAGCCCTGCACTTCCGCAGGCAGCGGGCCGACGATATCGATGCCCGGCACCGGCGCGAGCTCGCAGAGGAGCTGCGCACCGAGTTCCGCCTCGCCGCTCGCGATGACCGCGGCAACGGGACCCTTGTCGACGATGATTCGCTTTTTCAGCTTGTCGACGAGACCGAGCCGCTCGAGCAGCCTGGCGAAGTAAAGGCCGCTCCAGCCCTGCCGCGAATGCGCGACCGAGCTCGCTTCGGTTACTGCACGCTTGAATGCATCCAGCGTCCGGATATCGGGCTTGCGAGCGCCCGCGCGCACGGCAACGCCAACGCCGGAAGTGCCGAGTTCGATCCGCGTAGCGGGCACGACCCTTCCCTCCTTCACGAGCTGGTCGATGCCCTCGCCGGTGAGAATCACCACGTCGGCACTCGCGCCCTCGGCGATGGATTTGAGCAGCGCCTGCGTCGCGTGATAGTCGATTTGCAGGCCGGGAATCGTGTCCTGCAGTACGCCCTTCAGGGCGAGCGTGCTCAGGATCGCGAGATCGTTAAAAAGCGGTTTCGATGGAGACATAGATGAAGTTTGAGCCTCCGTTCACATTGCCGAAGAACTCGGACTTGCCGAACTCGCCCGAGCGATGCGATACGCCCACGCCGACGTAAGTATCGCGCGCCACGCGCACGTCGAAGCTCGGATCGAGGTAGTTGAGGAGCTTCCAAGTGCCGCGGTCGCGGCGGCCCTGGTCGTGCGACTCCATCTGGCCGATCTGCTCGGAGTACGAAAGGCCCGAGCCAAAACCGAAGCGCGTGTGCACGTAGTTATCCCACGGAAACTTGGTCCAGTACACCTTGAAGAAGGCCATCATCGACCAGTAGTCATTCCCGTAGTTCTGCTCGAAGTGGCGCTGCAATCCGAGGAAGCCGGCGAGATCGACCGGCCAGCCGCCGGCGTTCTCGATCAACTTGCGGCCGAAGTGCACTGCCGCCACGTTCGTGTTGTCCACGGTGTGGGTGGACGTGCAGCTGAGCTCCACGGTTTGCGCGACATTGCAGTCGCTAGACTGACCGTAGAGGAATTTGACGATGAGCGGCTTCGAAGCCGGCGCCCAGCGCTGCTGGGCGGGTTGGAAGTCGTAGAGGAAGCCGATGAAGGCATCGCCTTGCGCGCTGCCAGTGGCGATCGGGCTCGACGCGATCTCGCTCGAACGGCGGGTTGCGGTGATAGCGCCGATGATGTTCCAGCGTTCATTTAGGGCATAGCTCGCATAGAGGGCGGCCTGCACATCGACACCGGCTCCCGCGGTATAGGTCGGTGTGCCGTAATAGAAATTGTTCAGCTTCTCGTCGCGCCACGCGAGCATGACGTGCGGCTTGAGCGTGAACCGGTTGTGCCGCCACTCGTTCCAGTAGCCGAGCCGCGCTTCACTGCCGCCGGAGCCATTGCTGACGTCGGTCAACAGCTCGATGTAAGGCGTGCCCCAGCTCGTCTTGCGGCGCAGACTCAACCCAGCGTCGTATCCCGGCTCCCGCAGCGGAAGGTTGGCCGTGCTCTCGGGCCGAAAGTCGCGGTTGAAGCCCTCGAAGCGGTAGCGGATGAACGCATCGAAGCGCCAGTCGTCCTGCTTGAACTTGAGGCCGATGCGCGTGGCGTGCAGATACGCGTATTCGCCTTCGTAGAGGTAGAGCGCGGTCTGGTCGGCGCCGCCCTCGGCACCACGGTAAGTCGAGTGCTCCCAACGGAAAACGTAGCCTACGGCGGCGCCGCCGGGCTCGAGCACATCGATGAACGGATCGCTCGATGCGAATGCATGTGCGGCATTTAGCAGTGCAAGCGCCGAGACCCACCGGTAGACTTGACGCACCCTACGTTCCCTTTTCTTCTTTATGCGCGCGCATATTAGTTGGATTCTGCTTGCAGCCCCATTACTGGTTCACGCCGCGGAGCCGCTGAAGCTCATGCGCGCGCCGCTGCCGAACCCGCCCTGGCCGCAAGGCGACGAGCGCGGCATGGCGAACCAGATCGGAACCGCGACCTGGAACCGCTGCGCGTGGCACATGACTCAACCGGACGCGAAGAGCTACGAGGTCTCGCAGCTGCGCTCGAACACGATGCCGCTCTCGCCTTTTGCCGGACCGTACGCGCTGAAGGCGCGGCCCACCGCTGGCGTGCCGCTGACGGCACAGGCCTTCAACATGGATTCGATCAACGAGGGCGCGGATCCTGGCCAGCAGGGAACCCAGTTCGACGCGCTTGGCCACTTTGCCGTACTGCGCCAGCCGTGGGACGGGAAGTCGACCTTTCCGTCGGAGAACGCGGTCTACTACGGCGGCTTCACGCAGCAGCAGGTGAAACCGACCGTCGACTCATCGCTTCAGCGCCTCGGCGTCGACAAGGTGCCGCCGATCGTGACGAGCGCGGTGCTGCTCGATGCGAAGAGCCTGGTCGGCAACGGGCAGCCGATGAAGGCGGGCCAGATCATCACGGTCAAGCACATCGAAGACATGATCAAGGCGCAGAACCTGACCTTCCGCAACATCCTGCCGGGCGACGTCGTCTTCATCTACACCGGCTGGGGCGACTTCTGGCGCGATCCCGACACGGAGAAGTTCTATTACACGAAGGCGCCCGGACTCTCGTATGACGCGGCGCGCTATCTCGCCGACAAGCGCATCGTCGCGATCGGACTGGATACGCCGTTCGTCGACACCGTGCCGGAGGGCATGCTCGAGGGCAAAGGCGGACCCGGCGAAGGCACACCGCCCGCGCTACCGTTCGCAGTGCACCATCACATGCTCACGCAAGCCGGCATTCACCTCATCGAGAACATGAAGCTCGACGAGATGGCAAACGACCATACGTGGCTCTCGTGCGCCATGATCCTGCCGCTGCGCGAAAAAGGTGCGGCCGGATCTCCGATCCGGCCGGTGGCGATCGGCGTACCTACCCAGAAGTCAACGGCGCGGTGAAGCGCGCGCCTTAAATCACCTGGCAAAAAATAAGAACCAGGCCGACGACCGAGACGAACCAGACGCCCGTGCGCAGCCACGGGATTCCGGCAAGATACACCGCAGCGTAGGCGACTCGCGCCCAGAAGAAGAGCTGCGCACCGAGCAGCGTCGTCGCATTGGTTTTTCCCGCCGCGACGGCAACGAGCACCAGCACGGCGAAGAGCACCAGGCTTTCGAGCATGTTGTGGTGCGCGCGCGCCGCGCGTCCTGCCCATCCGGTGCACGGCGCAAGGCCCTCGCGATTACCGGCGAGCGTGGGCAGGCCGACTTGTAACGTAGCGCCCGTGACGGCAATTAACATTTGGACGAACGTCAGCAGCACAGACCACACCAGCAGTGCCAGTTCCGGT
>Ga0310810_10000685_pt1 | contig 33953 bp, 34 predicted proteins | sample NCmetagenome_FD_207641 | JGI IMG/M metagenome (GOLD analysis project Ga0310810, IMG submission 207641) | Soil microbial communities from experimental microcosm in Duke University, North Carolina, United States - NC | ecosystem: Engineered > Artificial ecosystem > Soil microcosm > Unclassified ... | reverse complement strand
CCGCCTGCATCCCCGGGAGCACGTTGGTGACCGTGCCCTTGTACACGCTCCCCACGATCGAGCGGTGACGATGCCGCTCGAGATACAGATCGGTGAGGAGGTTACCTTCCTGGACGGCGACGCGGGTCTCGATGGGCCCCGCGTTGACGACGATACGCTTGCTCACGGCAGCACCCCTTGGGCATGCTCGCGCGATGCCTCATCGCCCGAGCACGTCTCATTGGAACTGCCGCATCCGCACGGACAGCAGGAGGCCGACGGCGCTGAGCGACACGAGCATGGACGTGCCTCCGTAGCTCATCAGCGGCAACGGCACGCCGACGACGGGCAGGAGACCGGTGACCATTCCGACATTGACGAGCACCTGCGTCGCGAACAGGGCGGTCACCCCCAGCGCGACGAGTCGCCCCACCGGCTCACGCGCCGATGCCGCGATGTCGAACCCGCGGAGCAGCAGCAACGCGTAACAGGTGAGCAGCACCAGACAGCCGACGAACCCCCACGTTTCGGCGAATACGGCGAAGATGAAATCCGTGTGACGCTCCGGGACGAAGGCCAACCGGCTCTGCGTGGCGCCGGCGACGCCCTTACCCAGAAGCTGTCCTGAACCGATCGCGATCTTGGCCTGGATGACGTTGTACGCGCTCCCGAGCGGATCGCGGAACGGATCCAGGAAGACGAGAATGCGTTCGCGTTGGTATTCCTTCATCGCGAGAAACCAGACGAGCGGCAGCGCGCACAGACCGGCGAGCGCGACGCCGCCGAGCAGTCGCAAGCGGATGCCGGCGCCCACGAGAAGGGCTGTGAGGACCGGAAAGAGCAGCAGCGCAGTGCCCAGGTCCGGCTGCTTGACGATGAGCAGCCCGGGCACGGCGAGCACCGGCACCGTCAGCGCCAGCGTAGCCTTGCCCACCGGCTGCGCCCACCGCGACGTCAGCACCCACGTGGCCATGAGCACGAAGCAGATCTTGAAGATCTCGGAGGGCTGCACCGACATCGGCCCGAGCAGGATCCAGCGGCGCGCACCGGACACGGTGCGGCCGATGACGAAGACGGACGCGAGCCCCAGCAGTCCAAGCGCAAAGAGCAGCGGCGCCAGGCGCACCAGGCGCCGATAGTCGATCGAGGCGACGATGACGAGCGCGCACAGGCCGAGCGCGAACCACGCGAGCTGGCGGAGTGCGACATTGCCTCCCGCGCGCCCGATGTGCAGGCTTGCCAGGGTTGTCGCGCTCAGCACGATCAGCCCGCCCATAGCGCCGAGCAGCGGCCAGTCGACGTTCTGCAGCAGTCGCCGGTCGATGCCACTCAGCACGGTCATGCAGTGAGTCTAGCCGGTGATGTCGAGGCTGGCGACTTTCTCGAAGAAGATCGCGTTGTAGATCTGCCGGGCGATCGGCGCGGCCACCGAGCCTCCGTGGCCACCACGCTCGACGAGCACGACAACGACGACTTCGGGGTCGCGCGCGGGCGCAAACGACGCGAACCAGGCGTGATCCTGGCCCTTTTCCGACTTGGAGTTGGCGATCATCTGCGCGGTACCCGTTTTGCCGGCAATGTCCAGCCCGGGGATGCGCGCGGCCTCACCCGTGCCGTGCGGCGTGTTCACGACCGCCCACATGCTCTGTCGCAGGAACGCCCAGACGGCCGGATTCAGCTCGACGTGGCCGTTGACGCTGCCGGCGTCGCTCCACACGACGCCCATCTCGGGCCGCTCGATGCGTTGCACGATGCGCGGCTTCCACAACACGCCGCCGTTCGCGATGGCGGACATGAATCGCGCGACCTGCATCGGCGTGACGAGCAGCTGGCCCTGGCCGATCGACATGTTCACGGTCTCGCCGGGATGCCACACGGCAGGCTTGCCCCGGCGAGGCGATTTCGGTGCAGGGATGAGACCGAACTTCTCGGTGCCGAGCTCGATGCCGGTGGCCGCACCAAAGCCGAACGCGGCCCCGTACTTCGCGATCGCGGCCGCGCCGACCTTCAGCCCGGCGCCGTAGAAGAACACGTCACACGACTGCGCGACGGCGCCCATGAGGTCGACGGCCCCATGACCCTCTTTCTTCCAGTCGCGGAACACGCGGCCACCGAACGGGAACTCACCCGTGCAGTGAACGCGATCCGCGGGCGTCAGCGTGCCTTCTTGCAGCCCCGCCGCGGTCAGCACCATCTTGAACACGGAGCCCGGCGGGTACTGGCTCTGGATGGTTCGATTGAGGAGCGGAAAGTCCGGGTCCTTCATGACGCGCGTCCACGCCTCGCGGTCGATCGTGCCGGTGAAGCGATCGATTTCGAAGGCAGGCGTGGACACCATCGCGAGGATGTCACCGTTGCGCGGATCCATGACGACGACCGCGCCGGTCTTGCCCTCCATCAGCTTTTCTGCGAGCTCCTGAATACGGCGATTGATGGTGGTCACGACCTGCGCGCCCGGATGCGGCTCCGTGGACTGCACGAGTCGCACCGGCCGGCCCATCGCGTCGACCTCGATGCGCTCGCCGCCGTCCTTGCCGCGCAGGAACTCGTCGAGCAGCCGCTCGAGCCCGGTCTGGCCGACCATGTCGCCGCGGCGGTAGCGCCCGCCTTTGAGCTGGTCGTCGTTCGCCTCGCGAACGTAGCCGAGCAGATGCGCGGCGAAGCGGCTGTTGGGATACACGCGCTGCGGCTCGACCTCGACGATCACCCCCGGCAGCTCGAGCTTCCACTCCTCGATCTTCTGCATGTCGGCGATCGAAAGGCCGCGGCGAATCCGCACGGGAAGGAACGAGTCCGGAGAGACTTTCGCAACCGCGTCCTCCAGCTCCTGGAACGGTATCTGGAGAAGCACGGCAACGCGTCCGAGCGTCGCATCGCGCTTGGCCGGATCACGCTCGAGCTCACGGGGGATGAGCGACAGCGTGAACGCGGGGCGATTGTCGACGAGCGGGAGCCCGTTGCGGTCGAACAGGATGCCGCGGGGGGCGGCGATCGGCCGGATGCGAATGCGATTCTTGTCCGACGCCTCCTGGAAGCGCCCGCCTTCGAGCACCTGCAGGTACCACAGCTGGCACACGATGACCAGAAGCGCCGCGGTGACGACGATCGACATCGCGATGATGCGTTTTTGCGCGGGATCCCGGCGGCCGGGAAAGCTGCCGCGATATCCGGGGCCCGTCCAGCCGTTCACGGCGCGGTCCGCTCTTTCACGCGCTCGGCCCAGGCGAGCGCGAGCACGAGGGCCGCCCCGAGGAAGCCGTTGTAGAGCGCCTGAGGCAGGACGACATACATCATGAGCTCGCCGAACGGCGCCGGGAAGTGGAAGAGCTGCAGCAGTCCGAAGCGCGCGAGGCCCTCGAGCACCGAGAGGAGCACGAGTCCGGGCACCTGGACGAGCGGCTGGCTGACGCGCAAGCGGCTGCCCGCCGTACCGATCGCGAAGCCGACCACCGCCTTCGTGAGGGCCTGCACACCGAGCAAGCCACCGCTGGCGGCGTCCTGAAGTAGCCCGGCCACGAAGCCGGCGCCACAGCCGAACTCGGGGCCGCGCCGCAGCGCCAGCAGCACGACGACGATGAGCGGAATGTCGGGAGCGACGTTCGCGATGCGCAGAGCGGAGCCCACCGTCGCATGCGCAACGCCGCCGCCGAGCACCGCGATCGCGAGAAACGTGCGCATCAGCCGTCACCCTTGAACGACGCGGCGACGTCCCGCGCGGCGTTCCCGGTCAGCAAGAGCACCTCGTCGATGCGGGCGAAATCCACCGCGGGCGCCAGCTGTGCGTAGCTGAACAGCGCCGCACCGCGATCCTCGATCGATCGCACGCGGCCGATGGGGATCCCCCCCGGGAAGAGCCCGCCGAGCCCGGACGTGACGACGACGTCACCCACCTGCAGACCGCCGCCATCACGCGCCATGTACTTGAATCGCAGCGTGCCGCGGGGCTCGCCCTCGACGATGCCCGGCGTGCGCGTGCGAACGACGTGGGCGCCAACGGTCGAGGCCGGATCGGTCAGGACCTGCACGACCGACGAGCCGGCGCGCACGTCGACGATCCGGCCGACGAGGCCGTCGGGCGCGATGACCGCGGTCAAGCGCGCCACCGAATCGCCGCGGCCGCGATTGACGGTGAGCGAGCGCACCCAGCCGCCCCATTCGCGCGCGATGATCTCGCCGGCCATCGTCTCCATCGGCAGCGATTCCTTCAGCGCGAGGAGCCGGCGCAGACGCTGGTTCTCGGCATCCGTCTCCGTCACACGGAGCGCTTCGACGCGCAACCGCTGCGCCTCCTCGCGCAACCGACGGTTCTCCGCGCGGACGTTCTTCCAGTCGCGGTAGGTGGCCCAGACGCCAAGCGTCGCGCGGTTGATTCGCGCGAGCGCCGTCTGCACGGGTGTGGTGACGATAGCGAGCGCCTCGGACGCTCCGAGCGTGCGTCCCCGCATTTGCACAGTGAGGAGCACGAGGCAGACGGCTGCGACGATGCCCAGCAGCGCCAGCGCCCGAATCCTCACGTCGACCCCTCGGAGTGTGTCCTCGCTTATGCGGGGATCGCGACTTTCTTCAGCAAATCGAGCTCATCCAATACCTTACCCGTTCCGAGCGCCACACACGAGAGCGGATCGTCGCCCGGCGTCACGGGCAGGTTCGTTTCCTGCCGCAGGAGATGGTCGAGGCCGCGCAGCAGCGCGCCGCCTCCGGTGATGACGATGCCTTTGTCGACGATGTCGGCGGCGAGCTCCGGTGGCGTGCGCTCCAGGCACGTGCGAACGGTCTCCACGATCGTCATGACGGGCTCGCGCAGGGCTTCGCGAATCTCCTCATCGGTGATCACGATCGTCTTTGGGATGCCGTCGATGAGATCGCGGCCCTTGACCTCCATCGTCCGGCGATCACCCCCCATCGGATACGCGGAGCCGAGCGTCACCTTGATTTCCTCCGCCCGGCGCTCACCGACGAGCAGGTTGTAGTGCTTCTTGATGTACTGCACGATCGCCTCGTCCATCTCGTCCCCGGCGATGCGCACCGACTTCGAATAGACGATGCCCGACAGCGAGATCACGGCGACTTCCGTCGTGCCGCCGCCGATGTCCACGATCATGTTTCCGCCCGGCTCCTGGATGGGCAGGCCAGCACCGATCGCGGCCGCCATCGGCTCTTCGATGAGGTACACCTCACGGGCGCCCGCCTGCATGGCCGAGTCGCGCACCGCACGCTTCTCGACCTGCGTGATCCCGGACGGCACGCCGACGACGATCCGCGGCCGGACGAGTGTGCGGCGGCGATGCACCTTGGAGATGAAGTAGTGGAGCATCTTCTCGGTGACATCGAAGTCGGCGATGACGCCGTCCTTCAGGGGCCGGATGGCCACGATGTTGCCAGGCGTGCGGCCGAGCATTGCCTTGGCCTCGTGGCCGACGGCCAGGACCGAGTGGTCGGCCTGGTGGATCGCGACGATCGACGGCTCGTTCAGCACGATCCCCTCGCCTCGGACGTAGACGAGCGTGTTCGCCGTCCCGAGGTCCACGGCAAGGTCGTTCGAGAACATCCCGGCCAGCAGGTTGTAGAACATCAGCTCTCCATCTCTGTGTACTGGTTACAGGGCCCCGCGCGGGTGTCGGTACAATAGCACAGTCCATGCCAGACTCATAGAAAAAGCGTGTTTTTTTAGCAATTTACGTTGCCAGTCGGCTCACTTTCGAACCCGTCGAACGGTGAAAAGGAAAATCTTTTCAGCCTCTTCTGGGCGTATGGCGCCCGACGGCCGCCGGCGCCGCAGACGGACTGATCGAGAACACTGACGGAGGAGTCGCCGCGAAGCGTGGGCCGGCGCCTGATAGAGGTTGTCCAGAATGGCACACCCCGTGACGTCGACCGTCATCCTGGCGCCAGCGCCCGACGACAGGGTCAGGGCGCCTGGATGTTCTGTGATCCGGCGTCCAAGCGCGGTCGGGAAGGCTCCGCCTCCCTACGCTCTGGAAACGACCGGCGGTAGAGGCGTACCGCCGCGCGGATAACGTCATCGGCGTCGGCGCGACCTCGAAAGCGGTCGACCTCGACGTTTTTCTGCTCGAGCACTTTGTAGTCAAGGAAGAAGCGTTCGAGCTCGCGGAACCGATGAGACGGAAGCTGGGCCATGTCGCTGTAATCAGCATATTCGGGATCATCGACGTGGACGGCGATGATCTTGTCGTCCTGGCCCTTCTCGTCTCGCATCGTCAGCACCCCGATGGCGCGCGCTCGCAGGATGCACAGCGGGAACACCGGCTCCTGACCGAGCACGAGGACATCGAGCGGGTCACCATCCTCGCAATACGTCTGCGGCAAAAAGCCGTAGTTCGCGGGATAGTGCACGGCGGAGTGCAACACGCGATCGAGCCAGAGCAGTCCGGTGCGCTTGTCGAGCTCGTATTTCACCTTGGAGCCCTTGGGGATTTCGACGATGGCACGAAAGTGCTGCTCGATGTGATCGCCGAGCTCGACGTCGTGCCACGGATGCATCGCACGCCGATGATACTCTCCGTGGCGAACGATCGACTGCCCCCGCGCGAAAGATGGGAAGCGGCACGGGTCCCCTCAACTCGATGAGAGGGGGTTTGGGGAAGCCGGAGGGTCCCCAACACAATGGACGAACTGGAGGGGTGGTTCGACAAAGGCGTGACGGACGGCTTGCCCGTCGTTCCGCCCACCCGCGCGCGCGTCGACGCGATGCTCGCGACGACGCGTCGTGCCCCCGATGATGTGCTCGGCGAGCTGCCACCGAACTACGGCCGCCTGACCGTCGAGAAAGCAGCGATCAACGCCGTGATGGCGGGCTGCCGGCCCGAGTACCTGCCGGTCGTACTCACCGCGGCAGAGTGCGCGTGCGATCCCGACTTCAACCTGCACGGTGTCGCGACGTCGACGCACTTCTCCGCGCCGCTCATCGTCGTGCACGGGCCGGTGCGCCGCGAGATCGGCATCAATTGCTCGTTCGGCGTGTTCGGTCCCGGCTTTCGGGCCAACGCGACCATCGGACGCGCGCTGCGGCTGCTGATGATCAACATCGGCGGCGCGCGCCCCGGCGAGATGTCGATGTCGACATTCGGACATCCTGGCCGCTATACCTACTGCATCGGCGAGCACGAGGAGGCCAGTCCGTGGCCGCCGTATCACGTCGCTCGCGGCCTGCCGCCCGGCTCCAGCGCCGTGACGCTGTTCGCGGGCGAGGCACCACACGGAATCTCGGATCATGCGAGTCGGAGCGCGCGCAGCCTGGCCGGATCGCTCGGGTGGTCTATGGCGGGTCTCTGGAACAGCAAGCACTTCCCGCTGTACTCGCACACGATGCTCGTCGTCGGCCCCGAGCACGCGCGGACGTTCGCCGACCACGGCTGGAGTCGCGACGACCTCAGACGGTATCTGTACGAAGCAATTCGTGTCCCGTACCGCACCCTGCTGCCCGATGAGGAGCATGGCGAAGGCACGAATCTCCGATTCGGAAAGCAGCCACCGGCGCCCGATACGCTGGTCAGTAAATTTCCAGGCGTCGAAGAAATTCACATTCTCGTGGCAGGCGGCACCGCGGGACGCTTCTCGATGGCCATCCCGGGTTGGCTCGGCACGAAGAACGGCTCTCGTCCCTTGACTCGGTTGATACCCTCGGAGTGACGAAGCACGCAGCCCCGCCAGAATTCGATTGACAGGCTCGCGCCCTCATGTAATTCTTGCCGCGGTTTCAGGTTCATACGGAGTTGAACGATTGACCAGATCGAGACACACGCCGCGCGGACCTCAGAGTCGCGCGGCGTTTTTCTTTGTAGCTTGCCTGCCAATACCGGCAGGCAACCCCGCGATTCCCGCGGGCGCACGCAGGGGCTGAAGACCCCCGAAGAGAGAGGTCAGAAGGAATGGCACAGGGACAGGTGAAGTGGTTCAACGATGCGAAGGGTTACGGGTTCATCACTCAAGAGGGTGGCGAGGACGTGTTCGTGCACTACAGCGCCATCCAGGCTCAGGGCTTCAAGTCCCTCGCCGAAGGTGACCGGGTCGAGTTCGAAGTGACCCGCGGCCCGAAGGGTCTTCAGGCAGCGAACGTCCGCAAGGTTTAGAGCCTACCCCTGTCGCTTCCGCCCGGGCCCGCCGACGGGCCCGGGTGCTCCTGCAACTCTCGCCAGGTTGAAGCCTCAGTCGACACCAAAGAAAGGCACACGGCAGACATGATGCGTTCGTTCACTGACATGCACCTCAGCACGCCCATGCTCGAGGCAATCGCGCGCGCCGGCTACGTCGCGCCGACGCCGATCCAGGCACGCGCCATCGGCATCGCCCTCGACGGGCGCGATCTGATCGGGTGCGCGCAGACGGGGACCGGCAAAACGGCCGCGTTTGCGATTCCGATCATCGAGCGTCTCGCGGCGTCGCGTCCGAGCGCGGGCGCGCGAGCGATGGTGCTGGCGCCGACGCGTGAGCTCGCGCTGCAAATCGCCGAGACGTTCGTGATGCTCGGCGCGGCGCGCGGCCTCCGCACGCTGACGCTGATCGGCGGCGAAGCGATGGGCCCGCAGCTCGCCGGCCTCGCCCGCCGACCCGACGTCATCGTCGCCACGCCGGGACGGCTCGTCGACCACCTCGAGCGTCGCTCGGCGACACTGGCGTCGGTGCGGATCGTCGTCCTCGACGAGGCCGACCGTATGCTCGACATGGGCTTCGCGCCGCAGGTCGAGCGCATCCTTGCGCGCACTCCGGTGGATCGCCAGACGCTCTGCTTCTCGGCGACGATGCCGGAGCCGGTGGAGCGGCTCGTGCGGCGCCATCTCTCGCGTCCCGAGCGCGTCGACGTCGGCGCGACAGCAAAGCCGGTGGCCGCGGTCACCCAGCGGCTCTACTCCACCGAGAGCCACGCCAAGACGCCGCTGCTCCTGCGGCTGCTCGAGGCCGAGCCGGGACAGACGCTCGTCTTCACGCGCACCAAGCACCGCGCCGACCGGCTGACGCGCGCGGTGGCCGCCGCCGGCCATCGCGTGACGCGGCTGCACGCCGATCGCACGATGGCGCAGCGCCGTGAGGCCCTCGACGGATTCCGCGCGGGCCGCTACCGCGTGCTCGTCGCTACCGACATTGCCGCGCGCGGCATCGACGTGCCCGACATCGCGCACGTCGTGAATTTCGACCTTCCGCACACGCCGGAAGACTACATCCACCGCATCGGCCGCACCGCGCGTGCCGAGGCGACCGGGCAGGCATCGAGCTTTGCCGCGCCCGAGGAACGCGACCAGTTGCGCGCGATCGAACGACATCTCGGCCATGCGGTGCCGCGGAATTGACCCGAGCTCGCACTCCCGACCATTGTGGTCGGAGCACAAGGAGCGCCTCGACGCTCCGGACCGAACAAGGAGCGCGACGACGCTCCGGAACGAAGAAGGAGCGCGACGACGCTCCGGAAGGAACAGAAGAGACATGGCAACCGGTACTGTGAAGTGGTTCAACGATGCGAAGGGCTTCGGCTTCATCACCCAGGAGGGTGGCGAGGACGTCTTCGTTCACTACAGCGCGATCCAGGCGCAGGGCTTCAAGAGCCTCGTCGAGGGTGACCGCGTAGAGTTCGAGGTGACGCGCGGCCCGAAGGGCCTACAGGCGGCCAACGTCCGCAAGGCCTAGCATCGTGCGGCGCCGCTCGTGCACGATCGCACGGGCGGCGCCGCGATCTCAGCGCGGATCGCTCATGACAGGTCGACCCATACCGTTTTGATTTCCGTGTAGTGCTCCAAACCCGCCGCGCCCATCTCACGGCCGAAGCCGGACTCCTTGAAGCCGCCGAACGGCAACGCCGCGTCGAACAGGTTGTACGCGTTCACCCACACGGTGCCGGCGCGGATGGCCTGCGCGGCACGCATCGCCTTGGCCACGTCGCGCGTCCACACCGCGGCGGCGAGTCCATACGTGCTGTTGTTGCCCTCGGCCAGGCCTTCGTCGAGCGACTTGAACGGGATCACGGAGAGCACGGGGCCGAAGATCTCCTCGCGCGCGATCTTCATCGTGTTCCGCACGCCGTCGAAGATCGTGGGCTGGATGTAATAGCCTTTGCCGTTGCCCACGTTCGCGCGCCCGCCGCCGGTGACCAGGCGCGCGCCCTCCTGCTTGCCGGCATCGATGTAGCTCAGCACGGTCTCCATCTGCGCCTTCGAGACGACCGGTCCCATGCGCGTGGCTTTATCCATCGGATCGCCGACGGTGAGGCTCTTCACGCGATCCGTGAGCTTGCCCATGAACGCGTCGTGGATGCTGTCTTCGAGGAACAGTCGCGAGCCCGCCGCGCACACCTCTCCCTTGTTATAGAAGATGCCGGTCAACGCGCCCTTCACCGCCGCTTCCATATCCGCGTCGGCGAACACGATGTTCGGTGACTTGCCGCCGAGCTCGAGCGACAGTCGCTTCAGCGTGCCCGCGGCCTCGCGCATGATCTGCTTGCCGACGTCGGTCGAGCCGGTGAACGCGATCTTGTCCACGCGCGGATCGCGCACCATCGCCATCCCGACCTTGCCGCCGGGCCCCGTCACGACGTTCACGACGCCTTCGGGGACGCCGGCCTCCTGACACAGCTCCGCGAATTTCAGCGCGGTGAGCGGCGTTTGCGACGCCGGCTTGAGCACGATCGTGTTGCCGGCGGCGAGCGCCGGCGCAAGCTTCCACGAGGACAGCAGGAACGGAAAGTTCCACGGCACGATCGCGCCGACGACCCCGACGGGCTGGCGCAGCGTGAACGTGAATGCGCCGGGTCGGATCGCCAGCGTCTCACCGTGGATCTTGCTCGCCCAGCCCGCGAAGTATCGGAATACGTCGGCGGCGAACGGGATCTCGACCTTGCCGGAGTCGAACATCGTTTTGCCCGTACAGAGGCTCTCGAGCTTCGCCATCTCGTCCAGATGCTGGGTGATGAGGTCGCCGAGCCGCCATACGATCCGGCCGCGCTCGTGGGCGCTCATCTTCGGCCACGGTCCCGAGTCGAACGCGCGGCGCGCCGCGGCGATCGCGGCGTCGATATCACGCTCGTCGCCCTTGCCGACGGCGGCGAGCGGCTCCTCGTTGGCCGGATTGATCGGTCGGTACGTTTCCCCCGACGCCGGTGCCTGCCACTTGCCTGCGACGAAAATCTCTCCAGCGTTCATCCTTTGGACCTCGTGGGGCGTGATGCCCTTCGGTTACCGGTGTGCGATCGCCAGCGCGATCTTCTCGGGCGTCATCGGCAGCGCGGTGAGGCGCACACCCGCGGCGTCCTCGATCGCGTTCGCGATCGCGGCCGGCGCCGGAACGATCGGCGGCTCGCCGACACCGCGAGCGCCAAATGGACCGGCCGGTGACGGCTTCTCGACGATGATGCATTCGATGCTCGGCAGGTCGGCCGCCGTGAGCTTGCGGTAGTCGAGCAGGCTCGGGTTCATCAGCCGGCCTTTGTCGTCGTACATCAAGCCCTCGGTCAGCGCGATGCCGAGGCTTTGCACGGCGCCGCCCTGCATTTGCCCCTCGCACGCGAGCGGATTGATCGCCTTGCCGACATCCTGCACGACGACGAATTCGTGCAGCGTGACCTCGCCCGTGTCGGCATCGAGCTCCACGCGCGCGAGCTGCGCGGCGAAGGCGGGCGCCTGTTGCGAGAACGCCGGGTTCGCCACGCCGAGCACGGGCTGCACCTTCGACATATAGAGGTTGCCCTTCTTCCCGATGGACGCGAGCGTGACACCTTTGCCGGGCACGCCGCGGACCACGACCTTGCCATCCTCAATCTCGAGATCGTGGACAGCCGCCTCGAGCTCTTTGGCCGCGATCTCGAGCGTCTGGCGTCGCGCGTCCTCGGCGGCCTGGAGCACTGCGGCGCCGACCGTGTATACGGTCTTGCTGCCGGCGCTGAGCCCGGTCATCGGTGCGACGTCCGTATCGCCGGTGGTGATCTTCACGCGCTCGATGTCGATGCCGTATGCGCTGGCGGCAATCTGGGCGAGCGCGATGTTCGTGCCCGCGATGTCGACCTGCCCGGTGAGCACGCTCAGCGAGCCGTCGGGATTCAGGCGGACGGTGGCGCCGGTCGGCTGCAGTCCGCCCAGCCATCCACCGAGCGAGAGCCCGGTGCCGCGCAGCTTGCCCGTGGGCGCGCTCTTCTTCCACGCCTCGCGCTGCTTCCACGACGGATGCTGCGCGACACGCTCGAGCACCTCGTAGCCGGCATTGCTCGCCCACGGCTGGTTGTTCGCCATGGGATCGCCGTCGCGCTGGATATGGCGCAGTCGGAACGCCACCGGATCCTGACCGAGCGCGTCGGCGATCTGGTCCATGTGGGAGTCGATGGCGAAGATCGTGTGCGGAGCCACCGGCGCACGGTACGCGGCGATCGACGGCTTGTGGGTCAACACCTCGAAGCCGCGGACCTCGAACGCCGGCCACTTGTAGAGACTGGCAAGGAAGACCGCGCCCACCGCGAGCACGGCCCCCGAGAAGGCGCCTGACTCGATCACGATCTCACCATCGAGCGCCATCAGCGTGCCGTCGCGCTTGACGCCCGTCTTCAGCCGGATGATCACCTGCGGAGCCGGCATGCCCGCGATGAGCTCCTCGCGGCGGGTCATCACGTAGCGCACCGGGCGACGGGTCACGCGCGCCAGCTCGGCCGTCACGGGCTCGCACAGCGCGCGGATCTTGCCGCCGAAGCCACCGCCGCATTCGACGGGAATGACCTTGATGCGGTTCTCGGGAATCTCCAGGACGTCGGCGACTTCCGAGCGCGTGTTGAACGAGCCCTGCGTGCTCGCCCACAGCGTGAGCTGTCCGGTCGTGTCCCACTGCGCGAGGACGGCATGCGGCTCGAGATAACCCTGGTGCACCATCGGAACGCGGTACGTCTTCTCGAGTACGACGTCGCACTCGGCAAATCCCTTCGCGACGTCGCCGCGCGCGAGCTTCGTTTGCTGCGAGATGTTGACGGCTTTCGCCGGCTTCGCCACGGCGGCGACGCCCGCCACGCTGCCGTGGGCCTGCGCCTCGCTCGTATCGGCCTCGGTCCCCGATTCGGCCACGGGGGGCGCGCCCGGCTTCATCGCCTCGAGCGGATCAACGGCCGCGGGCAGCACCTCGTATTCGACATCGATGAGATCGAGCGCTTCCTCGGCGATCGCGACCTCGTCGGCGGCCACCGCCGCCACCGGCTGGCCGGCGAACACGACGCGATCGATCGCGAGGACGGCGTGCGCGCGCGTCGGCGCCTTCTTCTTGAGATACGGCATGTCGGCGGCGGTCAGCACCGCCCGCACGCCGGCCAGCGCCCTGGCGCGACTCGTGTCGATCCGCGTGATGCGCGCGTGCGCGTGCGGACTGCGAAGCAGCTTCGCGTGCAGCAGCCCTCGCGGCTGGATGTCGGCGACGTACTGCACCTTGCCGGTGACCTTCTCGGGGCCGTCGGGACGCGGAATCGACAGCCCGACGCCCTTCACGTCGCGCGTGGTCTTCATCACCGTCGCCATGCCGTTATCCTTTCATCCCGACGGCGCGCGCCCCGGCAGCCGTGCCCGCCACCTCGGCGATCGCCTCGACCATCTTCGTGTAGCCCGTGCACCGGCACAGGTTACCGGCGATCGCGTAGCGAATGTCCTGCTCGGACGGCTTCGCGTTCTCGGCGAGCAGCGCTGCCGCCGCCATCACGACGCCCGGAATGCAGAACCCGCACTGCGCCACGCCGCGCCGCACGAACGCATCTTGAAGCGGTGTCAGCACCCCGTCGCCGGCGAGGCCTTCGATCGTCGTGACCGAGCGGCCGCGCGCCTGCATCGCGAGCACCAGGCAGCTGGCGACGAGCTTGCCGTCGAGGTGAACCGAGCATGCGCCGCAGTCCCCGGTGCCGCACCCCTCTTTGGGGCCGGTGAGGCCGACGTCTTCACGAAGCGCATCGAGCAGCGTGACGTAGGGCTGCACGAGCACCTCGACATGCTCGCCGTTCACGGTGAAGCTCAGGACCTGCTTGGCCACGAGAAAGACCTCCGTTCAGCTCGTCGCGCGCTCGAGTGCGAGGGCGAGCGTACGACGCGTGAGCACACGAACGAGATGACGCCGGTACTCCGCGGAGCCGCGCTGGTCGCTGATGGGTCGCGCCGACTCGACGGCCAGGTCGGCGGCGCGCGTGATCGCCTGCGGCGTCAGCGGCTGTCCCTCGAGCGCCTGCTCGGCGGCCGTTGCGCGCACCGGGACGGGCGCGACGGCGGCCAGGGCGATCCGTGCTTTGCGGCAAATGCCGTCGGCGAGAGTCACCTGCGACGCGACACCGACGACGGCGATGTCGAGCTCGCGGCGCGGCGTGTGACGAAGATACGCGCCGCCGCTTCGCGGGCCGGTCGGCGGGACGACGAACTCGACGAGCAGCTCGTCGGGCGCCAGCACGGTCTGCCGCACGCCCTTGAAAAAGGACGCCATCGGCACTGTGCGCCGGCCGCCGGCGCTGGCGATGACGGCCTCAGCGTCGAGGGCGATGAGCGGCGGCGCCATGTCCGCCGACGGAGCGGCGTTACAGATATTGCCCCCGAGCGTCGCGAGATTGCGGATCTGAATCGAGCCGACGAGCGCGCCGCTTTCCGAGAGCGATGGCAACGCGGCGCGCACCCGCGCCTCCTGCTCGAGCATGCGCGCGGTGACCGCGGCGCCAATGCGGAACCCGCGCTGCGCGTCGCCGTCGAGGACGCGGAGCTGCGCGACGCCCGAGAGATCGATGACGGTCGTGAGCTTCACCATGCCCACCTTGAGCTGGGCGATGAGGTCGGTGCCGCCGGCGAGAACTTTGACGTCGGCGCCGCGGCCCTTCAGGGCGCGCAGACAATCGTCGAGGCTGGCAGGAGTCACGAGTTCGAATCGACGCACGCGAAAGTTCTCCGATCGCTGAAAAGGTGCGGTGATTTTCGGCGCCGTCGCGCCGTCCGTCAAACGCTTGGACGGTACTATGCTGCGGCGAACATATCAACCGACCGAGTTGTAAAAATGAAAAGCCCCGACGATGGCTGCGGCGCGTGATGCCTTCACTCGCGCGTCGCGCCGCCCCGCTGGTGAGGCGGGATCGTCGGGGCCGGTGGTGCCTGGACTCCCAGGCGCGCCACCTGAAGCTAGCGTGGACCCTGCCTAGGAGGCAACCACCTCACAGATCACCGTAGAGGAACACATCGGCTGGATCACCTCCTATTCTCGGCAAGGCCACCACGCGGGCCCAGTTCCCACCTACCCAGAACCGGATGCCGACTCCCGGCCCGAGGCCCGGCCACGTCGGCCGTCGGCGGAATTGTCGACGGGGACGCTGATGGAGCGCTGTTGTCGCTCCGGCCGAATTGCCTTCATCGTACCTCCGGCCGTTGCCCGCTCCAAACGAAAACTGTCCATCCTGTTGCATGCCGACGACGCGTGCCGCGCGCGCCGTCGCGTCACTTCACGACGATGCGCTCGCGGTTTCGTTCCCACAGCGTGGCGCCGACGCCGTCGACTTTCCGCAGATCCTCACCACGCTTGAACGGGCCGTGCTCGTCGCGATAGTGCACGATGCGCTCGGCCACCGTGCGGCCAACGCCGTCGAGCTTCTGCAGATCTTTCGCCGACGCGGTGTTGATGTTCACCTTGTCGGCTTTGTCCGGCTTGTCGGCGGTTGTGGCGCTCGCCGCGAAGGCCGCGGGAATCCGCGGCGCGAATGCCGGCGCGACGATGAGCGCGAGCAGCATAGGGACGATGAGCGAGCGTGGCATGATCTCCCTCCGGGTGTGCGTGCACTGCGTGCTCGAGGAATTTCGAGCGCGCCCATTGCACGGCGCAACACGCGCAGCGTCAATGTGCAATGTTCACGACGCCACGACGTTGAGACGGCGGCATCGCTATACTTCCGGCACGACCCGCCGGGTCGGCGACGACACACAGGGGGACAGGGCCATGCTCAAGGACTTCCGGGCGTTCCTGATGCGCGGCAACGTTGTGGATCTCGCGGTGGCGGTCGTGATCGGCGGCGCGTTCGGCGCCATCGTCACGTCGTTCGTCAACGACATCCTGATGCCACCGATCGGCCGGCTGCTCGGCCAGGTCAACTTCGCCGATCTGTTCGTGACGTTGTCGGGCGGCACGTATCCGTCACTGGCCGCCGCTAAAGCGGCGGGCGCCGCCACAGTGAACTACGGCGTCTTCCTGAACACGATCATCAATTTCGTGATCATCGCGTTTGCGATTTTCGCGGTCGTGCGCGGGATCGATCGGCTGCGGGCGAAGCCGACACCCCCGTCGCCGTCCACAAAGGAGTGCCCGCAGTGCGCGATGGCGATCCCGCTGAGGGCCGTGCGCTGCCCGCACTGCACGAGTAACGTGGGCTCCGCCCAGCGCGCGTAGCGGCCCGGCGAAGCCGGGGCGCTCCTCGGTTAATCGTCGCGCGAGAGACGATCGAGATATTCCTGCCACTCGATCGGCAGCAGCGACTTCTTGCGCGTGTTGCAGTCCTTGCACGCGGGAACGACGTTGCCGCGCACCGAGCTGCCGCCGCGGCCGAGCGGCACCAGGTGGTCCATGGTGAGCGCCGCCGGCCCGACGCAGCGGCGGCAGTAATAGCACATGCCGTCCGAGATCCGTCGCTTCCACCACGCGCTGGCCCGCAGCTCGCGCGCGCGGGCGCGCTGGCGGCGCAGCTCGTCGGGATCCACGGGCGCGTAGAAGTCAGTCACGCCCGGTCAACGCCGTGGAGAGCTGCTCCCACTCGCGCATGAGCCCGGAGAGCGCGTGCACCGCCTCGTTGCGCTCGAGCGTGATCGCGCGCACGCGATCGCCGTCGGTGTACAGCCGCGGGTTGCTCAGCGTGCGGCCGATCTCCTCGATGCGACGCTCGAGGCTCTCGATCCGGCGCTCGATCTCCTCGACACGTCGGCGCAGCTCGCGCATCTCCGCGCTCGTCTTCTTCCGGACGATGCGGGCCATCGGCGTCGCCGTCGCCGGCCGAGCCTCGGCGGGTGGCGTCGCGAACCCGCGCCGCGTGTCGGTGGCACCGCGCGGCGGCGACGCGGCGACCGTCACAGGCCGGTGGGCGGCGCGCACCGTCGGCGCCGATGCCGTGTCGCCGTGGACGTCCGGCAGCGCGGGAGGTGCGGCGGCGGCCGGCACGGTACCGCCCTGCATCGCTGCGAGATAGTCGTCGTAGCCGCCGAGATAGCGGGTCAGGCGACCGTGATGCACGTGCGTGACTTCGGTGGCAATGCGATTGATGAAGTAGCGATCGTGCGAGATGAACACGATCGTGCCCGGGAACACCGCGAGCGCCTCTTCGAGGACCTCGCGCGAGGCGAGGTCGAGGTGGTTCGTCGGCTCGTCGAGACACAGCAGCGCGGCCGGATGCACGAGCATCTTCGCGAGCGCCAGCCGCGCCTTCTCGCCGCCCGACAGCACGGCGACCTTCTTGTCGACGGCATCGCCGGAGAACAGGAACGCGCCGAGAATCGCGCGCAGTCGCGTGTGCGGCAGACCGGGCGCGGCCGCGACGAGCTCCTCGAGCACCGCATTCGACGGCGTCAGCGCGTCGAGCTGGTGCTGCGCGTAATAGTGGACCGCGACGTGCGCCCCGAGCGTGCGCTCCCCGCGCTCGAACGACAGCACGCCCGCCAGAACCTTGAGCAGCGTCGACTTGCCGGCACCGTTCTCGCCCACCAGCGCCACGCGCTGACCACGCTCGACGGCGAAGTCGATGCCGGCATAGACGACGTTGTCGCCGTAGGCCTTGTAAATTCCGGCCAGCGCGGCCACGCGTCGTCCCGTGCGCGGCGGCTCGGGGAACTTGAAGTGAATGCGGCGGCTCGCGCCCGGCACCTCGATGCGCTCGATCCGCTCGAGCATCTTGATGCGGCTCTGCACCTGGCGCGCCTTCGTGGCCTGATAGCGGAACCGCTCGATGAATCGCTCGATGTCCGCGATGCGCTTGGCCTGGTTACGCGCCTGGGCTTCGAGCAACGCCGCGCGCGCCTCCCGCTCGACCAGATAGTCGTCATAGTCGCCGGGGTACACGGTGAGCCCGGCCGCGGAAAGCTCCGCGATGGAGGTCACCATGCGATTGAGGAAATATCGATCGTGCGACACGACCACGACCGTGCCCGCGTAATCCGCCAGGAAGTTCTCGAGCCAGGCGAGTGATTCGAGGTCGAGGTGGTTCGTCGGCTCGTCGAGGAGCAGAAGCGACGGCGCCAACAGCAGCAGACGTGCGAGCGCGGCCCGCATCCGCCATCCGCCGGAGAATTCCGCGACCGGCCGTGGGAGGTCGTCCGGGCGGAAACCGAGCCCGCTCAGGATCGTGCGCGCCTGGCTCTCGAGCCGATAGCCACCCAGCGCGTCGAATCGGTGCTGCAGCTCGCCGTAGCGCGCGGTGAGCGCGTCGGTCGGCGTGGTGGCCAGCGCGCTGGCCACCTCTTCCATCTCGCGCTCGAGCGCCCAGACGTCGGCGAAGCCCGCGAGCGCCTCTGCGAGCACCGACCCCTCGCCGCTCGCGGCCGCCTCTTGCGCGAGATAGCCGACGGTGGTCGCACGCGGTCGGCTCACTTGCCCGGTGTCCGGTTCGTCGAGACCGGCGAGGATGCGACAGAGCGTCGTCTTGCCGGCCCCGTTGGGTCCGACCAGGCCGATGCGGTCGCGCTCCGCGATCCGCCACGAGAGGTCGCGAAACAGGACCTGGCCGCCGAAAGACTTGCTGATCGATTCGACGGCGATCACGCGCGCGTGCTACCCCATCCCCTGCACGGACTCGGGCGCAATCTTCACCAGCACGCGCACCTCACCAGGGGCTCGGTTCGGATACCGGTCTTTGCCGATGTACTTTTTGGCCAGCGCGTCGATGTGCGCATCCGCACCCTGCTCGGTCATCTCGACCACACGCCCGCGGATCTGCACGTACCGATATGGGTTGTCGGGGTCTTGTGCCGAGAGCGCGACGTTCGGGTTTGCCTTCAGATTGCGGTCCTTCACCCGGCCACGTGCCGTGTTGACCCGCACATGGGTCCCGTCGAAATCGCACCACACCGGCGTCACCTGCGGCCGGCCATCGCGTCCGACCGTCGCCAGATGGCAGAACGCCTTCTTGTCGAAGATGTCGCGGTACTTTCCGAGGCTGGCGGCCATGTCACTTCCTCCCTGCGCGGAACTGCTCGAGCACCGAGAACGCATGGCGAATCGATTTCACGGCAAGCGTGCCGCCCATCAGCACGCCGATGTCGAGCGTCTCCGCGATCTCAGCATCCGTCGCCCCCTGGTCGAGGACCTCCTCGACGCGGTGGTCGATTCAGTCGAAGCAGTTTTGCGAGACCGCGACGGCGAGCGCGGTCAGCTCCTTGTGCTTCTTCGACAGAGCTCCGTCGGCGAAGACCTCCTTGCCGATGTCGCCGAACGCGCGGTAGACCTTCATCGGCGACTTCAGCATCAACCCGTTCAGCCGCTTCTTCTCGGTGTTTCGCTCGTGCACGTGCATGTGCGGACCTCCGTCGATGTCAGCGTCGTGTGAGCTCGTCGCCCCGGGCATCGGCCATGGCGCGCAGCGCGAAGAGCAGCCGGACGACGCACTGCTGGACGAGCAGCGCGTCCTGCGTGAACGGATCGGCAAGCCACTCACGCGCCCACTCGCGATTCTCGGCGGCGAAGCCGAGGGTCGGCGAGAGCTTCTGCAGTCGCAGCAGCAGGTCGTCCGCGGGCAACCCGGACGCGCGGAGTCGCTCGACGACCGCGGCACGCACGGACGCGTTCCAGATACCCGTCAAACCTTCGAGCAGCGCCGCGTAACACGTGAGACCTTCCTTGTCCGCCAGCGCCTGCAGCACCGCGGGCACGAGCGGGTTCACGACCGTCTCCCCCTCCTGGTCGGTCCCGAACAGCGGACCGATGACCGGATCGGCATTCGGCTCGTCCAGGCGCTCCACCAGCGCCGCCGCTGCCCCTGCAGGGACGGCCGGCAGCTGCGCGAGCCGCTCGAGGAGTGGAATGTCACCTGGCATGTCGCCCTCCTATCCCCCGACGCGCGTCGGCTCCTCTCGCATGTCGGCCCGCGCGAGCTCGTGGGCTCGTCCCGCCGGCACGAGGAACGCCGACGCGAGCGCAAGCACGCTCACGACGAGTCCGACGACGAAGACGCCGTGCAGGGCGTCGGCCATCGACAGGCCATTCGCGAGCCGGCGAACCATCACGGCGCCCATGACGGAGAGTCCCACCGCTCCCCCGATCGTACGCAAGAACTGCGTGAGCGAGGTTGCCGCGCCGAGATCCGTCCGAGCCACCGCGCTCTGTGCAGCCAGCAGCATGGGCACGAACGCCAATCCCATGCCGATGCCGCCAATGAGCGCGTCCCGCATGGCGATTGCCTGCGTCAGCCCGGTGCTCCACCGCGCGAGCAGCACGAATGCGATGGTCAGACACGTCATGCCGGCCGCGACCGGGGTGCGATAGCCGACGCGCAGGACGAGCCGCGCGCTGAAGATCGACATGGCGACCCAACCGAGTACGAACGGCATGAGGACGAACCCGGCCGCCGTCGCCGACATGCCGGTCACGTGCTGCAGGAACAACGGCACGAAGGAGATCGCGCCGAACATCGCCATTCCCGACAGAAAGCCGTTGACCCCCGCCGCAAGCACGGTGCGATGACGGAACAGCCGGAAGGGCACGATGGGCTCGCGCGCATGACGCTCGACCGGTACGAACGCGGCGAGCGCGACGACCGCCAGACCGAGCGGTCCCACGACGTCGCGACCGGTCCACGCGCCGACGCGACCCGCCTCAACGACACCGAACAGGAGTGCCGAGATTCCGGCCGTGAACAGTGCCACGCCGACCCAGTCGAAGGCGTGGCGTCGTCGCTCGACGACGTCGGTCAGCGCCCCGGCGAGCAGAACGATGGCGACGGCGCCGAATGGCAGGTTTACGTAGAAGACCAGCCGCCACGAGCCGAGGTCGGTCAGCAGGCCGCCGAGCAACGGTCCGAGCAACGAGGCAACACCCCACATGCCGGAGACGTAGCCCTGCATCCGTGCACGCTGCTCGAGCCCGAAAAGCTCGCCGATGATCGTCATGCCGAGCGTCATGAGCGAGCCCGCGCCGAGCCCCTGCAGCATGCGGAACACGATGAGCTGCGCCATGTTCTGCGCCAGTCCCGACAGCGCGGAGCCGAGCAGGAAGACGATCAGCCCGCTCAGGTACACCGGCCGCCGTCCGAAGAGATCGGACAGCCGTCCCCAGAGCGGCATGGTGACCGTGGAGGTCAGCAGGAAACCCGAGAACACCCAGGAATAGATGTTCACGCCGCCGAGGCTCTCCACGACGCGCGGCATCGCGGTGGCGACGACGGTGGACTCCATCGCCGCCAGGAACACCGAGAGCATGACGCCGTACAGCGCCCGGCGCTTGCGCGCGTCGTCAGCCGTCAATGACCGCCTGTGCACGCGGCGCAGCGACAAAGCGCGCGAAGCTCGGCATACGGATACGTGCTGGCGTGCGCATCGGACCACGTCACGACCAGTCCCGCGTCCGTGCGACGGATGTCTTGCGGCCACACCATCGCGCCGTTCACGCTCGCGAGCTCGGCGCACGCGCCGCAGTCGCAACCGCGCCGCAGCGATTCGAAGGGATAAATCGAGCCGTGGTCATCCGCCCAGGTCACGCCCAGGGCGTAACGGCCGACGAGATGGACATCGCGCGGGACGTCGGGATTCGGCTGACCCAGAATCGGCAGCCGGCCCTTCACGCTTCGCCCCCGCGCGCGGCGGCGTGCAAGCGCATCCCGGCGAGCAGGTAGTGGACCGCGAGATTCTGGTACTCGCCCCATGCCCGCGCGCGGCGCCGGATCGCCTCCTCGCTCAGCGTGCGACCACGGCGCGCATAGTGAAAGTCGAACGCTTTGCGGACGGCGAGATCGCCGGCCGGGCAGATCGGGCCGCGCCCGCAGCAGCGAGCGAGAAACCAGTCGGCGGTCCAGCGTCCGAGCCCGCGCAGCGCGGTGAGCGCGGCGATCACGTCGGTGCTCGGTGCCGTCATGAGGGCATCGAGATCGAGCGCGCCATCGACCACCGCCCGTGCCACGTCGCGGATGTACTCGCCTTTCCGGGTCGAGAACTTCATCACGCGATACTCGCGCAGCCGGCCCGCCGCGAGGCGCGCCGGCGTGGGAAACGCGTAGAGCGGCCCGCCGGCCGTCGAAACGGGCGTTCCCCACCGCCGCACGAGGCGTGCGCGGCACGCGAAGGCGAATGACAAATTCACCTGCTGAGCGGAGATCGAGCCAACCAGCATCTCCAGCGGCGTCGGCGCGAGGGTGGGTCGCAGGCCGTACAGGGGCTGCACCAGCGGCGCCAGCGCGGGATCGGCCTTCGCCATCCGATAGAACCCCGAAAGGTCGAAGTCGAGGCCATACAGCCGCCGTACTTCCGCGGTCGCCGCCCGCTCGACGTCGGAGCCGCCGTCACCATCGAGAAACGTGATCGCCAGCCGCGCGTCGTCGACACCGCCGGTGACGTGAACCTCGTAGGGCACGAGCCGGTCGCCGAGACGGAGAACGCGTCGAAGCGTGTTGCCGTCGACGCACGTCGTCGGGTCCTCTCCCCAGTGGTGATATCGCGCGAGCGTTGCCGCCGGGTCGAGCGGACCGTCCACGGCGAGGGTGAGGGTCGTCGGGCTGGTCACGGGGCTGTCGAGTGTACCAGAAGCCTCAGTGACGGAGGTGATACGGCACGTCGGTGACGATCACGTTCTTGCGGAAGAGGAACGTGCCCTTGATGAGCAGCGCCGTCTGGTTGTGCAGGATCTGCTGCCACCACCGGGCCGGAATGAACTCCGGCAGCACGATCGTGACGACATGGTTGTTGCCGTAATGCTGCAGCTGATCGATGTACTCGAGCAGCGGACCGAGGAGTGAGCGATAGGGTGACGTCAGCACGATGAGCGGCAGCCCCTGGCCCCACTTGCCCCAGCGCTCCTCCAGTCGGCGCGTCCGCTCGGGATCGGTCTCGACGTACAGCGCTTTGGCGGACGGCGACAACGTCTGCGCGTACTGCAACGCGTGGACGACGCCGCGATGCAGGTCGCCGACGAGGACCAGCACCGTGTTGGTCATCGGCGGCGGCGGTGAATAGTCGTCGAGTGAGAGCTGCCGCGCAACCTCGTCGTAGTGACGATGCACCACGATGAACGCCGCGACCAGCGTCGGGATGAGCAGCACGACGATCCACGCGCCGTGGGAGAACTTCGTCACCGCGATCGTCAGCATGACGATGCCGGTGACGAGTGCGCCGATACCGTTGACGGCCAGACGCCACCCCCACCCCGGGCCGCGCACGCGGAGCCATCGGCGAACCATGCTGCCCTGCGAGAGCGTGAACGACACGAACACGCCGACGGCGTAGAGCGGGATCAGCGCGTGGGTATCCCCCCTGAAGATCAGCAGCAGCACGACGGCGAGGCCGCCCAGGATGACGATGCCGTTCGAGAATACGAGGCGGTCGCCTTGCGTCGAGAATTGCCGGGGGATGAACCGATCGCGCGCGAGGAAGAACGCGAGGCGCGGAAAGTCCGCGAACGACGTGTTGGCCGCCAGCAAGAGAATGAGCATCGTCACGAACTGGAGCTCGTAGTACAGCACGCCGCCGCCGAAGACGTGACGGGCCAGCTGCGAGACCACCGTCTCGTGTTCCTTCGGCGCAATGCCGAAGTCGAAGGTGAGGTACGTGATGCCGAGGAAGAGCGTGACCAGGATCACACCCAGCCACGTCAGCACCACGCGCGCGTTGCGCGCCTCGGGCGCCTTGAACGCAGGAACGCCGTCGGAGACGGCCTCCACGCCGGTGAGCGCCGCGCACCCGGACGCGAACGCGCGCAGCACCACGAACAGTCCGATGCCCTCGAGTCCGGGCGCATGGGGCTGATAGGGCGCTTCGCCGAGGAAATCGAACATCGCCCCCGCGGCACCGTAAATGACCAGCGCGAACAGGCTCGCGATGAACAGGTAGGTGGGCGCGGCGAACAGCTTGCCCGACTCCCGAATGCCGCGGAGGTTCGCCACGGCGATCGCGGCCACGGCCGCGACGCAGAGGACGACGCGGTACGGAAACAGCCACGGCACCGCCGACGTCACGGCCGCGATGCCGGCGGCGGCGCTCACTGCGACGGTCAGCACGTAGTCGATGAGGAGCGCGGACCCCGCCACCAGCGCCGGGTATGTCCCGAGGTTGTCCTTGGTCACGATGTAGGCGCCGCCGCCCTGCGGGTACGCCCGGATCGTCTGCCGGTACGACGACACGACGATCGCGATCAACACGGCGATCGCGATGCCGATCGGCAGCGCGTAGGAGAGCGCGGCCGTGCCCGCCAGCACGAGCACGAGGAGAATTTCTTCGGTCGCGTACGCGGTGGAGGACAGCGCGTCGGAGGCGAAGACGGCCAGGGCCGTCGGCTTGGACAGGCGTTCGTGACGGGACTGCGCCGTCGGCAGCGGGGTCCCGACGAACAGCCGTTTCAGTTGGTGCAGACGCACTCGGCCATCATAGCCCGGCCTGTCTCGGACCGGGCGGCCACGAGGTCATCGCTGATCGGGAGGCTAGAACGGTGACGACTGACGGTGCTGATCGGCGGCGTTCTCGAAGCGCGCGTACTGCGGCAGAAACACGACCTTCACGGTGCCGATCGGCCCATTGCGCTGCTTGCCGATGATGACTTCGGCGATGTTTTCTTCCTCGGGCGGGACGTCCTCGCGATAGACGCGGGCACGATAGAGGAAGAGGATGACGTCGGCGTCCTGCTCGAGCGCACCCGAGTTGTGGCTCACGATGCCATCCGCGAGCCACGACTCGGGCCCAGGGACCGTGAGATCGAAAACGTCCTCGTGGCGCCCCGGCTCGATCGCCACGATCCGATCCCAGCCGACGTCCACTCGCGGCGTCTCGCCGTTACGCTCGCTCTCGACCGCGTCGGCATAATCGCAGGGTGTTTCGGGGATCGTGTCGGCGACGGCGAGCGTGTCGTGGGTAGTGAGCTCACTCACCTTCCTCCAGCCACGCTGTGAGAACAGCCGATGTTCCTGTGTCGCTCGAATCGAGCGACCCGACACCAGTCGGATGACTCGCACGGCACGACGCCCGACGCGCCACACGCGCTCGCTCTTCGCACTGACGATGCTGCCACGCGGTGTCATGGCCAGCACCTCGGGCGCCGTGTTGACCAGATCGCAGATCGGCACGCGGCGCCCGTTCGCGAGCACGACGAGCGTGTCACCGGTGACGCACTCACGCAGGTCCGACAGCTGAGGCCGGAAATCGCGCTGCGCGCGCGCCTCCACCGCGCGCGACAACTGGGAGAGCGCGACCACGGGCACGTTGAGCTCCTTGGCCAGCGCCTTCAGCGAGCGTGAGATCTCGGAGATTTCCTGCTGGCGGTTGTCGAGGGCCGCTCGGCCGCGCATGAGCTGCAGATAGTCGATGACGAGCAGATCGAGGCCGTGCTCGGCTTTCATGCGTCGCGCCTTCGCGCGGGCTTCCAGCACCGTGAGCCCCGGGCTGTCGTCGATGAAGATCTTTGCCTCGGAGAGACGGCCCGCCGCCGCGGTCAGCCGATGCCAGTCCGATGACGACAGGAACCCGGTGCGGACGGCCTGCGAATCGACCTTGGCTTCCGCGCACAGCATGCGCTGCACGAGCTGCTGCGACGACATCTCGAGACTCAGGACCAGGGCGGTCCCGCGCAGCGTGACGCCGACGTGCTGGACGATGTTCAGCGCAAACGCGGTGTTGTGGGTGACGACATGGTCGTCGGTGATGTAGAGCGACGACGGATGACTGACGGCGATACATTGGGTCTCGGCCACGCGCGTGGGCTCCACCGAGACGAACATCGGTCGGCGTGGCCGCCGCGGCGCGAGCGTCCGGACACGCTTGGCGGACACGCTCAGCAGATCCTTCGTCTCCGCGTGGTCGATGGTGCAGACGAACGGCGCGCGCGTCGAGCGACGACGCACCGAGCACCAGCCACCGATCGAGCGCACCAGCGCCGCCACCGCGCGGGCCAGTCGCCCGCTCCGCATACTCAGGCGCAGCGTGCCCTGCTCGTCCACCAGGCCCGCGGCGTCCAGGAGGCCCCGCAGGACGTCGAGCCGGGCCTCCCGGCGCGCGTCTATATAGATGTCGGGGACGAAACGCTGAGCGTCGTCGATGTCCCAGAGCCCCAGGCCCCGCAGACGATCGATGATCGCCCGCGCCGTCTGTCCGTCGGCGCGCTCCGCGACACGGGCGAGTACCTCGGCGTCGGACGTCCAGAGCCGGAGCGCACCGCCCGACAGCCGCCCGGCGGCGAGGAGCGCTCCGAGCAGCCATGGGTCGACCGGTAGCGGCGCCTCGTGCCCATCCGCGCCCGATGGGGTATCGATCCAGAGCGCGGAGCGATAGTGGGGGGACGCGAGCAACTCGGCGACACGCGCGGTCGAGAGCACGCGTGGCGCCGGCCATGCGCGGTGGTGCACGCGCCACAGATGCTCGGCACAGCACTCCGTCGCACGCCCGTCGGAAAACGTGACGCGATACACCTGGCGCGGCCCCTGGGAGAATACGCCGGACACGCGCGACTCGCGCCCGTCGATCGATGCGAGCGCATCACCCACACGGACATCGCCCATGCGGCTCCACCCCGACGGCGTTTTCACGCGCGCATCGAGCGGCTGCGCTTTGCCCATGCTTGGCCGCCCGGCGATGATGATGAAGTCGGACGGCTGGAACCCGGACGTCTCGAGATCGAGCTTTTCGAATCCCGTGGCGACTCCGGTGACGTGCTCCTTGCGCTCATAGAGCCGCTCGATGTATTCGAACGTGTTCTTGAGGATTTTCCCGACGGGCAGCGCGCTGCCCTCGAGCCGACGCTCGGCGAGACTGAAGATCCGCTTCTCGGCATCGTCGACGAGCGTCTGGACGTCGTCCTTGGCTTCGAACGCCTGTCCGATGATGTGCGTCGACGCCTGGATCAGCTCGCGCAGCACCGCCATGTCCCGCACGATCGCGGTGTACGAATTCAAGTGCGCGGCGATCGACGCTTCTTCCATCAGGAGCGCGATGGCGGCGGGCCCACCGACGAACTGCAATTGATCGGACCGCCGCAGCTCCTCGCTCAGCGTGAGCGAGTCCACGGGAGCCCCGCGATCGAAGAGCGTGAGCATCGCCTGGTAGAGCGCGCGATGCGCTTCGGTATAGAAGTCGGACGGACGCAGGATCTCGACGACGCGCGGCAACGCGTCGCGGCCTTCGAGCAGCACCGCGCCGAGCACAGCGCGCTCGGCGTCGAGATTATGCGGCGGGATGCGCGCGGGAACCTCCAGCCGACTCAACCGCGCGCCTCGTCGCGAATCATGCGCGACGATCGTCGTTCCGGGCGCCGAGCTACGTCAAGAAATTTCCGTTACGGTGGATGACGTCGTGGACACTCGGTTGATATGTCGCGATCGCGCGTGCACATGCGGTGGACAACCGGTGGATGAAAATGCGCGACCCCGGGCTGTCGTCGTGAGCACCCGGGGTCGTGCGATCGCGCCGCGCGGCGGCGCGTGGAAGCAGCCCGCGTTACTCGCTGCGGACGACGCTCACTTTGAGATGCGCGGTGACCTCGGGATGCAGACGGATCGGCACCATCGTTTCGCCGAGCGCCTTGATCGGCTCATCGAGCTGGACGCGCTTGCGATCGACGGCGAGCTTGTGTTGCTCGAGGAACGCGGTGATGTCCTGCGACGTCACCGAGCCGAACAGCTTGCCTTCTTCGGACGCCTGGCGACGCTCCTCGTACGTGAGTGCGTCGATGCGGTCGCGCAGCGCCTCGGCGTCACCCTTGATGCGATCGGCCTTGGCGTTCGCCTGCTTCTTGATGTGGTCGAGGTTTTTGAGATTGCCCGCGGTGGCGCTGAGCGCGAGCTTCTTCGGAATCAGGAAATTCCGCGCGTACCCGTCGGAGACGTCGCGTACTTCACCGCGGCGCCCCAGCTTCTGCACGTCGTCCAGCAGAATGATTTTCATGGTCGCGTTCCTAGTCGGTGGACACGTACGGCAGCAGCGCGACCGTGCGTGCCCGCTTGATGGCGTGCGTGAGCTGGCGCTGGTGTCGCGCACAGCTGCCGGAAATGCGGCGCGGAATGATCTTGCCGCGCTCGGTGACGAAGCTGCGCAGCCGGCGCACGTCCTTGTAGTCGACGAGGTCGACCTTGTCCGCGCAGAACTTGCAGATCTTCCGCCGGCCGAACCGACGGCGCTTGACGGGCTTGGCTACAGGCGGAATGGGCTCCTCCTTCGACGCTTAGAACGGAACGTCGTCGTCGCCGCCGCCGGCGTGGGCCGCCTCTTCGGCGAACGCCGGTGCCGCCGCGGGCGCGCCGGCGCCAGCGCCCTTCGTGCGGCTCATGAACTGCACACGCTCGGCGACCACTTCAGTGACCGTGCGCTTCTGGCCGTCCTTGCCCTCCCAGTCGCGCGTTTGCAGCCGGCCCTCGACGAAGACACCGCTGCCCTTGTCGAGGTATTCTCCGCACGACTCCGCCTGCTTGCCCCACACGACAACGGTGAGAAAGCACGCTTCTTCGCGCTTCTCGCCGGACTGCGTCGTGTAGTTGCGGTTGACGGCGAGGCGCAGATCGGCGACGGCAGTGCCGCTCGGCGTGTAGCGCAGCTCCGGAGGACGAGTCAGGTTCCCGATCAGCAGGACCTTGTTGAGGCTCGCCATCAGACGACCTCCTCGAGGACTTTGCTGTCCCCGGCGGGCGGTTCGGGCGCCCTCGTCGCGCGAGCCTTCTTCCGGATCGGCACCCGCGTCGACAGATAGCGCAGGACATTTTCGTTGAGCCGGAGCTGCCGCTCGAGCTCCTTCACCATAGACGGTTCGGCCTTGGCCTCGAAGACCGCGTACGTGCCTTCGCGCTGTTTGCGGATGTCGTACGCGAGCCGGCGCTTGCCCCAGTTGTCGACCTTGTCGACTTCGATGCCGAGCGACTTCGCCTGCTCGCCGACCTGCGTGAGCAGCGCGGCGACTTCGTCGTCGGTCGGTCGCGGATCCACGATCACGAGTATTTCGTACGGCCGCAGTGCACTCACCTCCCGGAGAACTCTTGGGTTGAAGCGCTTAACGATAACAAACATCACCAGGGGTCACAAGATCAATGCCGGAAAAGAGATACGGCCCGGGGCATTGCTGCCCCGGGCCGTCCGTCCACGCACCGCGTGAACTGCAGCGCGTTCGATCTAGTACATGTCTCCATGCGGCATCGCGGGCGCGGCCGCAGGCTTCTCCTCCGGGATGTCGGTGACCAGTGCTTCCGTGGTCAGCAGCAGCGAGGCGATCGACGCCGCGTTCTGCAGCGCCACCCGCTCGACCTTCGCCGGATCGATGATGCCGGCCTGCAGCATGTCCACGTACTCGTTGCTGTCGGCGTCGAAGCCGCGCGTTGCGACCGTCTCCGCCTTCACCTTCTCGACGATCACGCTGCCCTCGAGGCCCGCGTTCTCGACGATCTGGCGAATGGGCTCTTCGAGCGCGCGCCGGACGATCATGGCACCGACCTTCTCGTCACCCTCGAGCTTCTTGAGGTTGTCGATGGCCTTCGCGCAGCGCAGCAGCGCCACGCCGCCGCCCGGGACGATGCCTTCCTCCACCGCGGCGCGGGTCGCGTTGAGCGCGTCCTCGACGCGGGCCTTCTTCTCCTTCATGGCCGTTTCGGTCGCCGCCCCGACCTTGATGACTGCCACGCCGCCGGCCAGCTTGGCCAGCCGCTCCTGCAGCTTCTCGCGGTCGTAGTCGCTCGTCGTCTCGTCGATCTGAGCGCGGATCTGCTTGATGCGGCCCTCGATCGCGGACGACTTGCCCGCGCCCTCGACGATCGTGGTGTTGTCCTTGTCCACGACCACTTTCTTGGCGCGGCCGAGATCCTCGAGCTTGATGTTCTCGAGCTTGATGCCGAGATCCTCGGTGATGGCCTTGCCGCCAGTGAGGATGGCGATGTCCTCGAGCATGGCCTTGCGGCGATCACCGAACCCGGGCGCCTTGACCGCGCACGTGTGCAGCGTGCCACGCAGCTTGTTGACGACCAGGGTGGCCAGCGCCTCGCCCTCGACGTCCTCGGCGATGATCAGGAACGGCTTGCCGGAGCGTGCCACCTGCTCGAGCAGCGGCAGCATGTCCTTCATCACGCTGATCTTCTTCTCGTGGATCAGCACCAGCGCGTCCTCGAGCACGACCTCCATCCGCTCGGCATCCGTCACGAAGTACGGCGACAGGTACCCGCGGTCGAACTGCATGCCCTCGACGACGTCCAGGACGGTATCGGCGGACTTCGACTCCTCGACCGTGATCACGCCGTCCTTACCGACCTTCTCCATCGCCTCGGCGATCAGGTTGCCGATCGTCTTGTCGTTGTTGCTGGCGATGGTCGCGACCTGAGCGATCTCTTTCTTGTCCTTCGTCGACTTGCTGAGCTTCTTCAGCTCCTCGGTGACCGCCTCGACTGCCGCCTCAATGCCCCGCTTGAGCCCCATCGGGTTGGCGCCGGCCGTCACGTTCTTCAGGCCCTCGCGGAAGATCGCCTGGGCGAGCACCGTGGCGGTGGTCGTCCCGTCACCGGCGATGTCGGAGGTCTTCGAGGCGACCTCCTTCAGCATCTGGGCGCCCATGTCCTCGTAAGGATCCTTGAGCTCGATCTCCTTCGCGACGGTGACACCGTCCTTGGTGATCGTCGGGCTACCAAACTTCTTGTCGATGACGACGTTCCGGCCTTTCGGGCCGAGCGTGGCCTTCACGGCCGCGGCCAAGACGTTCACGCCCTTGAGCAGGCTCGCGCGAGCGTCCTCTTCGAACTTCAGCTGCTTCGGCATAGATCGTTCGCCTCCGTGGAATGTGTTGGGTAATCGCTACTCGAGAATGGCGAGGACGTCCTCTTCCCGCAGGATCAGGTAGTCGTCCCCGTCGATCTTCACTTCGTTGCCGGAATACTTGCCGAACAGGATGCGGTCGCCCGACTTCACATCCAGGGCGATGCGCTTGCCGTCATCGGCGATCTTGCCGTTCCCGGCGGCGACGACCTTTCCGCGCTGCGGCTTTTCCTTTGCCGTGTCGGGAATGATGATGCCGCCGATCTTCTCCTCGCTGTCTTCCTCGCGCTTGACGAGGATGCGGTCATGCAGCGGACGGACTTTCATAGACCCCTTGCCTCCTTGGATTACGGTTGATGCTGAGGCTTTCGCCATAGCGGCCGACCTCACTGATGTATGTGTTAGCACTCGTCCAAAGCGAGTGCTAATATACCCGGCCGCGGACCGGAATCAAGCGAAAAAATCGGAGGCCAGGGGATGCCAAAAAAGATTTTGATTTCAAATGTTTTGCCGTCAGAGTCGCGATCGATGATCCCCTCCGACTATGCAGTCGATTACAACGATACGGACACGCCCCTAGCGAAAGCCGATCTCATGCGGCGACTCGCCGACAGGGACGCCCTGATCTGCCACATCATCAGTACGATCGACGAGGAGGTCGTCGCCGCGGCGCCCGGGCTCAAGGCCATCTGCAACGTCGCCGTCGGCTTCAACAACATCGACGTGGCCGCGTGCCGGAAACGCGGGATCGTGGTCACGAACACGCCCGACGTTCTCACCGAGACGACCGCCGATTTTGCGTGGGCGCTGCTGATGGCCGCCGCCCGGCGCGTCGTCGAGGCCGATCGCTTCGCGCGCTCCGGACAGTGGACCCGGTGGCAATGGGACCTGCTCTGGGGCAATGACGTCTATGGCAAGACGCTCGGCATCATCGGCTTCGGCCGCATCGGGCGCGCCGTCGCGCGCCGCGCCCTCGGATTCAACATGCGCGTGCTCTATCACGACACCGTACGCGCGGACGCGGCGGCCGAGCGCGAGCTGCGCGCGAGCTACGTGGAGCGCGACACGCTGCTCCGCGAGTCCGATTTCGTCAGCCTGCACACGCTCTTCGTCCCCGAGACGAAGCACCTGCTGAACGAGCGGACGCTGAAGCTCATGAAGAAGACCGCCATCGTCGTGAACGCGGCACGCGGGCCGATCGTCGACGAGGCGGCGCTCGTGCGGGCGTTGAAAGAAGGCTGGATCGCGGGCGCGGGCCTGGACGTTTTCGAGGAGGAGCCGAAGATCCACCCCGGCCTGCTCGCCCTCACGAATGTCACCGTTGCGCCGCACATCGCGAGCGCCTCGCTCGATACGCGTCTGGCGATGGCGAACCTCGCGGTGCGAAACTGCGTGGCGGTCCTACAGGGCAAGCCGCCGATCACTCCGGTGAGCTGAGCTGTCGTCAGCGGCGTCCGGTCACGTCGTCAGTCGCCGCTCGATTCGCGCCAGACGGTACGTAAAAGCGTCGAGCACCCGCTCGGCCGCGCCCGCCGCGCGCGCCAGATCGAGCGCGTCGGCGACGAGCGCGCGCGCAGCGGCAAAGTCGCGCGCGCGATGCTCGTGGAACTTCGCCAGCTCCTCCCACGGCCGGGGATCGAACAGCTCACGCTGCCGCGCGCTCTCCCACAGCGCGCACGCGGTGTCCCAGCGCGCAGCACGCTTTTCCCACCACGCGAGCCGCAGCCGCACCCGGTGCGCGGCCTCGCCATCGAGCCCCGCGTCCAGCGCCGCGCGATAACACTCGAGCCCGCGGTCGGCATCGACAGGCTCCCAGAGCCGGCCCAATCCCGCCCACTCTTCCGCACGCAGCGCGGGCGCCTCGCCGAGCGCAGCCCCGAACCAGCCGACGAGCGCCGCCAGCGACAGCACGTCGTCGCGGTTGTGCGCGAACACCGGTACCAGAGGGGACGCGCGCCGACGCCGCAGCCAGTCGAAGTACAGCGTCGGGATGAGGCCGCCCTGGACGTCCTGCTCGCGCGCCAGCCCCAGCACGTCACGCTCGAGCGTGGCGAGGCGACAGTCGCCGAAGCAACCGTCCCACACGCGCCGCGACGGTCTGAGCAGATCGAGATGCGGCAGCGTCGACGGCCAGCGCTTGCGCGCGAGGACGAATCGCGTTTCGAGCAGCGGCAGATCGAAGCCGCCTCCGTTGAACGTGACGACCGCGCCCGCGCGATCGAGCAGCGGCGTCAGCGCCGCGAGCAGCGCCGGCTCCTCGTCGAGGTCGCGCATGAAATGCTGCGCGACGACGAAGGTCTCGCCCTCGACCCAGCCCACGCCGACCAGGAAGGCGTACGTGCCCGTGCCACCGGCGAGCCCCGTGGTCTCCGTGTCGATGAAGAGGAGCCGCTCGACAGCCGGTAACGCGCCGTCGAGCCGAGCCACCCGCGCGAGGACGTCGAGCGGCGCGCGCCGAAGGCCCTCGAGGGCGACGTCGCCGTGGCGATAGTCGAGCGGGTACTCGCGCCGGACCACGAGGAGCGAGCCGGCTCCGGTGTCGACGACCTCGCCCGCCACGACGCGCTCGATCGGTTCGGCCGCCGCGCGCGGGCGGTGGCGGGCCTCGATACGCCGAATGACGCGGCGGAGATCGTCGAGGCTCTGCATCGATCAGGCGGTCAGCTCGCGGAGCAGGCCGGCCGCGACCGCCTTGGCGCGCCGGCCGACTTCGTTCACGGGCCCGACGCACGACGGACAGCCGAACGCACACGGACACGCCTGCAGCGTCTCGAGACCGCGACGTAGCAAGTCGGGCAGCACCTCGAACACCCGCCAGACCGATCCCACCGGCATGCGAGTCGTATAGATACAGGGTCGGATTGAACTCCGCCGCATTCATGAGCCGGGCCTTGGTGGACTCGCGGGTCGCCACCACCCCGCTCGTCGCCGGCGTCGTGTCGCCGAGCCACGAGCCGAGATCGCGCACGTCGCAGAGCAAAAAGATCGGCGCGAGATGGTGCAGCAGATACGTCACCGCGCGCAGACCGTCGATGAGCTCCTCGCGCGAGCGGCTCACGCGGGCGAGCGTGGCAGGCGTGACGGTCAGCCATGCGCTCGTCGTCTGCA
>Ga0310810_10000684_pt1 | contig 34008 bp, 30 predicted proteins | sample NCmetagenome_FD_207641 | JGI IMG/M metagenome (GOLD analysis project Ga0310810, IMG submission 207641) | Soil microbial communities from experimental microcosm in Duke University, North Carolina, United States - NC | ecosystem: Engineered > Artificial ecosystem > Soil microcosm > Unclassified ... | reverse complement strand
CGACGGCAATCGCGAGCAGATGCACGCGAAGCAGTTTACGTTAGTGCCGCCTGGACGCACGCGCGTAAACGCGATGGGGGCGAGGACGGGGTGCCCCGCTTCGCGCGCAGGCGGCGCCTCGTCGACACTTCTTTCTTGCCGCCGAGCACGAAGTGGGGCTGTCCGAGCGGGGCCCCATCGCGTCAGTCGCGCGTGAAGCCGTCAGTCAGTTCGCGGCGACGTATCCGCGTCGCGCGCGGACGACGTACGAGTCGTTATCGACTTCCACACGGATGTCGTGCCAGCGGCCGTCGTGGCCGTTCGGTGCTGAATAACCAAGGTAGTACTGCCGGCTCAATTCGTCTGCGATGCCAGCCGTCGCCGGATCCAGATCGCGCGCGAAGCGGACGATCTCCGTCCTGCCGCCGCTGTCGTCCGTGATCGATCGGAGCGCCGCCCCATTGACGCGCTCATCGTCGATGGAGCTCCGGTTGCCGCCAGGCGGTGGCGGCGTCGGCGGATACGGCCTCGGCGGACTCGCCGGCGGACGCCGGGGAAATGGAAACGGAAACGGGTATCGCGGCGGCCGCTGCGGCGGATACTGCACGGTTTGAAATTGGAACCGCGGCGGCCCGGCGCCGGCGTCGATGCCGATCGCGTAGACCAGGACCTCGGTCTGACGGATCAACTGCCGCAGCGCGACGATGTCCGTCCGGCTGCTCGTATCGTTGCCGTCCGAGATGACGAGTACGGCCTTCTTCTGATTGCGGCCGCGAGCCGCCATCTGCACCGCGGCGGCGACCGCGTCGTAGAGCGCCGTCCCTCCGTGCGGCTGGATCATCCGAACCGCGTCACTGATGCGCTGCTTGTCCCGCGTCCACCCTTCGACGAGCGACGGCTGATTGTCGAATCGATACAGGAACACTTCGTCGGCAGGATCGAGAAGCTGCGTCAGGAACCTGTCCAGCGCGTCGCGCGCGGCCTCGATCTTCTCGCCGTCCATGCTGCCGCTCGTATCGACGACGATTCCGATGCTGACGGGAACGCGTTCCGCGCTGAAGTGCGTAATCGGCTGCGGCCGCCCGTCGTCGAACACCTGGAAATCGTCCTGCGTGAGTCCGCGGACGAAGCGACCGCTCCGGTCCGTGACCGTCGCTGTCACGTTAATCAGTTCGACGCCTGTCCTGAAGACGAACGGGTCCTGTTTCGGTGCCTGCTGCTGCGCGTGAAGAGCCGTCGTCCCGCTCAGGATGAGGGCGGCGGTGAGCAGCGACCGCGTCGAGAGCCGCATGGTCACCATGAGGCAGCATTTGCTGCGGGGCGGCGACGGTCCACGTGCTGAATGACGCCGCCGTCGGATGCGTGGAAGCTGACGCGATATCGCGCAACGGTGTCGGGCGTCGTGATCGAGAGCACGAACGGGGATTGATCGCCGGGCTGGAGCGTCCGGACGTCAACCCCTGCCGAGCCGCTGGCGATCCGCGTACCGTTCGCGTCGAACACATCCGCGGCGACCGCGACGTTCCGACGCGCGCGGGCGCTGCGCGGATTCTGGACGAGTCCGGCAATCGTGAGCGTGCCGTCCTCCCGAGTGTCACGCAACGACAGCAGTTCGAGCGGTGCCGCCGCCGTCGCTGCTGCCGGTGCCGCCGCCGGTGATGAAGGAGCCAACGACGTATGCGTTCGCGCCGTCAGCGTCATCAGGATGATCGTGGTGATGCCGAGCGCAAGGCAGGCCATGATCCCCGCGCGGGTTCCCCAGCCCGAGGAATATTCCGGCGCCGAGAACGACACGGCCGGAGCGGCGGAGACGGCGTGCAGGTCAGGACGGACCGCAAGATCCGTCAACGCGTGCACGCGCGCTTCGGTGCGGCGCCGGTCATCTCGCAGCATGCGCCAGACGACCACGCTGAGCGAGAGCGCCATGGCGGTGGAGAGGATAGTGATGGTGAACATGTCAATTCCCAACTCCCAATGCCCAAGTCCCAACTCCCAATTCACCGAAGCCTGAACTCGACTGAGACGTGCACGATGACGTCGACCGGAACGCCTTGCCTCGTCGCCGGCGAAAACCGCCACTGACGGACCGCATCGATCGCGCGCTGGTCCAGTCCCGTACCGAGGCCGCGCACCAGCTTCACGTCGCCGACGCTGCCGTCGCCGCGGACGACGATCTCAAGGTCGACATCGCCTTCAACCCCGCGGCGCCGGCCCTCCTCGGTATAGTCCGGTTTGACTTCGCGCAGGAGCGACGGCGGAGCGATACCGGAGCCCGGACGGTACGGACCGCCGCCCGTGCCGCCGCCCGTCCCGATCCCGAGGCCCGGACCGTTGCCCGAGCCAATGCCGGCCGCCGCTCCCGCGCCAGCTTCGCCGTCTGTACCCGGTCCACGGCTCTCTGGTTGCCTCGCCGCGTCAGTCGGTTCCCCACGGGTGTCATGCGCATCTGCTTCGACCGGCACCACCGGTGCAACCACTGCAGGGGGATCCGGCTTCGGCGCGGGTGTTTCGACCGGTGGCGGTTCTGCACGCTCAGGCCTCGGCCGGAGTGGAAGCGGGCTGCGCAAGAGCGCCGTCCCTTTGCGCTCGGCGGCGGATGCGCGAACGAGCGCCTTGTGTCCACCACCCCCGCCTCCGCCGCCGGCACCCGGCGCCGCGAGGAACACGAGTTGAGTGGTCGCTGCCGGTTCCATCTCGACCCGCACCGACGGGCCCGCCGCGGTCGACAGGAGCATGAGCCCGGCGAGCAGACACACGTGCGCCGCAGTGGCCGCTGCGATCGGCAGCCCGCGACGACGCGCGCGTTCGCGGGGTGCCTCGAACAGATCGCCGCGTGCGGGCTCGACCTCCACTCGCGCGAGGAGGTGCCGCACCATCCGGACCGCGTCTGGCGTTGCGTAAAAGCCGCCACTCAGGACGCGAACGTCGTGGTCGTCCGCCCATCGCCATACGTCTTCGGGATCGACGCCTGCGGCCAGCGCGACTTCCGACGTCGAATACACCTCAGGCAGCGTGTGTGTTGTTGCGGGCATCGACCAGGACCAGGCAACCCGATCGGGGCAAGAGTCGTTCCCTGGCGGGCGCCGCCGGAGTCGGCTGAATTCATACGGCGGCGTCGGCCGGGCTGTCTCTGGCGAGAGACAGCTGTTCTGGATGTGCTACAACGCAGGGATGACATCAATCATCGTCACCGGCGCATCGAGCGGCATCGGTCGAGCCGCCGCACTGCGGTTCGCTCGAGAGGGCGCGACGGTCCTTGGCGTCGGGCGCGATCGCGGCTCGCTGGACGACCTTGCGCAGTCGACGCCGGGTTCCGGCCGACTCGTACCGTGGGTCGCCGACGTGACGTCAGGGGACGGGCCCGCCGCCATCGTCCGCGCGGCGCTCGACACAGCCGGCCGCATCGACGTCGTCGTCAACGCCGCGGGCATCATCAGCTCGGGCACCGTCGAGTCCACGACGGACGCGGACTGGGACGAGATGCTCGACATCAACCTGCGCGCGCCGTTCCGGCTCATACGCGCAGCGGCGCCGCACCTCGTCGAATCGCGCGGTTCCGTCGTGAACGTGTCGAGCGTGACCGGGCTGCGTGCGTTTCCCGGCGTGCTCGCCTATTGCGTGAGCAAGGCGGGGGTGGACCAGCTCACGCGCTGCGCCGCGCTCGAACTCGCCCCGAAAGGTGTGCGCGTCAACGCCGTGAATCCCGGGGTTGTCGTCACGAACCTGCACCGGAGGTCGGGGATGGCGGAGGACACCTACGCGTCGTTCCTCGAGCGCTCCAGGACGACACACCCGCTGGGGCGCCCGGGGACCGCCGACGAGATCGCCGAACTCATTTACTTTCTCGCATCGGGGGCATCGGGCTGGATTACCGGGGAGACGATATCGGTTGATGGCGGGAGGCACCTCACTTGCGCCAGGTGAATTGAAGATTTGGGATTGCAGATTGCAGATTGATTTGGGATTGCAGATTGCAGATTGATTTGAGATTGAACGCTTCGTCACCGTCTGGATGCCGTTTTGGCGGTCAGAATCGACCGGGAAAAAATCGACAGCAGCTCATTGGTTTCGCAGAGAAGTTGGGCGCTGATCGGCTCCTTGATGTGTCCCAGTTGCTGGAGCATGATCAGCCAGCCTTCCGATTCGTCCAGTTCTTCGACCACGATTCCGAGCTTCGCGATGAATTCTGCGCGGGATCGTCCGCGACAGGCGCAGCGATAGTTTGCGTAAGAGGACGAGGAGGAATCAATCAACTGCCCGGCGATCCTTCGCGCACTCAGGTTCGCCGGAAGCGCATCGCACAAGCGCGCCACGGTTAAGGAGTATTTCAGCAGCCGCCCTTGCAGCTCGATCGCCTTCGGATTCATGTCGTTCCCCCGAAGGGCAATCGTCGATCCCGACAGATTTCTTGACGTTTTGTTCGATCGTTTTACGGAAGCGCGCAAGTACTGCTACTCACTTGAATCGCCAAGATCGAAAAATCTTCAATCAATCTGCAATCTTCAATCTCCAATCTTCAATTCACCGCGGACCGCTTGGCGCCCTCCGCGTAGACGACGCCGTCGCGCTCGGCGATGATGCGGACGGCGGCGAAGCCGGCGGAGGTCAGCGCGTGAGTTGCGCCGCCGTGTTCGTGGTAGCCGGGGTCCGCGCGAGTGCGCGAGAGCACCGACGGGAGAGCGCCCCGCGCGGCGGGTTCGATGACGACGATGCGGCCACCCGGCCGCAAGAGTCGGTAGACGTCGGCGAGACAGCGGGCACGGCCGTCAGGTGTCATCGTGAGCAGGGCGTCGCGCGCGACGGCGACGTCGAAAGTGTCCGCGTCGAGCGGCAGCGCGCCCCAGGGTGCGGCGATCATTTCGACAAGCGCACCGGCCCGTTCGATCGCGGCGGACGCGCGCGCGGCGCGATCCGCGTCAGGCTCGACGACGCACACGCGTCCTGTGAGGCCGGTCTTGCGCGCGAGTTCTGCGATGAGCGACGGATCCGCGGCGCCGATGGCGAGCAGGCGATGGCCGAGACGCACGCCGGCCATCGCGACGGGGAGCGGTTCGTGTGCATCCTGCCTGCGGAACCAGCGCACGTCGAGAAACCTCCTGATCCCCGATGATATAGTGCGGGATTGTGAAAAGTGCCGTAAATATTGCCAATCCTGAGGGGAAACTGGGGATCTTGCTCGTCGGACTCGGCGCCGTCAGCACGACGACGATTGCCGGGACGATGGCGATTCGACGCGGCCTTGCGCGGCCGATCGGATCGCTGACACAGATGGGAACGATCAGGCTGGGCAAGCGGACGGAAGGCCGCACGCCGGCCATCAAGGATTTCGTTCCGCTCGCTTCGCTCGATGACATCGTCTTCGGCGGCTGGGACATCTTCGCCGACAACTGCTACGACGCCGCGGTGACGGCGGGGGTGCTCGAACGGGATCTGCTCGATCAGATCAAACCGGAACTCGAGAAAGTCGTCCCGATGCCGGCCGTGTTCGACCGGCGCTATGTCAAGCGCCTTGACGGACCGAACGTCAAGACAGGATCCAGCAAGAAGGACCTCGCGGAGCAACTGCGGGCGGACATCCGCCGCTTCAAGCAGGACAACGGGTGCAGCCGCGTCGTGCTCGTCTGGTGCGGCAGCACCGAGATCTACATGACGGAATCGCCGGCGCATCAGACGATCGAGGCCTTCGAGCGCGCGCTCGAAGCGAGCGACGACGCGATCCCTTCCAGCATGATCTACGCGTATGCGGCCCTGAAAGAAGGGATCCCCTATGCGAACGCGGCGCCGAATCTGAGCGCCGACGTTCCCGCGCTGCTGAAGCTGGCACAGGACAACCGGTCGCCCATCGCGGGGAAGGATCTGAAGACGGGCCAGACGCTGATCAAAACCATCATCGCGCCGGGGCTCAAGTCGCGCCTGATCGGCGTCGAAGGCTGGTATTCGACCAACATCCTGGGCAACCGCGACGGGGAAGTCCTGGACGACCCCGAGTCGTTCAAGACGAAGGAAGAGAGCAAGAAGTCCGTTCTGGACTACATCCTCCAGCCCAATCTCTATCCTGACCTGTACGACGACCTGTGTCATGTCGTCCGGATCAATTACTACCCGCCTCGCGGAGACAACAAAGAGGGGTGGGATAACATCGACATTTTCGGCTGGCTCGGCTATAAGATGCAGCTGAAGATCAACTTCCTGTGCCGCGACAGCATCCTGGCCGCGCCGATCGTGCTCGACACCGCGCTGTTCCTCGACCTGGCGCAGCGGGCGGGGATGAGCGGGATTCAGGAGTGGCTGTCGTTCTATTACAAGAGTCCGATGCACGCGCCGGGGTTGTACCCGGAGCACGACCTGTTTATCCAGTTGATGAAGCTGAAGAACACGCTCCGCCACATGCGGGGTGAGGAGCTCATCACGCATCTCGGCCTGGAGTACTACGACTAATGGACACCACACCCGCAAAGCTGCAACCGGCGTTCTTCGGGGGGCTCTTCATCGGCGTCCTCTCGGCGCTTCCGATCGTGAACGTCGGGAACTGCTGCTGCTGCCTGTGGGTGTTGTGCGGGGGTGCGCTCACCACCTATCTGATGCAGCAGAACCATCCGTACCCGCTGAAGGTGGAAGACGGACTGCTGGGCGGTCTGCTCGCCGGGGTGATCGGCGGCGTGATTGCCGCGTTCCTGTCGATTCCGCTGACGATGGCGATGGGAGATTTCCAGGCGCGGCTGATGGAGCGCATCGCGCAGAATCCCGACATGCCCGAGGAAACCCGTCGCATGATCGAAAACTTCGCGCTGCGAACCGGCGCCGTCGGCATCATGCGGGTGATCTCCGCGCTGATCGGCATCTGCATCGACGCCGTTTTCGGCATGCTCGGCGGCCTGATCGGCATCTCGCTGTTCAAGAAGAAGGACATTCCGCCGGCGGGCACCACAGAGATCCTTCCGCCGGCATAGCCGGCGGAAGCGTCAATTCCCAACTCCCAATTCCCAACTCCCAATTGCGCCTGGATTGGGAATTGAACATTTGGAATTGGGAGTTGGAAGTTGGAAGTTGATCTTGTTCCCCCCTACAGTCCCTCCCCTCACCCGCCGAAACAGCGGGGTAGCAAAAGTGTGCAGTCGTGTTCCCTGTGATGCATCCGACATTGGTCCAGCGCTTCGCGGCCGGCGTGCTCGTCGCGCTGGTGAGCGCGTATCCGGCATCGGCGGCTGATACGGCGGCGGCCGGACGGCTGTCGATATCCATTCCGACCCCGGTCCGCGTACGCGACGCCCTGCGGCTCCTCGTCCGTGGTACAAGGTTCAGCCTCGCGCTCGATCCCGCGGTACAGGGGACGTTTGCCGGCGATCTGAAAGACGTCACGCTGCGCGAAGCGCTCGACGCCGTCCTGCGGCCCCGAAGCCTGACGTACTCCATCGAAGGCACGGTCATCCGGGTGTACCCGCGGAAGACCGAGTCGAGGTTCTTCACGATCGATTTCGTGAACGTCCGCCGGACGTGGCAGCGAACCCTCGACCAGGGCGCCGGCGCGTCGCTGACCACCCTCGCGGGCGGAGACCCGTACGACGACGTCGAGCGCAGCGTGGGCGCGCTGCTGTCGTCCGATGGCCGCGCCCACGTCGACCGGCGCGCAGGCGTCATCACGGTCACCGATTATCCCGATCAACTCGACCGCGTCGCCGGCTTCGTCGAGACGCTGCTTGCCCGATCGCTGCGCCAGGTGCGCCTGCAGGTGCATCTTGTCGACAGCCACGCCGATACGACGCTGTCGCTGCCCGACATCGTCACGCTGAACAACGAGCCGGTCGTCATGCGGAACAGCGAACGCGACGGCGCGACGTTCGCGTTGACGGTCGTGGCCGAAGTCGAGAGCGGCGATGCGATTCAATTGAGCGTTTCCCCGTCGTGGTCCGATCGAACAGGACGTTCCGGTGTCTCCGACGTCGTGGTGCGCGTGCGAAACGGCGCATCGGTGATCGTTCCGGTCGCGAGCGGACTCACGGTACAACTGACCGCGACGGTGGTGGCGGGGGGCACGCCGTGAGGTACGAGGATTACTACGGCTTCGCCGACACCCCGTTCGGCCTCACGCCGGCTCCGCGCTATCACTTCGCGAGCGTGGCTCACGCGAACGCCGTCGAATCGGTCGACTACGCGGTGCGCCGGGGCGATCGTCTGATTGCCCTGACGGGTGACAGCGGAACCGGCAAGACGACATTGTGCCGCAGGCTGCCGGAGTGCCTCGGTCGCGAATTCATCACCGCGCTCGTGCTGGATCCTGTGCGGTCCGAAGAGGAGTTGTTGCGCCGCCTGCTTCAGGAGTTCGGGATCATCTCGCGCGAGAGCGCGGCGGATGGGCGCCTGCCATCGATCGGCAGACGGCGGCTGACCGGCACGCTGTGCGCCTTTCTGTCGTCGCTGCGATCGGTTGGCGCTGGCGCGCTGGCAATCGTCGACGACGCCCAGAACGCGCCGCCGCCCGTGCTGGAGGCACTGGGGCAGCTCTCGACTGCGGACGGCGGCGATCGCGGACTCCAGGTGCTGCTCGTCGGGCAGCCGAGTCTTCGCGAAACGATGCAGAGGCCGGAGTTGCGTCCCCTCGAGGATCGGATCTCGATGCGGCACGAGCTGAGGCCGCTGTCGCGCCACGAGACCGCCGGATACATCACGCACCGGCTGGCGGTCGGGGGAGGCGACGGACGCGTCTCCTTTTCCAACGGTGCGATCGCCAGGGTGTACGGCTGCACGCGCGGCGTGCCGCGGCTCGTCAACCTGCTCTGCGACCGCGCGCTCGTCGCGGCGTGTATGGCCCAGGCCACCCGCGTGCTGTCCGGGCACGTCGATCGCGCCGCAGAAGCGCTGGATCTCGCGCGGCCCGGCCGTCTCCTGCTCGCGTGGGCTCGATGAGTCACCGATGCTGATTCGCGCGTACAATCGCGCCTATGGCGAACGAGATCGACGCGCTGCTCAGCGAGAACCGGCGGTTCCCTCCTCCTGACCACTGGCGCGCGAGCGCGCACGTCACCGACCCCGACGTGTACCGGCGCGCGGCCGACGATCCGGAATCCTTCTGGGCGTCTTTTGCGCATGAGCTCGAGTGGTACGAGCCGTGGGCGCGGGTCCTCGAATGGAAATCGCCCAACGCCAGGTGGTTTGCGGGCGGCAAGCTGAACGCGAGCGTCAACTGCGTCGATCGCCACGTGCGGGGTCCACGCCGGAACAAGGCGGCCATCGTCTGGGAAGGCGAACCCGGCGACCTTCGCACGCTCACCTACTGGGATCTGTACCGGCAGGTCAGCGCGTTTGCCAACGTGCTGAAGTCGTTCGGCGTCAAACGTGGCGACCGCGTCGCGCTGTACCTGCCGATGATTCCCGAGCTCGCCATCGCGATGCTCGCCTGCGCACGAATCGGTGCCGTGCACAGCGTGGTGTTCGGCGGCTTCAGCGCGGAGTCCCTGCGCGACCGCATCAACGATGCGCAGGCCGTCCTCCTCGTCACCGCCGACGGCGGCTATCGCCGCGGCCACATCGTCCCGCTCAAACAAATGGCGGACGAAGCGCTCCGCGACACTCCGTCGATCGAACACGTCATCGTCGTGCAGCGGCAGGCCGGAGCACCGATTCCCGTCGAGATCGAGGAGGGGCGCGATCACTGGTATCACCGGTTGATGCAGCATGCGCCGGTCGAATGCGAGCCCGAGCGGATGGATGCCGAGGACATGCTCTACATCCTCTACACCTCCGGGACGACCGGGAAACCGAAGGGGATCGTGCACACGACGGGCGGCTATTTGACGGGCGTGTACGCCACGACGAAATGGGTGTTCGACCTGCGCGAAGACGACGTCTACTGGTGCACCGCCGACATCGGCTGGGTCACGGGCCACAGCTACGTCGTCTATGGCCCGCTTGCCAACGGCGCGACGGTCCTGATGTACGAAGGGGCGCCCGACTGGCCGCAGAAGGATCGCATCTGGGAACTGATCGATCGACATGGCGTGACAATCTTCTACACGGCGCCGACCGCGATTCGCGCGTTCATGCGATGGGGAACGGAATGGCCGGCCCGTCACGATATGTCGACGCTGCGCCTTCTCGGCTCGGTCGGCGAGCCCATCAATCCGGAGGCGTGGGTCTGGTATCACCTCAACATCGGGCGCGAGCGCTGCCCGATTGTCGATACGTGGTGGCAGACCGAGACCGGCATGATCATGATCACGCCGCTTCCAGGCGTCACCAGCACGAAACCGGGATCCGCCACCCTGCCGTTTCCCTCCATCTCCGCAGAAGTGAGGAATCAGCAAGGGCAGCGCGTCGCCGAGGGGGGAGGCCTGCTCACGCTCACGAAGCCGTGGCCCGCAATGCTCCGCGGCATCTATGGAGATCCGGAGCGGTTCGTGAAGCAGTACTTCAGCCAGTGGAGCGACGGCGCCTATTTCACGGGTGACGGCGCCCGCATCGACGAGGACGGCTACTACTGGCTGCTCGGTCGGGTGGACGACGTCCTGAACGTGGCCGGCCATCGCCTCGGCACCATGGAGGTCGAAAGCGCGCTCGTGGATCATCCGCGCGTGGCCGAAGCGGCCGTCGTCGGCCGGCCGCACGAGATCAAGGGCCAGGCTGTCGCCGCATTCGTCACGTTGAAGGAAGGAACGAAGGCGTCCGAAAGCCTCGCCGACGAACTCAAGGAGCACGTCGTCCGGAAAATCGGCGCGATTGCAAGACCCGACCAGGTTTTGTTTGCCGCCGATCTGCCGAAGACCCGGTCGGGCAAGATCATGCGTCGACTGCTCCGGGACATCGCGTCGGGTAAGGCTCTCGGCGACACGACGACTCTCGCCGATCCCGGCGTCGTCGCAAAGCTGAAGACCGAGTACGAGGAGCGGGAGTAGGCCGTTCGCCGTTGCCGGACGACGGACCCCGGACGACGGCCACGGACGACGGACGACGGACGACGGAACCCGGACGACGGACGCTTGTACTCTTGACACGACTTACCGCGATCGAACTGGCTGACGATGCGGGGACGCTGATCGGCGCGAGCGTTCGCGGCACCCGCGTCGTCGTGAACGCCGTCGAGCGATTCGATCGGCGGGCGCTCGCGCGGACGACGGGGTTCGCGCGCGCGCTGCAGCAGGCGCGCGGCATGCTGGATCTGCCGCGGCGCACACGTGTGGTGCTGTGGGGCGGCCGGCCCCCCGTCGACCCCGAGTCGTCCGCGGCAGTGCAGCCGCTGACCGACGCCGGCTTCGAGATCGAGCGCGTCGTGTCCCCCTGTGACGCGCTGGCGGCGCTGGCGCGGACTCGTCATCCCCGGCCCGACGCGACGATCCTGTGGGTGGCGATCAATCGCCGCCACGTGGCGATCGTGGTGATGCGGCCCGGCCGGCTGTTCTATTCGCGGGCGTTTCCGTGGGATTCGACCATCGGCGCGGTCGGCAGCCACGCGCAGCTTCTGCAGCGATATTCGCTGGTGGCGTTTCTCGCGCCGGAGCTGCGGCGGGCGATCGAAGCGACGTCTGCTGAAGGCGGCGTGGTCGACGGTGTGGCCACCTGCGGCGACGTTCCGGAGTTGCGGTCGCTGACGATGCCGCTCATCGAGGAGCTGGACCTGGAGGTCGAGACGCTGGATTCGGCGGAGGGCGTCGACGCGGATCCGTCCGTGCAGGCGACCGTCGGCGATGTCGCGCCCGCGATCCGGCTCGCGATGGCCGGCGCCGTGGCGCGCCTGCCGCGCGCGCGCAAGTCGTGGACGCGCCTCCATGCGGTGCCGCTGACGGGCGTGGCTGCCGCAGCGGTGCTCGGCGCCGGCGGCTGGCGCTACGCATCGCGGCCGATCGAACTGCCTGCGCCGGCGGACGTTCGCCCGGCTCACACCGCCCGCGGCGACGTCGATCTGCCGGCGCCCCCTGTGGCCGCAATTCCAGAACCGTCGGAAGTCGACGCGAACCCTGGCGCACCCCCTCCAACACCCGCACGCGCACCCGCGCCCACACTCGCAATGGAACCCCTGCCTAAGGTGACCGCGATCCTCACCTCTGAAGATCGCCGCACGGCGCTCGTGAACGGCCGAACCACGCAGGTTGGCGACCGCGTCGGGCGCTGGACCGTGAAGGCCATCGAGCCGGACTACGTCCTGTTTACCGAAGCCTCCGGCGCAGAGCTGCGCGTCCCGCTTGGCCGCCAATGAGAGATTGCCCGCGGTTTCCTGCTACATTGATGCCATGGGACTGATTGAGACCCGGGACCTCTGGAAGACCTACGTGATGGGCGCCGAGGAGATCCACGCGCTGCGGGGCGTGAGCATCGACATCGACCGCGGCGAATACGTGGCGATCATGGGCCCCTCGGGGTCCGGCAAATCGACGCTCATGAACCTGATCGGCTGTCTCGACACGCCGACGAAGGGCAGCTACCTCCTGAACGGCAAGGAAGTCGCCGCGATGAACGACGACGAGCTGGCGCGCATCCGGAACGAAGAGATCGGCTTCGTCTTTCAGACCTTCAATCTGCTCCCGCGCGCCACGGCGCTGCACAACGTGGAGCTGCCGCTCGTCTATGCGGGGGTCTCGTCGAAGGACCGTCAGGAGCGCGCGCGGCAGGCGCTCGAGAAAGTGGAACTCACGTCCCGCGCTTCCCATCGGCCCAACGAGCTGTCCGGCGGTCAGCGCCAGCGCGTCGCGATCGCGCGCGCGCTCGTGAACAATCCGTCGATCCTGCTGGCTGACGAACCGACAGGAAACCTCGACTCGAAAACCGGAGTCGAGATCATGGCTGTCTTCGACCGGCTGCACGAAAACGGCAACACGATCGTCCTCGTCACCCACGAGCCCGACATCGCCGCATACGCGCATCGCGTTATCCACATCCGCGACGGGCAGGTCGAAAAGGACGTCGCCGGCGCTGCCGCCGGAACCAAAGCAGGCGCAAGAGCCGGGACAGGAAATCAGGTGCCTGAAACCCTGAGTTCCGCGAAAGCTCAAGCCTGAACAGAACTGGCAACTGGCTACTGTTAACTGACAACTGGTAACTGGCAACTGGCAACTGGCAACTGGTAACTGGCAACTGGCAACTGGCAACTGGTAACTGGCCTCTACACTGCCGCGTAGTGGCCGGGTTCAACTTCCCTCAGCGGCGCTGCCCGATCGAAGGATTGGACGTCCAGCACGATACGCTGGCGGCGCGCATCCGGATCGGCAACGGGAATCGCGGACAACAGCGCTTTCGTATACGGATGCCGTGGCCAGCTGAAAAGCGCCGCCGTTTCTCCCATCTCGACGATCCGCCCGTCATACATCACCGCCGCGCGCGCGCAGATGCGCTGCACCAGCCTGAGATCGTGCGCAATGAACAGCAGCGTCAACCCGAGCCGCTGCCGCAGGTCCATCAGCAGATCGATGATGTGCGCCTGAATCGAGACATCCAGCGCCGAGACCGGCTCGTCGGCGACGATGAACGACGGATTGAGTGCGAGCGCTCTCGCGAGACCGATGCGTTGTCGCTGCCCGCCGCTGAATGCCTCCGGCCGCCGCGACAGATGATCCGCCTCGAGGCCGACCATCTGGAACAGCTCCCGCACCCGCGCGCGGCGCTCCTCTCGGCTCCCGATCCCGTGCACGATCAGCGGTTCTTCGACGATGTCACCGACGCGCATCCGCGGATTCAGCGACGAATACGGATCCTGGAAAACGATCTGCATGTGCCGCCGCAGCCGGCGCAGGTCGCGTGGGGACAGCGACAGCACGTCGGTGCCATCGTAGACAATCCGCCCCGACGTCGGCTCGACAAGCCGCAGAAGGCAGCGCGCCGTTGTGGTCTTCCCGCTGCCTGATTCGCCGACCAGTCCGAAGACCTCGCGGCGCTCGATCGCAAAGCTGACGTCGTCAACGGCGAACCGCGGCCGGGCGGACGCGGGCACGACCCGCCGGGACCTGGTGAAGAGGCTGCCGGTCTCGAAAGTTTTCGTGAGGTGCTGGACGTCGAGCAGCGCCATCAGCGTCTTTCGACTGCCGCGAGGAGGCGGCGCGTGTACTCGTGTTGCGGCTGCCGGAACAGCTCGCGAACGCCGTTCTGTTCGACGATCCGGCCTGCGTGCATGACCGCGACGCGGTCCGCCATCTGCGCGACGACGCCGGGATCGTGCGTGATGAGCAGCAGTGCGAGGCCGAGCCGCTGGCGCAGATCTCGAAGCAGATCCAGCACCTGCGCCTGGATCGTGACGTCGAGCGCCGTCGTCGGCTCATCGGCGATGAGCAGGCGGGGATTGCCGGCCAGCGCCATGGCAATGAGCGCGCGCTGACGAAGGCCTCCCGACAACTGGTGCGCGTATTCGCGCGCGCGGCGCTCCGGATCCGGCATACTGACGCTTCGAAGCCACTCGATTGCCATGCCTTTCGCGGCGCGTCCGCGCGCGACGCCGTGCACGATCAGCGTCTCCTCGATCTGGCGTCCGATCGTCAGGACAGGATTGAGCGCCGTCATCGGATCCTGGAACACGTAACCGATTTGCGCGCCCCGCACCCTCTCCATCGCGCGTTCGGTGAGGCCCAGCAGGTCGCCGCCATCGAACATGATGCGACCCGCCGCGATCTGCGCCGCAGGGGGAAGCAGCCGGATGATGGAACGCGCGGTGATTGATTTCCCGCTGCCGGACTCGCCGACAAGGCACAGTGTCTCGCCGGCAGTGATGTGGAAGGTGACGTCGGTGACCGCGAGCGTCGACGCCGCAGCCGTCTCGAACACGGTCGTCAGGTGCTCGACCGACAGGAGCGGCGCGCCCTGTGGCATGCCTACGTGTCGATCTCCTTGTGCTCGCCGAACACCTGGCGCAAGGCGTCGGAAATCTCGCCGACCGTTGCGTACGCCTCGACGGCCGCAATGATCGGCGGCACGAGATTGTCGGACCCGCTTGCCGCGGCCATGACCGCGTCGAGCGCGGACCGCCAGGTGCTGTTGTCGCGTGACTGTCTGACGGCTGCGAGGGCGGACACCTGCTGCTGCTCGATCGCCGGATCGATCCGCAGCGTCTCGATTGCGGTGTTCTCGTCGGTGACGAACCGGTTGACGCCGACGACGATCGTCTCTCCGGAATCGATCCGCTGCTGCGCCCGGTAGGCGGCGTCCTGGATCTCACGCTGGATGAACCCGGACTCGATCGCGGCCAGCGTCCCGCCGAGCGCGTCTATCCGCTCGATGAGTGCGGAGGCTTCCCGTTCGATCCGGTCCGTCTCCTCCTCGAGGACGTAGGCTCCGCCCGACGGATCCACCGTGTTGGCCACGCCGCTCTCGAGCGCGATGATCTGCTGCGTGCGCAGCGCAATGCGCGCCGACTCTTCGGTCGGCAGCGCCAGCGCTTCGTCCCGGCCGTTGCAGTGCAGCGACTGCGTGCCGCCCAGCACCGCCGCCAGCGCCTGGAGCGCGACGCGCACGATGTTGTTGTCGGGCTGCCGGGCCGTGAGCGTGCTGCCGGCCGTCTGCGTGTGGAACCGAAGCTGCTGCGCGCGCAGGTTCGTCGCGTGGAACCGCTCCGCCATCAGGCGCGCCCAGAGGCGCCGCGCCGCGCGGAACTTCGCAATCTCGCCGAGGAAATCGTTGTGCGCGTTGAAGAAGAACGACACGTGCTGGCCGAACTCGTTGACGTCGAGCCCGGCGGCAATCGCGGCCTCCACGTAGGCGATGCCGTCAGCGAACGTGAACCCGACTTCCTGTTCCGCGGTCGAGCCCGCTTCCCGGATGTGATAGCCGCTGATGGAGATGGGATTCCATTTCGGCAGCTCACGCTCGCAATACGCGAAGATGTCCGTGACGATCCGGAGCGACGGCCGCGGCGGAAAGATGTAGGTCCCGCGCGCGATGTATTCCTTCAGGATGTCGTTTTGAATCGTCCCCGAGAGCTGCCTCCCGTCGACGCCTTGCTTCCGCGCGACGGCGACGTAGAGCGCCAGCAGGATGATCGCCGTGGCATTGATGGTCATCGACGTCGAGACGCTGTCGAGCTGGATCCCGTCGAAGAGCGCCTGCATGTCGTCCAGGGAGTCGATGGCGACCCCGACGCGACCGACTTCGCCGCGCGCGAGCACGTGGTCGGAGTCGTAGCCCATCTGTGTTGGCAAATCGAACGCGACGCTGAGGCCGCTGACCCCCTGGCTCAGCAGATAGCGATATCTCCGGTTCGATTCAGCGGCGCTCCCGAACCCCGCATACTGCCGCATCGTCCAGAGGCGGCCGCGGTACATCGTCGGCTGAATTCCGCGCGTGAAAGGGTAGAGGCCGGGCAGGTCGTCCATTGACAGGGTCAGTGCACGAGTTTACAATGAACGTGCGTTCCCGCGCTCCAACCCATTCATATGCTTAAATTTGGCGCCCGGACTCTGCCGCGGATCCTCATCGGCAGACGTCTCGGGGTGTGCCTCCGGTTTCCCAGCTCCGGCGGCGTGGAGGAGGTCTCGAATGGATGACGTCATGAACCGGATCGCCAAAGAGCTGTCCGACGCCATAGCTGCTGCCGTTGCGGAGGACGCTCGCGTCGAAGCGTGCCGGGAGAAGGCGCGGGCGGCCGGTTTCGAGCTGAGGATTTCCCTGGAAGCCATTGTCGGGTTCGTCAGCCGCAATCCGCCCGGAGCTCTTGCGCGTGTGCCGCCGCAGCCGAAGACGCTCGCCAAACAGGAGCGGCGCCCGTTCGAGATCAGCGCCAACGACCGGCGTTTCCTGCGTTCGCTCCGCATCGCGGCGGAAGAAACGCAGGAAAAGGAAGTGGAGTAGCGGCGAATTTCAGAATTCAGATTTGAGAATTCTGATTTGAGTTTCGGATTTTAGAATTTCAGGATGAGGGGCGGGCTGTCTTCGATGGCCCGCCCCTTTTTTGTTCGCGCGCCCTCGCGCAACCTGCCTCAGACCGCTTCCTGCTGCGGCACTGTTGCGGCTTTTCTCGCCGGCGCGGGCGCCCACTCTACTAAACGGCCGTCGCGCGGAATCTTGAGCGACACGGGGATGGAGCCGGGCGGCAGCGGAACAGGCTTTCGCGGGTTCGCATACACGGGATGTTTGCCGTGCTCCCGATACCACTCGGCCACGCTGGCGTTCTTGTGCATGTTCTCGACGATCTGCCGCCAGCCAACACCGGTGTTGTACGCGCAGAACGAGATCTCACCCGCCTGGGTGGCGTAGGGGATGATGCACATCTCCGTGCGCCGGAAATCGTAGGTCCAGAGGTCCTGGAACCACATGCCGGCGACGAAGAGCACCAGCCACTCGTCCTGTTTCCGATCGGGCCCGTCTGGCGCGCCGATGCCGCCGAGCTGTCCGCCGCTTTGCTTGTCGTACTTCCTGAGCAGATCGATCAGACGGAAGCCGCGTGGGACCTTCATCGGCGAATAGTTGCGGAGGAGGCTGATCGCCGTCTGCACTTTCGTCAGCAACGGGCTGCGCGCGGCATCCGCGATCGTCCGCGCATCGTCCATCATCCGGTCCACGTTGATGAACGACGAGAGGGGCGCCCACGCTTTCGTCTTCTTGCTGACCATGAACGCCGTGCCGATGCCGCAATTCGGATGGCAGCCGCACTTGAGCGAGCCCCAGTCGGCGGTCGGCCCCTGCATCAAGTCCGTTACGTCAGAAAACACGCCAGAGGCCGACAGCGGAAACCAGTCGCGGAGCGGTTCGCTGACGCCTGTCTGCCGCTTCACATCCTCGGCGAGGTGCGACAGCGTGTAGCGGCGTGCATGACGATCCTCGTCTGAAATGTCCTCGTCGCGCCCCGTGAACGACACCGGCTGGAAGGAGACGAAGCTGATCTTGTCGCAGTTGTCGAGCGCGAACTTCACGATCGGTCCGACCTGGTCGTTGTTGATCGTGTTCACGATCGTTACGACCAGGCAGACGTCTACCCCCGCCGCGTGGAGATTCTCGATGGCCTGCAGCTTCACGTCGAAGAGGTTCTTGACCTTGCGATGGGCGTTGGCTTCTTCGCCGATGCCGTCGAACTGCAGATAGGCGATGCGAAGGCCGGCGCGGTGCGCCTCGCGCGCAAAGGCGGCGTCCTGCGCGAAATGGATGCCGTTGGTCGCCGCCTGCACGCTGAAATAACCCACCTGCTTCGCGTAGCGGACCGCGTCGAGGAAGATGGGCGAGATCGTCGGCTCGCCGCCGGAGAACTGCACCGACATCTGCCGCTTCGGCTTGATCGTGATCGCGTCGTCCAGGAGCTGCTTGACGTCCTCCAGCGTGAGCTCGTGGACGTAGCCGACCTGGTTGGCATCCATGAAGCACGGGTCGCACATCATGTTGCAGCGGTTCGTCAGGTCGATCGTGAGCACGGCGCCGCGGCCATACCGAATCGACGAGGTGCCGTGATCGTGGAGCGACCCGGCCTGGGCCGTGTAGTCGCGGCCCGGATAGAGCGATTCCATCCGCTGCAGGAACGCGGGGTTGATCGCGAGCGTGTCCGTAAAGGTGCCGTGCACGGGACACGTCTTTTCGATGATGATCCGGCCGTCCCGCTCGAGAATCGTCGCCGGGATCTCGGCGACGTTGGTGTTCACCAGTGTTTCGATCGATTGTTCCCCGCTCAGGATGCGCTGGCGCGCTTCGCGCACACACGTCGGGCAGAGCGAGTCGGTGCGCCGGGGCCATCCGAGCGGAGGCTTGGTGCGCTCGCGGTTCTTCACGAGCGGACCTGGGGCCCATCGCGGATGAAACGCGGAGGAAGGCACTCGCGTGTTCAACGCCTGCACGCCCGGCCAGAGCAATCGTGCCGTTCCCGACAGAGCCACCTCGAGTGGCGTCCACACGTTCATCAGCTCACAGACCTCCGCGCGCGAAATATAGCATTTATACTTCTCGCGCGTTTCATGGATTACTTGAGTGCACTGCCACACCAACCGCCGATGCGTCTGCTGGACGCGGTGGTGGACGTGGAACCGGGCCGTCGATGCCGCGCCGTTCGGCGGACGCGCGCCACGGATTTCTTCTTCGAAGGGCACTTCCCGGGCATGCCGATCGTTCCGGCGTGCATCCTGCTCGAGATGATCGCGCAGGCGGGCGGCATCGCCGCGGTATCCGGCCGTGCGCCAGCAGCGATTCAGCTTCGGGTGGCAGCCTTCGGGCCGTGCCGGTTCCCGGCTGCGGCCGGCGTGGACGCGGCGCTCGAGATCGACGCGCGCGTCGCCGGCCAGATTGGCGGCCTCTACAAAATCGAGGGGGAAGTCCGCGCAGCCGGGGTGCTCGTGGCCAGCGGGGAAGTGACGCTGGCGCGGCCGCGCGGGTAACGCATGTTCGAGTGGCGCGACCGGCTGCGTCGGGCCTTTTACGAGCTGCGCCTCGAAGGCGAGGGGCCCGGCCGTGAAGCCGCGGCGCTCGGCCTCGGCGTGTTCATCGGGTGCACGCCGTTCTACGGCTTCCACCTGCTGCTTTGCTGGGTCGCAGGCAGGGCGCTCCGGCTCAATCGCCTCAAGCTGTATCTCGCCTCGAATATTTCGAATCCGCTGTTCTCGCCGTTTCTGCTCTTTGCCGAGCTGCAGACCGGCGCCTGGCTGCGTCGCCACGATCTCCACGACCTGACGCTGGCGGCGATTCGCCACACCAGCCCGTGGACCTTTGGTCTCGACCTCCTGACGGGCAGCTTCGCGGTAGGCGCCATGCTTGGCCTTTCGGTCACCGCGGCGACTCTCGCAACGGGCGGGATGCGTGGCACCGATCGGACGTTCGCGCGCTTGTGGCAGCGCGCCAGCGATCCGTATCTGCAGGCTGGCGTGACCGCGTGGGAATTCGCACGTGGCAAGCTGCGCGGCGATCCCGTGTACCGCGCGATTCTCGAACCGGGCGTGCTGGTCGGCGGGCCCGCGCTCGTCGATCTCGGCTGCGGCGGCGGGCTCGCCCTCGCCGCCATTCACGAGGCGGTGCGCGCCGGCGTTCCTTCGGGCGTGCCACGGTTCGATCGCCTGATCGGGGTGGAGGTGCGCGGGCGTGCCGCCGCCGTTGCGCGGCAGGCGCTCGGCGACGCGGCGGAGATCGTGGTCTCCGACGCGTGCAGCTATGAGATCCCCTCATGCAGCACGGTGCTGATCCTCGACGTGCTCCACATGATGCCGCGGCGCGCGCAGGAGCGCCTCGTCCAACGCGCGGCGGCACGCCTTCGGCCGGGCGGCACGCTCGTCGTTCGAGAAGCGGACGCGGCGGGAGGACTCGGATTCCTCTTCGTCAGGGCCGGCAATCGCCTGAAGGCGATCCTCACTGGACACTGGCGGCAGCGGTTCGCCTTCCGCGCGCGCGACGAATGGATGGCGCTGCTCCAGCGCCATGGGATGGACGTCCGGGTCACGGGCGCGGCCGAGGGGACGCCGTTCGCGAACTTACTCGTCGTCGGGAGAAACCCTGCCGGGACTGCGCCGCTGCACGAGCGAGCCGACGCGCATCACGGCGGCCGTCGCGCGTCCTCGCGCGTCGTACTCGCCGCCAAACCAGAGGCCGCAGACGGGGTCTGACCTCGACGGCGCGATGCGGCAGTAGCGCAACGCGGACCAGCGCACCTCATCGCCGCCATGGGCGCCGGGTAGAACGCGCGCGAAGGTATCCTCGTGCGAGGCGAGCAGGTTCGCGACGGTCGGGAGCGCGCGCGAGCGGCCGGCCAGCGGCGCGTCCAGTCGGCGTGCGACGGATCCCACCCGCACTGCCGCGCCGCCGCCGACGTCGACATCCCACTGCTCGAGCGTTGTGGGCAGGACTTCGATGAACGTCCAGCGTGTCCACGACCCGAAGACGGCCTCCACGTGCGTCGCCGCGGTGCCCCCGCCTGCTGCCTGGCGCTCAATCGACCGCGCGCGAAGGTAAAGGGTCGACTTCAGCGCGATGACGAGCGCGATCAACGCGAGAACGCGCCCGGCGTCGCGTGCCGTCTCAGCGGCGCGTCCCAGAAAACACACGATCGCGCCGACGACCAGCACCGATAGCAGCCACGGGTCGGCCATCGCGAAGAGCGGAAGCGAGAACGAGTGACTCCAGACGGGCGCGAAGAGCCTGGCGTCGGCACCGGCGACGAGATCGAGGAACACATGGCTCAGCGCGCCGACCGTGCCGGCAGCGACCAGCGCCGGCCATCGGCCGCCCCGCGCGAACGCCCGCACCACCGTGCCGGTCAGCACGCCGCAACCGACGGCACCGAGCAGCGAATGCGTGCCGCTTTGATGGTGGAGCAGGTAGACGTCCCATCCCTGCAGCGTCCGGACGAGATCGAGATCGGGACAGAGCGCCCCCAGCACACACGCCGTTGTCGCCCCCGCGCCCAATCGCCGCCTCCTGTCCAGTGCCGCGAACGTGCGTCCGAGCGCGATATGAGAAAGGGGATCCACGGAGTAGGAGAGAAATTGAAAATTCCCAATTCCCAATTCCCAACTCCCAATCCGAATCCCAAGATCTCAAATTGAACGTTCGGAACCCACTTGGGAGTTGGGCGTTGGGAGTTGGGAGTTGGAATTCACACCTTACTCCAGCCCGCGATAGTCATCGCTCTGCGCGTCCCAGTAACGATAGAAGTGATACCAGCACTCGGGACGCGCGCGCACTCGTTCGGCGACCTCGTCGGCGATCTGCTGCGCGGCCTGCGGGATCCACTCGTCCTTGGATGCGCCGTTCGGGATCGTGATCGGTGGCCCCATCGTCGCGACGAACCGTCCAGGGCCGCTGCGCTCGATCGACGACACGGCCAGCGGAGCGCCGGTCAGCGCCGCGATCAGGAGCGGCGTGCGAAGGAACCAGGCGCGGCGGCCGAACAGCGTCACGGGCACACGATCGCGGCCGAGATGACGATCGACGAGCAGCGCCACGAACCGGTTTTGTGCGAGCGCCGCGCGGATCTTCAGCGGCGTGTCGAGTGACTGCCGGACCTCGATGGTCTCGATGCCGATGCGCGCACGGATGTCGCTGCGGATCTTGTTGACGGTCTCGTCGGGCTCCCGCATCGCCACGACCGTGAGCGGCAGGCGGAGGGCTCGGGCCATCAGCAGGCTGCCCGCCTCCCAGTTCCCGAAGTGCGCGGTCACCAGAATGGCCCCGCGCCCCTGGCTGTAAATCCAGGCAGCGCGCTCACGCGTCGAATCGCCGATGTCGAACGACTGCTCGACGCGTGGATCCTCGATCGCACGGAGAAAATCGATCGCGTCGCGCGTGTAGCTGCGATAGGTTTCGAGAGCGCGGCGTCTCAACACGGCGTCGGTTTCGTCGGGGAAGACCGCCCGGAGGTTCTCGACGATGGCCGTCGTACTCTCCGGCGCGAACCTCGCCACGATCGACGAGCCGACGTGGCCGATGGCATAGGACACGGAGCGGGGCAGTCGCCGCACGCCGTGGTACGTGAGGCCGAAAATGACGCCGTTGTTCATCCCGTGCAGCGTCCAGCGGCGCGGGTAGACGTCGGCCGCCGGCGGCGACGCTACAGCGGTTCGAGGAACCGGTAGTACACGGCGAGGAAGCATGTTTTCGTAGTGTCGCGAATCGGGCGAAGCCGGCTCGGGCGCCCATTATAGACGGCGGAAACTGGCGCCGACGCGATCGTCCCGCCGCGCCGCCGTACCTTGACGAGCATCTCCGTTTCGATCTCGTATCCGCGCGCGGTCAGCCGGAGCCCTCGGAGCGCGTCCGTCTTGAACAGCCGGAAGCCGCATTGCGTATCTGCCACTGGCACGCCCACGAACGACGACAGCGCGCGGCTGCCGATCCGGTTCGTGTGATACCGGGACGCCGGCATGCCGTCGCGCACGAACTGCCGTTCGCCGATCACGAGCGCCGCATCGGTGGACCGCGCGACGTCAATCAGCCGCCGCGCTTCGTCGGGCCGGTGCTGCAGGTCGGCATCGATCAGCAGCACGTGCGTGCACGCGGTCGGAAGGATGGCCGCCAGTCCCGTGCGGACAGCTGCGCCTTTGCCGCTCTTCCGCGCATGCCGGATGACCGTCCCGCCGGCGGCGCGCGCGCGCTCGCCGGTCCGGTCCGTCGAACCGTCGTCAATCACGGTGATCCCATCGACGATGGACGCGAGCCCCCTGACCACCTCGCCGACGGTCGCTTCCTCGTCGAACGCCGGAATCAGCGCGTGGACGTTCACGGTCGATATTCCTGCGCAACGGACGTTGCGCGCGCCGCACGCGAATCCGGCAGCAGCGCCGGCAGGATCAGCAGCGACGCCGCGACCAGCGTCACCACGCTGACAATCGAGACGATCCCCATCGAGCGCAGTGGCGGATAGCTGGACGTCATCAGCGTGCCGTAGCCGAAGAGCGTAATCAATCCGGCGACGACGATGACCGGCGCCAGGTGAGACACGGCTTCCCGCGAATCGCCCGTGTCCTGATAGCGGTGGACGACATGGATGCCGTAGTCGATGCCGATGCCGACGAACGTGACCACGGCGAAGACGGCGAACAGGTCGAGCGACACGCCGAACAACGCGAGCAGGCCCGCCGCCCACACCAGCCCGACGATCGTCGGCACGGTCGAGAGCAGGCTCAGGCGCCAGTCGCGGAACATCAGCAGAATGAGCAGCAGGACGACGACCGAACCGACGGCCAGGCCGCGCGCGAACTGCGGCAGAAACCGTGCCGCGAGTTCCTCGTTGACGAGTGTCAGGCCCGTGAGCTGGACGCCGGGATGCCCGCGGACCACGCGCTCGAGGATCTCCCGCTGCCGGGGGTCTGCAGGAAAGGCGTAGCTGGCCAGCGTCCACCCGTCGGGCGTCTGCTGGATAAATCGCCGAATGAGATCGCCCAGCCGGTGGTTGCTGAAATCGGCATACGTCAGCCGCGATCCCGGGTCGAGCAGTGCGGGCAGACGACTGATGAACGGGTCGAGGCTTCCCGGCGTGAATCCGGCATCGCGCGCCTCCTGCCGCACGAGATCCGCAGCGCGCTGCGGTGTCACGCCGCTCTGGTCGATGACGTCAATCGCATGCCGCTGCGCCGCATCGGAGGGCAGCAGAGAGGACCCGCCATCGAGCGCGAGCGCCGGCGCCTGCGTTTTCAGTTCCGCGAGCACGCGTTCGTTCTCTTTGAGGAGCGGCTCGAGGTGGTGCCCCTGCTGCAGCACGATGAACACGTCCGACGGCAACCCGAAATCGTGGCGGACTTGTTCCTCGAAGAGCGCTCCTGGCGTCGTCGCCTTCAGCCGGTCGAGCGTGGCATTGATCTGCAGCCGCGTCGCCGCGGCGCCGAGCGCGACCGTCAGCAGCGCGGCGACCCATAACAGCGGCTTCCGTCGATCGGCGATCCACGAGGCAAACCGCGGCCACGCGAGCAGGCCGCGGCGTTCCGTCGTTTTCGCGCGGTCGGGCAGCAGCGCGGGCACGAGGACGAGCGTGAGGATGCCGCACGCGACCATGCTGTGTCCGATGAGCAGTCCGAGCTGCTGCAGGCTCGGAAAGTCGACGAACACCAGCCCGTAAAACGTCGCGGCGGTCGTCAGCATCCCGTAAAGCATGCTGGCGGACGGGCTGGCAATGGCGCCAACGGCGTCCGCGCCCGTCCGGCCATCCGCGAGCGCGAGCCGATGCGCGACATACAGGAGCACGACGCCGTCCACGCCGAGGCCGAGCAGCATCGCGGCCGATCCCGTTGCCGCGGCCGAAAGCTTCACACCGGTGAAGCCGAGGAGGCCGAGGACGATGAGCAACGAGGCCATCGAGGGCAGCGCGCCAGCGGCAAACAGCCAGATGCTTCGGAACACGATCAGCAGCAGCGGAAGGATCAGCGCGAGCGACCCGACGCTGTTCCAGATGCTCTCCTGCTTGACGAGCTTTTCCGTCTCGAGCGAGATGACGTGCCCGCCCGCATAGGCCACCTGCAGTGCTGGCAGCGGCGGCTCGCTGTCGGACGCTCCTCGGCCGTCCTCCGTCGCGCGGATCGCGTCCAGGCGGTCGAGCAACTGGCGCGAGAACGCCGTATCGAACGGCGGCCGCTTCGGTTTGGCGATCACGAGCCGGCGGCGGCCGTCGGCCGACACGTACCCGGCGTCGGTCAGCCCCAGCGAGACGCCGGCGCGCGCGCCGCCGAGCTGCTGCCGCAGCAGCCCGAACCAGTCGAGCGGATCCTGGCTCACGAGCTGCTGCACCTGCTCGGACGGGACGGCGAGCAGCTGTCGCGACGACTCGAGGGCGCGAGCCATCCCGTCAGGGCGCAGTCGCGCGAGCGCGGTGGTGAGCGCGTCCCCGCGCAGCAGCAGGAGTTGATGGTTCCCCAGCCACCCCCAATCGCGATCGGGACCCGCCGTCCCGGCATCGACCCACTCGATCTCCGGCGATGCCCGAAGCGCCGACACCCATCGATCGATCTCGTCCTGATAGTCGCCGATCGGATGGCCGTCGCCGCCAGTGAACACCACCAGCAGTTGATCGAGCGATCCGAACTGGTGCAGATACGTGCGGAACGGCGAGATCGCGCGGCCCTGCCGCGGCAGCAGGTTGATGACGTCCGCGTCGAGGTGCAGGCGTGTCAGTCCGATCCCGCAGAAACCGACGAGGAGGAGCGAGAGGCTGAACACAACCCAGCGTCGTCGATGCGCCCACACGACGACGTGATGGATGAAGGACACAGTGGAAATTGTAGATTTGAGATTGCAGATTGCAGATTGCAGATTGCAGAAATTGTTCAATTGAGTGATTCAATCTGCAATCTCCAATCTTAAATCATCAATTCACCGGCACGTGCGTATGTTACGCTGCGCGCGTGCGCGTCGTCTTGCTGCGGCCGGTGCCGGAAAACGAGCGGTTCGGACTTGGTCCGTTCTTCCGCATCGAACCGCTCGGGATGGAGTACATCGCGGCAGCGCTCGAAGCACGCGGACATCAGGTCACGCTCGTCGACCTGCGGTTCGGCCGTCCGCTCCAGTCGTATCTGCGGCAGCGTCCCGGCCTCATCGGCATCGCCGCGATGCACGCGCTCGAGACGGAAAACGTCATCGACCTGGCGGCGCAGGTGCGCGCGATGCTGCCTGATGTTCCGCTGGTGATCGGCGGCCACACGGCGGCTGCGTATCCAGAGCCGTTCTCCCGCTCCGGCATCGACGCCATCGTCCTGGACGACGGCGAGCGCGCGATGCCCGCGATTGCGGACGCGGTCGACGCGCGACGTTCGTTGTCGAGCGTGCCGGGCCTCGCCGTACCATCCGGCGGCGCGTGGATTCGAACCCAGTCGCCTGCGGATGTGTTCCAGCTCGACGACGTGCCGCTGCCCGCGCGGTCGCATGTGCAGCCGTGGCGCCGGCGGTATGCATGTCTCGCGCATCGGCCGACATGGCTCGTCGAGACCGCGCGAGGCTGTCCGTTCCGCTGCAGCTTCTGCTCCATCTGGCAGCTCCACTCACGAACCGTGCGGGAGCGCTCGATCGCATCGGTGTGCGACGACATGGGGTCGGTCGGCGACGACATCTTCATTGCGGATGATCTCTTCTGGTATCACCCCGCCCGCAGCCTGGAGCTCGCCAGGGCGCTGCGCGCGCGCGGGATTCGAAAGAACTGGATTCTCGTGCAGAGCCGCGTGGATCTCGTGGCGCGGCACCCGGAACTGCTCGAGGCGTGGCGGCCGATCGCGAAGGAGTTCGACATCTTCTTCGGGCTCGAGGCGGCGACCGACGATGGCCTGAAGGGCCTGGTAAAGGATGCGACGGTCGATCACACGGCGTCCGCCGTCGCGCTCGCGCGGCGCTTCGGGTACGGCGTCACGGGCAACTTCGTGATCGATCCCGCATGGCGCGAAGAGGACTTCGCGCGGCTGTGGAAATTCGTCGACGATTATCAGCTCCACCAGGCGGGGTTCACGATCCTGACGCCGCTGCCAGGCACGGCGTATTTCGAGGAGATGCGCGGCCGGATTGGCGCGCGGACGTGGGCGCATTTCGACATGCACCATCTGCTGTGGGAGCCCGCGCTCGGCCCGCGGCGGTTCTTCGAGCTGTATTGCGAGACGTGGCGCCGGTCGGTGCTGAATCTGAGCGGCCGGAAATCCGTCTGGCAATGGCTGCGCGAGGTCAAGCCGCGCGACGCCGTGTTCCTGCTGCGGGCGCTGCGCCGCACGCAGCGCATGATGGATCCGGAACACTACATGGCGGAGTACGCGCTTGCCGTGCCCGAGGAGTCGGTCGTCGCGTCAGCCGCGGCGCTCAGGGCGGCGGGATAAGGCAACTACACAACTACCAACTACACGACTACCAACTACACAACTACCAACTACACAACTACCAACTACACAACTACCAACTACCATCTGCATAACCACACACGGAACGCTTGTTCGGGAGTCGTCTGCTCTAGTGCTCGATTGGCTGGCGCAGCGAGAACGCGGCGGCATCAACAGGTACGTTGATCTTTACGTGCTCGAACGCCATCAGCTTCCTGTCTCCGTTGGGAAAATCCATCCGCATCGCGGTCAGCAGCAGCGACGTGCGATCGATCCACAGGTGTAGCTGCGACAGGCCCTGCTTGATCTGACTCCGGGTGGGGTCCATCGTGATGTGCCAGGTGTTGGGCGGGTCCGGCGATTCAGCGGCGCGAATGGCGAAGGCGTGCCGCAGATCGTCAGGAGTCTTGTCGACGAAATACCTGTCGATCCGTTTCCGCGCCGCCCCGATGTCGCTCTTCTGCGTGATCCCGCGCGACGGCCACGACAGCGTCATGACGGTGTCGTCGATGAGGACCACGTGCGGTTCGGGATCGGTGTACCGCAGCACGATGCGGTTCGGACGGACGACGGCAAGTTCCCCGCGTGAGACGAGCGGCTTCACGAGCATTTTCGTCGTCGTGGTTTCGGTGAAATCCGCGGTGACCGTTTTGAGCGATGCCTCGATGCCGCGGCTGCGGGCGTAGATTTCATCGAACAGGTCGCGCCCCGGCGCCGCGAGCGGCCGCGCAGCAGTCGCGAGCACGCAGAGCGCCGCCGGGAGCGCGATCATGCCTGGACGGAGCATGTTCGCGATGGTAACGTACGCGCGCGTGCAGCAAGCGATTGCGATCACCGGCGTGGGCCTCGTCACCCCGTTCGGCACGTCGACCGATGATTTCGCCGCGGCGCTGATCGATGGGCGCACTGGCGTGTCGCCCGTCAACGGCTTCGACATCGGAGAAGCGCTCTCACGGTCCGCGGCTGCAGTGACCGGGTTCGACGTCGCGCGGTGGATCTCACCGCTGAAGAGCCGGCGGATGGACACGACGAGCCAGTTCGCCATCGCCGCCGCGTGCCAGGCGTTCGACGACGCCGGCGTGCAGTACGGCGCCGAGCCGCAGGACGATGTAGGCGTCGCGGTCGGGACGTATACGGCCGGGGGGTCCAGAACGGAGGAGTTTCTCGAGGGTCTATTCCGTTTGGGACCCGTTGGCGCGCCGGCCTTGCTCTTCAATGCGACGGTGGCCAACGTCGCGGCCTCGCTCGTCGCGCTCGAGCTGAAGGTCCGCGGGCCGAACATCACAATCAGCCACAAGGAAGTATCCGGGTTGACCGCGACCGCGCACGCGGTCGATCTGCTTCGAAGCGGGCAGGCGCGCATGATCCTCACGGCCGGCGTCGACGCGCTGTATCCGCTTTTCTACAAGGTCCACGATCGGTTCGGCGTCCTCTCTCGCGCTAACGGCACGGCGGAAGGTAGCCGGCCGTTCGATGTCACCCGCAACGGCTTCGTGTTGGGCGAGGGCGCTTACGCGCTCGTATTGGAAACCGCGGACGCGGCGAGGATGCGCGGCGCGACGGTCCTGGGGGAACTTCTCTCGGTCGAGTGTGGCGGCACTTCGCCGGGCATCAACCAGTGGCCGGCGGATGCGGGCGCGATCGCGCGCGTTCTGCGGCGCGCCATCGATGCCGCCGGTCTCGATCCAGCCGACATCGGTGTCGTGTATGCGAGCGCGAACTCGTCGCCGGGGCTCGACGCCGTTGAAGCTGCGGCCATCGAGCAGGTGTTCGCACCGCATCAGCCCGTCGTGACGTCCGTGAAGGGCGCACTTGGCGAGAGCGCCGCGTCGACGATGGCGGGAGTCGCGGCTGCGGTGCTGTGCGGGCGGCGCGGCGTCGTGCCGCCGGTCGCCGGGCTCATCACGCTCGATCCGGCGTGCGCGCGACTGCGCGTTGCACGTGAGGCCGTGCCCGTCGCACGTGTCGCGTCCCCTTCGTCCGGCGCGTCTCGTGCGCGCCATGCGCTCGTGAGCGGGGTCGCTTCGGGGGGCGCGCTCGCGGCAGCCGTCGTTCGCGTCTGTGATCGCTGACTGTTCTCTCTGATAGCCGGCTGTCCCCTTTTTTCGCAAAAAAAGGCGGCTGTCCCCTTTTTTTGCGAAAAAAGGCGGTTGTCCCCTTTTTTTGTATGTAGCCGTCCGGGGGTGGCGGGCTGGGCAGCGATGTTACGATACAGGGCATCGCCAGCACTGACGACATGATCCAGGCGCTCGACCTCTCCGGCCGAGTCGCGGTGGTGACGGGCGGATCCCGCGGAATCGGCCGCGGTATCGCGGAACTGCTCGCGGCGCGCGGCGCGGCGGTCGCGATCGCCTATCGCGAGCGCGAAGCGGCGGCACGCGATGTGCTGGACGCGATTGTCGGACACGGCGGCCGGGCGTGGGCCGCGCAGTGCGACGTCGCCGACCAGCCGTCGGTCAGCGCGTTTTTCGAGGCGGCGGCGGCCGCGGTCGGGGCCGTCGACATCCTGGTCAACAATGCCGGCGTGACGGCCGACGCGCACGTGATGATGCTCGACCCGGCGCGCTGGCAGCGCGTGCTGCGCACGAATCTGGACGGCGCGTACTACTGCACGCGCGCGGTGATCCGCGGCATGCTGCATCGGACGCACGGGCGCATCATCAACATCTCGTCGCCGAGCGCCGTCATGCCGCTGCCCGGCCAATCGAATTACGCGGCGTCGAAAGCCGGTCTCGAAGGTTTCACGCGCGCGCTGTCGCGCGACGTCGCGGCGAAGGGCGTGCTCGTCAATGCGGTCTCGCCGGGGCTGGTCGAGACCGACCTGCTGGCTTCGATGCCGGAGACGGTCCGCGCCTCCAGCGTCTCGGCGATTCCGCTGGGACGCGCGGGAACCGTCCGCGAAGTGGCCGAGGTCGTCGCGTTCCTTGCGTCCGACGCGGCGTCGTACATCACGGGCCAGGTGATCGCCGTCGACGGCGGGCTCACGTGAGAATTGATCAACCGGGACCGGTGAATTGACGTGAGTGCCACGCTGCAGACAGAAATCAAACAGGCAATCGTCCGGAGCCTGCGGCTGCCGATGCAGCCCGACGACATTTCGGACTCGGCGCCGCTGTTCGGCCCCGACGGCCTCGGCCTCGACTCGGTGGACGTGCTCGAGCTCGTGCTCGAACTCGAACGTTCGTTCGGGGTGACGATAGAGGACCAGGATACGGGGATGCAGGCGCTCCGCAGCGTCGACAGCATCGCCGAGTTCATCCGTCAGCGGCGCGGCTCGGCGGCGTAGTCCGTCAATCCGTCAGCCGAGTTGATCCCGAACGAGTGAGCCGAGGACGAGGGGTGCTCAACGCCTTGACCGTAGACGTGGAAGAGTGGTTTCACGTCTGCGGCGTGCCGCACCTCGACCGCGCGACGTGGGATGCCCTGCCGACGCGGGTCGAGTTGACGACGAGGCGTCTGCTGGATCTCTGCGATCGCACGAACAGCCGCGCGACGTTCTTCGTGCTCGGCTGGATCGCGGACCGGTTTCCGCAGCTCGTGGCCGACATCACGTCCGCGGGACACCAGGTCGGATCGCATGGGCACGTGCATGCGCGCGCCTACGAGCTCGGCGAAGACGGCTTCCGCGTCGACCTGCGCGCGAGCCTCGAGGCGATCGCCGCGATTGCGCCGCGCCCGTCGTGTTTCCGCGCGCCGGAATGGTCGATCAACAATCGCTCGTTGTGGGCGCTCGACGTGCTCGCAAGCGAGGGGATGACGATCGACGCGAGCATGGCGCCGGTGAAACTCGTCGGCGACCCGACGTTCCCGCGCACGCCGCACGTCCGGAAAACGGCGCGCGGACCGATTCAGGAAGTGCCGCCGCTCGTCGCGGATCGCTTTGGCCAGGTGATGCCGATTGGCTGGGGCTGGGCGCTCCGGTTCAGTTCGCCGTCGGCCGTGCTGGGAACGATAGAGCAGACAAACCAGGCGGGCCTGCCCGCCGTCTTGACCGTACACCCGTGGGAACTCGATCCAGATCCGCCGCGCGTGGCGCTCCCCGTCCGGCTGCGCTTCGCCCACTACTTTCGACTGAGCGGCTTCGGTCGTCGCCTTCAAGAGATCCTGGAGAACGCGCGATTCGGATCCATCGACACGGCGCTCTCGTCTTCGTCGTCGCTGCCGTTGCTCTCCTGAGGACGGCGCTGGCGTGCGCGGCGCCCGCGCCTGCGGTTCGCGCTGCCGTCGATCTCTCGGCTGCGCCTGCGGCGACCCTGGCGGCCGTCGGCGTGCCCGTTGCGGTACGGTTGCCGATCGACGTGACCGATCCCGCCTCGGTTTCCGCGTTCGACGCGCGTGTAGCGGCACTTCGCGATCCAGCGGTTCGTCTGTGGGTCGTGTCACGCATCCCCGCTGACGCCGCGGCGGTGGACGGCTGGCGAAGAGCCCTGCGGGCCTTCTTCACGTCGCGCCGGTCGAGAGTCGCGGTCTGCGAGCTGTCGCTCGGCAGCGAGCCGACCGACGTGATGGCGCTGGCGATTCGCACCGCGGCCACAGAGCTGAGGGCGGCGGTCGAGCAGGCGCAGTTGGCGATCGCAGTGCCCGAGGACGGGCCGGCTCGCCTGAGCACGCTCGTCGATCGGGATCTCGCGGCCTACGTGGACGTCATCGCCGCGCCGACGGAGGACATCGTGAACGCCGCGCTCGGGGCGGTCGAACGCACGGCGCCCTCGGTGCACGGCGCCGTCACCGGGCTCGTGCTGCCCGCCGGGACCGACGCCGCTGCCGCGTCATTCGCGCGAGCGATCGTCGAGTCTTACGGTACCCGGACCGCACTCGTCGCGGCGCGGCCGGGCAACGCTGCGGCGCTCGACGGCGTCACCCGCGCTCTTCGCTGGCTGCAGCCGCTGCTCGCCGGCTCGATCGAGGTGCTCGACGCGGCCTCGTCCGGTCTGTCCCTTCGCACCCGTGACGGCGCGGCCCCCGTGCTGCGCGTCCCGCCGCGGCTCTTCTTCGACAATGACTCGCTCTCGACGCTGCTGTTCTACGACGCGCCCGCTGCCGCCGATCCGATCGCGGTCAGCGTCACGGTTCCCGTCGAGGGGACGGCGAAAACCGAGGACCTGCAGTCGGCCGCATGGCAGTCCGCGGACGGCTACTCGCGGGACGGCGCAACGGTGCGCTTGTCGGCGCCGCGGCCCGGCGTCCCCGTGCTGGTCGATTTCAACGCCGACGCGTCGCCGGAAGGCTTCGCGACGAGGACCGGTGTGACAGGTGTCCGGCAGCTCACCGTCGAAGAAGTGATCGCGAATCAGCGGCGGGAGCAGGCCCGGGAAGACGCAGCCGTGAACCACTATTCGGCGCACGTCCGCATGTCGCAGCATTTCCGCCCGACGGTCACCGACCCCGGGTACGACGTGCTGACGGAGAATCGCCTCTTTGTCGCCGCCGACGGGATCGAGTGGGAGGAACTCTCGTTCTCCGTGAACGGATCAAAGTTCGGCGACAACCGTCCGCCGTTCCCGCTCCTGCAGCCCGAGAAGGTGCTCTCGCTGCCGCTGCAGCTCCGGCTCTCCGACGACTATCGCTACCGCCTGACAGGCACCGAGCAGGTCGACGGCCACGACTGCTACGTCGTCAAGTTCGATCCCATTGACAGTTCGCGATCGCTCTATCGCGGGACCGTCTGGATCGATCGCCGGTCGTTCACGCGGATCAGGCTGCAGACGGTGCAGACGCGGCTGTCGGCGCCGGTGGTTTCCAGCGAGGAGGTCCAGACGTTTTCGCCGGTGAGCCTGAAAGACGGAACGAGCGTCTACCTGATGTCGCACCTGGTGGGCCGGCAGATCGTCATGATCGCGGGGCGCAACCTGCTCGTGGAGCGCGACGCGCTCATCACGGACGTCGACGTGAACGACCCTGCATTCGAAGGGTCGCGCACCGAAGCGCGGCGCAGCCCGCACGTGATGTATCGGGATACCGACCGCGGCCTCCGATACTTCGTCAAGCAGGGGGACACGCGCGTCGTCTCCGATCATCCGACGACGCGCGCGAAAGCAATGGCGATGGGAATCACGCTCGATCCGTCGTTCGCGTTTCCATTGCCGATTTTCGGGGTCAATTACCTGAACTTCTCGTTCGGCAGTCCCGACAATCAGTTCGCGATGTTGTTCGGCGGCGTGCTCGCGGCGATCAACATCCAGCGGCCAAAAGTCCCGCACACACCCTTCGACGCGAGCGTCGATTTCTTCGGGATCGCGGTCCCCTCGAGCGACCGCCGGTATGACTCGGCCGGCGAGCATCCGTCCGAACGCGTGATCACCTGGCCGATCACGACGGGTCTCAATCTGGGATGGCAGTACACGCCGTTCCAGAAGGTCACGTTCCAGTATCAGTTCCGCTTCGACGGCTACCACGCGGATACGACGACGGCGGAGAACTTCGTGGTGCCGTCGAGCACGATCACCAACGGTCTCGGGGGCGCCTACGAGTATCGCCGCGGCGGCTACAGCGCGGTCGCCAATGGCGCCTGGTACGGACGCGGGCGATGGAAGCCGTGGGGCGTCCCGGGGAGCCTCGAAGAGCCGGAGCGGACGTACACGCGCGTCAGCGCGAACCTGTCCCGTGACTTCTACATTTCGCCCATTCAGAAGATTCACCTGAACGGCGCCTGGTTCGGCGGCAGCCGGCTCGATCGGTTCAGCCGCTACCAGTTCGGCCTGTTCGACGACACGCGCATTCACGGCGTACCGGCGTCGGGGGTCCGGTTCGACGATCTCGCGATGGCGCGCGGGTCCTACACTTTCGATATTCTCGAGATGTATCGCATCGATCTGTTCCTGGAACGTGCCTGGGGCCGCGACCTCAGTGCGTCGCGCGACTGGCAGCCGATCACAGG
>Ga0310810_10000683_pt1 | contig 34028 bp, 36 predicted proteins | sample NCmetagenome_FD_207641 | JGI IMG/M metagenome (GOLD analysis project Ga0310810, IMG submission 207641) | Soil microbial communities from experimental microcosm in Duke University, North Carolina, United States - NC | ecosystem: Engineered > Artificial ecosystem > Soil microcosm > Unclassified ... | reverse complement strand
TGTCGAGCGCGCAGTTCGACAACAAGGGCGGCGCCGCCGGCGCGATCGGCCTCACGCAGTTCGTCAACCAGTCGAAGGGCGACCCGCACGCGCTGATGATCGGCGGCATGGTGATGGTCGGCGGCCTGTATCTCAGCAAGTCGCCGCTCAGCCTCGACCAGGTGACGCCGGTCGCGCGGCTCACCAGCGAGTACGAGGTGGTCGTCGTACCGGCCAGTTCGCCGATCAAGACGATGGCCGACCTGGTGAAGGCGCTCAAGGCCGATCCGGGCAAGGTGTCGTGGGGCGGCGGCTCCGCCGGCGGCACCGATCACATCCTCGCCGGGCTGATCGCCAAATCGGTCGGCGTCGACCCGAGGCGCGTCAACTACGTCGCGTTCAAGGGCGGCGGCGAGGCGGTGGCGGCGATCGTCGGCGGCCACGTCACCTGCGGCGTGTCCGGCCTCGGCGAATTCGCCGAGCAGATCAAGGGCGGGCGCATGCGCGCGCTCGCGGTGTCGTCGCCCAAGCGCGAGGAGGGCATCCCGACGCTGCGCGAGCAGGGCATCGACGTCGAGCTCGGCAACTGGCGCGGCGTGTTCGGCGCGCCGGGCATCACGCCGGCGCAGCGCGACGACCTGGTGAAGCTGGTGAAGGCGGCGACCGAGACGCCGGCGTGGAAGGCGACGCTCGAGAAGCTCGGCTGGACCGGCGAGTTCCTCGGCGGCGACGACTACAAGAAGTTCATCGCCGAGGACCAGAAGCGCATCGCCGGCATCATCGACTCGCTGGGCATAAGGAAGTAAGCCCGTGAAGCGCGCCGAGCTCTCGCTTTCGCTCGGCGTCATCGCCCTCGGACTCGCCGCCGCCGCCGTCACGGCGCAGCTGCCTTCCGAGGGCGGCTACGCGCACATCGGCCCGAACTTCTTTCCCGGCATCGTCTCGGCCGGGCTGGTGGTGATCGGCGCGTGGCTCCTCTGGGAGTGCTTTTCGGGAGGCTGGCGCAGCCTCGCCGAGCCCGAGCCCGGCAGCGAGCACGCCTTCAAGCCGAGCGCCTTCGTCTGGGTGAGCGCCGGCCTGTTCCTGCACATGGCGCTCATCGGCACGGCGGGCTTCGTGATCGCCGGCACGCTCCTCTTCGCCTGCGTGGCGCGCGGCTTCGGCAGCGCGCGCCCGGCGCGCGACGCGGCGCTCGGCGTCGTGCTGTCGCTCGCCGTGTACCTCTTCTTCGTCAAGTTCCTGAACGTCGGGCTGCCCGCCGGATGGATGCCTTTGCCGGCCTGATCCACGGCTTCGGCGTCGCGCTGCAGCCGCTCAACCTGCTGTGGGGCCTGATCGGCGTCACGCTCGGCACCTTCGTCGGCGTGCTGCCCGGCGTCGGGCCGGCGCTCACGGTGGCGATGCTGCTGCCGCTCACCATCAAGCTCGACCCGACCGGCGCGCTGATCATGTTCGCCGGCATCTACTACGGCGCGATGTTCGGCGGCTCGACCACCACCATCCTGCTCAACACGCCGGGCGAGTCGGCTTCGATCGCCACCGCGCTGGAAGGCAACCGCATGGCGAAGAACGGCCGCGCCGGACCGGCGCTCGCGACGAGCGCCATCGGCTCGTTCGTCGCCGGCACGATCGCCACCGTCGCGCTGACGCTCCTGGCGCCGCTGGTGGTGGAGGCGGCGCTCAGGTTCGGCCCGGCCGAGTACTTCGCGCTCATGGTGTTCGCCTTCACCACGGTCTCCGCGGTGCTCGGCGCCTCGACGGTGCGCGGCCTGGCGAGCCTGTTCATCGGCCTGCTGCTCGGGCTGCCCGGCATCGACAGCCAGACCGGCGCGCCGCGCTTCGCGTTCGGCGTGCCCGAGCTGCTCGACGGCATCGATGTCGTCGTGCTGGCGGTCGGCCTGTTCGCGGTCGGCGAGGCGCTCTACGTCGCGGCCTTCCAGAGCGGCCTGCGCGAGACGATGGAGGCGCTGCGCGGCTCGCTCTGGATGTCGAAGGAAGACTGGCGGCGCTCGTGGCCGGCGTGGCTGCGCGCCACGGCGATCGGCTTCCCGTTCGGCTCGATCCCCGCCGGCGGCGCCGAGATCCCGACCTTCCTCTCGTACGCGACGGAGAAGAGGCTCTGCAAGCGTCCGGACGAGTTCGGCAACGGCGCGATCGAGGGCGTCGCCGGCCCCGAGGCGGCGAACAACGCCGCCGCGACCGGCGTGCTGGTGCCGCTGCTCACGCTCGGCATCCCGACCTCGTCGACCGCGGCGATCCTGCTCGGCGCGTTCCAGAACTACGGCATCCAGCCCGGGCCGCTGCTCTTCCAGGAGCAGACCAACCTCGTCTGGGGGCTGATCGCGAGCCTCTACATCGGCAACGTGATCCTGCTCATCCTCAACCTGCCGCTCATCGGCATCTGGGTGAAGGTGCTGCAGATTCCGAAGCCGCTGCTCTACGCCGGCATCCTCGTCTTCTCGACGCTCGGCGCGTACAGCCTGCACCAGTCCTGGGTCGACCTGCTCACGCTCTACGTGTTCGGGCTGCTCGGCTTCGCCATGCGGCGCTGGGATTTCCCGGTCGGGCCGGCGGTGATCGGCCTCATCCTCGGGCCGCTCGCCGAGACGCAGTTCCGCCGCGCGCTGTCGATCAGCCAGGGCGACGCCTCGATCTTCTTCACGCAGCCCATCTGCGCCACGCTGCTGGCGCTCACGGCGCTGATCATCGTTACCCCGTGGCTGTACCGCCGTCTCAAGCGCAAGTCGTCGTAGTCGGCGCGGGCGCCGCCGGCCTCGCCGCGGCCGACGCGCTGTCGCGGGCGGGCTGCTCGGTGGTCGTCCTCGAAGCCCGCGAGCGCGTCGGCGGGCGCTGCTTCACGCGCCGCATGGCCGGCCTCGACATCCCGGTCGAGCTCGGCGCCGAGTTCCTGCACGGCGAAGCGCGCTCGACGCACGCGCTGCTGCGCGCCGCCGGCGTCAGGGCGATCGACTCCTCGCGCGAGCAGCGCGCGCTCGAACGCGGGCGGCTGCGGCCGGTGAACGGCTTCGCCGAGGCGCAGCGCGCCGTGCAAGGCAGCGCGCTCGAAGAAGACGTTTCTTTCCACGATTTCCTCCGGAAACGAAACCTCCCGGAGAAGACGAAGGCGTTCGCGACACTGATGGTGCAGGGCTTCGACGCGGCCGACCCCAAGCGGGTCAGCGCCCGCTCGATCATCGACGAGTGGGGCGAAGGCGGCGAGCTCGGCGCCTCGCAGCCGCGGCCGCAGGGCGGCTACGGCCCGGTGTTCGACTGGCTGGCGCGCTCGCTCGTCGCGCGCGGCGTGGCGCTCAGGCTGCAGAGCGCCGTGCAGCGGATCGAGTGGCGGCGCGGCGCCGTCACCGTGCGCGGCCGTTTCCTCGGCGAGCCTTTCGCCGTGCGCGCGAAGCGCGCGATCGTGACGCTGCCTTTGGGCGTCCTTCAAGCCAGGAGCATCTTCTTCCCGTCGCTGACCGCGAAGAACGAGGCGCTGAAGAAGCTCGAGAGCGGCCCGGTGATCCGCGTCGCCATGCGCTTCGAGAAACGGTTCTGGGAATCTCGCGCGCCGCGCGTCGCGTTCTTCCACAACCCCAAGGCGCCTTTTCCGACGTTCTGGACCCCTTTGCCGATGCGCGCGCCTCTGCTCACCGCGTGGGCGGGCGGGCCGAAGGCGACCAAGCTCACCGGTTCTTCCGAGAAAACGCTCCTCGCCCAGGCGCTCGCGAGCGTCCGGTCCGTGTTTCGCGACGCGCCGAATCCCGTCGCGGCCTATGTGCAGGATTGGGCGCAGGACGCCTTTGCGCGTGGCGGCTACAGCTATCTGCTCGTCGGCGGCGAAGGCGCCCGCGAGGCGCTCGCCGCGCCGGTCGCCGACACGCTTTACTTCGCGGGCGAGGCTACGGACAGCGAGGAGGCGGGTACCGTTGCGGGCGCACTGAGAAGCGGCGCCCGCGCCGCGAAAGAAATCCTGAATTCGGGGACGGAGCCCTAATTCACGCGCTCGCCGAGAATGTCCAGCTGGTCGCCGGACAAAAGCGCTTTCAGCTTTTCCACGAGCGTGGCCGGCGCGGCATAGTCCGGGTGCGTGCGAAGCACCCGCGCCGCGCCGTGCAGTGATTCCATTTCTCGCACGTGAACGGCGATGGCGCGCGTGGGATGCCGGGCGAGCGGCAACCTGCCCCGTTCCAGCCGTCCCAGCTCGATCGCTCGCCGGACGCGCCGATCGCAACGGCACGATGCCGTCGGCTCGACGACGCCGCAGAAGGACTTGGTGAACGCCTCGACCTGCCTGCGCGCGCGCGACAGGCGCTGACGATAGGCCTCGCCGCTCACCTCGGCGACCTCGGCGGCGATGCGCTCGGGCAGGTCGAACACTTCGCCGAGCAGGTATGCGACGCGATGCGAACGGTCGAGGCAGGTCAGCATGGCGAGCGAGCAGCCGAGCTTCACTTCCTCGGCTTCGGCGGCGTCGCCGCTGCCCGCGCTGCCGAGCCCGTCCAGCAGGTCGGCGCCGAAGCGCTCGAAGTCGAGCGACAGCGCCTCGACGCGCGAGTCGCGCCGGTCGAGGAGGTGGCGTACCGCGATGCGGTAGACCCAGGTGCGCACGGACGCTTCGCCGCGAAAGCCGCCGAGGTGCGTCACAGCCTTGACGAGGATCTCCTGCGTCGCGTCCTCCGCGTCGGCCGGGTTGGCGGTCATGCGCAAGGCGAGGCCGTAGACGTCGTCCGTCAGCGCAGCGACGAGCTTATTCACGGCTGCGGACTCGCCCGCGCGTGCGCGCTCGACCAGCTGCGCAAGATCCGGACGTTCCGGGTTCACAGCGGACACTGTACTTCGAGCACGGCCTTCAGCACCTGCAGCTCGTGTTGCACCGCCCCGACGTTCATCGCGAACGCGTCGTCCGGCATGCCGGGACCCTGAAAATGCGTGAAGACGTACTCGCTGCCCGGGCCGCGCGGCACCACCCTCGACGCGACGAGCGCCTCGGCACCGGGCGCTATTCCGATGCGAAAGTCGATGGTACCGCGCCGCTCGTCGGCCTCGATCCGGATCGGCAGCTCACCGCTCGCCGTTGTCACCTGCCAGCCGCCGTCCTCCTCGCGAACGGCTCTCGCAAAGCCGACCGCCCAGCGCGGCAGGTTGCGCATGTCGGCAAGGAAGGCAAAGACCGCCGCGGGGTCGGCGTCGATGGAAATTGCCTGGGTATTTGCGCGCATGCCGCTTTAGACGGCGGCCGGCCCGCCTCGTGACCGACTCGGCGCCGAATTACGGTCCTGGCCCCGAATTAGGCGGCGGCGCGATCGGCGCGCTTGCGCTCGTGCTCTTGCAGGTGGCGCTTGCGCAGGCGGATGGACTGGGGGGTGATCTCGACCAGCTCGTCGTCGGCGATGAACTCGACGGCGTACTCGAGGGTGAGGCCGATCGGCGGCGTGAGGTCGATCGCCTCGTCCTTGCCCGAGGCGCGGATGTTGGTGAGCTGCTTGGTCTTGATCGGGTTGACCACGAGGTCGTTGTCGCGGCTGTGCACGCCGATGATCATGCCCTCGTACACCGGGTCGCCGGGGCGGACGAACATGCGGCCGCGCTCCTGCAGCTTCCATAGCGCGTAGGCGACGGCGGCGCCGTCGTCCTGCGAGACGAGCACGCCGTTCCTCCGCTCCTCCATCTCGCCCTTGGCCGGCGCGTAGTCGTCGAACACGTGGCTCATGATGCCGGTGCCGCGCGTCATGGTCATGAACGCGCCCTGGAAGCCGATCAGGCCGCGCGCCGGGATGCGGTAGTCGAGCCGCACGCGCCCCTTGCCGTCGGGCTGCATGTCGAGCAGCGCGCCGCGGCGCCGGCCGAGCTCCTCCATCACCGCGCCCTGGCTGGCGTCCTCGACGTCGACGGTCAGGAGCTCGTAGGGCTCGCAGCGCACGCCGTCGATCTCCTTGTAGATGACGCGCGGCCGCGACACGGCGATCTCGTAGCCCTCGCGGCGCATGTTCTCGAGCAGGATCGTCAGGTGCAGCTCGCCGCGCCCGGAGACGATGAAGGTATCGGTGTCCTCGGGGTACTCGACGCGCAGCGCGACGTTCGACTTGGTCTCGCGCTCGAGGCGCTCGCGGATCTGCCGGCTGGTGACGAACTTGCCCTCGCGCCCGGCGAGCGGCGAGGCGTTCACCAGGAAGTTCATGGTGAGGGTCGGCTCGTCCACCTGGAGCAGCGGCAGCGCGTCGGGGTGCTCGAGGTCGCAGATCGTCGCGCCGATGAACACCTCGTCGATGCCGTTGATCAGCACGATGTCGCCCGCCTCGGCCACCTCGACCTGCTTGCGCTCGAGGCCTTCGAACATCAGCACCTGATTGACCTTGGCTTTGACGGGGGCCGAGCTGCCATGGAGCACCAGGACCTCCTGCGCCGGCCGGATGCGGCCGCGCCGTACCCGCCCGATGCCGATCTTGCCGACGTAGCTCGAGTAGTCGAGCGAGCAGATCTGCAGCTGCAGCGGCCCTTCCGGGTCCTCGTCGCGCACCGGGATGTGCTCGAGGATGGCCTCGAAGAGCGGCGCCATGTCCTTGCCGACCGACTGGTCTTTCGACGCCCACCCCTGGAGCGCCGAGGCATAGATGACCGGGAAGTCGAGCTGGTCTTCGCTCGCGCCGAGCTTGTCGAAGAGATCGAAGGTCTGGTTCACCACCCAGTCGGCGCGGGCGCCCGGCCGGTCGACCTTGTTCACCACCACGATCGGCTTCAGACCCTGGGCGAGCGCCTTGCGGGTGACGAAGCGGGTCTGCGGCATCGGCCCTTCGACGGCGTCGACCAGCAGCAGCACGCCGTCCACCATGGAAAGCACCCGCTCGACCTCGCCGCCGAAGTCGGCGTGCCCGGGGGTGTCGACGATATTGATGTGCGTGCCGCGGTAGCGCACCGCGCAGTTCTTGGCGAGGATGGTGATGCCCCGCTCGCGCTCGAGGTCGTTCGAGTCCATGACCCGCTCCTCGACGTGCTGGTGCGCGGCGAACGTGCCCGACTGCGCGAGCAGCTTGTCGACCAGCGTGGTCTTGCCGTGGTCGACGTGGGCGATGATCGCGATGTTCCGCCGGTTTTCCCGGAGCGCGGGCATGAATCTGATTCCAATACCGAAAAAAGGCCGCGCATTGTACGTGAATGCGGTCCCGAGGTGTTGCCCGCCGTGACAGATTGGTAAACTTTCCGCCTCCCGAGTCTCCCGTTTCCAACCAGGCATTCATTTCCATGGACAAGGCACTTCTTTCCAAGACCGCGGCGGCTATGGTCGCCAAGGGCAAGGGCATCCTCGCCGCGGACGAGTCGAGCGGCACCTGCGAAAAGCGCTTCCAGTCGGTGAGCGTCGAGTGCACGGAGGAGAACCGCCGCGCCTACCGGCAGCTCCTGTTCGGCGCCCCGGGCGTCGAGCAATTCCTCTCCGGCGTGATCCTGTTCGACGAGACGGCACGCCAGAAGGCGAACGACGGCACGCCGTTCCCGCAGTACCTGGCGAAAAAAGGCATCATCCCCGGCATCAAGGTGGACAAGGGCCTCGCCGACCTGCCGCTCGCGCCGAAAGGCGAGAAGGTGAGCGAAGGCCTGGACGGCCTGTCGAAGCGCCTGGACGAATACTTCAAGATGGGCTGCCGCTTCGCCAAGTGGCGCTCCGTCATCACCATCGGCGAGGGCATCCCGACGCACGCCTGCCTGTACGCCAACGCCCACGTGCTGGCGCGCTACGCCGCCGCCTGCCAGGCGGCGAATATCGTGCCGATGATCGAGCCCGAGGTGCTGCTCGACGGCACGCACAGCGCCGAGCGCTCGGAGGAGGTGCATGAAGCGACCCTGCGCGCCGTATACGCGGCGATTGCCGCGTACGGCGTCATCCCGGAATTGCTGATCCTGAAAACCAGCATGGTCGTCTCCGGCAAGGACAACCCCCGGCAGGCCGGGGTCGACGAGGTGGCCGAGCGCACGCTGCGCGTGCTCAAGCGAACCGTGCCGGCGGCGCAGCCGGGCATCGTGTTCCTCTCGGGCGGCCAGTCCGATGAGGCGGCCACCGCGCACCTTTCGGCGATGGCGGCGGCAAAGAATCCGTGGCCGCTGACGTTCTCGTACTCGCGGGCGCTGCAGAATCCGGCGCTCAACACCTGGCGCGGCCAGGCGGGCAACGTCGCAGCGGCGCAGAAGGCCTTCGCGCACCGCGCGCACATGAACGCGCTCGCCTGCCAGGGCAAGTGGAAGCCCGAGCTCGAAAAGCAGGCCGCGTGATGGGCCAGGCACTCTACGAATCGAAGATCGGCTCGCTGAAGCGCATCGGCAAGGGCAAGGTGCGCGACATCTACGCCGTGGGCGACGACAAGATGCTGATCGTCACGAGCGATCGCCTCTCGGCGTTCGACGTGGTGCTCTCCGACCCGATCCCCGACAAGGGCCGGGTGCTGAACGAGATGGCCAACTTCTGGTTCGGCAAGCTGGGGCACGTGATCCCGAACCAGCTCACCGGGATCGACCCGGCTTCCGTGGTTCAAAAAGACGAGATTCCCCAGGTTTCCGGGCGCTCCGTGGTGGTCAAGAAGCTGAAGCCGCTGCCGATCGAGGCCGTGGTGCGCGGCTACATCATCGGCTCGGGCTGGAAGGACTACCAGAAAACCGGAAGAGTGTGCGGCATCGAGCTGCCGAAGGGCCTGCAGCAGGCGCAGAAGCTGCCGCAGCCGATCTTCACGCCCGCGACCAAGGCCGAGGAGGGGCACGACGAGAACATCTCGTTCGAGGAGGTGGCGAAGCTGATCGGCAAGCCGCTCGCCGAGAAGGTGCGCGACGTGAGCATCCGCCTCTACAAGGAGGCGAGCGAGTTCGCGGCGACCAAGGGCATCATCATCGCCGACACCAAGTTCGAGTTCGGCCTGGACAAGGACAACCAGCTGGTCCTGATCGACGAGGTGCTCACCGCCGACTCGTCGCGCTTCTGGCCGGCGGATTCCTACAAGGTCGGCATCAGCCCGCCGTCCTACGACAAGCAGTACGTGCGCGACTACCTGGAGACCCTCGACTGGGACAAGACGCCGCCGGCGCCGAAGCTGCCGGCCGAGGTGATCCGCAAGACTTCCGAGAAATATCGCGAGGCGCTCGAGCGCCTGACGGGGAAAAAACTGAATGGCTAACGCGACGATCGGCATCGTGATGGGCTCGACCTCCGACTGGGAGACCATGAAGGCGGCGGCAAAGATGCTCCAGGACTTCGGCGTGCCTTTCGAGGCCAGGGCGATGTCCGCGCACCGCACGCCGCACGCGGCCGCGGAATGGGCGAGCAACGCGCAGAAGAACGGCATGAAGGCGATCATCGCCGCGGCCGGCGGCGCGGCGCACCTCGCGGGCGTGGTCGCCGCTCACACGACGTTGCCCGTGCTCGGCGTGCCGATGCCTTCCAAGCACCTGCAGGGGCTCGACTCGCTGCTCTCCACCGTGCAGATGCCCAAGGGCATTCCGGTCGCGACCTTCGCTATCGGCGATGCCGGCGCGGCGAACGCGGCGCTCTTCGCGGTCGCGCTGCTCGCGCTCTCGGACGAAGGCCTGGCGAAGAAGCTCGCCGAGTTCCGCCGCAAGCAGACCGAAGCGGTGCTCAAGGCCGAGCCGCTCAAGCTGTGAGCGCCGAGGTCGCGCGCGCCGCGGAAATCCTCCGGCGCGGCGGCCTCGTCGCCTTCCCCACCGAGACGGTCTACGGCCTGGGCGCCGATGCGTCCAGCGCTTCGGCCATCGCGCATCTTTACCGCGTGAAAGGCCGCCCGGGCGATCACCCGGTCATCGTGCACTTCGCCGCCGCGGACGAGGCGTTCCGCTGGGCGCGCGAAGTGCCGGAGGGCGCGCGCGCACTGGCGCAGCGCTTCTGGCCCGGGCCGCTGACGCTCGTCCTCAAGCGCTCGCCGCTCGCGCACGACTTCGTCACCGGCGGGCAGGACAACGTCGGCCTGCGCGTGCCCTCGCATCCCGTCGCCCGCGAGTTGTTGAAGGCTTTCGGAAACGGCGTCGCAGCGCCGTCCGCCAATCGCTTCGGCCACGTATCGCCCACCACGGCGCAGCACGTGCGCGAAGACCTCGGCCGGGACGTCGACCTGGTAATCGAAGGCGGCCCGGCCGAGGTCGGCATCGAGTCGACCATCGTCGACTTCTCGGGTGGCGCGCCGGTGCTGCTGCGGCCGGGACGCATTGCCAAGGCGCAGCTCGAGGAAATCCTGAAAGCCAAGGTCGAAGATCGAAAACGCGAGTCGCCGCGCCATTCCGGCGGCCTCGAGCGCCACTACGCGCCGAGGACTTCGGCGCGTCTCGTGCCGACGCACGAGCTCGACAAGGAGATCGCGAGGCTCGGCGACAAGGTCGCGGTGCTCGCCTTCTCGAGGCCGGACGAGCGCGTCGACTACTGGCTGCGCATGCCGCGCGAGCCGCAGGCCTATGCGCAGCGCCTGTACGCCGCGCTGCGCGAGCTCGACGGCGCCGGCTGCGAGACGATCCTCGTCGAGTCGCCGCCCGATGCGCCCGAGTGGGCCGCCGTCCTCGACCGCCTGCGCCGCGCCTGCCGGTAATTCGGGGTCAGAGTCATAATTCGGCAGTGCGAAACTTCCTTCCGTTGCTGCTGCTCGCGGGCTGCGCGCATACCGACATCGCCCTGAACAGCGGCGCGCCGCCGGCCGCGGGGACGAGCGTCGTGAGCGGCAGCGCCGGCCTGCACGTCAATGCGAGCGGCGCTGCGGCAGCAGCATTCGTTGCGCTCGGGGTCGTGGCCGCGGCGATCGCAGATTTGCGCAATCCCAGGCCCGGGGCGCCGCAGATGGATCCCGGTCGGACCGTAAGCGACCAGGATTGCTCGAAGCCGATCGAGAGCGTGGGTAACCTTCGCTGTCGGTAAGCAAAGTTAGATATCGAGCGCCTCGGGAACGAGGCGCTTGAGCTCGCGCCGCAGGCTCTCGCGCACGCGCTTGTAAGGAGCGCTGGAGAGCAGGTTCTTCAGCTCCCAGGGATCCTTCTCCAGGTCGTAGAGCTCGTCGAGCTCGCCGCGGCGGCCGCGATTCACCCAGTGGATGTACTTGTAGCGGTCGGTGCGCACGGCCTTGTACGTCATGCCGACGAGCCAGGGCAGCGCCTGCTCGGCCCAGTACTCGACGAGCAGCGACTTGCGCCAGCTGCGCGGCTTCTTTCCGTGCAGCAGCGGCACGAGCGACGCGCCCTGGATCTGCGGCCCGGGCTTGCCGCCGGCAAGCTCGATCAAGGTGGGCGCGATGTCCTGGCAGATGACCAGGTCTTTGACCTGCTTTCCCGGTTTGATCAACTTGGGAAAGCGCATCGTGAAAGGCGATCGGATACCCGCCTCGTACGCGAAGCGCCGCTCCGGCCCGAGGCCGTGCTCGCCGAAGAAGTAGCCGTTGTCGCCCAGGAAGAGGATCAGCGTGTTGTCGAGCTCGCCCGAGCGCTCGAGCGACTCGAACAGCATGCCGACGCCCTCGTCGACCGAGGCCATCATCGCCGCGCGCAGGCGGATTTCCTCCTGCTTGCCGGCATGGATGGAATCGAGCAGGGCGCGCGCCTTGTCCGAGCGCTTGAGCTCGAAGGGCTCGGTCCACACGGGCTTCTGCTTCACCACCTTGTCCGGCGGCAGCATGTTCGGCAGCGGCGGGAACACGCAGCCGCGATAGAGGTCCTTGTGCCGCTCGGCGACTACGTAGCCGCCCTGGTTCTCGAGATCGAGCGTGCCGTCGGCCGCCTGGAACGCATCGGGATGCACGGCCTTGTGCGCGAGGAACAGGGCGAACGGTTTCCTGCGCTTGCGCTCGAGGAAGGCCACCGCCTCCTGGTTCAGGATGTCGGTGATGTAGCCCGAGCGCTGCTCGTAGCTGCCATTGACGTTGAGCTTCGGGTCCTGCAGCCGGCCGTGGCCGTCGAAGGAGATCCAGTGGTCGTAGCCCGGCCGCGGCTGGCCGTTGTTGCCCATGTGCCACTTGCCGACGTGCGCGGTCTCGTAGCCCAGCCGCTGCAGCTCGCGGTGGTAGTTGGCGAGGCGGTGGCTCATCGCGTCGCGCGCCACGTTGTCGATGATGCCGTGCCGCGCGGCGTACTGGCCGGTCACGATGGAGGCGCGGTTCGGCGAGCAGATCGGCGTCGTGTGGAAGGCGCGCTCGAACAGCGCGCCCTCGTGCGCGATGCGGTCGATGTGCGGCGTCTTCATGTACGGATGCCCGCCCGCGCCGAACTCGTCGTAGCGCAGGTCGTCGATCAGGACGACCAGGAAGTTGGGCTTCTTCATCGCCCTACTGCGGCTTGATGCCGGCATCGGCGGCGAGCTTGGTCCAGTTCTCGATGTCGGTGTGGATCAGCGCCTTGAACTCGTCCGGCGTGCTGCCGACTGTCAGCAGCGCGGCCTGCAGCAGGTGCGCCTTGACGTCCTCCATGGCGAGCACCTTCTTCGTCTCCTCGTAGAGCCGCTTCACCACGGCCGGGTCGGTGCCCCGGGGGGCGAGCAGGCCGAGCCACTGGCCGGTGTCCACCTTGTAGCCGAGCTCCCACAGCGTCGGCACGTCCGGCATGGTGGGGAAGCGCGCCTTGCTCGTGAAGGCGAGGATCTGGATGCGGCCGGCCTTGTGGTGCGGGATGAGCGGTGTCGAGCCGAGCACCGCCATCGGCACCTGGCCGGCGACGAGGTCGCGCACGGCCGGCGCGCCGCCCTTGTAGGGCACCTGCTGGATGTCGATGCCGGCGAGCTTCTTGAAAAGCTCGCCGGTCAGGTGCTGGCCGGAGCCGAGGCCGGAGTGGCCGAAGGAAAGCTTGCCCGGGTTCGCCTTGGCGTAGCGCACCAGCTCGGCGATGCTCTTCACGCCGAGCGAGGGATGGACCGCGACGGCGAGCGGCTGCGTGGTGACCTGCGTCACCGGCACGAAGTCGCGCTCGAGGTCGAACTGCACGTCCTTCATCACGAGGCGCAGCGTCTCCACCGGGTCGGCGCCGAACAGGAACGTGTAGCCGTCGGGCGCCGCGCGCGCCGCCTCGGCCGCGCCGATCGCGCCCGAGGCGCCGGCGCGGTTGTCGGCGATGAACTGCTGGCCGAGCGCGCGGGTCAGCTTGTCGGCCACGGTGCGCGCCGCGACATCGGTGGCGCCGCCCGGCGGGAACGGCACGATGAAGCGCACCGGCTTCGCGGGCCACGATTGCGCCTGCGCGGCCGATGCGGCGACGAGGCCGAGAACGAGCAACAGTTTCTTCATGGTGGATCCTCCCCCTTATCCGAGCACGATGGGATACCCCGGCGGCGGCGTGAAGCCGAGATCGCCGCGCCGGATGACCGCCTCGCGGCCGCCGTTCTGCTCGAGCAGCTCGGCCTGCCGCCGCTTCGCCCGCGCATCGACTTCCGCGGGATCGCAGAGGGCCTGCAGCCGCGCGCGGCACTCGTTCAGCACGCCGGCGTAGCGCGCGTCCGGCGCGAGGTCGTGCAGCTCCTCCGGGTCGCGCTCGAGGTCGAAGAGCTGCGGCCGGTAGGCGACGTAGTGCACGTATTTGTAGCTTCCGTGGCGGATCATGAACGCGCCCGTGGTCGAGCCCATGCCGTGGTATTCGGAGAGCACGCTGCGCTCGCGGCGCGCGCCCTGCGCCAGGGCGAAAAGCGACGTGCCGGGGTGGCCGTCGTACATCTCCGGCCGGTCCTCGCCGACGCACTGCAGGATGAACGGGTAGACGTCGACATGGCTCGCGGGCTCGGCGAGCGTCGCACCGGCGGCGATGCCGGGGCCCGCCATCATGAGCGGCACGCCGGCCACTTCCTCGTACATCGTCGACTTGCCCCACAGGCCGCGCGCGCCCAGGTTGTCGCCGTGGTCGCTCGTATAGAGCACGCGTGTGTTTGCCGCGAGCCCGGTCGCCTCGAGCGCCCGCAGCACCTTGCCGATGTTGTCGTCGAGGAAGGTGCACAGGCCGTAGTAGGCGGCGATCGCCTTGCGCAGCTTCGCTTCGTCGAAGAACCGGTCGTAGACGAAGCTCGAGGCGTAGTCGCGCAGGTAGGGATGCTCGGGGCGCTCCGCCGCGCGGTACTGCTTCGGCAGCGGCATGTCCTCGAGGCGGTAGCGGTAATAGAACTCGGCCGGCGCGACCAGCGGGAAGTGCGGGCACACGAACGACACGAAGAGCACCCACGGCTTGTCGCGCCAGCGCGGCGCCTCCTCGCGCAGCCAGATCTCGGCGCGCGTGGCGATCTCGCGGTCGTAGGCGGTGTACGCCGTCTCACCCGGCCCGGCGAGCTTGGCGATCTTCCAGGACAGGCCGCGCTCGGGGAGGTCCGAGCGCACGAGGCCCATCAGGTCGCCCTTCCCTTCGATGATGTTCATCGGAATGATCTCTTCCGAGAACCCGTTGTCGTCGCCCGGCAGGCCGCGGAAATGCAGCTTGCCGATCGACACGACGCGATGGCCCCGGCTGCGCAGGCGGTGGTGCCAGCTCGGCACCGAGCCGTCGTAGGCGTCGGCGTTGTCCCAGAAGCCGATCTGGTTCACGTATTTGCCGGTGGCGAAGGCCGCGCGCGCCGGCACGCACACCGGGCAGGTGGTATAGGCGGAGCTGAAGCGCGTGCCGCGCGCCGCCATGCGGTCGAGGTTCGGCGTCTGCACGATGCGATGGCCGCTCGACCCCATCACCTTGGGGTTGTGCTCGTCCGACATGATGATGAGCAGGTTGGTCGGCGTCATTTCGAGCGTTCCTACGCAGCGGGCCTCGGGCCCGGCTTTCCGTCCTCGACGACGAAGGAGGCCAGCGTGCTGCACGCCGCCTCGCGCGTCTTCACGTGGTCCATGCCGCGCAGATCGGCCTTGAAGAGCTCGGGCGTGACCTCGACGCGCACGTAGCCGCGATGGCCGCTCTCCGCGAACAGCACGTGGGGGTTGTCGGCGCGCAGCGCGTCCATCCGGCGCTGCGCCCAGCCCTGCGAGGTGATCGAGCTGCCGACGATCTCGGCGGCGACCGGCGCGCTCTTCGGCTGGTCGAAGTCGAGGCGCAGCTCGTTGACGTTGAAGGCATGGATGTCGCCGCCGAGCACCACCGGGTTCGACTTGCCGGCGAGCGCTTCGAGCAGCCGCCGGCGCGCCGCCGGGTAGCCGTCCCAGGCATCGGTCCACGCCGAGCGCCCCGCTCCCGGGCGCTCGTCCCACTGCGCCATGCGCGACTGCTGCGCGAGGATCGTCCAGTGCGCGCGCGACGCGTTCAGCCCGGCGTAGAGCCATCGCTCCTGCGCCTCGCCGAGGATCGTGCGCGCCGGGTCGGCGAGCTCGGCGCATTCGGCGGCGTCGATCACCGCCGAGCCGCGCTTGCCCGGCTGCGGGCAGGCCTCGTGCGAGCGGTACTGCCGGTCGTCGAGCACGAAAAACTCGGCGAGCGTGCCGAAGGCGTTGCGCGTGTAGATGCGCGCGCTCGGGCCGAAAGGCACCATGGCGCGCGGCACCGGCTGGTGCTCGTACCAGGCCTTGTACGCCGCCGCGCGGCGGGCGAGGAACCACGCCGGATCGTCGAAGTTCTGCGAGCGATCGTTCGCGTAGTCGTTTTCGACCTCGTGGTCGTCCCAGGTGAACAGCCACGGGCAGGCATGGTGCGCGGCCTGGAGGTCGGGATCGGTCCTGTAGAGCGCGTAGCGGCGCCGATAGTCGTCGAGCGTCACCGTCTCGCCGTCGCCGTGGCTCCTCACGAGCTCGCGGCCCCAGGTCGCCTCGTAGATGTAGTCGCCGACATGGACCACCAGGTCGGGATCGTCCGCGACGATGTGCCGGTAGGCGCCGAAATAGCCCTGCTCATAGTGCTGGCAAGAAGCGAGCGCGAAACGCAGGCGCTTCGGCCGCGCGGCGATGCCCGGCGCAGTGTGCGTGCGCCCCGTCGGGCTCACCGCGTCGCCCGCGCCGAAGCGGTACCAGTACGGGCGCGCCGGCTGAAGGCCGGTGACCTCGACGTGCACCGAGTGCGCCCACTCGGGCGTCGCATAGGCGGTGCCGGAGGCGACGATGTTCTTGAGCGACTCGTCGGCGGCGAGCTCCCAATGGACCGGGATCACCTCGGGGCTCATGCCGCCGCCGGGCGCGAGCGGCTCCGGCGCGAGCCGCGTCCAGAGCACGACACGCCCGGGCTGCGGATAGCCCGAGGCGACGCCGAGGCCGAAGGGCGAAGCGCTGAAGCGCGGCCGCGCGTTAAGCTGCGCACGCACGGGAGGCGCTGCCAGAACGCCGAGCGCGGCGAGCGCCTTCAGGAAGCGGCGGCGATCGGTCATACGAATAGAATAATCATTCTGTACGTTTTCGAGTCCTGGAGCGAGCGGTGATCCATTTCGTGGTGCACGAGGAAGGCGACGGCGTCGGCGTCGTCGTGGTGGAAGGCGTGAAGGCCGGGCAGCATCTCGCCGGCTGGATCATGGAGGACGACAAGGACGTCGAGATCGTCGCGAAGAGCGACATCCCGATCGGCCACAAGGTCGCGCTGCGCGACTACAAGCCGGGCGACACGGTCATCAAATACGGCGTGGACATCGGCAAGGTGGTGAAGCCGATCGCCAAGGGCGAGCACCTGCACGTCCATAACCTCAAAACCAAGCGGTGGTAAGAGCAATGGACCTGAGCAAAGCAACCTTCTGGGGCTTCAAACGCGAGAACGGCCGGATCGGCGTGAGGAACCACGTCCTGATCCTGCCGGTCGACGACCTGTCGAACGCCGCCGCCGAGGCGGTGGCGAACAACGTCAAGGGCACGCTGGCGATCCCGCATCCCTACGGCCGCCTGCAGTTCGGCGCCGACCTGGATCTGCACTTCGCGACGCTGATCGGCACCGGCTGCAACCCGAACGTCGCGGCGGTGATCGTGATCTGCATCGAGGACGGCTGGGCGAAGAAGGTGGCCGACGGCATCGCCGCCACCGGCAAGCCCGTCGCGTACTTCGGCATCGAGCAGCACGGCGACCACGACACGATCCTGCGCGCCTCGAAGAAGGCAAAGGAGTTCCTGCAGTGGGCTTCGGAGCTGCGCCGCGAGGAGCGGCCGCTCAAGGACCTGTGGGTGTCCACCAAGTGCGGCGAGTCCGACACCACCTCGGGGTGCGGTGCGAATCCGACCGTGGGCAACGCCTTCGACAAGCTCTATCCGCACAAGGTGACGCTCCTCTTCGGCGAGACCACCGAGCTGACCGGCGGCGAGCACCTGGTCGCGGCGCGCTGCCGCACCGACGAGGTGAGGAAGCGCTTCCAGTTCATGTTCGATCGCTACCAGTCGATCATCGACAAGCACAAGACGAGCGACCTCTCGGAGTCGCAGCCGACCAAGGGCAACATCGAGGGCGGCCTGACGACCATCGAGGAGAAGGCGCTCGGCAACATCCAGAAGATCGGCCGGCAGTGCAAGATCGACGGCGTGCTCGACAAGCACGAGCGCCCCAGCGGGCCGGGGCTGTGGTTCATCGACTCCTCCTCGGCCGCCGCCGAGATGGTCACGCTGTGCGCGGCCGCCGGCTACACGGTGCACTTCTTCCCGACCGGCCAGGGCAACGTGATCGGCAACCCGATCCTGCCGGTGATCAAGCTGTGCGCCAACCCGCGCACCGTGCGCACGATGTCCGAGCACATCGACGTCGACGTCACCGGGCTGCTGCGCAAGGAGCTGACCCCGGACCAGGCCGGCGACAAATTGCTCGAGTGCATGTTCCGCACGGCGAACGGCCGCCTCACGTCGGCCGAGGCGCTCGGGCACCGCGAGTTCGTTCTTACACGGCTCTACGAAAGCGCCTGAGTCATCCGTTCTTCGAGCGCCAGCGGCGCGAGCCTGTCGAAGGCCTCTTCGCGGCCGAAGAGGTCGGGCTCGCGCTGCGCAACGTTTCGCTGCCGCTCGAGGCGCTGCGCTACGACGTGACGCCGGTCGGCCTGCACTACACGCTCTCGCATTTCGACGTTCCGGACCTGGACGAGAATTCGTATCGGTTGACGATCGGCCAGCGGGAGATTTCCCTCGCCGAGCTGAAGGCAATGCCGTCGAAGACGCAGCGTGTCACGCTCGAATGCGCCGGCAACGGCCGCGCCGGCTTTGCACCGCGCTATCCGAGCATGCCGTGGACGCACGGCGGCGTCGGCACGGCGCAATGGACCGGGGTTGCCCTGAAAGATGTCCTCGGAAAGGTTCCGGAGGCAATCAAGGAAATCGCCTTCTTCGGCGCCGATCGCGGCTTCGATTCCGGCGTCGAGCATCATTTCGGCCGCAGCCTGGGCGTCGCGGACGCGATGCGCGACGAGGTGCTGCTCGCCTGGGCGATGAACGGCCGGCCGCTCGCGCCGCAGCACGGCGCGCCGCTGCGCCTGGTGGTGCCCGGCTGGTTCGGCATGGCGAGCGTGAAGTGGCTCACCCGCATCGAGCTGCTCGAGCAGTCGTTCGACGGCTACCAGCAGGTGGTCGGCTATCGCTATACGAAGCGCCGCGGCGAGCCCGGAACGCCGGTGCGCCACGCCAAGGTGAAGTCGCTGATGGCGCCGCCGGGCATGCCTGACTGGTACACCGGCCGCCGCCTGGTTTCGCAGGGCTCGATCGAGCTCGAGGGGCGCGCATGGTCCGGTGCCGGCGTGGCGGTGGCGCGCGTGGAGCTGGCGGTCGACGGGAAATGGCGCGCGGCCGAGCTGGAAGCGCCCGCGGAACGCTTCGCCTGGCAGCGCTGGCGCGCGAGCTGGGACGCTCTGCGGGGCGAGCACGAGCTCGCCTGCCGCGCGAGCGATGCCGCAGGTGCGGTGCAGCCGCTCGAGCCCGACTGGAACGTCGGCGGCATGGGCAACAATGCGGTGCAGCGCGTGCAGGTGAGCGTGCGATGAGCGTGCTCGACGTAAAAGTCTGGCGCGGCGGCGCCGAAGGCGCCTTCCAGGCGTTCGAGGTGCCGCGCCATGCCAGCCAGACCGTGCTCGACGTGGTGATCCACATCCAGCGCGCGCTCGACCCGACACTCGCCTACCGCTACGCCTGCCGGGTCGGCATGTGCGGCTCGTGCGCCATGACGGTGAACGGCGCGCCGCGCTGGACCTGCCGGACTCACGTGGACAAGGTGGCGAGCCGCGGCAAGCTGGAAATCTCTCCTCTCAGGAACCTGCCGATCGTCCGCGATCTCGTCACGGACATGCGCGAGTTCTTCGACAAGTGGTCGCGCGCGAAAGGACAGTTTTCGGGCACGCGGACGCGAGGCGACGATTTTGCGCAGGTACCCCCCGCCGGCGAGAAGCGGAAGGCCGCCGACGCCGGGATCGAATGCATCGGCTGCGGCGTCTGCTACGCCGCGTGCGACGTCGTGACGTGGAACCGCGACTACCTCGGTCCGGCGGCGCTCAATCGCGCCTGGACGCTGGTGAGCGACGAGCGCGACGTGGCGACGCTGGAGCGCCTGCGCGCCGTGTCGGGCGATGCCGGCTGCCATGCCTGCCACACGCACATGAGCTGCACCCAGCGCTGCCCGAAGCAACTCTCGCCGACCGCGGCGATCGCCGGCCTGAAGCGCGCCGTCGCGAGCGCGGCGATCGAGGGCGACCTGTGAGCTATCGCCCGCAGACCACGCTGTGGCTCGCGCAGCGCGTGTCGGCGGCGGTGCTCGGCCTGTGCGTGCCGGTACACCTTGCGACCATCGTCTACGCGGTGCGCGGCGGGCTCTCGGCGGAGGAGATCTTCGCGCGCACGCGCGGCAACCACGCATGGCTCGCGTTCTACGCGATCTTCGTGCTGGCCGCCGCGGTGCACGCGCCGATCGGCCTGCGCACGATCGCCCTCGAGTGGCTCGGCTGGCGCGGGCGGAGCCGCGACGCCGTCTTGACGTTTTTTTCCCTGTTCATCGTCTGGATGGGGCTGCGCGCCGCGATCGCGGTGTTCGGATGAGCCGCGCCGTCGCGCTGGTGCACCGCATCTCCGGCATCGCGCTGGCGCTCTTCCTGCCGCTGCACTTCTGGGCGCTCGGCCGCGGGCTCGAGCTGCAGTCCTTCCTCCCCTGGACCGAGCAGCCGCTCGTCAAGCTCGCCGAGTGGGGCATCGTGGTGCTGCTCGCCGCCCACCTGGGCGCCGGCCTGCGCGTGCTCGCCATCGAGTTCCTCGACTGGCACGAGTGGCAGAAAGGCCTCGCCGCGGTGGCTGCGGCGCTCGCTTTCGCCGCCGGGCTCGCCTTCGCGCTCGCGCTGTAGAATTTCCGGAGGAGGAGATAAATCCATGAGAGTTCCAGCATTCCTTTTGGCCCTGCTGTTCAGCGTCGCTGCCGCGGCGCAGGGCTGGCCGCAGAAGCCGGTGAAGTTCATCGTGCCCTTCCCGCCGGGCGGGGCGACCGACATCTCGGCGCGGCTCCTCGGCGAGCAGTTGTCGAAGATCTGGGGCCAGACGGTGGTGATCGAGAACCGCGGCGGCGCGGGCGGCGGCGTCGGCGCGGCGGAAGCGGCGCGTGCCGCGCCGGACGGCTATACGTTGTTCTTTCCCTCGGGCTCGGTGATGACGGCGAACCAGCACATCTACGCCAAGCTCGGCTACGACCCGGAGAAGGATTTCATCCCGGTGACCAACGTGGTGTCCGGGCCGCAGGTGCTCACCGTGCCGGCGAACTCGCGCTTCAAGACGGTGAAGGAGCTGATCGACTTCGGGCGCGCCAACCCCGGCAAGCTGACCTTCGGCCATGCCGGCATCGGCTCGCAGACCCACCTCGCGGCGGAGAACTTCGTCTACCAGGCGAAGTTCGACGCCGTCGCCGTGCCCTACAAGGGCGAAGGCCCCGGGCATGCCGCGCTGGTGGCCGGCGAAACCGACTTCTTCGTCGGCAACATCGCCGCTGCGATCGGTTACATCAAGGGCGGCCGGCTGCGGGCGCTCGGCGTGACGAGCAAGGAAGAAGCGCCGCAGCTCCCCGGCGTGCCGCCCATCGCGAACACCGTGCCCGGGTTCGAGAACGAAGGCTGGTTCGGCCTCGTCGCGCCGGCCGGCACGCCGAAGGCCATCGTCGACAAGGTCTACCGGGACACCCAGCGGGCGCTGCAGGACCCGGAGATGAAGAAGCGCTTTTTCGCCCAGGGGCTCGCGCCGGTCGGCAACTCGCCCGAGGATTTCGGCCGCGCCATGAAGGCAGAGACCGCGCTCTGGGCGAAGGTCGTGAAAGAGCGAAACATCCACGTCAAATGAAAGTCGACCTTCGCCAGGTCGAGGAAGCGGCGAAGGAGCTGTACATCCGCGCGCTGAAGAAGCTGCCGCCGGACGTGAAGCAGGGCTTCGACGCGCTCGCCGCGCGCGAGCGCGAGGCGGGCGCGAAGCGCATGCTCGGCACCATGGTGCGCAACATCGCGGTCGCCGAGGCGACCGACAACCTGCTCTGCCAGGACACCGGCATCCCGATCTACAACCTCTGGATCGGGCGCGGCGTCGAAGTGGACGGCGTGGCGCTCAAGGAGGCGATCCGGCGCGGCTGCGAGCGCGCGACGCGCGAGCATCCCCTGCGCTCCTCGGTGGTGCATCCGCTTACGCGGGTGAACCAGCACACCTCGACCGGGCGCGGCATCCCGGTGATCAACGTCGACTTCAGCGACGAGGAAGCGCTGGTGCTGGAGATGATTCCCAAGGGCTCGGGCTCGGAGAACAACTCCTGGCTGCGCATGGCGGTGCCGGCGGAGGGCGTCGACGCGGTGAAGACCTTCGTCGTCGACTGCGTGCTCGACGCCGGCGGCAAGACCTGCCCGCCGACCATCGTCGGCGTCGGCATCGGCGGCACCGCCGACCTGTGCGTGCACCTCGCCAAGGTCGCCGCCACGCGGCCGCTCGGCTCGCGCTGCGCCGACCCGGAGGGCGCGAAGCTCGAGCCCGAGCTCACCGAGGCGGTGAACGCGCTCGGCGTGGGCCCGCAGGGCCTGGGCGGCGACTCCACCTCGTTCGCCGTGCACGTCGAGACGGCGGCGACGCACATCACGATGAACCCCGTCGCGGTCAACATGCAGTGCCACTCGGCGCGGCGGGCGCGCGCGACCTTCCGCGCCTCCGGCATCGAATATGGATTTTAGGAACCTCTGCCTGTCCATCGCCTTGTGCGTGCCGTTTGCGTCGTTCGCGGCGGAGCTCGATGGCGTCGAGCTCGAGGACAGGGTCGTGGTCGACGGGCAGGCGCTGCAGCTGAACGGCATCGGCCTGCGCACGCGCTATTTCTTCAAGGTCTACGTCGCGGGCCTCTACCTGCAGAACAAGGCGGCGAGCGCGCAGGCGGCGATCGACGGCGGCGGCGCGAAGCGCATCGTGCTGGTGATGCGCCGCGACGCGACCGCCGAGCAGTTCTGCGACTCGATCGACGCCGGGCTGCGCGCGAACAACAGCGAGCCGCAGCTTGCCGAGGTCAAGGCCCAGACCGAAGCTCTCTACGGCATGATCCGCGCCAGGGCGCAGGCGCACGAGGGCATGAAGATCGTCCTCGACTACGCCCCCTCGGCGAACGCCACCACGCTCTCTGCCGACGGCCGGCCGCTCGGGCCGGCGATGGCGGGCGAGCCTTTCTTCCGCGCGCTGCTGCGCATCTGGCTCGGCGAGCGCCCGGTGCAGAGCGACCTGAAGGAGCTGCTGCTCGGCGAGCGGCAGACTGCGGCCAACTGACATGAAATTGAATTGGGCTATTGCGGTATCGCTCCTGGCTGCCTCCCGCGCTTTCGGTGCAGAAGTGGCCGGGGTGCAGCTCGCCGAAAACGTCCAGGTGGACGGCAAGCCGCTGGCGCTGAACGGCGCCGGCCTGCGCACGCGGCTCTTCTTCAAGGTCTACGCCATCGCGCTCTACCTGCCGGAGAAAAAGCGCGACGCCGCGGAGGTGCTGGCGCAGCCCGGTCCGAAGCGCATCGCGCTGCACATGCTGCGCGACGTCGGCGCCGATACCTTCTCGGAGGCGCTGGTCGAAGGCCTGCAGGCGAACCTCTCGCAGAGCGAGTTCCAGGCGCTCGAGCCGCGCGTGAAGCAGCTCGAGGCGATCATGGCGCAGGTGAAGGAGGCGAAGAAGGGCATGGCCATCGCGCTCGACTGGACGGGCGGCGCGACGCGCGTCTCGATCGACGGAAAGCCGGCGGGCGAGCCCATTTCCGGCGAAGATTTCTATCGCGCGCTGCTGCGCATCTGGCTCGGCGAGCACCCGGTGCAGGACGACGTGAAGCAGCGCCTGCTCGGCGGCTGATGTTCATCGGGCACTTTGCCGTTGCCTTCGCCGCGAAGCGCGCCGCGCCCACCGCGTCGCTCGGCACGCTGTTCATCGCCTGCGAGCTCGTCGACCTGCTCTGGCCGGTCTTCCTGCTCGCCGGCATCGAGACGGTCGCGATAACGCCGGGCGCCACCCGGTTCACGCCGCTCGACTTTCAGCACTATCCCTGGAGCCACAGCCTGCTCATGGGCGTCGTCTGGGCTGTGGTGTTTTCGTCGGTATTCGTTTCGCGGACCGGAAGATGGCTGCCGGCGGCCGTGCTCGGGCTGGTCGTGCTGTCGCACTGGTTCCTCGACCTCGTGGTGCACCGTCCCGACCTGCCGCTCGCGCCGGGCAGCGACGTAAAGGTCGGCTTCGGCGTCTGGGACTCCGTGGCGGGCACGCTGCTCCTCGAGGGCGCGCTGTTCGTGATCGGCGTGCGCTTCTACCTGCGCGGCTCGCAGGCGCTCGACCGCATCGGCCACTGGGCGCTCTACGGCCTGCTCGCGCTGCTCCTCGCCTCCTACGTCGCCGCCGCTTTCGGTCCGCCGCCGCCGAGCGTGCCGGCGATCGCCGCGGTCGGGCTCGCCGGCGGCCTCGCCACGGCGGCGCTCGGCTACTGGATCGACCGACACCGCACGATGAAAGCGTAGCCATGGCCCACCACGACCTCACCATGCCGATCACCGAGGCGCAGGCGAGGGCGCTGCGCGTGAACGACACGGTGACGCTGAACGGCATGCTCTACGGCATCCGCGACGCGACGCAGATCCACATGTTCGACCGCGGGCGCAAGACGCGCTTCGATCTCCGTGGCCATGCGGTGATCCATACCGCGCCGAACGTCCGCAAAGTGCAGAAGGATTCCGCAAACCCCACGGGCTACGCCCCGGTCTGCATCGGCACCACGACCAGCGACCGCATGGAGCGCTTCACGCGGCCGCTCATGCAGCAGTACGGCGTGAGGCTGGTGATCGGCAAAGGGGGGTTGCGGCAAGACTCCCTGCAAAGCTTCGCCGACCTGGGCGGCGCCTACCTGGCGATCATCGGCGGCACCGCGGCGCTCGAGACGACCTGGATCGAGGCGATCGAGGACGTGGACCTCGACGACCTCAATCCCGAGTCGCTGTGGAAGTTCCGGGTGAAGGGCTTCGGGCCGCTGCTCGTGGCGATGGACAGCCAGGGCGGCAGCCTCTACGCGACGGTGAACCAGGCGGCGCGCGGCCGGCGCGCGGACGCGTTGCGCAAACTTGGCGTTAAAATCGCCGGCGAATAAAACCGAGGAGGAGCTCATGCGATTCATTCTTCGCGCGCTGGCGCTTTTTGCGTTCGCGGCTACCGCGCTCGCGCAAAACCTGTCCATCGGCACCGGCGGCACGGGCGGGGTGTATTACCCGCTCGGCGGCGGCATGGCGGCCGTGCTCTCCAAGTACGTCGGCGGCATGCAGGCGACCGCCGAGGTGACCGGCGGCTCGGTGGCGAACCTGCAGCTGATCGGCACCGGCAAGCCCTACCTCGGCATGACCATGGCCGACGCCGGCCTCGACGCATTCAAGGGCCAGGACAAGTTCAAGGGCCACCCGGTGCCGGTGCGCACGCTGATGATCATGTACCCGAACCGGATGCACGTCGTCACCGTCGAAGGCAGCGGCATTAACACGATCCGGGACCTCAAGGGCAAGCGGGTCTCGACCGGCTCGGGCGGCAGCGCCACCGAGGTGATGGCGTTCCGCGTCATCGAGGCGGCGGGGCTCGACAAGGACCGCGACCTGAAGCGCGAGCGGCTCGGCGTCGCCGAGTCGGTGAACGCGATCAAGGACCGCAAGATCGACGCCTTCTTCTGGGTGGGCGGCCTGCCGACCGCGGCGGTCACCGACCTCGCCAACACGCCGGGCATCAAGATCAAGATGATCGACCACGCCGACCTGGTGGCGAAGATGAACCAGAAGTACGGCAACCTCTACGTGCAGGACGTCATCTCCAAGAGCATCTACCACGGCATGGACAAGGACAACCACCAGGCCACGGTGATGAACCTGCTCGTCGCGCACCAGAACATGGACGACCAGACCGCCTACAACATCGTCAAGGCGGTGTTCGAGCACAAGGACGAGCTGGTGCGCGTGCACAAGGAGGCCGAGAACTTCAGGCTGGAGAACCAGAAGGCCGCCGCCTCGCCCATCCCGTTCCATCCGGGGGCGATGAAGTACTACGCCGAGAAGGGCGTCAAGGTCCAGTAGGGCCCCGCCCAGCGAAGAGCCCCGTCCGCCACCCGACGGGGCTTTTTGTTTCATGAGCGAAAACCTCGTCCAGGTCCATCAGCCCGACGCCGCGATCAGCGAAGAGGCGCTGAAGCGCGCCGAGGAGATGATCGAGCAGGAGGAGGGCGTCCAGAACCGCTTCACGGGCGCCATGGCGCACGTCGTCACCGCGATCGCGGTGGTGATGTCGCTCTTCCACCTGTACGCCTCGTACGAGATCGTGCGCACCGAGGTGATGCGCGCGACGCACGTCGCCTTCGTGCTCCTGCTCACCTTCCTCGTCTTCCCGGTGGCGCGCCGCTTCCGGCACCGCGTGATGCCGTGGGACTGGCTGCTCGCGGCGCTCGGCGTCGCGGTGTGCGCCTACCTCGTCTGGCAGGGCGACGACTTCTTCGACCGCTCGATCACGCCCAACGACTGGGACGTGTTCTTCGGCGTGGCGCTCGTCGTGCTGGTGCTCGAGGCGATGCGCCGCTCGACCGGCTGGGTGATGCCGGTGATCACCATCGGCTTCCTGCTCTACGCGTTCTACGGGCCGTACCTGCCCGCGCCGTGGACCCACAAGGGCTACGAGATCCCGCGCCTGGTCGGCCACATGTACATGACGCTGGAAGGCATCTTCGGCGTGGCGATCGACGTCTCGTCCTCGCTGATCATCCTCTTCACCATCTACGGCGCCTTCCTGCAGTACTCGGGCGCGGGCAAGTTCTACATCGACTTCTCGTTCTCGGCGATGGGCGGCCGGCCGACCGGCGCCGGGCGCACCGTGGTGCTCGCCTCCTTCCTGCTCGGCGGCCCTTCGGGCTCCGGCGTGGCGACGACCGTGACGCTCGGCTCGGTGGCCTATCCCATGCTCGCCAAGGTCGGCTACGGCAAGAACGAGGCGGGCGGGCTGCTCTCGGCGGGCGGCCTGGGCGCGATCATCTCCCCGCCGGTGCTCGGCGCGGCCGCCTTCCTCATCGCCGAGTTCCTGAAGATCTCCTACCTCGACGTCATCCTGATGGCGGCGATTCCCACCTGCCTCTACTACCTCGCGCTCTTCACCATGGTGGAGATCGACGTGCGCAAGTTCGGCATGAAGGATGTCACCTTCGAGCGCGTCGAGACCGCCTGGGCGCTGACCAGGAAGTACTGGTTCCACTTTCTTTCGCTCGTGTCGATCGTCGTCTTCATGTTGTGGGGCTTCTCGCCGGTCCTGTCGGTCTTCTGGGCGACCGTGGTGTCGGCGCTGACGAGCCTGCTGCGACGCGATACCTCGCTCATTCCCTATGAAGTGTTCGAACGCAAGCAACCGGTGGGGCGAGGCCTGTGGAACTCGGGGCTGATCAAGGCGCTCTCGGGCGGCGCGCTCGGCGTGCTGAACGTCGCGGCGACCTGCGCCGGCGCCGGCATCATCGTCGGCGTGGTGACGCTCACCGGGCTCGGCCTCAAGTTCAGCTCGATCGTGCTCGCCTACGCCGGCGGCTCGCTGCTGCTCACCGCCATCTACACGTCGCTGATCGTGTGGATCGTCGGCCTCGCCGTGCCGGTGACGGCGAGCTACATCATCTGCGCGGTGATCGCCGCGCCGGCGCTGATCAAGCTCGGCGTGCCGGACTTCGCCGCGCACATGTTCATCTTCTACTACGCGGTGCTCTCGGAGGTGTCGCCGCCGACCGCGCTCTCGCCGTTCGCCGCGGCGGCGATCACCGGCGGCGACCCCTACAAGACGACGCTGCAGTGCTGGAAGTACACCGCGCCGGCCTTCCTCGTGCCCTTCATGTTCGTGCTCGACCCGAGCGGCACGGGGCTCCTCCTCACCGGCTCGTTCAAGACGCTCGGCAACGCCGACTGGGGCTCCGTCGCGCTGGTCACGCTGACGGCCGCGGTCGGCATCCTCGCGCTCGCCGCCGGTTTCCAGGGCTGGGCGCTGCGCCGTACCACGCTGCCCGAGCGCGCCATGCTGCTCCTCGCCGGCCTGCTGCTCGTCTATCCGGCGAAGGCCTTCGACGTCGTAGGATTCGGCCTCGTGCTCATCGTGGTGGCAATGCAATGGCTCTACAAACCGGCGCTACGGACATCCTGATCCTCGGCTCGGGCGGCGCGGGGCTCTTCGCGGCTCTGCACGCGCACCAGGCGGCGCCTCGGGCCTCGATCACCGTCGCCGTCAAAGGACTGCTCGGCAAGTGCGGCTGCACGCGCATGGTGCAGGGCGGCTACAACGTCGCGCTCGCCGCGGGCGACTCGGTCGAGCGCCATTTCATGGACACCATCGAGGGCGGCAAGTGGCTGCCCGACCAGGACCTGGCGTGGAAGCTGGTGACGCTGGCGGTGGAGCGCATCCACGAGCTGGAAAACGAGCTGGGCTGCTTCTTCGACCGCAATCCGGACGGCACGGTGCACCAGAAGGCGTTCGCCGGCCAGACGTTCGACCGCACGGTGCACAAGGGCGACCTGACCGGCATCGAGATCATCAACCGCCTCGCCGAGCAGGTGTGGGCCAGAAAAATCGGCCGCCTCGAAGAGCATCGGGCCGTCGAGCTGGTGAAGTCGGAAGATAAAAAAAGCATCGCCGGCGTGCTCTTCATCGACATGCGCACCGGCGAATACCGGCTGGTGCGCGCCAAGGCGGTGCTGCTCGCCACCGGCGGCGGCCCGACCATGTACCGCTACCACACGCCTTCGGGCGACAAGAGCTGCGACGGCCTGGCCATGGCGCTGCGCGCCGGGCTGCGGCTGCGCGACATGGAGATGGTGCAGTTCCATCCCACGGGGCTGCTCGCGGGCCGCCACACTCGCATGACCGGCACGGTGCTCGAGGAAGGGCTGCGCGGCTCGGGCGGCTATCTGCTGAACGGCGAGCGCGAGCGCTTCATGGCGCGCTACGACCCGAAGCTCGAGCGCGCCACGCGCGACATCGTCTCGCGCGCCATCTTCTCCGAGATGCGCCGCGGCAAGACCACGCCGCACGGCGGCGTGTACATCGCCATGGGGCACCTCGGGCCGGAACGCGTGCGGCGCGAATTCAAGGGCATGGTCGAGCGCTGCGCCGACTGCGGCTTCGACCTGGCGGGCGGCCTGGTCGAGGTGGTGCCGACCGCGCACTATCTGATGGGCGGCGTCGAGTTCGCGCCCGATTGCTCGACCTCGCTCGCGGGCCTCTACGTCGCCGGCGAGGACTCGGGCGGCGTGCACGGCGCGAACCGGCTGGGCGGCAACGGCGTGGCGAATTCGACCGTGTTCGGCGCGGTGGCCGGAGACAGCATGGCGACCTGGGTGCGCGATGCCCAACTGTCGATTCCCGACGGGAATATCGTCGACGAGGCGATTCGGCGTTGCGAGCATCCGTTCGCGCGCAAGCCGGGCAACCTGGAAGCGCTGCGCGAGCGGCTCTACGACGTGATGTGGGAGAAGGCCGGCATCATCCGCGATGCGCGCGGCCTGGCCGAAGCGGCGAGCGAGCTGTCCGGCATAGACGCCGCGCTGGACGAGACCGGGCTCGGCAACGCCGATCGCGCCTTCAACCTCGCGTGGCACGACTGGCTCAACCTGAAGAGCCTGGTCGGCGTGAGCCGCCTCATCTGCGCCGCGGCGCTCGCGCGCGAGGATTCGCGCGGCGCCCACTATCGCGAGGACTATCCGGAGACCGGCTCGCTCGAGTCGTCCGCCTTTACCAGCATCGCCGCCGACGGGCGCGTCGTCATGAAGCCCGTCGCCTTCACCCGCGTGCGGCCGGGAGAAAGCCTGCTCAAGAATGCAGCCTGACTGGCCCGCCGAAGTCCATCAGGAGCTCAAGAAAGCCGGCGTGCGCGTGGTCGGCTACGTGCCCGACGCCGGCCACCGGCGGCTGATCGAGCTCTGCCAGGCGGACGCGGCGATGCGCGCCGTGCCGCTCACCACCGAGGAAGAAGGCATCGGCCTCGCCGCCGGCGCGTGGCTGGGCGGCGCGAAGAGCGTGGTGCTGATGCAGTCGAGCGGCGTGGGCAACATCGTCAACGTGCTCGGCATGATGAAGACCTGCCGCCTGCCGCTCGTGCTGCTCGTCACCATGCGCGGCGAGCAGGGCGAGTTCAACAGCTGGCAGGTGCCGATGGGCGAGAACACCGCCAAGGTGCTCGAGACCATGGGCGTGGCGGTGCGCCAGGCGGGCGAGCCGCAGACCGTCGCCGCGCACGTGCGCGCGGCGCTGCGCATCGCCTTCGAGGCGCAGGGCGCCGAAGCGGTGCTGATCGCGCAGCGGGTGATCGGCATCAAGAGCTTCCAGGAGCAGGCCAATGCTTCATAGGCGAGCGGTGGTTTCCCGGCTACTCCACGAAAGGGGAAAGCTGCTGGTCGTGGCCGGCCTCGGCTCCACCGCCTGGGACATCACCGCGGCGGGCGACTCGCCGCTTTCCTTCCCGCTCTGGGGCGCGATGGGGCAGGCGGCGATGATCGGCCTCGGCCTCGCGCTCGCGCAGCCCGAGCGCGCGGTGCTGGTGATCACCGGCGACGGCGAGATGCTGATGGGCCTGGGCGCGCTCGCCACCGTCGGCGTGCAGCAGCCGAGGAACCTCTCGGTCGTGGTGATCGACAACGAGCGCTACGGCGAGACCGGCATGCAGGCCACGCACACCGCGCACGGCATCGATCTCGCCGGCGTGGCGCGCGCCTGCCGCTTCAAGCATGCTTCGACCGTTACGGACGAGGCCGGGGTCGACGCGCTGCGAGCCCTGGTGCACAAGAACGAAGGCCCGACATTCGCGGCGGTCAAGGTGGCCGCGGAGAAGCTGCCGCTCGTCCTGCCGCCGCTCGACGGCGTGGTGCTGAAGGACCGCTTCCGGACGGCTTTGCTAGGAAGGGCCTGAATTTGTCGCCCCCGCGAAGGCGGGGGCCCAGTCCGCTCGCGCTTATCCCAGGTGCTTGCGGAAGAACTCGAGCGTGCGCTCGCGCGCCTGCTTGGCCGCCGCAGCGTTGTAGGAGCCGCGCTGGTCGCAGTTGAAGCCGTGGTCCGCGGTGTAGATGAAGATCGGGTGCTGCGGATATTTCGCGGCGAGCTTCTTCACCCCCTCGACCGGGATGTGCTGGTCCTTGTCGCCGAAATGGCCCATCAGCGGCACCTTGGGCGCGAGCTCGGTGTTGTCGAGGATGCCGCCGCCGTAATAGGGCACCGCGCAGGAGAGCCCGGCGATCTTCGATGCGGCGAGCCAGGCGATGAAGCCGCCCCAGCAGTAGCCGACGATGCCGACCTTGCCCGCGCTCGACGCCGCCTTGACCGCGACCTCGACATCCTTCATCGCCATGTCGTTGGTCACCTTGCCGCGGATCTCGCGGCCCTGGGCGATGTCCTCGGGCGAGTAGCCGAGGTCGACGCCCTTCTTCACGCGGTCGAAGAGCGCCGGCGCGATCGCGACGTAGCCGTCGGCGGCGTAGCCGTCGGCGACCGACTTGATGTGGCTGTTGACGCCGAAGATCTCCTGGATCACGACGATGGCGCCGCGCGGCTTGCCTGCCGTGGCACTTTTCCCATCGGGGTCGGCGCGGTAGGCGGAGAGCTTGTGGCCGTCGGACGCGGTGAGTTCGATCATTTTGCCCATGGTTAGAATCCTCGCTATGAAGAAGGATGCGCAGGCGCTGCTGGAGCTCGCGACCACCGCCCTCAGGCGCGCGGGCGCAAATGATCGCATGGCCGACGCGACGGCGCGCCACCTGGTTCACGCCGAAGAGCAGGGGCTGCCGACGCACGGGATGTCGCGCGTGCCCTTCTATTGCACGATGCTGCGCAACGGGCGAAACGACGGCGCCGCGAAGCCGCGCCTCGTCGCCGAGCGCGCCGGCGCCTGCCTGATCGACAACGCCGACGGCCTGCCGTACGTGTCGGCGCAGTGGGCGATCGAGGAGCTGATCCAGCGCGCGCGCCGCAACGCCATCGCCTTCGCCGGGATCACCAACAGCGCGCACGTCGGCGTGCTCGGCATCCACCTGCAGCCGGTCGCTGCGGCCGGGCTCGTCGGCTTCGCCTTCACCAACTCGCCGGCGGCGATCCCGCCCTGGGGCGGCAGCAAGCCGCTCTTCGGCACCAACCCCGTCGCCGCCGCCTTTCCGCGGCGCAACGGCGAGCCGATCGTCATCGACCTGGCGCTCACCACGGTGGTGCGCGGCCGCATCATGATGGCGATGCGCAAGGGCGAGCGCATTCCGGAAGGCTGGGCGCTCGACCGCGACGGCAAACCGACCACCGATCCCAAGGAGGCGATCGAGCACGGCAGTCTCTTTCCCATCGGCGGCGCGAAAGGCGCGATGCTCGCGCTGATGTTCGAGCTGATCTGCGCGAGCCTCACCGGCTCGGCGATCGGGCCGGAGGCCGATTCCTTCTTCTCCGAGCAGGGCAACCGGCCGCGCATCGGCCAGGCCTTCATCGCCATCGATCCTTCCGCGCTCGCCGGCATGGAGCGCTATTTCGAGCGCGTGGACACGGTGGTCGACACTATGCTCGCCGATAAGGAGGTGCGCCTGCCCGGCGCGCGGCGCTTCGCCGGCGCGCGCTCTGCGCGAGCGCAGGGCATCGAAGTGCCCGACGAGCTCCTGGCGCAGATCGAGAAGCTATGTACGACGTAGTCGTCGCCTTCCCGCGCATGAAGGTCGCGGTGCGCACTTCCGACGGACGGGTGACGGATATCTGCTATCTGCCGCCGTCTGCGAAAGTCCAGTCGCCAAGAAGTCCCCTGGGCGAAAGAGCCGCCCGGCAGCTCGAGGCATACCTCGCCGACCCGGATGCGAAATTCGATCTGCCGCTCGCCATCGAGGGCACGCCGTTCCAGAAGCGCCTGTGGGCGGCGTTGTGCGAGATCCCGCGCGGCAGGACGCTGACCTACGGCGAGCTGGCGAAGCGCCTCGGCGGCGCCGGCGCGGAGATGAATCGTGCCGTCGGCCAGGCGTGCGGCGACAACCGGCTGCCGATCGTCATCCCCTGCCATCGCGTGGTCGCGGCGAACGGCATCGGCGGCTTCGCGCATGCGACCGGCGGCTACCTGCTGGAGGCCAAGCGTTGGCTGCTCGCCCACGAGTGCGGCGCGGACGCGTTCGAGCTCACGCCCTGAGCGAAGCCGACGCCGCGCTGGTCGACGCGTTCTGCGACGCGCTCTGGCTCGAGGACGGACTTTCCCGCAACACCATCGCCGCGTACCGCGCCGACCTGGCGAGCCTTTCGCTGTTCATGGGCAAGCCGCTGGCAAAGGCGGGCGAAGCGGACCTGTTTGCCTACTTCGCCGCGAAGGGCGGGCGCGCTTCCAGCGCCTCGCGCCGCGTCTCGAGCCTGAAGCGCTTCTACCGGTACTGCGTGCGCGAGCGCAAGATCGCCGCCGACCCGACGCTCAAGCTCGATCCGCCGAAGCGCGCGCCGCGCTTTCCGAAGACGCTCTCCGAGGCCGACGTCGAGGCGCTGCTCGGCGCGCCCGACGTCGCGACGCCGCTCGGCCTGCGCGACCGGGCGATGCTCGAGACGCTGTACGCCACGGGCCTGCGCGTTTCCGAGCTGGTGGCGCTCAAGCGCTTCGAGGTCAACCTGGACGCCGGCATCGTGCGCGTCATGGGCAAGGGAGCGAAGGAGCGGCTGGTGCCGCTCGGCGAGGAGGCGGTGGACTGGATCGCGAAGTACCTGAAGACGCACGGCGCCGATGCCTTGTTCGTCACCTCGCGCGGCGCGGCGATGACGCGCCAGGCGTTCTGGCACCTGATCCGGCGCTACGGCGCGCGCGCCATCCCGGGCAAGCGGCTCTCGCCGCACGTGCTGCGCCACGCGTTCGCCACGCACCTCATCAACCACGGCGCCGACCTGCGCGTGGTGCAGATGCTGCTCGGCCACGCCGACATCTCCACGACGCAGATCTACACCCACGTCGCGCGCGAGCGGCTGAAGCAGCTGCACGCCAAGCACCACCCCCGCGGATGAAGACGCCGGCGACGAAATTTCTCGACGAGCACGGCGTGCGCTACACCGAGCACGTGTACGAGTACGTCGAGCATGGCGGCACCGCGGTCTCCTCCGAGTCGCTCGGCGTACCGGAGCACGAGGTGGTGAAGACGCTCGTCATGGAGGACGAGGCGCGCGCGCCGCTCGTCGTGCTGATGCACGGCGACCGCAAGGTCTCGACGAAGGAGCTCGCGCGCCAGGCGGGAAAGAAGCGCATCGAGCCGTGCCGCCCGGAGGTGGCGCAGCGCCACACCGGCTACCAGGTGGGCGGCACCTCGCCCTTCGGCCTGCGCAAGCCGCTGCCGGTCTACGTCGAGCGCTCGATCCTCGAGCTGCCGCACATCTACATCAACGGCGGGCGGCGCGGCCTGCTCGTGCGCATTGCGCCCGGCGAGCTATCGCGTATCCTGCGCCCCGTTCCAGTCAGCGTCGCGCTGGGAACCTGACCCCGAGGAGACCATGCTGAAAGCGATTTTCGCAGTAGCGCTGCTCGCCGCTTCCACGGCGTACGGGCAGGCCTATCCAACCAAGCCGATCCGCCTGGTCGTGCCGTTCGCGCCCGGCGGCTCGAGCAGTATCGTCGCGCGCGCCTTCGCCGCCGAGATGGAGAAGGGCCTCGGCCAGTCGATCGTCATCGAGAACAAGGGCGGCGGCGGCGGCAACCTGGCGATGGCCGACGTCGCGCA